>Ga0182024_10002709_pt1 | contig 43533 bp, 36 predicted proteins | sample P32metaG_FD_120480 | JGI IMG/M metagenome (GOLD analysis project Ga0182024, IMG submission 120480) | Permafrost microbial communities from Stordalen Mire, Sweden - P3-2 metaG (Illumina Assembly) | ecosystem: Environmental > Terrestrial > Soil > Wetlands > Permafrost | place: Sweden: Stordalen... | reverse complement strand
CGGAAGGAAGCGCACCTCTCCAGAAACCCGTTCGGCTACGTCCCGTGCCTCGAGATCGACGGGCGGCGTTTCGTCGAGTCCGTGGCGATCCTGGAGCTGCTCGACGAGCTTTTCCCCGACCCGCCCCTTTATCCGAAGGATCCTTTTGCGCGCGCGCAGGTCCGTGCCCTAGTCGAGGCCGTGAACGCGGGCATCCAGCCGCTCCAAAACCTCGTCGTGCAAGAGCGCGTCTCGAGCGACCCCGCGGCGCAAAAGGAGTGGGCAACCTACTTCAACATTCGCGGGCTCGGTGCCTTCGCGCGGATGCAGGAGGCATTCGCCAAGGACGCGCCTCCCGGCCCTTTCGTGTACGGCGACGCGCTCACCGCTGCGGACCTCGTTCTCGTGCCGCAGCTGTATGCGGCGAGACGCCTCGGTGTCGACGTCTCGGCGTGGCCGCGGCTTATTTCCGCGGAGGAGGCGACGCTTGCACTGCCCGGCATGAACGCGGCGACGCCTTCGATGCAGGCCGACGCCGTCTGAGGTGGCCTCGCCGTGATAGCGTCCGATTCGTGGCGCGCACTCGCGGGTTACGAGTCACTGTCTTTGTGCTCGTCGCCACCGCGACGTCGGGCGTCGCCCACGCGCAGCCTCTTCGCACGTGGGGCGGCGAGATCACTCCTCCCGAGTCTTCGGCCGAGGGCACGAGCGTCTCGAACGAGGCGACCGAAGCTCCACCGCCGCCCCCCCCCGCGACCATCGGCACTGCGTTAGAGGGATCCCGCGTAGCCGCCGCCCCGCCGCCGCCACTCGCGGAGCCCGGGGCAGGGGAGCCTTCGACGATCTTTCGCAAGCCGGGCCACATCGGGCTCCGCTACGTCTTGGAAGGGGTCGAAGTGCGTGGCAACGCGACCACGGCCTCGCGCGTGGTGCTCCGGTACGTCGCGTTTCACGCCGGCGATACGCTCGACGTTGACGACAAGGAGCTCGAGCTCACGCGCTTTCGCTTGCTAGGCACGGGGTTCTTCCGCGACGTGCAGCTCTCGCTCCGCAGAGGGTCGCGACGCGGATACGCGATCCTCGTCGTCAGCGTCGTCGAGCGCAACACGATCATCGTGAACGACGTATGGCTGGGTCTCGCGACCGACGCGAGCCCGAGTGGCCAGACGGTGCCTCTGACGGCCTACGGCGGGCTCGACGTATCGGAGACGAATCTCGCCGGCAGCGGCATCACGCTCGGCGGAGCCGTCGCTCTCGCCGAGAATCAGCTCGGCCTGCGCGCGCGCTTCGCCGATCCTCAGTTTCTCAGGAGCGAGTGGACCGTCGAGGCGCAGTTTCTCTACAACGACGCCAAAGACTTCTTTGGGAACAGCAACGTCCTCGTCGACGCCGGGACCACACAGACGACCGAGGACTACGCCATCCTCGCGTACAAGCGCTTCGGCGGCATGGTGGGAGCCGGACACGACCTCGGCATCTCGACGCGCCTCTTCTTCGACTATCGGCTCGAACGGATCGACGCGACGGTGCCGCTCGCCGCGAGCGATCATCGCGGCTTGGAGATCGAGCCCATCGATTTCCAGATCATCGGCGGATCGTCGACCCTCTCGACGCTTCGAGCGACTTTGGTGCACGACACGCGAGACGAACCCTTCTCGCCTTCGCGCGGCGTCTATGCGTCGATGGTGGGAGAGGCGGCGCTCGCGCCGCTCGGCAGCGACTACCCCTACTTCAAGATTCAGGCGCACGGGTCGCGCTGGTTCCGGTTGCCGTGGGGGCACGTGCTCGAGCTGGACGGTTTCGCGGGGGCCGTCTTCGGAACTGCCCCGATGTTCGAGAAATTCTTCATCGGCGACCTCTCCGACCTCTTGCCCGATCGCGTGCTCGACCTCGCGTTCGACCGCCGCGCCGCGCCGAACTTTCTCTCCACCGACATCGCCCTCGTCCGGTACGGACAATACGCCGCGAAGCTCAACGCCGAGTACCGCGTGCCGGTGTATCGCGGGCAGCGCTCGATCTACGGGATCGACGTCTTCGGCTCGTTTGGGGCCTATGCCCTCGCCAACCAGGAAGATCTCGTCGATCCGGCGCCGGGTTACTCCGGCTTCGCGACTGTGCCGATCGATCTCTCGTTCAATCTGGGCGTTCGGGTCGAGACGTCGGCCGGGGGGGTCGTCGTCGGAATCGCGAGCTTCCTCCCGTTCTTCGAGAAGCGCGGGTCGCAATGACGGGTCGCCGCTTCTTTTGGGTCGTTGCAGCTCTCACGCTCGTGCTGGCAAGCGCCCCCCCTGCGCAGGCACAAGCTCCTGCCACGCCGACCTCGCCCGCACAACTTCCGGCACGCCAAGCCAATTTTGCGTGGGACAAGGCGCTTCTGCGCGCGAGCTTTTCGTACCGAGACATCCTCACGCCTCTGCTCATGTCCAAGCTCTCGAACGGGCTGCCCAACGTTCTTGCTATGCGAGCGTACGTCTTCGAAGCAGGCGCCGCGAACCCGGTCGCGTTGGCCGTGAAGACATGCGTGGTCTCCTACGACGTGTGGGACGAGATTTATAGGATCAAGCTGACCGGGCCCGAGGGCAGTCGCGACACGGCCGCCGTGAACGTCGACGGCGTTCTTCGCTTGTGCACGGAGGCGCGCGACCTTCCCATCGCGGACCGGGCGCTCATGAACGCCGGAGCGCCTCATTTTCTGGCCGTGATCGTCGACGTGAACCCCGTAAGCTCGGACATGCTCACGCAACTGCAGAAATGGGTACAGCGCCCGATGGGGTCGACGGCGATTGCGCCAGGCAACGCTCTCTTCGGTGCCTTCGTGGGGCTATTCGTGAGAAACATCGGGGCGAGCGATCGCACGCTTCAGTTTCGCACGCAGCCGTTCGTGCCGTAGTTCGCGGTATCTTTCATCTCGCGCGAAAATGATCCCGCTCGAAGTGCAAGAGAAGCTCGACGGACTGCCCGTGCAGCCCGGCGTGTACCTATTCAAAGACAAAAAGGGCGTGGTCGTCTACGTCGGCAAGGCCAAGAGCCTGAGGAGTCGAGTCCGGAGTTACTTCCAGGATGCGAGCTCCGACGAGCGGTACTTCATCCCGCTGCTACGAAAGACGCTGGGCGACCTCGACACGATCGTCACCTCCACCGAGAAGGAGGCGACCATCCTCGAGAACACGCTCATCAAGGAGCATAAGCCGCGCTACAACGTGAAGCTTCGAGACGACAAGGATTTTCTTTGCCTTCGTCTCGCGAGCGACCGCCCCGGGTCGCCTTGGCCGCGACTGACTGTCGTGAGGCGCCCGACCCCCGACGGCGCACGGTACTTCGGCCCCTACCACTCGGCGACCTCCGCGCGCCGTACGCTTCACTTGGTCAACAAGCACTTTCAACTCCGGACATGCAGCGACACCGAGCTCGCCGGACGGAAGCGCCCGTGCCTCCAGTACCAGATCAAGCGTTGCCCGGCGCCTTGCGTCTACGAAGTCGACGCGCGCTGGTACGACGAGCAGGTCGTCGCGGTCGCCAAGTTCTTGGACGGGAGGCATGACGAGCTATCGCGCGAGCTCGCGGCGCGGATGAAGGAGAGCGCCTCGCTAATGCACTTCGAGCTCGCCGCGGTGTATCGCGACCAGCTGCGCGCGATTGACAAAGTGCGCGAAGCGCAGCGCGTCGTCGCGATGGACGAGGTCGACCGAGATGTCTTGGGGCTCTATCGCGAGGGGGACCTCGTCGAGATGGCGCTTCTTTACGTTCGCTCCGGGAAGCTGTCGGACGTGGCGACCTTCTCGATGAAGCAAGCTGAAATTCCCGACGAAGAAATTGTCGCGGCCTTTCTCGCGCAGCACTATGAGCGCGTGGTCGGCGAGGGCGCCGGCGGGGACGAGGCCGGCGGCGCGCCTCGACACGAAGACGGCGCGACGCGGTCGCTCGTGCCGATTCCCGGGGAGATCGTCGTACCTATCGAGCCCGAAGCGCTGCGCGGGATCGAGGAGTGGCTGTCGGAGAGGGCAGGGCATAAAGTCTCGATCCTTCGCCCGAAGCGAGGGTCGCGCGTCGATCTCCTCGCGCTCGCGAACGAAAATGCGAGCCACGCGTTCTCGGAGAAGAGGCGGCAATCCGACGACGTCGAGGAGCGCTTGACCCAACTTCAGGAGCGGCTGCGTTTGCCTGCCGTCCCGCGTCGCATCGAATGTTGCGACATCTCGCATCTCGGCGGAGGGGACACGGTGGGGGCGGTCGTGGCGATGAAGGACGGCGTCGCCGACAAGAAGCGGTACCGGACCTTTCACGTAAGGGGGCCATCCGGAGCGGGGAGCGTGGGCGCCGGGGACGACTACGCAGCCATGTACGAAGTGCTCGCGAGGAGGTTTCGAAGGGGCTCTCTGGCGACGCATCCCACCGAATCGCCTCTCAGCGAGGCGCAAGCCGAAGAGACGCGGGAACGCATCGATTGGGAGCTCCCGGATCTCTTCGTCGTAGACGGCGGGCGGGGGCAGCTGGGTGTGGCGCTTGCCGCGGCGAGGGACCTCGGACTGCACGAGCTGCCCATCGTCGCGCTCGCCAAGGAGAAGGAAAACGTCGCCGGAGAGACGCTCGTGGATCGCGTCTACCTACCCGGACAGAAGAACCCCGTCGCGCTGAAGAGTCACTCGGCTTCGCTCTTCTTCTTGGCGCGGTTGCGAGACGAAGCCCATCGCTTCTCGAACCGAGCCCGCGAGCGTCTCGGCAAAGCCAAGCGATTTCGGTCCGAGCTCGATGGGATCGCCGGAATTGGCCCGAAGACGAAGAAGGCGCTCCTGAAAACGCTGGGCACCGTTGCGGCGGTGAAGGCTGCGGACGACGCGGTTCTGCTCGCGGTGCCGGGGCTCGACGCGGGCCATTTGAAGGCGTTGCGCAAAGTCTTCCCGGCGCCTGGCTCGTGAGGGTGCCGGTTGCCAGACGCAAGGAAGTTGCTTCGTCCGAGTATCGGAGCCAAAAAGAAGGGGTGCGGCGCGCGCTCGTCTTCGTGGCCTCCTCGGCCCTGGTTGCCTTGATGGGTTCGTTCTCGCCCGCCGCTGCCACGGACGCGGGTGCAGGCACGGGCGCGGCGGGCTGCATTCAGTCGTGGCCGGAGGCGAGAATGCAGGCGTATGGCTACAACCATATCGTGCACATTCGAGACATCTGCGCCGCCGCCGCCGATTGCGTCGTCACGACCGACGTGAATCCAGAGCCCGCGTCGGTCGCCGTCGCGGGGAAGAGCGAGACCGAAATCAACACGTACCTCGGCTCGCCCGCGCGGGTATTCACGCCGAAAGTTACGTGCGCGATGCGCGCGCGATGACGCGAGAAGGCCGGACTAGTGCCGCCGGGACGGTACTAGTCGTTCATCGCGCCGTCGTTGATCCAGTTCTCGATGAGGGCCTGCTGGGCAGAAGTGAGCGGAGTCGCCGGCGGATGGCCGAGCAAGTGAAACGGCATTTGATTCCCGCACGGTGGATTGACCTCCGAGACCTTCTCGTAAAGGAGGCTCGAGTTCGCGTTGCCGGGGACGACCCGAATGCCCATTCCGGCGCAAGAGAACCCGGCCGCGGACACGTTGACGAGCTGCTTGTAGGCGATCGACTGCGAGCTCATGTCGAGCGCACTCCCATCTCCAGCATCCGAACCGCCGGTATCGCTGCTGTTGTGGCATGCCGACCCCGTGCACGTTTGTGCAATGATCGTCGTGTATATGTCCGTGAACGTCGTGCCGGCGTCCGCCTTCGGTCCGGCCTCTTCTTCTCCCCCCTCGGGACCCTCCTTCGCGGGTGAAGCGCTGCTGCAGGAAAGGCTGAGCAAGGCCAGGGATACAGGGACGGCGGCCGCCCAGCGAAGACAATGTTTCATCGATTCCTCCATTAGACTCGGAAAGTTAGCGCGCGGAGGTCCTCCGGCCCACTCCTGTGTGGCTCGTCGAGCGAGGCGACCGGGAAACGCGGATTTCCTCTCGAGACCGTTTGTGGCTCGAGCTTGACCACACGGGGCTTGCCGAGGCGCCCTCGCTCTACCATATTGGTTTGTCGATCCACTATTATGGATGCTGGCTCCGACGTCCGTCGACGTCAGGTAAACCCTCGATTCAAAACGCGGAGAAGCCCATGTCCCTACAGCTCGGAAGTATCGCTCCCGATTTTACCCAGGATTCGACCCAGGGCCCCATTCACTTCCACGAGTGGGCCGCGGGCCATTGGGTGGTTCTCTTCTCGCATCCGAAGGACTTCACCCCGGTCTGCACGACCGAGCTCGGCGTCGTCGCCAAGCTGAAGCCGGAGTTCGACAAGCGCAACGTCAAGGCGCTCGCGCTGAGCGTCGACGACGCGGTGTCCCACAAGAAGTGGGCCGGCGACATCGAAGAGACGCAGGACACGAAGCTCAACTATCCGATCCTCGCCGACTCGGACCGAAAGGTGGCGGATCTCTACGGGATGATCCACCCCCAGGCGAGCGACACCTTCACTGTCCGCTCAGTCTTCATCATCGACCCGAACAAGAAGATTCGCCTGACGCTCACGTACCCTGCGAGTACGGGGCGCAACTTCACGGAGATTCTTCGTGTCATCGACTCGCTCCAGCTTACCGACTCGCACTCGGTGGCAACGCCCGCCAACTGGAAAGACGGCGACGATGTGGTCATCCTGCCGTCCATCCAGGATCCGGAAGTGCTTAAGACGAAGTTCCCGAAGGGCTTCCGCGCGGTCAAGCCGTACCTCCGGCTCACGCCGCAACCGAACAAGTAGGGCCGTTGGCAGGGTCCGGTCATCTCTCCCGTGGCGAGGGATGACCCAAGGGGAGGGCGAGGCTACGAAGTCGGCGCCCAAGCCAAGGCGGACGCGCGGCGGGCTCGTTCTGTGGTAACGAAATAGTCGGACGATGGCGTCGAAGAAGACGATCCTGGTCATCGAAGACGAACCGCAGATCGTCATGGGGCTCCGGGACGCCCTCGAGTTCGAGGGGTTCAAGGTTGCGACCGCCAGCAAGGGGAAAGAGGGGCTCGCGCTTGCGCGGTCCGAAGGTCCGGACGCCGTCATTCTCGATCTCATGCTGCCGGACATGAACGGCTACACGGTGTGCGAAGAGATTCGCCGGCACAGCGCGTTCGTGCCGATCATCATGCTCACCGCGCGCTCTCAAGAGACCGACAAGATCCGCGGGCTCGACGCGGGCGCCGACGACTACGTGACCAAGCCGTTCAGCGTGAACGAGCTCATCGCTCGCATTCGCGCGATCTTCCGCCGCGCGTCGCGCGGGAGCGCCATTCCCGACGTGCTCGACATCGGGGAGGCGCAGGTGAATTTCGCGGCGCACACCCTCCGCCTGCGCGACGAGACGCAACAGCTCAGCTTCTACGAGGTGGAGTTGATTCGGCTTCTCGCGGAGCGCGCCGGCAACCCGGTGAGCCGCGAAGAGATCCTTTCGAAGATTTGGGGTCTCGAAGCGGCACCCTCGAATCGCACGGTCGACAACTTCATCGTCAAGCTGAGAAAAAAGGTCGAGAAGTATCCCGACAAGCCGCAGCACATTCTCACGGTCTACGGCTTTGGCTACAAGCTCGCGACCGGCTGAGGAAGAGGTCCCGCTACGAGCGCGGGCTCACGAAGACGACGTCCACGCGGGCGTTGCGGCTGCGGTAGGTCGCGCTCGAGGGATCGACGATCGGCGCGCGTGCTCCGGCGGCTTCGGGGCGCACGTGAGCGGGGGCCGCTCCTCCGGCGACGAGAGCTGCGGCAACGGCCTCTGCACGCTGCACGTCGGCCGCCGCTTCAGCGGGCGAAGGGGGAACCGCGTCATGCACCACGACCTGTACGGCGAAGCTTGGATGCGCCGAGGCTACGCGCCCAAGCTCGGCGAGCTTCGTGCTCGCGGTCGGGACGAGAGCGGTGCCGCGGAAGACGTCGCGAAGGGTCACGACGACGCCACGTTCGTCGCGGGTCGGCTCCCATCCGCCACTCGCGGAGAGCTCGCTCAAGAGCGCGTCGGAATCCCCTGCCTCGGGCGTCGCGCCCGAAGTGCGACGGGCGTGTGTGAGGAGGCCGAGACAGACCGCGCGCGCTCGCGCCGCTCCGTCAATCGGCGTCGTCGCGCCCCGTTTCGGCTTCTCGAGCTGAACGTCGATGGCGTCGACCTCTTTCTCGGCGTTGTCGAGCCCCTCGAAGGAGGGGGAGAGTAGCCGTGCTGCGCCGCAAATGAGCCGGGCTTCGGCGGCGAGAGAGCGCGCGGCCACTCGTCGTGCGGCCTCGCGCTGAGGGTCGGCATGCCCGCTCGGAACCGGGGCGATTGCTTCGCGCGCGACCTGCAGCTTCTTTTCGAGCTCGTCGCTTTCGCGCTCCAAATCGCTCCGCTCCCTCGTGTACGTCTGTGCGCTCGCTTCCGCCCGCGCGAGGGCTTCCCTCGCATCGTCGGCTTCGGTCGTGGCGCGTGCGAGCCGAGCGAGTACGAGCGCATCGGAGTAGGCCGCGATGGCGCGCGCCGCGTGGATCGTCGCAGAGGTCGCGTCGCCGCTCTTGTCCTCTTTCTCGGCAAGGACTCGCTCCTCTTCGGCGTGGGCGAACTGTTGCGGAGCGAAGGTTGCGCCTTCTCGCATCGCCTCTGACGTGTGCACTCGTTCCATGTCGAGGAGGGTGTCATTCACGACGCCCGAGTGGCCGCATCCTGCCGAGAGGAGCGTGCACGCGAAAGCGAATCGAACGGAGAGACTCACGATCCCCCGTCGGTCGTGGCCTTCGGCCGCGCCATCGCGGCACCGGCGTCGACGCTCGAAGTGCGTTCGGGCTTCCCCTTGGGCGCCCGCTCGAGCGTGTCGATCTCCGCGCGCAACCGTCCTTGGCGCGCGATCCCCTCCTCCAGGAGGGCGCGCTCGCGATCGGCACGCGCACCTGCGTCGTTGGCTGCGAGGCGTAGTTCCGTGGCGACCTTCTCGGCCTCTGCCGCGCGCACGAGGTCTCCTGCGACTTGTGCCCACTCGGCGGCTAGCCCTTCGGCGAGATGCGCGTGCTTCTCGTCGTTCGCGTCATGCATTCGAGTCGCCCGCTCCAGTGCATCGCGTGCCTGCTTGAGCTCGTCGGCGATAAGGGCTGCGTGCACTGTGTCCTTCTCGAGCAGGCCGAGAACCGCGAGCGCGCTCGATCGCTCGTCTCCGTGTGCCGAGGTACCGATCGCGAGCGCGATCACGGGCCCCAGTGCCATGAGGGCTCCGAGCGTGCGCCTTTGCCCAGTGAGGCTTCTCATGGCGAGACCACCGGCCTGTGTCTAGCCGCCACGTGCCGCCAGCGTCAACGCTATCCCTTCGATTTTGCCGTAAACTCGAAGACGAGCTTGCCCTCGCGTGCGTCCACGGCGACGTCTCCGCCATGCTCGAGCGAGCCAAACAGAAGCTCGTCGCCGAGCGGTTTCTTGATGTCCTCCTGGATGACGCGCGCGAGCGGCCGCGCGCCGTTGTCCGGATCGTACCCCTTCTCGGCGAGATACGCGCGAGCGGCGGGCGTCACGGAAATCGTGACGTCGCGCGGACCGAGTTGCGCGCCGAGCTCGAGAATGAACTTGTCGACGATCGAGCTCATCACTTCGGGCGAGAGAGGATTGAAGAGAATCTTCGCGTCGAGGCGATTTCTGAACTCAGGGCTGAACATGCGCTTGTACTCGCGGTCGGCGTCGCCGGTAGCTCGCGCGTCGCCGAAGCCGACGCTGCGTCGCGAGAGATCGCGCGCGCCGACGTTGCTGGTCATGAGAAGAATAACGTGTCGGAAGTCGGTGGCTTTGCCGTTGTTGTCCGTCAGCTTGCCGTGATCCATCACCTGGAGGAGCACATTGAAGACGTCGGGGTGCGCCTTTTCGATCTCGTCGAGCAGGAGCACGGCGTGCGGCGTCTTGGCGATCGCGTCGGTCAAGAGGCCGCCCTGATCGAAGCCGACGTAGCCCGGCGGCGCCCCGATGAGGCGCGAGACCGTATGCCGCTCCATGTACTCGCTCATGTCGAAGCGCACGAATTCGATCCCGAGGGCTTTGGCGAGCTGCTTGGCTACTTCGGTCTTCCCGACCCCGGTAGGGCCCGTGAAGAGGAACGAGCCGATGGGCTTCTCGCCGCTGCGCAGCCCGGCGCGTGACATCTTGATCGCCGCGGTCAGTTGAGCGATGGCGTGGTCCTGCCCGAAGATGACGCCCTTCAGGTCTTTCTCGAGCGCCACGAGCCGCTCTTTGTCGCTCGCTTTGACCTCGCGAGGCGGCACATGCGCCATTCGGGAGAGGACGAGCTCTACCTCCGGCACCCCGACGATCGCCCCGTCGCCGTGCGCGAGCTTCGCCGCCGCGCCTGCCTCGTCGAGGAGGTCAATGGCTTTGTCCGGGAGCTTCTTGTCGTGCATGTACTTCGCGGCGAGCTGCCCTGCGGCTTCGATGGCCTGGGGGGTGAACGTGATCTTGTGGAACTCCTCGTATTGGGGCTTCAAGCCGATGAGAATCTTGATCGTGTCCTCGACGCTCGGCTCGTTTACGTCGATCCGCTGGAAGCGACGCGCCAGCGCGCGGTCGCGCTCGAAGTGGGCGCGGTATTCCTGAAAGGTGGTCGAGCCGATGCATCGGAGCCGCCCCGCGGCCAGCGCGGGCTTGAGGAGAGCCGATGCGTCGACACTCCCGCCACTCGTCGCGCCCGCGCCGATAATGGTGTGGATCTCGTCGATGAAGAGGATCGCGCCCGGCTTCTTCTGGAGACCTTTCAATACCCCCTTGATGCGCTCCTCGAAGTCGCCCCGGTACCGGGTGCCGGCGAGCATCGCACCCATGTCGAGCGAATAGACCACGCTCTCGGCAAGTGCTTTTGGCACCTCCCCACGGCTAATCTTCAGGGCGAGACCTTCCGCAATCGCAGTCTTGCCGACGCCGGGATCGCCGACGAGAAGAGGGTTGTTCTTCTTCCTCCGCGCGAGGATCTGGATGAGGCGGAGCACCTCGTTCTCGCGGCCGACGAGCGGGTCGATCCGGCTCTCTTGCGCTTCCTCATTCAGGTTGACGGTATAGGCCGCGAGCGCGTCTTTCTTCGGTTTGCCGCGCGCATCGCCGCTCTCGCCACCGCCGTCCGCCAGGTCGCCCTCCTCGTCCTCGGCGCCGGCATCCTTCGAAACTCCATGAGAAATGTAAGCGATGACGTCGAGACGCGTGACCCCCGCCTCCTCGAGCAGGTTCACCGCGAACGAATCCCCCTCGGCGAAGATGGCGACGAGCACGTTGGCGCCTTTCACCTCCTCATGGCCGGAGGATTGAACATGGGCCGCGGCACGACGGATCGCTCGCTGGACCCCCATGGAGGGCGATGGCGTGGACGGCGCCCCCTCCGCGAGCACTTCCATCTGCTCTTCCAGGAATTGCTCGAGCTTCGCCTTCAGGGCCTTCACGTCGCCGCCCGAGTGGCGGATGACTTTCGCGGTCGCATCGTCGAAAAGGAGCGCGTAAAGAAGATGCTCCACCGTCATGTACTCGTGCCGCCGCCTTGCGGCCTCCGTGGCCGCCAGAGAGAGAGCAATTTCGACTTCAGGACTAATGCGCATGCGATTGTTCCCCAACGTGCGCGCTCCTTCGCCCTCGCGCAAGCCTACTGAACGCGCTTCCTTTCGGGTGTCATGTCTCGGGCGTCTCTGGCGCCGGCGTCACGTTCCGGTTCTCCGGGGGGGCGCCTTTCGAGGTACTCGATGCAAAGAGCCCTCACGTGCGCAGGAACGTGGGTCGCTTCGGCGACGAGCCGTAGCTCCTGGCGCACCAGGAGGCCGGCGATCGGCGCGGCGAGCTCGCCTGGGGTGTCGGGATTCAATACGAGGGTGAGGCGCACCCTCGCCCGGTGTAGCCACTTCGGATCGCGGGCGATCGCGGCGAGGACCTCGGGCCGGCCGGGCCTCCGCGCGGCGAGGCGGACCACGTCGTCTTCGGTCAATCGCGGGTTGTGAAGGAGGCGCGCGATGACGTCCGGGTGAGGGTCGAGGAGCAGCTTCTCGAGAACATTGCGGTCGGGGCGGCGGGCGAGCGATTTCCTCTCGCCGAGCGTGAGCGTGCGCCCCTTGCCGTAGTCGGGCACCCGGTCTTCCTTTGGATCGGTCTCGGCGGACGGGAAAGGGGTGCGCGGGGAGAGGGGCTGACGCAAGAGGCGCTCGAGCGAAAGGAGCGACTCGCCCGCCGCTTCTTCGCGAAGTTGCTGCGCAACGTCGCGCGCCTCGGCTGCGCTCAGCGCGTCGACGATCGAGAGGAGCACCTCGCGCGCGGGCTCCTCCGCCTGCTCCGCGCGCGCGCAAAGAAGGTCGAGCGCACGGGCGAGGGGGGCAAGGGGAGTCGAACCGAGCACGTCGGATACGTACGAGGCGCGGAGGGAGGCGTGACCCAGCGAGCGGGTGACCCGGAGGATCGTTTCGGCCACCAGACGCGGGTCCACCGTGGGATGGTAAATCTCGACGTGCGCGTTCACCAGCGAAGTACGACGAGATAAGCGCGCAGACGAAAAGCGCCTTTGGACGGTGCTCCGTCTCATGGCAGGCTTCGGTACCCCACCCGGCTCGGGTCCTCGTTCCTCCTCTACGACATGGCCAACGACCCCCCCAAAAAATCCCCCCCCGCCCCCTCCCCCCGGAGGGACGAGGAGACCGAAGTCCTAGAGCGGCCGAAGGCGCAGACGCCGCGGCTCTACAAGGTCATTTTCCACAACGACGACTATACGACGATGGAGTTCGTGATCGAAGTGCTTCGGGTCTTTTTCCGCAAGAGCGAGACCGAGGCGACGTACATCATGCTGACGGTGCACAAGAAAGGGAGCGCGGTCGCTGCGACGTACACGCGCGACGTGGCGGAGACGAAGGTGGAGCAGGTCATGCGGTATGCCCGGGAGCACGGCATGCCGCTCCTGGTAACGGCAGAGCCCGAGTGAAGCCTCACCCCTCGTCTTCCTCGAATCCCCAGCGCGCGAGCGCGCTCATCCCGATGGCGGTGCCGCACGCCGCGCAAAGCGGCGGTTCTTCGTAGACGACCTGCCCGCCGTGCGACCAGATGTAGAGGCCGCTGCCGGTGAGCGCCGTCTCCGGATCGTCTTCATCGTCAGGGAGGCGATCGCCGCACACGTCGCAGCAGGGCCCCTCGTCGACGAAAAGGATCTCATGCGTAACTTTGGCAAAGCCGGCAGTCGGCGGCTTTGCGAGCGGCGCGGCGACGGCCGGAGACGACGAAGGGGCCTGCGCACGCTTTTCGGGCGACCGCTCGACCGAAGACTCCAAGGACTCTGGAGGGGTTGGGACTCGTGGCTCGTCCATCGGTCGCCAAGATAGCGCAGACCCGCCGTTGAGGCACGCGCGGGAGTGCGGCCTGCGATTGGCCGAAGGGGGCGCGGCGGCAGAAAAGCCTCTCTGCCCCTAAACCTGCGCGCTCGAAATCCGTTCCCATTCCTTAGCTGCGTGCGGATCTTCACGCGGCATCGCGGAAGGACGGCAGGCGGCGCTCCGCCTTTGGAGGCGGTCATGGAGGCGAGTCGTTTCACACGGGCAGGCCCCGTGGCGCTCTTGGGCGTCGCCCTCGCCATGACGAGCTGTACGGACGGCGCCGAGATGAATCCCTCCGCGGTGTTGCGCGCACAGCTGCCTGAAACGCCGGCGAGCCGTGTCGAGCGTCTTCGCGAGCGGTTCCAGATCCAACCTCCGCTGAACCCCGACGAAGCTCAGGGGCACCTACCCAAGCACCCTCGGCAAGCTCACCCCGCCCTTGCGCGTGGCGTCGGCGCCTCTTTCGAAGCTCCTGTCGCCGGTCGTGTCGTCGTCGCCGTCCCCGCGGCCGCCAAGAAAGCCGTCCGGAGAAGTGCGACCGTGGAGCTGCCTGCGACTGCCGACGGCTCCGTGAAGCTCACGGACGACGCTTCGCACGTGAGTCTCTCCTTTTCGATGCGGGGAGCGACGGCGGCGAGGCTTGCCGCGACTCGAGACGGAGTCGCCCTGTACGCGGGGGCGAGTGCGGAGGGGGGCGATATCGTGCATCGTGTGCACGCCGAAGGGACGGAAGACTTTGTCGTCTTCGAGACCAAGCCGGCGAAGGAGGAGCTCGACTACGAGGTCGACGTGTCGGGGATGCCGGGGCTTAGGTTGGTCGGGAACGTCCTCGAGTTCGTGGCGACGAATGGGACTCCGGTGCTGCGCGTCGCGCCGCCGTACGTTGTCGGGGAAGATGGGAGCGTGCGTGAGGCCACGCTGAGCGTCGAAGGGTGCGCGTACGACACGGATCCCGCGGGGCCGTGGGGGAGGGCGGTGACGCCTGCCGGGGCGCCGAAGTGTGGCGTGCGCGTCGTCTGGAGCGGAGGGACGTACCCGGCGATGGTCGACCCGGCGTGGGTCGCGACCGGGTCGATGACCACGGCGCGCGCGTACCACCGAGCGACGCTGCTCCATTCGGGTCAGGTCCTCCTCGCGGGCGGTTCGGGGGGTGGCACGTATCTGTCGTCCGCGGAGCTCTTCGACGGCGTTTCCACGTTCGCCGCCACGGGCTCGATGACGACGGCGCGGGAATTGTTCACGGCGACGTTGCTCCCCTCGGGCAAGGTTCTGATCACGGGTGGTTACAACGGGAGCTACCTGTCGCGGGCCGAGCTGTTCGACGGCGTTTCCACGTTCACCGCGACGGGGTCGATGACCAAGACGCGCGAGTACCACACGGCGACGCTTCTGAATTCGGGCAAGGTGCTCATCGCGGGTGGCTACAACGGCACGATCCTGGCGGCAGCCGAGCTGTTCGACGGCACGTCTACCTTTGCGGCCACGGGGTCGATGAGGTCGGCGCGCACGTCGCACACCGCGACGCTGCTCAACTCGGGCCAGGTGTTGCTTGCGGGCGGCGTGAACTTATCGAGCGCGGAGCTGTTCGACGGGACGTCGGCCTTCTGGGGGACGGGGTCGATGACGGCCGTGCGCGAGGATCACACCGCGACGCTACTGAACACGGGCCAGGTTCTCATTACGGGCGGCGAAAATAGCGCCTACCTGTCGAGTGCGGAGACGTTCGACGGGACGTCGAAGTTCTCGGCGGTAGGTTCGATGACGACGCCGCGCATGTACCACACCGCGACTCTCCTCATTTCTTCGGGCAAGGTGGTGATCGCGGGTGGTCAGAACACGAGCACTCTGTCGAGCGCCGAGCTCTTCGTCGGTGGCTCGAGTTTCACGCCCACGGGCCCTCTGACGACGGCGCGCGAGGTTCACACCGCGACGTTGCTGAATACGGGCAAAGTGTTGATCGCGGGCGGCCTCGGTCTCAGCGGCAGCTTGTCGAGTGCCGAGTTGTTCGCCGCGGTCGCCGCGGGCGGGACGTGCAGCGTCGCGGGGGACTGTCTCTCCGGCGTGTGCACCGGCGGCGTGTGCTGCTCCGGCGCCTGCAACGCGAGCACGAGCACCTGCAACGCATCGGGAATGTGTCTCCTCAATACGAGCCAACCGTCGACGGACCCAACCGAGTGCGCGAGCGGGTTTGCCTCTGACGGCTACTGTTGCAACACCTCGTGCGGCAACGCGTGCGATGTGTGCTCTCTGTCGCTCGGGGCGAGCGCGAACGGATCCTGCACGACCGCGCCTGCGGCGTACCCGGGCAGCCCCGCGTGTGGCGGAGGCTTCGCGTGTGACGGGACGGACGTGACGTGCCCCGCAACCCCGTGCACCTCCGACGTCGACTGTTTGCCTACGGACTACTGTGGGTCGAGCGGCCTCTGCACGCCGCAGCTTGCGCTCGGCGCTCGCTGCACCCCGGCCGCCGACTGCGTCGGGTCCGGCTCGTGCCGCGAATGTCCCGGCGGAGGAGGGTGCGTGGACGGCGTGTGCTGCTCGACGACGTTCTGCTCCGGCTGCGAAGCCTGCGCTCTGCCTCTCCAAGCTCCGGGCGGCACCAACGGCGTCTGTAGCGCATCTCTCGCGGGCTCGGATCCGCACGACGACTGCCCGCAAGACCCCGGCTATCCGGCCAGCTGCCTTGCCGATGGCAACTGCAACGGGCAAGGGGCGTGTCGCACGTACGCGCCCAATACCGTCACCTGCGGAGGCACGTCGTGCACAGGGGACACGGCCACGGGCCTTCTTTGCAACGGCGCTGGGGCGTGTGAGATGACTCCCGGAACGAACTGCTCCCCCTACACGTGCGCCGCAGGGAAGTGCAGTTCCACGTGCGCGACGGACGGCGATTGCGCCGACGCCACCTTCTTCTGCACGGCCGCCCACACCTGCGCTTCGAAGCAAGGTGGCGGCGTGGCGTGCAGCTCGCAAGACCAGTGCACGACCGGCTTATGCGTGGACGGCTTCTGCTGCAACCAAGCGTGCGGCGGCGAGTGCCAAGCGTGCGACGTCCAAGGTGTGCTCGGCATCTGCTCGGCGGTGACCGGAGCGCCTCACGGCGCGCGTTCGGCGTGCACCGGGACGACCGGCGGCACCTGCGCCGGGGCGTGCGACGGCAAGAATACGACCGCGTGCGCGTATCCGACCACGGGCACGTCCTGCGGCTCGACCTGTTCCAACAGCACGCTGACCTCGGGCGCGTGCGATGGCGCGGGGACGTGCGGTTCGAGCTCGGCGACATGTCCCAACAACCTCGTGTGCTCGAGCGACGGCACGTCCTGCGCATCGACGTGCTCGACGGACTCGGACTGCGCCCAGGGCTTCGTGTGCACCGAGGGAGTGTGCGCCGTTCCCCTCCCACCGCCGTCCTCGACCTGTACGGACGACTACACGTCGAAGAGCAGCGGGGACGCTGGCGATGCAGGGGACGGGGGGCTCACGGACTGCGCGCCTTACCTCTGCGACGTGGGCACCGGGACGTGCTTCGAGACGTGCACCGCGGATAGCGATTGCGTGTCTCCAAACGTCTGCAACGCGAGTGGCGCATGCGTCCGTCCGGCACCTCCGGCGGCGCCGACCGCGACTTCGACGGCGACCGCAACCGCTCCGACGTCCACCGCGCCGACCTTGAAGTCGCCGACCGCCAAGCCGCCCGCAACGAAGCCACCTTCGACCAAGATGCACGCGACCAAGTCGCCCGCAGCGAAGCCGTCGGCAACCGGAAGCGCGGCGACGGAGCCGGCGACGGTCAGTGAACCGATCGTAAGCCTCAAGAGCTCCAGCGCGTGCGCGGTCGCATCGGTCGCATCGGGCGCGTCGCGCGCTTCGAGCGATGCGGGCGCGTGGGGACTGCTTGGCGTCGTGCTGCTCGGGGTGAGTCGGCGAAAGTACGCGCGGTAGACGCCCACGTCGCGTCCGTACCGCTGCGGGACGCCACAGGGCTGTCCAGGACACACCGCCGTGGGTGACATCCATCGAGAACAGCCCCCGAGAGGCCTTGAGAGTAAGTGGCTCGAGGCTTGCTCGAGTCTCAGGCGGTCCTACAATGGAGAGAGCCGATGGAGCCGACCGACCTGACGATCGAGATCTTGAAAAACATTCGCGACGAAGTCCGGCAGACCAACGGTCGGCTCGACCAGACGAACGCGCGCCTGGACCGGATGAATGCATGCCTGGACCAGACGAACGAGCGGGTCGAGCGGGTGGAGTCTGGCCTCTCGGAAGTGTCGCGCCGCATCGTCGAGTCCGAGATCCGCACATCGACGGCTATCGCGGAGCTTGCGGGGACGGTACGCGAGATGACGAGCGTGCTTCGCGCGCAGCACGATCTTCGCCCTCGCGTCGAGCGCTGCGAGCGCGACATCGCGGCGCTCCAGCATCGAGTCGGCGAAGAGTAAGGATGGTGCCTGCATCCTCTCCTTGCGCGTCGATGTGCTTCGCGCAAGTTGTGTTCCGAACGCGCGGTGCATCGCGAGGCGTGGGCGGGACGTTCCGAGGACTGGGCAGGGCATCGCCACCAATGGGTGGAGCATCGGGCGGAACGGGCGGCGCATCGGGAGGAGCAGGCAGCGCATCGCGAGGACTGGGCAGAGCATCGCCACCAATGGGTGGAGCATCGGCAGGAACGGGTGGCGCATCGGGAGAAGCGGGCAGCGCATCGCCACCAACGGGTGGCGCACGGGGAGGAGCGGGCTGCGCATCGCGAGGAAAGGGCAGAGCATCGCCACCAATGGGTGGCGCATCGGGAGAAGCGGGCAGAGCATCGCCACCAATGGGTGGAGCATCGGGAGAAGCGGGCAGCGCATCGCGAGGAAGGGGCAGCGCGTCTCTACGTGTGCGTACCGTCACTCTCCCCACGCGGAGCGACGCTCCACGAACTCGCGGCAGAGCGCTCGGCCTTCGTGGCGCATCGGTCGTAGGCTTGTGCCGCATCGCTCCGATTGCGTCGGGCATCGCCACGAAGACGTGGGCGTGCGCCCCGAGAAGCGAGCGAAGTGTTCGGAGCTCGAAGCGCATCGCTGCCTCTGTCTCGACGTGCTCGAGGTCTTCGGTCCGCATCCCTCCGAGCGGGGAGCGATGCCCGACCCCTTCGCAGCGATGCCCGACGCGAACGTAGCCGCACCTTCGGTAGAGCGTACCGCTTCCCGACGCGTGGGCAGCGATGCCCAGATCGAAGGACGGGATGCCCTACGCGAAGGTCCGCATGCACCCCACCTTCCTCGCGACGCACTGCCTGTTCCTCGCGATGCACTGCCCGTTCCTAACGATGCTCCACCCGTTCCTCGCGATGCACCACCCATGGCGAGCGATGCTCCGCGCATTCGCAGCGACGCGGTACGAAGGCGAAGACGTAAGTCACGAAGAGTCACGCGGTCATCACGCACGGCACGAGGTGCCCGACCCGTCCGGCGCGAGAGGGAGCGAGTGCGTCGGGAGCTCTTCGGCGTGCGAGACGGCGCGCTCGGCATACGTCGGGATGCGCAGAGAGTCCCTCGAGACGTCGAACGAGGACAACACCGTGTGCACGATGCGGTCGAGACGTTCGCGCACACGCACGAGGTCAGGGCCGCTCGGATCTCGTGCGTGATTCCGGCGCGCTCCCGCTCTTGACCCATGCCTGCCTTGGGCTAGATTGATACTCACCAAGGTTGCCAAGTCGTGTCCAAGATCCATTCGAAGAGCTCCGCGGCGGTGTCGGCTTCGGCTGCCACCGGCAGCGCGGAGCCCGCGCGCGATCTCGTCATGGCCGTGCTGAAGATGGTCCCCCTCGGTGTCGTCATCGACCTGCTGACGGATCAGGTACGTGCTGCAAACCGGACGGATCAGCTTCTCGCGGCGCTCACGCTTCGTGGCGATCTCGAGAAGCCGACCATCCAGGCGCGTTCGGGACCGTCGCTCAGCACCGAGGAGGCGGGCAAGCGTCTAGGCGTTTCGTCGGAGACGATTCGTTCTCGCATCACGAAGAACGCGCTCGTCGGATACGAGGCACCCGGCGATCGGACTCGGCTACGTCTACCCCTCTGGCAGTTCGACGCAAAGGGCGGCGTTCATGCGTGGGTCCCTCGTCTCCTGGCTGCGTTCGGGAGTAACGGATGGAGTCTGCTCGACTTCGTTACCGTCCCGCGCACGCCGCTCGAGGGGGGCGACTACCTTCACCTTCTGCGGAATGGGCACGTGGACGAAGTGACCGCGGCAGCCATGCGCAGCAACGCGGACTAACCCCGTGGCCGAGGACAAGGGGGGTCCCGTTCCGCCGCCGAGGGACCTTGGAAAACGCTCGCTTCCCTTGCGCCGCCTCTCTCTCGGCACTTGGTGGTGGCGGATTCACCGGGCCACGTTGCCGCCGTGCTCCTTTTCAGAAAGCATCGGACATCGGTTCTCGTCTCCGAACCTAGGCGTGATGTATCTCGCCAAGGAAGAGATCACGGCGTTCTGGGAGGTCTTCTGGGACGACCTTGGGACCCGACCGCCACGCGAGCGCCGCATCGCGCGCGCAAAGCTGAACGAACGCGCGCTATGCCGCGCCTCCCTCACGCGCGCGGTCGCGGTCTTCGACGCGACCCACTCGGGCCGGTTGAAGGACGTCAGCGCGCCTTCGCTCACGTTCTCGGGCGAATACGCGAACTGCCAATCCTGGGCCAGAGCGCTCTTTGCTCATCCTTCGAACCCCGACGGCCTCTTGTACCCCTCGGCTCGCCACGTGGGCGGCGCGTGTCTCGCGGTCTTCCACCGACGAACGACGTGCAAAGATTTCAAGTTTGGTTTGGACGCCGGCGTCGGCGATAGCAAGGCGATCGTGGATGGGATCGAGCGCGAGCACGTGAAGCTGCTCGAGGGCTGATCGAACGCCTAACCCCTGTCGCCGGCGTCTTCGAGGCTAGCCGTTGCCTGGGCCGTCGTCCGTCGCGTCACCACCGTCGGACGCGTCGCCCGCGGCATCCTCGAGAGGCAGCGCGTCGGACGAAGCGCCCTCGACAGACGCCTCCGAGGGCGCGTCGTCCCGAGGGGCGTCCCCGGGGCCATCGTCGAGCGTCGCGTCGGTGGCCGCGCCGTCGGCCCCCGCATCGGGAGGCGCCCACAAATAGCCGAGAAGGGCCGTCCTTACGGTGGAACCTTGCGGCGTCGGCGTGTAGCCGAAATCGGTGATGAGCGAAGGGAATCCGCACCCGCCGGGGTACCAGGCCCAGGCGGTCCACGAGATCTTGTACATGTCGGCGTACTGAATCAGCGACATGTCGAAGGCTCCGGTGCACATCGCCGACATGTCACCGAACTCGGTAACGATGACCGGCGCGATGTCGCCCGCGGCGAGGTATCCGAAACTCGCGTCCCACGAGGCCATACCGTCTTGGGGCCCGTACGGGTGCGTCGCGTACATGATGTTGTAGCCACGAATCGGGAAGCTGGCGACGCCGGACAGGTCGAACGCATAGGAGAGCCCTCCCGCGATGACGAGGTTGTCCGCCCCCGTGCTCCGCACCGCGTCGTAGAGCTCTTGCATGCCGACGACCTGGTAGCCGGGGTCGGTACCGCCGTTGAGCCACGTGGTCCACGAGACGTCGTTCGGCTCGTTGTAGAGTTCGAAGAGAACGTGGCCGTCTCCTTTGAACTTCGTCGCGACTTCGATCCAGAACTGCTTCGAGTTTACGTCCGCCATCTGCTGCTGGTTGGCATTGCCGGCAGTGTCCTGTGACTTTCCGACGGCCATCACCTGCAGGTTGCCTTGGTCGGACCAATGCAGGTCCAGAATGACGTCCAGGCCGGCGGCCTCCGCCCAGTGAACAGCTTGAGCGACGGTCGACTGGTAAGACTGCGCGTCCTGCACCGACCACTGCTGCGTTTGCCCAGGCGGTGGAATCGGGACGTTGTTGTGGAGCCAGGCCCCCGTGAGCCAAAAGTCCTGATCGAGCGCGATTCGAACGACATTGGCGTGCCATTCGGCCATCGCTTGGAAGTCCGTTAGAGTCACGTTTTGTCCGGCCGCGTTCCACTCGAGCGAAGGGCGGTCGACGCCGTGAAATAGATGCGACTCTCCGCCGGCCGTGCAAACGCTCGTGCCGTTCGTGTAGTACCCGCCGGGAGCCACGTGAGGGGCCCCGCCCTCGGTAACGGTACATCCGCGTAACTTCACCGTGACGATCGCAGGGGCTTCGACCGCGCCTCCGGTGAAACACGCTGCGGCCGCGAAGGCGAGCAGAAAAGCGGCGATGCCCGTGGCGCAGCGGGCGTGTTGCGGCGATCGACTGCCAATTCTATTCATACGTCTCCTAAGCACGTGGAGCCCGAGCACGACCGGCGCGAGCGGCCGATTGTGGAATGCCCGCGGCATGCTTCATAGATGAGGTGAGCCGGGCACTCTGATCACGAAAAACGCGAGTGATTGTCGGCCACTTTGCGTCGAAATCGAGCCACTCGCGGTCGCACTCGTGGATTCTAGTATGGACGGCTTTCGGCCGCCCGCGTGGCTCATGAAAATGCGCCATTCTCGATCGGCTCGCGTGGCGCGCAACTTTGCCTATGAGTCCGTCGAAGGGAGGGCATGCCGGGCAGAAAGACGAGGTCGTGGGCGCTGCCCGCGGCTTGCGTGCTTCTTTTCGGCTGCAAGGCGCCTGTTCCTCTCCCGCCCAAGGCGGTCGAGCTGAATCGGTTGGGGGCGGTCGCGCTCGCCGGGGGAGACGTCGAGACCGCGGAAGTGCGCTTTGCGCTCGCCATCGAGTATCACCCGCGCTTCACCGAGGCATGGGTCAACCTCGGCCTCGTCGAGATGAGTCGCGGCAACCTCGTTCTCGCGAAGAAAGATTTCGAGAAAGCGCGCGACCTCAATGAGGATTTGCCCACGCCCCATCACGCGCTCGGCCTACTTTTCGACAAGAGGGGCCAAACCACCGTCGCGGAGCATCACTACCGGGAAGCCCTCAAAGTCGACCCGGGCTTCGCCCCCGCGCGTGCGAATCTCGGGCGGATTCTCTTTCAGCGTGGCGCATTCGACGATGCGCGGGAACAGTTCGAGCGTCTTACCGAAGTGGCGCCCGAGTCGACAGAAGGGTGGGCGGGACTGACCGAGTCGCTCGTACGCCTGGGCCGCGAAGACGACGCCGACGATACGCTCGCGAGGGGGCGGGCGCGCATCGGCGACGTGCCGGATCTGCTCATTCTCGTCGCGCGGCAGCTTCTCCGGCGTCGCGCGTTCGAGGCGGCCGAGACGTTGCTCGCTCCGCTTACGTTTCACGCCGATTCTACGCGCCAGAGCGCCGCCTGGTCCTGGATCTGCGTCGCGCGTCTGGGCGAGGGGAAAGCGGAAGCCGCCCTGGTCGCAGCACGCGAGGCGCTTCTTGCGGGGGGAGGGGATCCACTCGCAACCTACGCGATGCGCGCGGCGCTTGCGAGTCGAGGCGCGCCGTCGTCGCGATAGCCCTCGTAGTAGCCGGCGCAGTAGCCGGTCAGGGCCAATAGCCAGTCTAGTCAGCGCAACAGGAAGAACGCGGTGGACGCGAGGAGCGCGACGACACCGAGGACGATGGCAACGACGACCCACGGGGGTACGTGGGTACCGGGAATGCTGATTCGATCCTCCGGTCCGCCATGCGGCCCACGTTCTTGCCAGGTTTGCCCCGCGGGGTTACTCCCGCGCGAGCCAGACGATCCTCCAGCGCCTGGAAAGCCACTTGCGCCGGCAGGGGCGCTCGGGTGCCCGGAGGGCGGCACTCCGGCACCGCCTCCCGCCCCCGGTCGAAGCGAGGGAGCCCTCACCAAGGAGGCGGGCGAGTCCGGACGGGTCGATTCCATGCCCAGTCCGGCGCTCTCCGACCCGCTCTTCGGTGCCCGCAACGAACTCGGCGACGAGGCCCGGGACGAGGCCGGAGACGACGCAGCCAGCCGCCGGTCGGGTTCCGTGTTCTCCGGCGCCTCCTCCGGCAAGGTGTACTTCTTGTACTTGAGGGGCTCGCCCTCGCTCTCGAGGGGCAACAGGCCTTCGCCGTCGAACTGGACGATGATCACCGTGATGTTGTCATGCCCGCCCGCCTGGTTCGCCCTCTCGGTCAGAGCCTTGCAGATCTCAATCGGCTCGGACGAGGAGCGCATGATCTCGCGGATCTCTTCGAACCGGACCATGCCGGATAGCCCATCGGAGCAGAGGAGGAGCATGTCCCCTCGCCGGAGCTCGGTATACGTGAGGTCGACTTGCACCGTGTCGCTGGTCCCGAGGGCCTGCAGGATGATGTTGTTGTGCTCGAAGGTCTCGGCCTCTTCCTCAGTGAGCTGTCCCGCCTCGATGAGCTGGTTCACGAGCGACTGGTCACGCGTAATCTGGGTGAGAGTCTCTCCGCGCAGGATGTACCCGCGCGAGTCGCCGACCTGGGCGAAGAAGACATGGTCGTCGACGAGTGCCGCTGCCGTGACGGTCGTTCCCATCCCGCGGCGGGTTCGATCGAGCTTTGCTTCCGTGAAGATGCGCAGGCCCGCGGCCTCGACCGCGCGCACGAGTCTTCGAGCGATCTCGTCGCGTCCGCTCCCTAGCTTCTTTTCGAGCCCCTCGACCATGCGCTCGTAAAGGATGTCGACCGCGAGCTGGCTCGCGATTTCGCCCGCCGCCGCGCCGCCCATGCCGTCGCAGACCGCGAAGAGCGCGCCGTGCGGGAGGATGGCCGCGGGGCGATTGGCCTCGATGAGGCCGCGCGATCTCTTGGTGAGATCGGCGACGAGAAAGTTGTCCTCGTTGTGCTCACGCACTTGGCCCACGTCGGTGCGAGCGAAGAGATTGACGCGCACCTCGCCGCTGCCGCTTGACGCCCCGCTCGCGCCGGACGCTCCGCTCGCGCCGGCGTCCGCCTCCGCACGAGGCTCTTCGTCGCCGGGTGGCGGCGCGGGGATCGGCGTCTCGGACTGCGTCACGTGCAAGCTCTCATGCGTTGGGGGTCCCCACGTCCGGGGAGCGAAGGTAGTGCACAGTCTCAGTGGATGGGCAAGGGATCAACAAGAGGGCCTGGGATCAGCTCCCCGCCTGATTCAGCTCGACACGAAACAGCTGTTGTCCAACCCGGAACTGATCGCCACCCTTGAGACTGACATCACCACGAATCTGAACGAAAGTCCCGTTAGACGAGCCCAGGTCGGCCAAGAGAAATCGCTTGTTCTCGCGGTCGTGCTGGATGATGGCGTGTCGCCTCGATAGAAATGGGTCGTCCGTGAACACGATGTCCCCCGACTCGCGGCCAAGGACGGTCTCGGGCCTTCGAACATAAAAGACGTCGCGAGGGACTCCTTCCACCGTGCACACGGTCAGGCGTGCGAAACGGGGCGCTTGCGGAGTGCCGAAGAGCAGCGTGCCGTGGTGTGTGGCGGGACCGAGCCCCTCTTCCGCGTCTCTCACGGCCTCAAACTTTAGCACCTGTTGTCCCACTAGGAACAAATCTTGGTCCAGGAGCACCGTCTCGGTGCGGGCGTCGCGGCCGTTTCCACCTACGTTCCCACCCATGGCCCGGACGGGGTTGCCGATGCGAAGAAAGATCCCGTTGGCGCTTCCGAGGTCGCGGAGAAGCAGGTGGACCTCGCCCGTGGGACTCGCGCGCCGGACGATTCGTGCGTGCCTTGGCGACAGATATCTGTCTTCGGGTACGACGACGTCTCCTTCGCTTCTCCCTACGTCGATTTGTTCGTAAATGGGGTAGGTCGCGCCCTCGCCGCCGTCCTTCGTAATCACGACGAGGCGACCCGAGGGTTTCTGCAAGGAGTGCCCTGACGCGCCGCGATACTGGCTCGCCTCGTTAGAGGGAGGGATGAGCGGCGTCGCTCCCGAGGGCGAGTCGCCGAGGTCCAGTACGAGGGCCGGCGCACTCGGGTGCGCGTTTCCATCACGTCCTGGGCCCGCTGCCGGATTGGCGTGGGGGGGCACGATCGGGGGCGCCTTCGGCGCGATCGGCCGCGGCGGGGATGTCGTGGGGACCCTCGTGACTGGGGGAGGCGGCGGGATCGGTCGAGCGGAAGGCTGCGGAGCAGGGCGAGGAAGAGCGCTGCTCGGCCGAGCGTCGGCGAAGGCGGCTCCACAGAATTTGCAGAAAGGGGTCCCGGCTTCGCAGGTGCCCCGGCACCGTGCGCAGATACGAACGCCTTCCGGCGCAGCCGTTCTCGGCTCGCCCGGGGCGCGAAGCTCGACCACGGGCGTCGGAGCGATCGGGCCCGCGGTAGGTGGGGCTGTCGCCGGCTTGGGGCCGGCAATGGCATCGCCGCAGCTGACGCAATAGCGAGCGCCTGACTCGTTCGACGCACCGCATCGGGTGCAACGAGACGGCGACGGCGCGGGCGGCTCAGGTTGCGCCCAGAACGCGACGGCCTCTCCGGGCGGCCGCGGCCCGGCAGAACCGTGGGCGACCATGCCGGGTGTTCCTCCGCTCGTCCTCGGCGGCAGGGGTGGCGCGGCCGATACGAAAGCAGGGCCGGGTGGGGACGGGCCGACTCCGATGGGAGGCGTAGGCTGCGCGACACGCGAGGCCAGTCGCTGCCCGCATTCCTGGCAGAAGACCAGCTTGTTCGGATTGTCGCAGCCGCAAGTACTACAGATCACGCGGGCCGATGGGACATCAGCGTGAGGGCCGACGTCAAGCTGAGCTTCAATAGGGCTCGCGGACCTCCAGCTGAAGGTCGATGCCCCACAGCTGGGCGAAGCTTCCGTCACGCCGGGTATTGGACGAGTCGGTAAAAGGGCGGAAGTACATCGCGCGGTAGTTGACGGCGAGACCGACCACCGTGTCGCGCGAGACCTGGGCTTCGATCCCGAGCGTCGCCGCTCCCTCCGGTCCGAACGTATCGATCGACCACTCGTTCCCGTAGCCGACGAGACCGGCGCTCCCGCCGACGTAGGGGGTCAGAATCTGGCCGGAGAGAAAATAGTACCTGGCTTCGCCGCGCAGTTGCTGGAGGATGGGAAGGCGATCGATCGTGTTGGCGTCTTGCTTCGATAGCTCGTAGGCGCCGCCGACATACCAAGGTCCGGCGGCGCGCCACCCGATGCGCGGGAAGACGATCCCTCCTCCAGAGCCGAGGATGCACGGGCCGCTGTCGGCCGGTGGAACGATTTGAGTTTGCGCGCTGCTTGCTGGTTGCGAGATGGTGCTGCCGTTCGCGCACATCTGGCCCGCGGATGCGACCACTTCGGTCGTGAACGCGACGCCGTATTGGACGAAGGTGTTGCCGACCGGGGGGGGGATCGACGATTGCACCGGGAGCGAGGCCGTGTCGTCCGGATTTTGCGCGTCATCCGCGTGCGCCGCGTGCGCCCACGCGGCGCACACGAAGAGCGGCGCCGCGTTGTGCACGAGCCGCCCGAGAGAGCGGCGAAGACGAGCCATCGACGAGAAGGATAGCGCAGCTTATTGACAGCGTGCGCGGGGTTCGCGTATTCGCCAAGTGCTGTCGCGTGGGCTCGTGATTTCGGAAAGGTTTCACATTGACGTACCCCCCCACGCGACGACTCGGAGAGGGCTGCTAATGGAGATCTTCCTCGACAAGCGCGCGGTGCGGCAGATTCGACTCTCGGCGCAAGACGCCATCGAGGAGGGTGATACCGAGACGTTGCGCGAAGACCTGCTCGAAGCGTTCACGGAAGAACAGGTCGAAGAGATAGAGCGTCGACTCGACAACGGCGATTTCTTCGAATTTCTGACCGACATGCTCGACGAGTGGTCGGGAGACGACGTCGAAGAGTTGTTCGAGCTGGTGGATGCGCAGCTCGGCGACGTCGGCGTCGACGTGAAGTTCGAGAAGAAGACTGCCGCCGCCGACGACGAGGAAGAAGACGAAGACGCGAAAGACCTCGACGAAGACGACGACCTCGATGACGACGACGAGGACGAAGACGACGAGGAAGAAGAAGAAGAAGAGGAAGAAGAGAAGCCGTAGATCGAACAGGACGAGAGCGCCTGCGGGCCTCTTCGACGTCCCCTCGGAACGGCTAGAAAGCTGGCGAGCACGAAGGACGGCTTCATCCCCGTCACGCGCGGACGGTAGCCGCGCGATCCGACGCTTCGTGAATGGCGTTTCGTAGGATCTTTGCGGCAACCTCGACCTCTGTCCGCGACACGTCGAGATGGGTCACGACGCGCAACCGATGAGGCGCGGACGCATTGAGCGCGATCCCGGACCGGTGGCACGCGCGTGCCACTTCCTCCGCTAGGATCGACTGGGAGAGCTCGACGTTCACGATGTTCGTCTCGACCGGGGGAACACGTGCGGCGTCGACATCGGCGAGGAGGGCGGCGAATGCGCGCGCGTTCTCGTGGTCTTCGGCGAGGCGAGCGCGATGATGCGAGAGTGCGTAGCGCGCTGCGGCCGCCAGAATGCCCGCTTGACGCATACCCCCGCCCCACATTTTGCGGAGCCGTCTCGCTTTCTCGATTGTCTCTCGAGATCCGACGAGCGCGCTGCCGACCGGAGCGCCGAGTCCTTTGGAGAAGCACACGCTTGCCGTGTCGAAAGGATGCGCGAGTTCGGCGACCGTGTGGCCCGTCGCGACGCTCGCGTTCCATATGCGGGCTCCGTCGAGGTGAGTCGCGATCCCACGGGCTCGCGCCACCTGGCAAAGGTCCACGACGTCGCGTTGCGGAAAGATGCGGCCGCCCGCCCGGTTGTGAGTGTTCTCCACGCAGACGAGCGACGTCCGTGGGTAGTAGTAGCCGTCGGGTTTGATGACCTCGAGCATCTCGCCGCTAGTAAAAAGCCCCCCTCTGCCGGCGACGGCGAACTGGACCCCGCTGAGGGCCGCGGCAGCGCCGCTCTCGTACCAGATCGGATGCGCTCCCTCGCCCACGATCACCTCGTCTCCGGGTCGAGTGTGGCACGCGATGGCGAGCTGGTTGCCCATCGTGCCGGAGGAAACGAAGAGCGCGGCCGCCTTACCGACGATCTCTCCGACCTCCTCCTCCAGCGCGCGGACGCTCGGATCCTCTCCGAAGACGTCGTCACCCACCTCGGCCTCGGCGATGGCTCGCCGCATCGATGGGGTCGGACGCGTCACAGTATCGCTTCGAAGGTCGATCACCCCCTGGAGGATAGCAGCGCCAAGGTCTTCGAAACGCGCTTGCCCCGAGTGGGTCGGGAGGCTAGATGGTTCAACCAGTGAGTGACCGTACGGGAAAACGTCCCCCGACCACCTTCGAGACTCTGGCCTCCATAGGCCCTGTCGCGCGTCTTAGCGTCGTAGATGCGGTCGCCGACCGTCTTCGCGGGGAGATCCTCGGAGGTCGACTCCCCTCCGGAGCGAAGATCCCCTCGGAGCGAGAGCTCTCCTTCGCCCTCGGAGTCAATCGACTTACCCTGCGGGCCGCGCTTGCTCGTCTCGAGGCGCTCGGCCTGATTACCACTCGGCACGGCTCGGGAACCGTGGTCGCGGACTGGCGTGAGCGCGCCGGACTCGACACGCTTGCGTCGCTCATCGGCTCGTTACGTCCGAGCGAGCCGATGTGGAGAGAGCTCATTACTTCTCTCCTCGAAGTTCGCCGCATTTTGGCGGCCGAGGCGGTAGGTCTGGCCTCGGAGCGAAGGACGAAGCGCGACCTCGAGGTCTTGACCATGCGCGCCGAAGAGCAGAAGGAACGCGCTCAGGATGCGGTCGCCTTTGCGCGTGGAGACGTCGCGTTCGTGCGCGCGGTCGTCCACGCGTCGCGCAACATTGCTTTCGAGCTCCTACTCAACACGTTTGCGCGCTTTCCGGACGATCACCCCGATCTCGTTACGGTTCTCTTCGATCGGTGCGACGCTTCGCTTGCCTACTATCCCATCGTCGTAGAGCTGATCCGTCGTGGCGACGCAGAGCTCTCGCGATCCGTCGTCCGGCGCGAGCTCGAAAAAGCAGACGAAGCGTGGCACCGCAGGCACGCGCCTGCCACCCGCAAGCCATCGCCGAAAGACACGGATCTCTAGCGGACGCTTGGCATGCGACCGACCGCTTGGTACATAGCCGAACCCTTCGCCCATTTAGCTCAGTGGTAGAGCAGCGCTTTCGTAAAGCGCAGGTCTTCGGTTCAAGTCCGAAAATGGGCTCCACGAGGTTCTCAAGACGATTCAGCGGAAGCGCTCACACCTCGCAAGCTGGACCCGCAGAATCGAGGGCGAGCGAAACCATGTCGACGCGAGACTCGTACACGAGAGCAATGGCGCTTCGCACCGCGTCAAAGGCTCGCAGGCGAGCATTGCACCAACAACGCCGTGAGGGAGGCCGTGGATGACGAGAAAGGCTCGAAATTTAATCACGTTCGTCTTTTCCACAGCCATCGTCGGGGCCGTTGGATGCGACAAGAAGGATGAATCCGCCTCCACGGTCGGGGCGGCAGCGAGCTCGGTCGCGCCGTCGGTCGCCTCTCCCGGCGCCGCAGTGGTCAAGTACGCGATCGACGTGGCGGGCAAGACCACGATCGATATGCCGGCCCCCAAGGAGCACATCAAGGCCGACACCTCGGCGAGCGCAGGCGAGCTCCAAGTCGACCTCGCGAATCTTGCGAATAGTCGAGGTGAAGTCAAAGCCGATCTCGAGACGCTGAAGACTCATACATTCGGCGACAGCAAGGACGAGAAACAGACCGAGCATGCGCTCACTTGGCTCGAGGTGGGCGCCCAGACGCCGGCCAATGTGAAAGACGCGAACCGCTGGGCTACGTTCGCGATTCGCTCCATCGACGGGCCCAGTGCAACGGATCTCGCGAAGGTTTCCCCCGAGAAGCAAGGCGACGGCGACGTCCGCACGGTGACACTAACGGCTCATGGCGACTTTCTCCTGCATGGACATAAGGTAGCCAAGGACGCCGCGCTCGAACTCACGTTTCACTATTCGCCGGGGGCTCCCGCGGAGTCGAAGCCGATGGGCATCGATGTCCGCTCGAAGGGGCCGCTGCACATCGTACTCGCCGATCACGAGGTGAAGCCTCGTGACAACTTGGGCGCTCTTGCCCAGAATGCTCTCGGACTCCTCGGCACGAAGGTGGCCGAGACCGCCGACGTGACACTCGACCTGCACGCAAGCCCGGCGCCGTGACGGGTTCCCGTTCCGGCGCTACTGTTCGCCGCCCGCGCTCGACGACGTTTCGAAACCACCAAGGAGTATGAGGATGCGACCCAATCTGTCTCTCGATCAAATCACCGCGACCCTGACTGCGCTCGGTACGACCATGATCTTTGCGGGATGCGCGGGCTCCGAGCCCCCGGCGCAGGCGCCCGTGCAAGCCGTCGAAGTAACCCCCACATCTGCGCCGGCGACCGTGAGCGCGACCGTGGCGCCATCGACGAGCGCAGCGGCGGGCGCCGCTGCCACTGTGGCCACGCCGGTCGTTACGACGTCCGTGACGACGCCAGCGGTCACCGTGACGACCACGATGCCGGCTGTCGCGACGCCTGTCGCGACACAGGGCGCGACACAGGGCGCGACACAGGGCGCGACACCGGCGCCTGCGGCCGCTGCGACAACACCGGCAAAGCCCAAGGCTCCGATGGCGGCGACCAAGAAGGCGGGCTCGAAGGCCGAAGCGAGCTGCGGCGCAGGGACCTGTTCCGCCCAGAAGTAGCGAGGCGTTCGTGCCGAGCGGTGTCGGTCTCGGGCTGAGGTGGGAGTTTCTCCAGCCTCTGCTCGAGACGCTCCCGCCGCTCGCGCTGCTCGAAGTGTCGCCCGAGAACTATATTCAGCGCGGTGGGTACCACGCCGAAGCTCTGGCGTATCTCGCCGCACACTATCCAGTGCTCACGCACGGGCTTACGATGTCTATCGGCGGGGTGGATCCGCTCGATAGTACCTACCTACGCGAACTCCGGGCGTTTGTCGCAAGCGTAAAGAGCCCTTGGCACTCCGATCACCTGTGCTTCGGGTCCTCGGAAGGACGCGTGCTCCACGACCTATTGCCCATCGCGTTTACCGATGCCGCGGTGACCCGTATAGCCGACCGTATCCGCGTCGCGCAGGACGCACTCGGGGTCCCGTTCGCGGTCGAGAACATCAGCTATTACCTTCACGCGGGCGAGAGCACGATGGGGGAGGCCGAGTTCATCGCCAGAGTGTGCGACAGAGCCGACTGCGGGTTGATGCTCGACGTGAACAACGCGTTCGTGAACGCGACGAACTTCGGATTCGACGTGGACGAATGGATGCGGACCGTACCGCTCGAGCGCGTCGTGCAGATGCACATCGCAGGTCACGATTGGTTCACGGGCGAGGGGAAGCTCCTCTCGGGGGCGTCGGAGGGGGTCAAGCCCTTAGGAGCGCTGATCGTCGATACTCACGGCACCGAGGTTCCTGATCCGGTCCTCGAGCTCTTCGGACGGATCATCGCAAGGACGGGCCCGGTCCCTGTCGTGCTTGAGCGAGACCAAGACATCCCTACCCTCGATGCGCTCCTCGCCGAAGTAGCGAAGATCGAACGGGTAATGGAAAAGTCTCTCGCGACCCGCGAAGACGAGCCGGAAGGCGTCGTTCCATCGGAACGACGGTCGCTCTAGACTAGGCTTCTCCGCCCAGCAAGATTCCTCGTTCCCCCCAGTCTGCGAGGAGTCGCGCGGTGCTGGTTAGCACGCTCTCGGTGAGTGGCAGTTCTTCGGCCTGGCAAGCTTGGGCGATAGCCTCACCGAGGGGAACGTGCGCCAAAAGCCGCTCGACGATCCGCGACGCGAGCGGCGTGAGCTCGAGGAAACGAACACAGTGATCCGCATCTCGGTGGACGAAGATGGCCACATCGCGGCAGGGCGGATCGCTGCGATCGCCCTCTTCCAGTGGCAGCATGTGGACTGCATATGCATAGTGCATGAGACGGTGATTCGGTACGAAGAGGACAGCGCGTTCGAGAGCCAGCTCGGCCATGGGTGCCGACTCGTCGAACCGTGGCGATGCAGCGATCTGAAATTCGACGAGCTCGTGTGTGGCGAGGTCGGCCGCGTAAGCGGGGATCGTAGGGTCCGACTGCCACGCGGGAACCGCCCATCTCAAGAACTCCGCTGGGACGTCACGAAGGTAGTGCGTGCGTGGGCTCGCTCGGGCGAGAAACGCGTCGAAGCTTCTGTCGAATGCGCCTTTTGAAAGATCGTTCAGTCGTGCGCGCGTTCGGGGCATCATCTTCGATACGACGCCGAGGAGGTTGCCGCGCACGAGTCGGCGATAGAGAGCCAGGCGGTGAGGAATCCCCGTGAGCAGGGCGCCCTCGCGGCCTGAGATTCCGTGACGAACGAGGAGACTCGCGACGTCGAGGTCACCGTCTTCGTGCTGCCTCTCGCCGAGGCAGACGTCCGCGATGAATCTCTGGACCCTTCCGTCGTCCATGGGGGGGGTGACTCGGAGTTCTGCCTTGCTAGGGCCCCTCTGCGAGGTTGAAGCGATAGCGGGTCGATACGCCTTCGACCGAGTTCACGGTCATGGTCTTCACATTGCCCGACGGCGGACTACAGGAGACGGCGTGCGGGCCGGCGGGTAGGTTGAGCGCCGGCAGCGGCGTCAAACCGCGTGCTTGCCCGTCGATGACGACCATGCAGGAGCCTGGGGCTGCCGTGATGAGGACACGTCCGATCCCCCGTACCGGATTCGTCACTCTCGAAGACGCTACGGGAAGCGAATCGACAGGCACTACAGGAGGATCGGGGATCTCGAACGACGTCGCCGGTGGACTCGAAGCGATTGCCGTCGGTACCGGCGGCGTTGCGCTCAAAGTCTGCGGGGGGGCGATGCGTCGCGCTACCAAGAAGACGACTGCGATGGCAGCCACCGATAGGAGTGCGCCAAGTGTGACGAAGAGCAGAGCCGGTGGCGGATGGATCAACGTCGTTGCGTTGCGCTCCTGCTGGCGCTCCTGGGGCCACGACGAGCTGAACGCGGCCGGCGGGCTAGCGCCCGGGGGAACGGACGGAGGTTGAGACAAATGGACTCCGCCGCTTCCCGCCGGCCCCGTGCGGTCCGTCTGCTCCCGTATGATCGGAACTACGGCCGTGGCGTCCGGATCGAGCGGTGTACTGGCGACGAGGGGCAGCGGCAGACGCAATCCCTGCTCTTCGAGCTCCGGGAGGACCGCGAGGAGCCGGTCGACGATCTCATCGAAAGACGAGATGCGTTTCTTCGGGTCCGTGATGAGGCAGTCGCGCACGATCGACCGCAGAGCCTCGGGCAAGTGCGGGGACACCTCGTCGATGGACTTGGGCTGCTTCGTGGCGATCGTTACGATGAGCGCGTTGAAGTTCGGGGCGTCGTACGGGCGCGTGCCGCACAAGGCCTCGAAGAGAATGGCGCCGAACGCAAAAACGTCCGTACGTCCGTCGATCGAATCGAGCCCCATCGCCTGCTCGGGGCTCATGTAGAGCGGCGAGCCGAGGACCGTGCCCGCAACCGTGAGAGAATGATTGTCCTCCTCCAGAAATTTGCTGACCCCGAAGTCCAGGAGCTTCGGTACGGCGACCGACTCGCGGATCATGTGAAGGTAGATGTTGGTCGGCTTGAGATCGCGGTGGACGACGCCGTTCTTGTGAGCCGCAACGAGGGCGCGGGCAACGTCGATCATCACGCTGATGAACTCGGAAAGCACCATCGGGGGCGATTGGTGGTGAATCGCCGTCTCGAGGGAGAGCCCCTGCAGCAGCTCCATGACCATGAAGAGCGCGCCGTCTTCGGTCTGTCCGACGTCGATGATCTCGATGATGTTCGGGTGGTTGACGCGCGCCGAGACCTTCGCCTCCATGAGAAAGCGGTGCGCGGCTTCCGGCGTCTTCGCGACGGCGGGATGCATGAACTTGATGGCGAACTGACGCTCGGTGAATACGTTCGTGGCAGACCATACGGACGCCATTCCGCCCGAGCCGATAGGCTCGTTCAGGCGATACCTGCCCGCAATCGTCTCGCCAGCTTGCATGCCGCTCTGCCCCATCAACTCCCTAAATCCACGCGAAAACGGCCTGGTGGCTCGTCGTCATGCCTCCGTCGATGACAAGAGTATCCGTGATCAAAACGCGCACGACATGTGGGAGTCGATACCACGACCTCGGGCCGGTCGGGCGGCTTTCGGTTCGCGAGGAATGGGCTTCCGTCAGGCCACGAACGCGCCCAAGGAGCGAAATCGCTTGTATCGGTCGTCGACGAGCTCGGCCGGAGTCTTCTGCAAGAGCTCGCGCAGTGCGTCGGTGATCGCCGTGTCGATTCCTCGGGTTGCTGCGGCCACGTCCTGATGGGCGCCGCCGGCGGGCTCCTCGATGATGCGGTCGACCACCTTGAAGCGGAGAAGATCAGGCGCAGTCATCTTCATCCGCGCGGCGGCTTCGTCTGCCCTCGCGCCGTCCTTCCAGAGAATGGACGCGCACCCTTCCGGCGAGATGACGCTATAGGTCCCGTATTCGAGTACGTGCACTCGATTGGCAACGCCCAAGGCGAGAGCACCGCCGCTTCCGCCCTCCCCGATGATGGTCGCGATGATGGGGACCTGGGCGCGCGCCATGGCCGCGATGCACGCGCCGATGGCCTCGCTCTGGCCTCGTTCTTCGGCGCCGATACCCGGAAAAGCCCCTTGCGTGTCGATGAACGTCAGAATGGGGAGCCCGAAGCGGCTGGCGAGGTCGTACATACGGGCAGCTTTGCGATTGCCCTCCGGGTGAGCCTGTCCGAAGTTGCGAGTTACCTTCTCTTTCGTGCTCCGCCCCTTCTGGTGTCCCACTACGGCGACGGCGCGCCCGCGATAGCGCCCGAGGCCGGCGACGATGGCGGGGTCGTCACCGAAGCGTCGGTCGCCGTGCAGCTCCTGCCAGTCTTCGAAGAGCCGCTCGATGTAGTCGAGCGTGTACGGCCGGCTCGGGTGGCGCGAGAGCTGGACTTTCTGCCACGGCGAGAGGTCGGCGAAGAGCTCGCGGGCAAGTCGCCCGGCCTTCTCTTCGAGCCTTCGCAGCTCGCCCTCGTATTGGTGGTCGCTCTGGGCCAGGACGCGAAGCTCCCGCACACGGGTGACGAGCTCGACGACGGGCTTCTCGAACGGCAGAATGTACGCGGCCATGTCCTCGGCTATGCGGTCTTCGCTGTGGCGCTCATCTTCTCGCGCTTCACGTTGAACAGGCGCACGGGCTTTTCTTTGCCCTTCAGGTGCGCCGGGGGTAGCTCATCGATCTCGTAGCGGTTGTTGAGCCGCGATACCGTGCTCTCGGTCACGATGATCTGCCCGGAGAGAGCGACGCCGCACAGGCGGGCGCTCGTGTTTGCGGTGTCACCGATCACGGTATAGCTGAGCGCCTTCGAGCTGCCGACGTATCCCGCGACCAGGGGCCCCGTATGGATGCCCATGCCGATCGCGAGTGCAGGCTGATCCAGCTCGACCCGTCGGCGGTTGAACTTGCCGAGTACTTCCATCTGGTCCAGCGCGCAGCTGACGCTGCGGATCGGGTCATCGGATTGCGTAACGGGGGCTCCCCAGAAGGCCATGATGCCGTCCCCCATGAACTTATCGAGCGTCCCTTCGTACTTGAAGATGGTCTCGACCATCTGCTCGAAGTATTCGTTCAGCAGCTCGACCATGCTTTCGGCGCTGGCTCCCTCGCTCATGCGGGTGAAACCGCGAATGTCGCTGTTGAACACGGTGCACTCGCGAACGAGCTGGCCCCCTTTTTTGACCTCGAGCTTGCCGGAGATCACCTGCTCAGCGACGTTGGGGGACAAGAGGCGCGAAAAGCGCTCACGCGTGACGATCTCGTGCTGAATCTTCTCGGATAGCTTGATGTTCTCGATGAACATCGCCGCTTGGTTGCCGACCGCCGTGATGAGCTCGAGGTCTTTCTGCTGAAATTGAGCGAGTGACTCGGAGTCGAGCCACACCGCTCCAAGGACGCCGCTTTCATGAAGGAGCGGAACGACGATGGCGCTCGAGATCCGGTTTAGGATCATCGATTTTCCCTTGGACGAAGCGAAGTCCATCGACGCGTCGTGGGTGAGTACGCTCGCCTTCTCGCGGACGACGTGGTTCAAAATGGTCGAGCTGACCTGAATCGGCGAGTCGCTTCCATCGCGCCGTCGCGCGACGCGCGGCTGGAGCGAGCCATCGGCCTCTTTCATGAGGATGACCCCGCGGTCCGCGTTCACGAACTTGAAGAGCGCGAGGAGAATCTTCTCGAGCAATCGGTCGAGGTCGCGCTCTAGGCCGATGTCTCGGGTGAGCTCCCAGGTGATACGCAGCCGCTCGTAGTCGACACGGAGCTGTTGGGTATCGTGAGCGATCTGTTCGTACGGCAGGAAGCCTTTGGCGAGCGCGGCAATCTGGGTTCCGATGGCGCGCGCCGAGTCGAGCATGTCCACGCGCGTCCCGCTCAGACTGGGGGTGCGGGGTCCCATGGAGCGCGATGGCGTTTGCATCCCGCCTGATGCCGGAGCCATGGCCGGCGCTTGCGCATCGGCATAGCCGAAGGCCGGCGGCGCGCCGCGCTGTGCAATCCCCGACCCAATCCCCGACTCGACAGGCTGACGAGGCATCGAGGGCGGTGACGGGAGAGGCGCCGTGCCCTGGGGGCCCCCGGCACCGGGGGGCCACGGGGGAGCATGTTGGGGGTGCGCGACCGCTCCCGGGCCTGCCGCGAGCGGAGCAAAGTTGAGTGGAGCGGTGCCGTCGTCGTACCGAGCGCGGGTCGAGCCGAGGGCGATCTCATCGCCGTGGCGGAGCATCTGCTCGCCGCGTACGCGCTCTCCGTTGATGTACGTCCCGTTCAAGCTTCCGAGATCACGCAAGACGAACTGTCCGTCCCGCTGCTCGAGGATGCAGTGCTCTTTCGAGACGATCTTGTCGAGAAGCTGAATGGAATTGTTCGGGTGGCGCCCCAGGCTATTGATCGGGCGAAGTTCGATCGCCTGTTGCCCCTCGGCGGTCGCGAGGATCAGACGTGCCATCAGTTCAGGCAGAGACTATCCGACCCGGGCGTCCGCGCCCAGCGAAAGAGTCACTTCGTCGACTCGGCCCCCCTTCACCAGGAAAAGGGCGCGAAGAGTGGTAAGAGAATCGGTGGCGGCAGCCTCCGCCGATCGGCCCGATGGAAAGAAACCGAAGGTCGCCCTCCCCCCCGAAGAAGTCGGCACCGGCGTCGCCTCATTCGGCCGGCGTGACAGGACCTGCGTTGGAAAGGGGGCGTGGCCCTACTGCGAACCCTAGTGGAGCGCGGCGAATGGGGGGACGCGGGCGTGGAGCCAAGGAAGTTGGGCTCGCCGAGCGGCTCCAGCCGGATCTGCCTGATGCGCCCGTCTCCTCCCCCGCTCGCGCCTGGTCCGAGGCAACGCAAGAGGCTCCGCGGGGAAGGCAAGCCTTTCGGGTTCCCTCCCAGATCGTGACGACACACGAGGACCCCGAGCGCTTGCCGGAGGTCCCGCGGGAGAGCGACGGTCTCTTCGAGCTCGTGAATCCCGTTGCCCGACGCGCGCTCGAGCTTGGGCTCGCAGCGCGAGAGCCGAGCTTTCACGTTTTCGTGGCCGCGGCGCCCGAGGTCATGATCGAAGACGACATCGTCCGGTATGCCCTCCGGTTCGCGCGAGGACGTCCGGCTCCCCCCGATATCGTCTACGTGCACGATTTCGACCATCCCGAGGCGCCGCGCCCCATCATGCTGCCCGCTGGCCTCGGGCCGGCGCTCGTCGCTGCGATGGATACGGTCATCGGCAGGCTTCGCGCCGAGATGCCGTCCATCGCCGAAGCGGAAGAAGTCAAGAAAGCCCAGGCGGTCTTAGCGAGCGAGCTCGAAGCAAGAAGCCGGCAAATCATCACCGATCTCGAATCGGTGGCGAAGACGCTCGGATTTGGCGTGCGGACGCTCCAAGGTGGGGTGCAAACGTTCCCGATTCTTCACGGCAAGCCGGTGAGTGCCGAGCAGTTCGACGTGCTCGACGACTCGACCAAGCGCGCTCTCGCCGACGCGGAGGGGCGGCTCACGAGGGAGGTCGAGAAGGCTGCACGCCTCGTACGCACGCAGACGGCCAAGAGTGAGGCCAAGAGGGATGAGGCCTTCTCTTACGCGGCAGAGCTGCTCATCGCCGGAGCGATGAAGCAGCTCAAGGAGGCCTTCAGCGAGCTCTGGGCGGGGCCGTCGGCGGCGCCGAAAGGAGGCGCCGACGCGTTGCCAGGCGCAGCGACTGGCGCTGGGACGGACCTGTTGTCGTATTTCGAGCGCGTCGAAAAAGCGCTCGTGGACGATTGGGAGGATCTCGTCGAGCTTACCGGCGGCGATGCCGGAGCGAACGAGGACGGAGACGGCAACGCGGGCAATGGCTCCGATCCTCGCGACGATCCGGAGCACGCGACGCGCCTCAATCGCTTCAAGGTAAACCTCTTCGTGTCGCACCGCCCGGACGGTTCACGTCCGGTGATCTACGACACGAATCCTACTTATCCGAACTTGTTCGGTTATCTCGAGCGTCGTGCGCGGTACGGCGCTCTGCTCACCGACTTCACCCGCGTGCGAGCCGGCTCACTTCACAAGGCATCAGGCGGTGTCCTCGTCGTCCGCGCGGCGGACTTGCTCGCCGATCCCATCATCTGGGAGCGCATGAAGCGGGTTTTGCGCGAGCGCCAGATCGGTGCCGAGGACCCGCTCGGGCCGCTCGGACTGTACGCGACATCGCTCAGGCCCGTACCGGTGCCCATCCACGTTCGCGTCATCCTGGTGGGGCCGCCGGACCTTTATGCCGCTCTACTGGAGGCGGACGCGGACTTCGCTTCGCTTTTCCGCGTAAAGGTCGAGGTGGAACCCACCATCCCGAGGACCGCGAAGAATACGGCCTTGCTCGACGCATACTTGATGGCGATGGCCAAGGAGCGGCAGTGGGGTGCGTTCGACAGAGGAGCGCGTGCGCGCTTGCTCGATCTGGCGACTCGCTTGTCTGGCGATCGCGACAAGATGGCGCTGAGTCTATCGCCGCTCGAAGAGACCGCTGCCTTTGCGAGTGCACTTGCGACCGCTCGGGTAACCGGCGCGGACGACCCTGAAACAGTCACTGACGGCGACGGCGCTCCCGCGGTGCGAGCGATTCGCGCGTCGATCACGCCGCCGCCTGCCGCCATCGTCACGGCGGCAGACATAGAAGAGGCATGGCGCGAGCGCCGAGCTCGTGCCGGTGCGGCAGAGCGGCATCTGCGGGAACTTGCGTTGAGGGGCGAGGTGGCGCTCGACACAGACGGCCATCGAGTCGGAGTCGTCAACGGTTTGTCCGTCTACAGCGCCGGGGACGTAGACTTCGGCCAGCCGATGCGCATCACGGCGGTCGTGGCATTAGGGCGAGAGGGAATCATCGACGTCGAGCGCGAGGCCCAGCTTGGAGGATCCATCCACACCAAGGGCGTCGCAATTCTGCGCGGTTATTTGGGTCGAATGTTCGGCCAAGAGCGGCCGCTCAGTTTGCGTGCACAGATTGCGTTCGAGCAAAGTTACGGCGAGATCGACGGTGACAGCGCGTCGTCCAGCGAGCTTTTCGCCGTTCTGTCGGCTCTGGCCGACGTAGGCATCGACCAGGGAGTCGCCGTTACCGGAAGCGTAAACCAGCTCGGGGAGATCCAAGCGATCGGCGGCGTGTGCGCGAAGATCGAGGGCTTCTTCGATCTTTGCGCGGCGCGGGGCCTTACGGGTGTGCAAGGGGTATTGATCCCTCGGGCGAACTTAGCTCACTTGGTGCTGCGGTCGGAGGTGGCGAGCGCCATCGAGGCGGGCAGCTTTCACTTGTACGCAGTGGATTCGGTCGCGCAAGGGGTCGAGGTACTGACCGGGGTGCCGTGCGGAGAGCGTGATGCGGGCGGGCGCTTTCCGGCGTCGAGCGTCTTTGGTCGCGTCGAGCGTAGAATCATCGAGATCGCCGAACGTCTGCGCGAGGCTGAGGGGCCGACGCGCCACGACGGGCACGAGACGCTCGAGGATGCGAGCCGGCCCGATCTAGGTGATGGCGGAGACTTCCGAATCGGATGAGACCGATGCTCCGCGGAGTCGTGCCTTTGCTCGGGTTGGCGGCCTGCGCGCCCCGCCCCGATGTAACGCGGATCATGAACGAGCACGTGGTAGCAGGTCCGTTTATCGAGCCAGAAAGGTATGCCGCCTTCTTGCGGGGCGCCCTTGCCGAGGAGGAGGGGCACCTCCCTCAGGCCTTGCGCGCGTACGCGGAGGCCGCGTCCGATGCTCGCGACCCGCTGGTCGAATCGCGCATTGGCAACGTCCTTTGCCAAATGGACCCGAAGGACCCGCGGGCGCAGAATGCCTTCACGCGGGCGCTCTCTACCGACCCCACGTTCGAGTCGGCGATCGAGGCGCGCGCGCGTTGCGCCCACCGACGCGGAGACGACCGCGCTGCGTGGGAGGACGCCTCGCAGGCTTCGACAGCCGACCCGCTGGCGATCTCCCCTGAGATCCTGCTTTCGGAGCTCGAAGCGGTCCAGACGCGCGAGGAAGCGTCTCGTGATCGACTCGTGGCCCTTTCGCTGCTCCACGGCGCGAGCACGACCGCGTGGGAATCTCTCGCGGCCTGGGGAAGCGCGCACCACGATCCGATGCTCGTGGCGCGCGCCCTCGCGGCCGTCGCGCGGTTGGCTCCGTCCCGCAAGGGGGAGCTGGCCGATCGCGTTCTCAAGCTGGCGGGCGACGGGGAGCTCTTCGCCGCGCGCACGCTCGCTGCAGCGCTGATCGATTCACCAGGGGATCGTTCGTCGGGGGGGGAGGGGCGAGCGCCGGCGTCGATCCCGCTCGTCGCTCGCTTAGCTGTCGACGAGGCGCTCATGAGGCACGATGGGCCCGAGGCACGACTTCGTGCAACACGCGCTCATCTTGGGCTCGATATCGCGGCTGCCCGTGCGCTTCTCATGGGAGATGCGACACTCGCACAAGAGCTTGCCGAGCCGGTCGTGCTTGCTGACCCATACGCGACGGGGGCGCGCATGGTGCTGGCGACCGCTACGTCTCGCCTCGGTGCCGGCGACCTCTCGGTGCGCGCGCTAGACGCTCCACGGTCGGGTGCGACCTCGGTCGTCGTCGAGGCGCTGCTTCCCTTCCTGCAGTTGGTGGAGCGGGTATCGTCGGCGGACGTTGCCTGTCGGATGCTCGAGACGTGGTTCCCATCCGCCCTGCTCGAGGGTGACGCGCTCGTCACGCCGCTCGCTGTCGAGCTAGCTGCACGCGGAGTGTTGCCGGACAGCGTGCTCCCGAGGGATGCGCGCGTCGAACTCGCGTCGCGCCGGTCGGGAGTTCAATCTTCGACCCAGGTCTTGCCAGGGAGCATGGACGCACGCCATGTCCTTTTCGCGTGGGCTCTCGACCGTCCGCTGGAACGAGCCACTCTCGAGCTCGCGCAGCGCCTCGCGCCCGCGGCGTCGCACGATCCCCTCATCGCTGTGGCTATCGCCCGCCTGTCACTTGCCGAGGGCCGTGCGTTGTCCCAGGGCACGCTGGACCGGCTCCTCGCCGTGGATCCTGCCGATCCTATCGTCGCGTCCGCGGTGCTGGATCTTGCAAAGCGGACGGGGGATGCGCGCACCATCGCGCCCGCCCGGGCGCGCTTGACGGCGCTGGCGCGGACGCCGGGTGAGCGGGCGCATGCATCGGAGTGACGGGCCTGCACGGATTCACCTGAACCTGCGGCGTCGGTTCTCCGTCTCAGCGAAGATTGGGGGCCCGGGTGCCAGCCTCAGGCGAGGACGTGAGAGCGGGGGTAGGAACGGGCGCCGCCGCGGCTGGCGCCTTGTACGTGAGCCCCAAGTCCACCGTCTGTACGACGTTGGCCTTAATTTCGATCGGCTTCGAGGTATCGCTCGCGATCACTCCCAGCCGAGCGTTTACGGTTAGCTTTCCCACCGGCACTCCATCGATGCGGTAGTGGCCGTCCAAGTCCGTCACGGTGTGGAGTGGCTGTGCCAAGACGTAGACTTCGCCCGTCAGGTAGGACGAACCGGAGCCGAACCGATCATAGAGCGTGTAGACGTGGGGCGCAGGGGGGTACAGGCTCACGGGATCGCTGTCCGGCGCAGCCATCATGACCGTGGGGGTCGGCAGCTGCATGAAGGCCAGCGCGAAGGCCTTCTTCGGCGTCTTGTTCAGAATGTCTAAGCGCTGACCCATCGTCATGTCGATTGTTCGCTCGGTGAGAGCGCAGTTCTCGATCCGAACGGTGCGCGCGGGCTTTTGCTCCGGCAAGAACGCTCCCGAGTATCCCGTTACGGCCACGAGGACGTCGGGCAGCGCGCGAGATCCGTCCGCCCGCGAAGCGCCTTCGCGAAAAAGCTTTTGGTACGTTGCCTCCCCCTCCGGGCACTTGGAGTAATCGCGGTTTTTCGTGTCTGGCGAGGGATCGCCAGTGACGCTGATGGTTCCCTCGATGCTGCCGGTGGCTCCAACGTACGGCGGAAGGTGCCCGGGGTTCACGAAAGCCGCGACGCTCGCGGAGGGAAAGGGGGTTGCGTTCGCCGGCGAGCTAGAGGTTGGCTTCGGCTGCGGCGCGTAATTGTCGGCGTGTCCTTTGCAGCTCGCCAGCATCGCGAAGAAAGCAAGTGAAGTGGCGCGCGTCGTCATCGTGTTCATCGAGAAAATGGCCGGCGCGTCGCAATTCCATCAACGCGTACGCTCGCCGCGGCGCGGGTGCCCATCCCTCCTATCCCTATCCGCCGAGCGTTGACGCCGCGATCGCAAGATCGAGAGAGCGTGCGGGAAGCATACCCAATGCGATCACTAGGATCGCGCTCAAGAGGAGGGCCGCCGTCACATAACCCGAGCGCATGGGCACACAAATTGGCGCCCCCGCGGCCGGCTCGCGCATGTACATATAGACGAGCACGCGGAGGTAGTAGTACGCGCCGACCACGCTATTGATGAGGGCGAGTGCTGCGAGCCAATAGAATCCCCCGTTGATCGCCGCGTGAAAGATGAACCATTTGCCAAAAAAGCCGGCGGTGGGGGGAATGCCGGCAAGAGACAATAAAAAGAGGGCGAACGGAAGGGCCGCTCCAGGGTGGCGGCGTCCCACGCCCGAGAGATCCTCGTAGCTCACCGCTTCTGCACCACGACGGCCACACAAGATGAGTGCACCAAAGGCGCCCGCCGTCGAGACGGTATACGTGAGCAGATAGAATAGAACGCTAGCCTCTGCCTCCGGCTGAGTGCGCATCGACGCGACGACACCGACGAGAAGGTAGCCCGCGTGCGCGATGCTGGAGTACGCGAGCATCCGCTTGACCGAGTCCTGGCGACCGGCCACGAGGTTGGCGACCGTCATGGTCAGGACGCT
>Ga0182024_10002708_pt1 | contig 43536 bp, 39 predicted proteins | sample P32metaG_FD_120480 | JGI IMG/M metagenome (GOLD analysis project Ga0182024, IMG submission 120480) | Permafrost microbial communities from Stordalen Mire, Sweden - P3-2 metaG (Illumina Assembly) | ecosystem: Environmental > Terrestrial > Soil > Wetlands > Permafrost | place: Sweden: Stordalen... | reverse complement strand
GGTTGACATAATACCAATTATCGGACATTGCATATATCCCGCGCCACACATTCGCTGCCGCGATCAGTTCCCCGTCACGGTGTACTTCAACAGGCACCAGAGGGCGCGGAAGCCGTCTTTCCAGCCGATCTTTTTTCCTTCCTCATAGGTGCGTCCCCAATAGATGATGCCGACTTCGTAGACGCGCAGGCGGCGCTTGGCGATTTTGACCGTGATCTCGGGTTCGAAGCCGAAACGGTCCTCTTCGATGGGAATGGATTGGAGGATCTCGCGGCGGAAAACCTTGTAGCAGGTTTCCATGTCGGTCATGTTCATGTTGGTTAGCGCGTTGGAGAGGAGGGTCAGGATCGAGTTGCCGATGGAATGCCAGAAGTACAGAACACGGTGCGGGCCGGAGCCCAGGAAACGGGATCCGTAGACTACGTCGGCTTTGCCCTCGATGAGGGGCACGAGCAAGGCGGGATAGTCGGAGGGATCGTACTCGAGATCGGCGTCCTGGATGATGATGAAGTCTCCGGTGGATTCCTGGATGCCGCGACGGAGTGCGGCGCCCTTGCCGATGTTCTTGGGTTGGAGCAGGACTTGGATGTGGGGATGGCTGGCTTGGAGTTCGGCTAGAATTTTTCGGGAGCCGTCAGTTGAACCGTCGTCGATGCAGATCAGTTCGATGTCCAGCGGCACGGCCAGGACACGAGTGATCACCTCCTGCAGGGTCGCGTGTTCGTTGTAGACGGGCATGACTACGGAAAGTTTCATGTGGATAGGGCAACAGTAAAGGCGGCGAAGGTTAGCGTCAAGGCGGGGCCAGGTTGTGCGTCGTTCGCTAGAACGGCTCTTCGATCTCGCGCCCCAAGCGACATCTGCTCCTCCGCCGCCTTCCATGATTTGGGCGCGCGCTTGAAAGTAGCATAGTCGGATCTTTTGTGTTCACGCGCGCAAGAAGCAGGTCCCTCGACTGCGAAGATCGTTCGCTTCGCGGACGATCTTCTTCGCTCGGGATGACATAAAGGGGAAAAGAATGTCAGAACTTGCCCCAGGTCGCGGTTGAACAACGAAATCAAGATCCAAGTCAAGGTCAAAGACGGCGGACAGAGCCCCTGAGCTTTTCGAAGAGAGTGTCCGCCCCACAGAGGACGATTTTGGGGTGGAATAAGGTACCGGCTACGCGGGTGGCGATGGCGATCAGTTCCCTTTGGCCGCAGAATACCTTGATTTGGCGGGCGCGGGAGAGTTCGGGGAGATTGACGGTGCGTCCGCTGCGGATGCGGGCTGCGGTGGGTTCGTCGGCGGTGACGGACGGAAGCTGCGGGAGCAGCTTGCGCGGGTGGATAAAAAGATCGTCGAGGGAATTGGGCGAGCCGTTCTTTTCTGCGTCAGCCGCTGCGTCAGAAACCTGTTCCAGAGTGTGGGCGTCTTCGAGATTGAACTCGGCTACCGAGGTTCGGCGCAGCGATTCCAGATGCGCCCCGCAGGCGAGTTCCCTGCCCATCTCGTGAGCCACCGATCGCATGTAGGTTCCGGAGGCTACACGGGCGCGGAAACTGGCACGGTCGATCTCTACTCCGAGGATGTCGAACTCCTTGATCTCGACCTGAACCGGCTTCAGCACGACTTCCTTTTGCTGGCGCGCCAGTTTGTACGCCGGGACGCCCTTAATTTTTTTGGCGGAGAACGGGGGCGGAGTTTGCTCGATAACTCCGCGGAAACGGGCGGCCAGGGCTTCGACTTCTTCGGCGCGCAGGCTGACCTCTTGGGGTGCGGTCGTGGGCTCGCCTTCGGCGTCATAGGTGTCGGTGGCAAAGCCGAATCTTACAGTGCCTTCGTAGGTTTTCTCGGATGTCGTGTAAAACTGCGCCAGGCGCGTGAGCGTTCCCATGACTAGCGGAAGAACACCGGTGGCCATGGGATCGAGGGTTCCGAGATGGCCGATGGAGCGTTCGTGAAGGATTCGGCGCGCGCGATTGACCACGTCGTGCGAGGTGAGTCCGGCGGGTTTGTCGATGATAAGGACGCCATTCATGGGAGAATTTGGTAATTTGGTAATCGGGAAATTTGTTATTTAGATTTTGGATGTTAGCGCGATTCGGCGATTTGAATGGACCTTGGCAGGGACATGAGCCGCCACCTTAATCTGCGGGGCGCGTGCCGTCCCTGCGGGACTCGCTTTACTTTTCCCGTTCGCACCTGGCACTTCCGCCCCGGGCTTTCACATGTCGCCGCTTCGCGGCTGAACTTTGGCTGATCTTACTTTACCGCTGAGCCACCCAAAATCATCTTCCACCCAGACGTCTCCAACCCAGCGATTCGCGGAACGTGTTGTACTGTATTACTGACTCACCAAGTCTCTCATGTTTCCCATCAAGGACGACCAACCGCGATATAGCACGCCCTACGTCAACGGATTTTTGATTGCGGTCAATATTCTCGTTTACCTGTTTCAGGCGTCGCTGGATCCGCGGAGTTACGACTTGCTTGCCCATCAGTTTGGGGTGGTACCGAGTCATCTGTCGGCATTTCTGGCAGGATCGCCGAGGTATCCGCAGGCGGCAATCGTGATTCCCTTCTTTACCTCGATGTTTCTGCATGCGGGGTGGATGCATGTGCTGGGCAACATGTGGTTCCTGTTCATCTTCGGGGACAACATTGAGGACTATCTAGGACACTTCCGTTATCTGCTGTTCTATGTGCTTTGCGGATTGTTTGCCATGGCGACGCAAGTGGCGGTCTATCCGCATTCGAATCTTCCTACGGTGGGGGCAAGTGGTGCGATCGCGGGCGTGCTGGGGGCTTATTTCATTCTGTATCCGCGAGCGCGGGTGCTGACCTGGTTCTTCGTGTTCGTCCTCTATATTCCAGCCTGGATCATTCTAGGGTACTGGTTCGTGCTGCAGTTTCTGGCGGGGGCGGCGATGTTGTCGGTGGCGCAGACCGGGCGCGATGTGGGGGGAGTTGCGGTTTGGGCGCACGTGGGGGGATTTGTGGCGGGGCTGGTGATGGTCAAGTTACTTCCCGAGCGGACGCGCAGAACGCCTTACGCCTACCGGTAGCGCTTGAACGGCTTCGGTGAGATCAAAATCCCCGCCCTGTCCCTGCAAAAAACGCGGGGACAAGGACGGGGCACCCTGGGATAGTCGGCTCTATTTCTTGGGGCGAGATTCCGGGGGGACGAGGCCGGCTACGCGGTAGTAGACGGCGAGTTGGCCGTAGTGTTCGCCGTCGTGTTCGATAAGGCCGTAGGCGAGATCGGAGAGGCGCATTTGCTGATGGCTGCCGGGATCGACGACTAGTTCGGACATACCTTTATCGCCTTTCGCTTGGATCGCGGCGGCTCCGTCGGCGAATGATTTTTTCACGAAGGCGACAATGTCGGCTTTGGTTTTGAATTGATCGCGCTTGGGGTCCTCCTCGGCGGGAGGCTTCTGTCCCATGGCGAGGCTGGTGAAGTAGTAATTGGCGTTGGTGGCATGGAGCAACTGTTCGGCAAAGCCGCGCTGGGCGGGCGTGGGCTTGAAATCGTATTTGTCTTCGGGGAAATCTTCGGCCATGGCGATCAGCTTTCGTCCTACATCGTTCCAGGAGTCGAGCACGGCTTTTGACGGGCTGGGCGCGGGTTTGACGGCGGTGTCTTTTTTCATCGCGTCTTGAGCCGGCGCTGGAACGGCGAAGGTTGCAGCGGCAAGCAGAGCTGCGGCTACGAACGGTGCTTTCATCATTGTTTTTCTCCAGGGATGGATTGACGGTCGCAATTGTACTTGGACACCAAGCGGAGAACAAAGCCCTTACAACAAGATCAACGTCAAAGGCAGCGGACAGCAGTGTCCGCTCCACACATTCCGCTACAACGTGCCGGCGGTGGGAAGGATTTCCAGCGATTCGACGGTGGCGTTGGCGGGGAGCAGGATGGCCTCGACGACGGCTTTCGCTACGGTTTGGGACGCCATCATTTTGCGGCGGGGAGCTTGGGGCCAGAGCGTGGTCCAGATGTCGGTGTCGGTTGCGCCGGGGAGCAGGGCAATTACTCGGATTCCGCGAGGACGGAGTTCTTCGCGAAGCGTGTTGGTGAGGCCGAGGGCTCCGTGCTTGGAAGCGTTGTAAGCGGCGGAACCGGCGAAGACGCGGGTGGCGGCGATGGAGAGATTGTTCACGATGGTGCCGCCGCGCTTCATCATGGCCAGCCCGGCCTGAGTGGTGAGGAACATGCCGCCCAAGTTGGTTTCGAGGACGTCTTTCCAGACGGGAAATGGAAGGTTCTCGACGGGAAGGTTGGGGTGCGCGATGCCGGCATTGTTGATGAGGATGTCGAGGCGCTTGAATTGCTGGCGCGCGGAGCGAAAGAGGGCGTCGACCGAGTGGGGATCGCGAACGTCGCAGGAGCGGGCGAGGATTTTAATCTTTGCGGATGCCAGTTCCCTGCTGGCGCGAGCTAACGCGGATTGGTCGCGGGCGGTGAGAATCAGGTTGCAGGCTTCGGCAGCCAGGGCGCGGGCGATGGCGAGTCCGATGCCGCGGGTGGCGCCGGTGACGAGAGCGACCTGGCCGCGGAGGCGAGGCTTCGCGGAACCTAATGTTTTACTTGAGGTTCGTTTTGTCAAAATTCAACACCAAAATCTACGTCAACGTGGAGTGTCCGTCCCACATTTTCCTCAGACGCCGTTCGCACGCTGGCGGATCAGGGAGAGGAATTCGGAGCGCGTCTCTTCTTCGTTACGGAAGCAGCCCAGCATCGAAGAGGTGACGGCAGCGGAGTGTTGCTTCTCGACGCCGCGCATCATCATGCAGAGGTGGCGGGCTTCGATGACTACGCCGACGCCTTGCGGCTCGATTACTTTTTGGATGGTCTCAGCGATCTGGGTGGTGAGGCGCTCCTGGATTTGCAGGCGGCGGGAGAAGAGTTCGATGAGGCGAGGAATTTTGCTGAGGCCGATGACCCTGCCGTTGGGAATGTAGGCTACGTGCACTTTGCCGAAGAACGGGAGCAGGTGGTGCTCGCAGAGGCTGAAGACTTCGATGTCTTTGACGATGACCATTTCATCGTAATTTACTGTGAAGAGCGCGCCTTTGAGGAGGGCCTCGGGATCTTCCTGATAGCCTTTGGTGAGGAACTTCATGGCTTTGTGGACGCGCTCCGGAGTGGCGGCGAGGCCTTCGCGTTTGGGATCTTCGCCGAGGCGGACTAGCATTTCATGGACGAGATCTTCGAAGGTGGCGCTGGTCAGGGTGGGTGCTTCGGTGGCTGGCTTCATGGGGTCCTTTTCGCGATCGCTCGACGATTTTCCTCGGAGCTATTCTCCCAGTTTTCTTTCGCCCCGCTGGGGCTTGCTCTGATTCACTTCTTCCCCCCACAGCTTGCGCTGTGGGCTGCATTCTCTCGCCGCTCCGCGGCTGGGCGGCAGCTCACGCGCTCCGCTATTTTCTTGGTTCGGCGGCGCCGGCGTACTCGAAGGAGTTCATCATGGTTTCTTCGAGTCTTACTCTTTCCAGATGCGCCGGGCGAAAGCCGCGCTGCAATATTTCGAAGATCTCAACCGACAGATTTTCGGTAGTGGGCACGAGTTGGGCGAATTCTTGCAGCGTGTTCAAATTCTCCAGGTGATAGCGAGAGAGGACTTCCTTTTCGACGAAAGTGTCGAGCTCGACCAGGTTGCAGACCATGCCGGTGCTCTGGTCGACCGGGCCGCTGACGGTGACTTCGAGAGCGTAGTTGTGGCCGTGTCCGTGAGGGTTGTTGCATTTGCCGTACGTGGCGCGGTTTTCTTCGGCGGACATCTCCGCGCTGTGCAGGCGGTGCGAGGCGGAGAAGCGATATCTGCGAGTGAGATGGGCTTTCATGGTTCAGCTTTTGGCTTTTGGCTCTCAGGGTTCTCCGTAGAAATCGACGAAGAGGTCGGGGGTTTCGTAGACGCGGACTCGGTGCAGTCGGGCTTTCTGGAGTTTTGTTTCTAGGCGCTGCCAGACGGCGATTGCTAAATTTTCTGTGGTCGGAATGCGGGTGAAGAATTCTGGGACCTCTTTGTTGAGGAAGCGGTGGTCCATGGCGTCGAGGACTTCGTGGTGCATGACTTCCTTGAGCTGCTTGAGATCGACGACGAAGCCGGAACGGGGATCCACTTCGCCTTTCACAGTGACTTCGAGGGTGTAGTTGTGTCCGTGGCCGTGAGGGTTGTTGCACTTGCCGAAGATGCAGCGGTTTTCTTCGGGAGTGAAGTCGGGATTGTGATAATAGTGCGAGGCGGAGAATTCGGCTTTGCGGGTTAGATAGACCATAAGAGACCAGTTGCTGGTTGTCAGTTGCCAGTTGCCAGTAAATGAGGTTTGTCTGAGTACGTTCGGCCCTTCCAGGGCACGTTGCCGTTCGCGTGCGCTCTCTTCGAGCGCAGCAACAAATAGGCAAACATGGGCATGCCGAACAGGACACCTAGAATTTCCCTGTCCCACGTGAAGTTGGCCCGCTTGAGCCGTGTCAAGAGATACAGAAAACTGAGGACGTACATCGCGCTCCACCACCAGTGACCCGCGTACGCCAAGGGCAAGGCGACCCACGGGATTACCCAGACAGTTAGAGATTTCACGGCGAGCCATCCTGGATTGGGGAACAATAGCGCTAAGTTCTTGGTCCAGCCATCGCGAAGCTGGCGGTAGTTGCGGTACATGCGGGTGCGGACGGCGTCGGGGGCATAGCGGAAGCGAATCTTCCGGCCGGAGCGTTTCACGGCGCGGGCGAGGGCTACGTCTTCGAGGATGTCGCCGGCGATGGCGGCATGCCCACCAACCGCTTCATAGGCTTCGCGGCGGATCAGAATGAACTGGCCGTTGGCGGCGGCGATGGGAGAAGCGGGATCGCTCACGACGGAGGGAGGATATTGCCGCGCCAGCTCGGCGAAAACGACGGGCAAGGTCGCCATCTCCCAGAAAGTAACCGCAATCTGCTCGGGGGAGTAGGAGAGCATGTCGGCGTTGTGCTGCTGGGCTTCCGCCAAGGCGCGCGCGAGGCATCGAGGGATGTGCACGGTGTCGGCGTCAGTGAACAGGAGCCATTCGCTGCGGGCCTGGCGTGCGCCCGTGGTGACGGCATTGTTCTTGCCGGTCCAGCCTTGGGGCAGCGGGCCGGCTTCAATCACGCGTACTTGCTCTTTGGAAAATGACGAGGCGATTTCGCGGGTGCGGTCGATAGAGTGGTCGTCGACGACGATGATTTCAAAAGCGAGGCCGGATTGCGCTACCAGGGACTGGAGGCAATCGCCGAGGCAGGCTTCCTCGTTGCGAGCGGGAATAATCACCGCTACTGTGGGGCGCTGCGTGGCTGTTTTCATCGCGGTCATAATTAATAAATTCGGCGTCGAATCTATTATTATAGCTGTGTGCCCCGCTTAGCTCCGTTCCCATCCGCTGTTATTGCCTGTCTCCTGCTCATTGCGCTTTCCGGCTGCTACAGCGGGTCGCGGCCGCCCCGCATTGGGTCGAACGCTCCGGATTTCATGGTGCAGGATTCGGATCGAACGGTAGCGCTCAGCCAGTTTCGCGGGCAGGTGGTGGTGCTGAATTTCTGGGCGACCTGGTGTCCGCCTTGCGTGGAAGAAATGCCGTCGTTGGTGGAAATGCAGCGGCACTTGAAAGCGAAGGGCGTGACGGTGGTGGCGGTGAGCATCGACGTGGATGCGAGCGCTTACCGGCAATTCCTGAAGCAGCACGGGGTGGACTTGCTGACCGTGCGCGATCCTGCACAAAAGACGCCGGCTCTTTATGGGACTCACGGGTGGCCGGAAACTTTCATCATCGACCGCAATGGGGTGATGCGGCGCAAGTTCATTGGGGCGGTGGATTGGACCGAGCCGGAGATTACGGACTATTTGAGCAAGCTGTGAATCGGCGGTGTGAAGTCCTCGAACAGAAATTTTCGCAGCGCCGCATGCGCACACCGCGATCTTCTCTTTCGCTCCGCTGGGGCTCGCTCATCTTCCCCTTAAACACCCACGGCTAACGCCGTGGGCTGCATTCTTACGCCGCTTCGCGGCTGGGAGTTTGGGCGCAAGGTTCGGATAGCCGGGACGAATCCGCGGAATTAATCTGTGTTCGAAATTTCTCGATCCTCGAAACCTTGAGCCCCATCGAATTGAGGGCACGCAACTCTAGCGCAATCTATGCACGCTCTCGACAATGTTATTTGGCAAGCGCTCACTACGCGGCAGGCTCAGTTTGCGGAGTGCTTCGAGGGGGCGCGACGGTTTATTCGCGAGGTAACCTCGCTGACTGCATTCGAGGATGCGAGTGCGCAAGGCTATGCGGCTTTGGCGGGACTGGTGGGCATTGGCGGTACGGCCGCGCTGTTTCTTGACAGCGAGTACGAACCACGAGCTGGATGGGAACTGGTGGCCCCGACTCCGTTGTTGCAGATGGTCAGCGACAACAGCGGCGGACGGCAGGTTCCGTCTGATTCTCCTGAGATCATCCGGCTTGGTCCGCAGAATTCTCGGGAGATGGTGGAGTTGGCGACCTTGACCAAGCCCGGGCCTTTTGGCGTTCGCACCCACGAGTTGGGTACGTACGTAGGTATTCGTTGGGAGGGAAAGTTGGTTGCCATGGCGGGCGAGCGTCTCATGGTGCCGGGATACACGGAGGTGAGCGCCGTGTGCACGCACCCTGAGCACACCGGCAAGGGTTATGCCGGGGTGCTGATGGCGGAGATCATGCGGGGTATTTGCGATCGCGGGGAGATACCGTTTCTTCATGTGAGACGCGACAATATGCGGGCGGTGGAGTTGTATGAGCGATTGGGATTTCGGATTCGGACGAGGCCGTACCTGGCGGTGCTGCGGAAGGCTTAACTAGAGGTGCTGGCATCTTGCTGGTTCCCGCGTGTGGCGGCGGGACGCCACCACGACGGCGGGACGCCGCCACGACGGCGGCGCTACAACGGCGGGACGGCGATGCCGGGATGGGGCTACTTAGAATCGCGAACGTACGGAATCTCAGTACAAGTGGAAGTCGACTTCGACTGCGATCTCGACGCGGACGGGGTGACCGTCTTTCATGGCGGGTTCGAACTTCCAGTTTTTGACTGCCTCCATGGCTTTTTCGTCGAGACCCATGCCGAGGCTGCTCAGTACGCGGATGTTGCTGGGACGACCGTCAGCCCCCACGATCAAGCCAAGGGTGCAAACGCCCTGGTATTTGGCTTTGCGAGCTTCTTCGGAAAATTCCGGCTCCGGCTGATAAACGACCCGCGGCGGGGATACTCCGCCGCCGACGTGGAAAACGCCTCCACCGGTACCGCCGCCTTCGCCAGGGCCGAAGCCTGGGCCCTTGCCGGATCCGACACCGCCGCCACTGCCCGAACCGATGCCGCTGCCAGAGCCTGTGCCGTTCGACGGGAGCACGGCGTGAGACATGGGATCGCCCAGATTCGGCATGTTGTTGGAAGCCAGTTGCACTTGCGGAGGAATTACGATCGTGGGCTCGACCGCCAGCTTGGGATGCTCATTGCGAACGACCACCACGGGAGGCGTGATCTGCGTCATCGAGAACTTTGGGAGCTTGCCACGGGTCGCCTGCAGAACGTCGCGATCGCCGCCGCCACCGCCGCCGCCCACTTGGGTCCTCGAAGGTTTCAGGTCGGGAAGAGGTCCGGGGTCGACCAGAGTGACAGTCACCTTCTGTGCCGGGGCCGCTTGTACCACGCGGCGGCCAATCAGCGTGCCGGCGACGATGACTGCCACGATCAGAAGGTGTACGCCCGTAGAACCCAATGCGCCATTCTTCTTGTTGTCGTAAAAACCCCAGATGTCTTTAACCGGTTCGGGTTTCGATTCCAACTTGAGCGGCGGAAGTTTCTTGGGAAAGAAGAACTCGTCCAGTTCGCGGGAAAGGGACTTCCAGAGGGGCTCTTGGAAGGTGTCTCTAGCCAAGAGCAGGTGCAGTTCTGGCTCATTGCCGGGGAGGCTCGGATTGATTTGTTCAGATCCCATATTTCCGGTGGACGTCCTTGCTAGAGTGCAAAATTTCCTACAGTAACTTCCGGGGCGAAATCCGTATAAAGCCCTCTTTACAGAGATGAGCGGCGCACCCGGTAAGTTGCTTCGATTTCAGCCCGATTTTGTAAATGAGGTAACCGGGCGGGCGCCCCACGAACAGTTCGGGCCAGAACGTTTCCTGCTTCCTAAAATTGTACCTCTAGTCGACTCATTTCGACAGTGCATTTTCGGTAGGCGCGGTAGCTATCGGAGAGACATGTACGGTTTCGCAGGAATTCGCGACTTGTGAGATCCCAGTGCGCCGGTCTGAGTGCGCCTGCAGAACGGCTGCGTTCAGCTGGGCGCGCCGAACGGGTCAACAGGAGTGCGCTGCATGGACGTTCCCTGCGGGCCTCCCTATAATGAAAAGATTCAATCATTTGGGAGACGCGACCGAGTGCCGCTCGAACTGAAAGCGACCATCAATCTGCCTAAAACTGCCTTCCCCATGAAGGCCAACCTGCCCCAGAACGAGCCCAAAATGCTGGAACGCTGGGAGCAGACGGGCATTTACGAGCGCATCCGTGAGGCTCGGAAGGGCGCGCCCCGTTACATTCTGCACGATGGGCCGCCTTATACCAGCGGGCCGATTCATATGGGTACGGCGCTGAACAAGTGCTTGAAGGATTTCATCGTAAAGTCGAAGACCATGGCGGGGTTTGACGCGCCCTACGTGCCGGGGTGGGATTGCCACGGGCTGCCCATCGAGATCAAAGTCGACAAGGAATTGGGCGGCAAGAAATTACAGATGCGGCCTACCGCCGTGCGCGCGGAGTGCCGGAAGTATGCACAGAAGTTTCTTGACCTGCAGCGGACCCAGTTCAAACGCATCGGAGTATTCGGACGCTTTGAACGGCCCTATGCCACGATGACTCCGCAGTACGAGTCGGTGGTGCTTTCAACTTTCTTTTCGTTTTACGAGAATGGCTTCGTCTACAAAGGGCTGCGCGCCGTTTATTGGTGCATGCACGACGAGACTGCGCTGGCCGAAGCCGAGGTTGAATATGAGAACCACACCAGCATCACAGTGTGGGTGAAGTTTGGGTTGCTGGACGATCCGGCAAAGATTGACGCGGCGCTTGCAGGGAAAAAGGTTTCGACCATTATCTGGACTACGACTCCGTGGACGTTGCCGGCGTCGATGGCGGTGGCGTTTCATCCGGAGGAAGAGTATGTCGCGCTGGAATCGGGCGGCGAAGTCTACATTGTCGCGTCGAAGTTAGCTGCGGATGTGGCGGCGAAATGCGGGCTGACGGAGCCGCGGCCGCTCGCGCACTTCCCGGGACGGAAGATGGAGCGGTTGAACTTTCAGCATCCGTTTCTGGATCGCAAGGTTCTTGGGGTGCTGGCGGATTACGTCACCATGGACACGGGAACGGGCGTGGTTCATACGGCTCCGTCGCATGGCGCGGAGGACTTCATCACCGGCACGAAATATGGGCTCGATGCTACGAGCAACGTCGACGAGAAAGGAATTCTGCGCAACGGGCTGCCGGAATATACCGGAAAGCGCGTGTGGGAGGCGAACCAGCCGATTGTTGATCTGGTGAGGAGCCGCGGGGCGCTGCTGCATACGGAGAAGACGGAGCACTCGTATCCGCATTGCTGGCGCTGTCACAATCCAGTGATCTTCCGCGCGACCGAGCAGTGGTTCATTTCCATGGAAACACCGATGCCCGGCGCGAAGTCGAAAGACGACACGTTGCGCACGCGCACTCTGGAAGAAATCAAGAAGGTAAAGTGGGATCCAGCGTGGGGCGAGGAGCGGCTGTCGAACATGATTCAGACGCGGCCGGACTGGTGCATTTCGCGGCAGCGGGTGTGGGGAGTACCGATCGCCGTTTTCCTGTGCACAGGGTGCGGCAAGCCGCTCAACGATCACGCTGTCAACAGGAAAGTCGTGGAGCTATTCGCGCGCTCCGGAGCGGACGCGTGGTTCATTCCGGAGTCTGACACGATTCTTCCCGCGGGTACGAAATGTCCGCACTGCGGCAGCGCGAAGTTCGAGAAGGAAACCGACATCTTCGACGTGTGGCTGGAATCGGGTGCGAGTTATCTGGCGCTGGTGGCGGATGAGCCGGATTCTCATTATCCTTGGCCCTCTGATCTTTACCTTGAAGGTGGAGACCAGTACCGCGGATGGTTTCAGTCTTCCCTGCTCTGCGCCATGGGGACGCATGGGACACCGCCGTACCGCGGGGTAGTAACCCCCGGGTGGACGCTCGACGAGAAGGGCCAAGCCATGTCGAAGTCGCGGGGGAACGATGTGGACCCGGTCGACATTTCCAGCCGGCTGGGCGGAGAAGTCGTGCGGCTGTGGGTGGCGTCGGTCGATTTCCGCGAGGATGTGGTTGGGTCGGAAGCGCTGATGCTGCGGGTCGCGGAAAATTATCGGGAGATTCGTAACAAGCTGTTCAAGAATGCGCTGGGAAATTTGTACGATTTCGATCCGCAAACGAACGTCGTGCCTTTCGAGAGGATGGATGCGCTGGATCAGTACATGCTTCGCCAGACATTGGCACTGACCCGTGACGTCCGAAAATGGTACGACGAGTTTGCGTTTCACAGGATTTACCAGCGCGTGAACCATTTCTGTGTGGTTGTTCTGAGTGCGTTTTATTTCGACGTCATCAAGGACCGGCTCTACACGTATGCCCCGAATTCCGAAGGACGACGTTCGGCGCAAACTGCCGTCTGGCGCATCTGCGAGGCAATGGCGCGTCTGCTGGCGCCGATCTTAAGCTTTACGTGCGAGGAAGTTTGGCAGCACTTGCCGAAGATGGCGGATCGCCCGGATAGCGTGCATCTGGCGAAGTTTCCGGATGCTGTCGACATGCTCGGGAGCGCTTCCGTTCCAAAGGATGACCCGCAGCAGCACGAGTGGACCACACTTCTCGCGGTGCGCGAACAGGTGATGAAAGCGCTGGAAGAGGAACGGAATAGTAAGACGATTGGAAAAAGTCTGGAGGCGCAACTGGTGGTCACAGCTGCGGAGCCCGCGTATTCCGCGCTGGCGCGCCATCGCGACCAGCTTCGTTACTTGTTCATCGTTTCGGCGGTCACGCTGGCGCAGGGATCGGGCAACGGTGTTAGCGGTGTGAAGATCGAAGTAAAGAAGGCTGACGGCGGCAAGTGTGACCGCTGCTGGAATTACTCGACGCATGTTGGTGAGGACAAGGCTTATCCCACGGTCTGCGAGCGCTGCAGCGCGGTGCTGAAAGAACTGGAAGCGCAACCCGCTCATTGATGAAGAACTCTTCTGCGCGCACCATACATTTTCTGCTGGTGCTGCTTGTCGTCCTGCTCGATCGGTGGACGAAGCGGCTGGTGGCCGTTCGCATCGCGATGTACGGCCACATCCAGATCATTCCGGGATTTTTTCGGCTCACGCACACGGAAAATACGGGCGCGGCGTTCAGCCTGTTTGCCGATTCGCCGTCGCATTGGAAGACTGTGCTGCTGATCGGGTTTTCTTTCATCGCGATGGTGATTGTGTCGGTGCTGTTGTGGAGACAGTCCCGTGCGCTGACGATTACGGGGATCGCGCTCTCGCTCATTCTGGGCGGGGCGGTGGGAAATCTGTGGGATCGCGTGGCCAGCGGGCGGGTGGTGGACTTTTTACTGTTTTACTTCAAGCAGTATCAGTGGCCGGTTTTTAATTTGGCGGATAGCGCGATCGTGGTCGGCGCGGGATTGCTGGTGATTGAAATTCTGTTCCACAAATCGCCCAAGGATGAGACGCCGATTTAAGATACGTCGACAGTGTGAAGCCGTGTCCATCCCAAAATCATTTGCTCGAACCTGTGGTTCTTACGGCGCGGCTTGAAGCCGCCCTTTTAGGACAAGTTTTTATGGGACTGGAGCTGGGTTGGAAAAGGCTTCTTAGGGGGCACCGTAGAGTTGTTTATAGACGGCGGCGTTGCGGAGAATGGCTTGGACGTACTCGCGCGTTTCGGTGAAGGGGATCGACTCGACAAACTCGGGGGAATCGCGATACGGGCCTTGGCCCATCCATTCCTCGACGCGGTCGGAGCCGGCGTTGTAGGCGGCTAAAGCATGCTCGAAGGATCCGCCGAACTTGTCGACCATGCCGCGGAAATAACGGGTGCCAAGTTGCAGATTGACCGCCGGGGTAAATAGCTCGGTCGCATTGTAGTGTTTCAGCGATTCCTGATGAGCGACCACTTTGCCGGTCTTGGGCAGCAATTGCATTAGGCCCACGGCATTCGCGCGCGAAACGGCGAGGGGATTGAACTCCGACTCCTGGCGGATCAGCGACGCGACGAGATAAGGATCGAGTCCGTTGGATAGGGAAAATCTTTTCAAGTCGGACCAGTAGGGGCGCGGAAACAGAGCGTTCCAGTAGGCCCGCGGAAGGGTCGGAATATCTACCGCAAAATAACTGGGGACGGAATGTTTCATCACTTCGATGGCGCGATCGTAATGGCCGGTATCGGTGTAGAGCTGCGCGGTCTCGGCCGGGCCCCAGTTTCCGCCGTCGGCGCTGGCGGCGGCTTGCAACTCGCGCACGGCAAAATCAACCAAGCCGCCGTTGCCGAGCAACTCCGCTTTCTGCAGGTGGAGATCGTCGGAGGGCGGTTCCGATAATGTAACTTTGTCGCCATGCTCGAGCGGCGGAATGTGATCGAGCAACGCATACTGCCCCGGCGGATCGGCGACTTGGGGAAGTTTCTGCAAGCGTTCCCGCCCCAGTTCCGCGTAGTAATAGTTTCGGTAGCGGTCGGATAATTTCTGATAATAGGCGCGAGCCATGGCGGGCTGATTGTCTTCTTCGGCCAGGCGCGCCCGCCAATAGAGGGCCGCGGAGGTCTCGTTGCCCGCGGGATACATCCCGATCTGTTCGTCGAATTGTTTCTTGGCGTCCTCGTTTCGTCCAAAGCGCAAGGTGAGCCACGCCGCTTTCCAATGCGCATAAGAAGCACGCGAGCCCGTGGGAAAGCGCTGCTGCAACTCACGAAAGGCGTCGAGCGCCTGATCGTACTCGTGATGTACCAGGTGCAAATTTGCTACCGAGAGCAGGGCCTGTTCCAGCCATGGACTGGTGGGCCCGGTTTGCCGCAGTTCATCTACGGTGCGGTAAAAAGTTTCATTCTCGTTTGACGCCCAAGCGACTTCTTCGAGGATGAAGAGCCGCTGCGCGTTTTGGTCTGCGGTGGCGCCCGGGAGGGTAATCAATTCCGCCTCGGCCTCACGGTTTTGGCCGCTGCGGTACAGCGCGTCGGCCAACGCGAGTTCTGCCGCCGGACGGGCTTCCGGATTGGCATGGATTGCGAGTTCGCGGTATTCGTCCACAGCGTCGTTATACCGCTTGGCTTTCATCAGCAGGTCAGCGCGCGTCTTGAGCTGCGACGGCGTTGGTGGCGGCGCTGATGGAAGTCTTTTCAACTCGGTGTAGGCCGCGTCCGCTTCCGCGGCGGTGGGCATGTTGTAATACACGTTCGCGAGGGCGTCGGCTGCTTTCGTGGTCTGGCCCAGAGTTGCATAAGTTCGCCCTAAGGCGAACTCAATATCGGATCTCGCCGGGAGGCGGTCTTTCTCCAGCAGTTCGGCGGCTTCGGCGGCTTCGGCCGCTCGTCCCTCAGACAGTAGCGCACTGGCATAGGTCAGGTGCGTATCGCGAATCAGCAAAGAATCCGGATACGTTGTGCTGAAGTTAGCGAGCGCGGCGAGACCTTCGGCCTGATGCCCGGTTTGCAGGTAGCAGGTTCCCAGGTAGTAGGCGACGTAGTCTCCCAGGTCGCCGGCCAGCGGCTTGGCGCGGTTCAGGGGATCAATGGCCTGGGCACATTCGTGGTCAAGTATGTGCGCGTATCCCACGACCAGCCAAGCCAGCGCCCCGGCATCTTCCTTTGCATGTGCGCGCGCGTAGGCTTCGACTCCGGCATACCCGGCGGGAGAGCGATCCTGAATCAACTGCTGCGCCATGGGACGCAAAGTGGTGGACGCAACGAATGCCTGGCGGATGCGGCGCACGCGGGGGGACATCGGGTGCATTCTTCTCTTCGAGGCGACGCGAGTCGCGGCCGACTTCCTTGCGGAAGCCTTGCTGCCCGCGGTCTTGCCGGACTTCGGCGCCGGCGTGGGAGATTTCGTTTGAGCAGACTTGGGCGTCGAGGGCTTCGTAGGACCAGACGGGGTCTGGACCTCGGACGGCTGTGAAGCGGACTTTTTGTCGGGAGTTTCGGAAGATGCGGGAGGTGAAGCCTGTTGGGGAAATGCAACCGAACGCGTACTACTCATTAGCCCGCACAGCACGCCCAGCGCGAGCAGCCACCACCACTTGAGACGCAATCGACCCACCTTAATATTCTTCGCGCGGCGACGCGAGCAGCGGAGCCCGTGTGTTGAGATGCTGGAACTGCCTTAAAAGGATCTCGGCAATGCAGAGCGACCCTCAGGGGCTAAGCCCCCAGTATTATTTGCGGAAGTTTGCGCCCATGACGGAATAGTCGTCTTCTGCCAGGCTACGCACGACTTCCTTTTGAAAGTAGTCGCCACTGGCGGCCGCGGTGGTGCCGTAGCGCTTTTGAAATGTGGAGCGGCTCTTTTCAATGTCTTCTTTCAGGCGATCGTAAAGGTCCTTGTGGCGGCGGCCTTCCGCTACCTTCGCCTGGTTGTAGAGCTTGATTTCATCCACCAGCAAGCGCGCAAAGCGCTGCGCCTTGCGGTGGGTATCGGCGTCGTCGGGAGACATGCCGGCAAACGGGTCCGCGGCTGCAGCTGGAGCGGACGCCGCGGCATTCGCGGAAGCGGCATGGGCAGCGACTTCGACCACCTCCGCAGCTGGCTCCGGTTCGGGCACGGGCTTTGGAGGTGTATGTTTGGGAGTGTGAGCCGCGAAGGGATCCGAGAAAGAACTGACGGTCTGCACCGGCGCCGCGACTGGAGGCGGTTCCATGCTGGCAGGGGTATCGCCGAAGTCCCTCTGCACTTGCTTGCGCAACGAAGTCACTTCCAGCCACGCGCTCGTGGCCAGCACCAGCACCTCGAGGGAGGGTCCATCTAGCACGCCATCCGCACCGCCGTCGGCATAGAGCAAGGCTGCAACTTTATCTTTGAGAACCAGCGGCAGCACCAGAATCTGCTCGTTTGCCGGTCCGCCAAACTGGTGCACGAAGCGCCGATCCATCTCGGCAATGTTTGCCGGAGTCGCGGTTCGGTTCTGATACGCGTGAGCAGCCGGGCCTGCGGTCATATCCAGAGGAAAATCTTTGACCGCATCCTCTTCGCCCAAGCCGCGGCCCTGCCATCCGCTGGCCGCTCCTGCTTTCATGACGAAGAGCGCGACGCGCGATCCATACAAGGTGCCGGCATCGAGCAACGCCCGCAGAATTTCTTTTTGCGTGGTGCCGGCGTGAATGCTGGCGACAGCCTGAACCAGATTGCCGTGAGTCCGGCTGCCCGCGCCGGTTTCGTGTTTGGCCGGCGGTGCCGCGGACAATTCCGCCATGACGCGAGCGACCAACTCTGCCTGCAACTGTGGAAGTTGGCGGTCGAGTACCTGCGCCACCGCACCCTCGACGATTTGCTGAAGTTGCTTGCTTTCCGCCATTCTCAGAGAACCATTTCAATCACTGAGTCTTTCCTGCGACCGTGCCCACACGAAAGGACACTCCCCTAATCGCTGATTATACGGTACTTGTGCTGTGACATCAGGGTACTTCGGTACCTGCCCGTCGGCGTTACATTCGTCCCCCTTGAACTCTATCGCAAAGTTTTCTTGCCGCCTACGTGAAAGCCATTGGGCAAAGAGGCGGTTACCAAGTAGAATAACAGTTTCGATTTGTGCGTTTGCGTGACGCCGGGGCATGGTGCTGGCGCATTTCATTTTCGAGGGCCGGAAAATACTGCATCGCCAAGACAATGGGAGCCATCCAAAACAAAGTAGTTGGACCAGTTAGCGAAGAGCTGACGCTCGTACAGGCGGCCAAGCGTGGCGACGACTCAGCGTTCGAAGAACTGGTTCGTCGTTACGACCGCAACGTTTTCCGGATCGCGCAACATATCACGCAAAACCGCGAGGACGCGGAAGATGTGGTGCAGGAAGCGTTCCTGAAAGCGTACGGCAACCTGGCGCAGTTCCAGGAACAGTCGAAGTTTTATACGTGGCTGGTCCGGATCGCGGTCAATGAAGCGCTGATGAAGTTGCGCCGGCGCAAGCCGGAGCGCACGGTATCGCTCGACGAAGATATCAAAACGGAGGACGATTCCCTTCCCCGCGAGATCGCGGACTGGAGTCCGAATCCAGAGCAGCAGTACACGCAATCCGAGTTGCGTGAGATTTTGAGCAAGACCGTCCAGGGCCTTCCCCCGGGCTTCCGGACAGTATTTGTACTGAGGGACGTGGAAGGACTTTCCACCGAAGAAACCGCAGCCGCGCTGGAGTTGAGCGTCCCTGCGGTGAAATCGCGGCTATTGCGGGCCCGCCTGCAACTTCGAGAAAGGCTGGGACGGTACTTTCAGAGGCGAGAAAATGGCAAGAGCGGGGACAAGAGTATGGATGATAAAACAGGCGATGTTTCGAGTGGAGATGGCAACCAGTGAAATGCGCTGAATTTCTGACCGAGCTGACCAACTACTTGGACGGCGTGCTCGACGAGAGGACGAAAGTCGAGTTAGAAAACCATCTTTCGTGGTGCCACAACTGCTATGTTGTCTGCGACACGACCAAGAAGACCATCGAGATTTACCGCGACTCCCAGCTCTACGAACTTCCCGAAGACCTTCGCGGCCGACTGCGGTCGGCCATTATGACGAAGTGCCAGCAGCAGAAAAAGCGCGGCCCACAGAGTGTATAAGTCCCCTTTTAGTCCCTTGCGATTCTGTAACTATATCTGGCGCAATGACTTGCGGCGTTTCGCAGGCTGAAAGCTCGGCTAAGAGCTCTTTGTGCAAAGAACGGAAACCGTTTTCTCAATTCGCGAATCTAATTATTTTATTGCTCGCATGATTGTGGCGCGGGCGAGTAGAGTTGACTCCGGGGCTCGAGCTTCCCAGCTCGAATGTGGAAGGTGGTTCATGTTCGCTAAATTGGTGGATGTGTTCTTCGGCTGCAGACACTCTCGATATAGTTTTCCAGTGACCATTCGCGGAGCAAAGGCGCGACGTCCAGCAGCCGCCGCTTTGACCGGGACCTACGTTGCTTGTTTAGATTGCGGCCGAGAATTTCCCTATGACTGGCAGGGGATGAAGGTCATCACTTCCCCGGAACGTCATCGGGAGCAACTGGCTGAATTGGCCAAGCGCGCCGCGTGACGCAAGGTAGATAGCGCTGCGGTGCAACAGAAGTACAAGTCCCGCCACTACTTTTCCTTCCTTCGGAGCCGCACGCGTTCCCGGCGTTCATCGCTTGAATCCTTCTCCTTTCCTCTCCCTGTCTGCTTCCTCCCACATGCAGACGCATCGTTGGTCTGAGGAGAACTCAGCGCGCTGGATAGGTTGCTGGGATCGGAACCGGAACTCGCTTGTCCATGGGCAGGAACTCTCGCTCGGCGTGTCCGGTGTAGATCTGACGCGGCCGCGCGATCTTTTGCTCGGGATCGGTGACCAATTCCTGCCACTGCGCCAGCCATCCCGCGGTGCGCGGAATCGCAAAGAGCACAGTGAACATCTCGGGGCGGAAGCCCATTGCCTGGTACATAATCCCGGAATAGAAATCGACGTTGGGATACAGTTTGCGCTTGACGAAATAATCGTCTTCCAAGGCAATGCGCTCCAGTTCCAGAGCGATGTCGAGCTTCGGACTGCGTCCGGTGACCTCGAAGACCTGCTCGGCACTCCAGCGGATAATTTTCGCCCTCGGATCGTAATTCTTGTAGATGCGGTGCCCAAAGCCCATCAGCTTGATCTGCCCTTCCTTGACCCGTTTGACGTAGGCCAGGACGTGATCTTTGGAGCCGATCTCGTCGAGCATCTTCAGAACTTCTTCATTGGCGCCGCCGTGCAGAGGGCCAGCCAGGGCTGAGGCTGCCGACGCAACCGACAAGTACGGATCCGCCTGAGAGCTGCTCACCGCCCGCATCGCATTGGTGCTGCAGTTCTGCTCATGATCGGCGTGCAGAATAAAAAGAATGTCCAGAGCGCGCGCGATGGCGGGATGGGCCACGTACTTGGGCTCGACCATCTTCCACAACATGTTCATGAAATTTTCGGTGTAGCTCAGATCGTTGTCGGGGTAGACGTAGGGAAATCCCACGTTGTGCCGGTACGACATGGCTGCGATCGAAGGCACTTTCCCGATGAGCCTCGCAATTTGATGAATTCGGTTTTCCGGATCGTGCACGTCCTTGGCGTCCGGATACACGCTCGACAGGGCCGCTATCGTGCTCACGAACATCGCCATGGGGTGCGAGGAATAACGGAAGCCTTCCATGAATTTTTTTGTGGTTTCGTGCAGCATGGTGTGATGAGTGATGTTGTGAACCCAGGCGGTCAGCTCTTTCTCGGTGGGGAGTTCGCCAAACAGCAGCAGGTAGGCGACCTCCAGGAAAGTGCAGCGCTCGGCCAGAGCTTCAATGGGATATCCGCGGTAGCGCAGAATTCCTTTGTCGCCGTCAATATAAGTAATGGCGCTTCTGCACGACGCCGTGTTCATGAACGCCGGGTCGTAGGTCATGAGGCCGAAGTCGTCAGGGTCGGATTTAATTTTTCGCAGATCCATTGCCCGGATCGTGCCGTCTTCGACTGGGACAGTGTAGGTTTTGTTGGTGCGATTGTCGGTAATGGAAAGTGTGTTTTCTGGCATGGGAGTTTCCGCCTTATGCGCACTTTGAACTCAAGCTAGCCGAGCCAATGTCCGTTCCCAAAGTCGATCGGTGATCCGGCTCACGGGCATCTGTCACGACGCTCCACCGCTAATCCTACGCCAATCACTCCTCCGCCGTTTGGCACGGAGGCTACGATACGTCGGAGCAGGGGATTGGACGCTCACTCCGCCACTGAGCACGGCAATCACACGGCGCATGATACCGCAACCGCAGGTCTGTTCCGGCCAAATAAAACCGGCGGCCGCAGCCGCCGGTAGGACTTTCAAAATAAACTAGAGGCTGACAGCCGAGGCGGCCGTCGCTACGTGACCCTAGTTCGAATCGTCGCGGCGTTTGAGCGTGGGACGATCGTCGTCGCTCTTGGTGTCGCCGGACTTGTCGGTTGTGTTCGCAGTCCGCCGCAAGCTGGGTTTGTTCGAATCTTTCTCGTCGATGACTTTGTGCTTGTTTTCGATAGCCGCCAGCCGCGCCTTGACCTCGTCGAACTCCGAGGTCGTTACAACGTACTGCTGCTTGGCGGGAAGAATCTTACGAATCTCGTCCTGTGACTTTTCGATCCGGTCGGGAGTCTGCGGGTGCGTATCAAAGGCTTTCGACAAAGTGCCTGGCTTCTTCTTCTCCATCGCCTGAATCTTTTCGAAGAACGACACGAAGGCCGACGGATCATATCCCGCACGATACATGTACTCGATGCCCAGGTAGTCGGCCTCAGCCTCGAATCCGCGAGAGAAGTGCAGGAACGTCAGGGGAATTCCCAGGCCCATGCCCTCATAAATCCCATACCCGAGCGCGCCGCCCATGAAGATGGCCGGGAGCGAGGCCATCTGCAGCAGGTTCATCCGCGTCATCTCGCGCCCGTAGTGGCAGGCCGCCACGTGCGCAATTTCATGCGCCATCACGCCCGCCATCTCCGCTTCTTCGTCCGCCGCCAGAATCAAGCCGGAGTTTACGTAGAAAAATCCGCCGGGCAGCGCCATGGCATTGACCACGTCGGAATCGATCACCTTGATCGTGAACGGCACCTGCGCGTCGGAATTGCGCACCAGGTTCTGCCCGATCCGGTTCACGTACTCGGTGATCACGGGATCGTTGACCAGCTTGATTTGCGCTTCGATCTGTTGGGCATAACCCCGGCCGCGCGCGACTTGACCCTCAACGGAGTACCAGTTGCCGACACCGCGTCCGCATCCCACGTTGCGGTTCCCTACGGCATCGACGTCGGTCTTGCCGCCGTCGTGCTTGATCTGGCTGTCGTCGGCCGTGGGCAGCGTCGCAGGCGCCTGCTTGGGCGCATTTTGCACGTCGCCGGATTTCGGCTGATCTTTATCTTGATCGGAAACCTGCGCTAACGTCCAGGGTCCCGCGCTGAACGCCGCCAATCCCGCAGCGATTGCCAGCCATCTGAGTTTCATAGAGTACTCCTTGAACCTGATTATAACCCCGGTCGGAAGGCCCCAAGTGCCAATCTTTAATCCCTAGGGGTTAGACGCCGCTGACCTGTCGGAGGTTACCTGATGGAGGAAGATAAAGCACGGGAAAGCCGATTTTCCGCAAGTAGAATGGCGGGATTTCTGCGCTCCGTCCGTCTTGTGATGAGGGCTTCCCCGCTCCAGTAACCTTTACCCTCCCGGCCCGCTCTGCTATAACGCCTCCAGTTCCATCTACCAGTGAATAAATGCCTCAATAACGCGTGTACCCTCGTCCCAGCTTTGAACCGACAGGACGAAGCTTTTTCTTCGGCGTTCTCCGTGCTGCGGGAAGGGATCGAGCAGCGCGCCTTCCCTTCTGCTTGCGCAGCAGTCGCGCATCAGGATCGCCTGGTCGCTCTAAAAGCTTTCGGCCATTTCACTTATGACGCGGCTTCCCCTGCGGCGACCCCCGACAGCTTATTCGATTTGGCTTCCATCACCAAAGCCGTCGCCACAACCACCATGGCAATGATCCTCTACGAACGCGGACTTTTGGAGTTGGATGCGACTGTGGCGGGAACCGTCCCTGAGTTCCTGGCCGACTCCTGCGGAGAGCCTGACCCCCGGCGCCGGGATGTGAGCTTCCGCATGCTCCTCGCCCATTGCTCAGGCCTGCCAGCCTATGAAAAGTTGTTCCTCAAAACGCACTCACGCGACGCTCTGCTGCGAGCCGCCTTTACCACTTCCCTTTCGGCCGATCCCGGCAGCCGGGCCGAATACAGCGACATCGGATTCATCCTGCTGGGAGCGGCTCTCGGACGTATCGCTAACGAATCGCTTGACGCTTTCTGCCAGCGCGAAATTTTCGGCCCGCTGGCGATGAGCAATACCAGTTTCAATCCTCCGGCAGAGGCTCGCGAAAAAATTCCGCCCACGGCCGACGATCCTGTCTTTCGCAAAAAAATCATTCAGGGAGAAGTGCAGGACGAAAACGCTTTCGTCCTGGGCGGCGTCGCCGGACACGCAGGCCTGTTCTCCACCGCCGCAGACCTGAGCTGCTTCGCCCATGCCATGCTTCATGGCGGACGCCCCATCCTCCACCCCAAAACGGTCGCACTTTTTACGCGTCGCGAAGCTGCGCCTTCCGGGACCTCCCGGGCCCTCGGCTGGGACACGCCGTCGGTTCCCTCGCAGTCCGGAAAATATTTCGGCCCCAGTTCCTTCGGGCACCTGGGATACACCGGCACGTCTCTGTGGATCGATCCCGAGCGCCAACTCTCGGTCACCTTATTGACGAATCGCACCTGGCCCGACTGAGCGAATCAGGCGATCAAGCCGGTCCGTCCTAAATTTCATGATGCCATTGTCGAAGCGATGATTGACCGGGCGTGAGACCAACTAAAGGCCCTCGTTTGGACGCCTTATCCCATACCACAGCGCTTCGGCCACAGGTCAGGAATTTCCACGGGCTGGCCCGCCCGGATCCGCGCGCGAGATCGCTCCCTCCGCGTGAAGAACGGCTGCGGTCGGTTGACGCCCGTTGAAACCATATTGCCGAAACCAAGGCTGCACAAATCCGCATACTGTCTGCTTTTCTCGCAGAGGTACTAAAATGATTTGCTTTGCACATACCCCGAAAGGCGCACGACTTGACCCGAACTGGCAAATTGACTTCTGACCTTCGATGTCTGCCCACCGAACAGATTAATTCCGCCGCAATCGATCTCGACCGCATGTCGTCGCTCGAAATCGTGCGCCTCATGAATAAGGAAGACTCCACGGTCGCCGCGGCGGTGGGCCGCGCGCTGCCTCAGATCGCGCGCGCCATTGATTTCGTCGTCGCCGGACTCCGTCAGGGTGGACGCCTGATCTACGTGGGTGCCGGAACCAGCGGACGCATCGGCGCTCTCGACGCCTCCGAGATTCCGCCGACTTTCAATACCGATCCGCGCAGCGTGCAATACATCATGGCGGGAGGGCCCAAGGCGCTCGCCGTCTCCACTGAAGCTAGTGAAGACGACACTTCGCTGGCTCTCACGGAAATAAAAAAACGGAAGCCTGGCAAGCGCGATATTGTTCTGGGCATCGCCACCAGCGGACGCACTCCTTTCACCATCGCCGCTGTCGAATACGCCCGCGGCCGCGGAGCCCGCACCATCGCCCTCACGTGCAACCGCAACTCGCCGCTTGAGCGCGCTGCCGATTTCGCCATCGTCACCGAAGTCGGGGCGGAAATTCTGGCCGGTTCCTCGCGCATGAAAGCGGGTACCGCGCACAAAATGGTGCTCAACATGATCTCCACCGGCGCCATGACGCGACTGGGGTACGTCTACGGGAATCTCATGGTTAACGTTTGGACGAAGAACGAAAAGCTGGTCCAGCGCGCCATTCGAATCCTGGAACAAGCCACCGGAGCCGATCACGACGCAGCCCGCAATGCTCTCGAAGCCAGCGGGAATCGAACTCCAGTCGCGGTGGTAATGCTGGCTGCGAAAGTGAATCGATCCCAGGCGATCAGCGCCTTGAAAAAATCACGGGGCCATGTTCGGCAAGCCATCGCTTTCGCAAAAACATAACGCCTTCGTCATAACGAAATTAATAATTCGCGTCTCGCTTTAGAATTCGTCGCGCTTTACAATCCGCCAGACTTATTCACAATCCTTTATGGCTATCGGTCCTCTACAACTGATCCGGCAAGCGACGCCGGGGCAGCGGCGAACGCTGCTGGCGGCGGCCATGGGCTGGGCTCTCGACGCTTTCGATGCGATGCTCTACTCGCTCGTGGTGGCCTTGCTCATGCGCGATCTGGGCATGACGAAGACCCTGGCGGGAACGCTGGGAACGCTGACGCTGCTGGCGTCTGGCATCGGCGGCGTGGCGTTTGGGTTTCTCGCGGATCGCATCGGGCGGAAGCACGCGCTGATGGCCAGCATTCTGACGTATTCGGTATGTTCGTTTGCCTCGGGACTGGCGACCAGCATTGCGATGCTGGCGGTGGCGCGGTTCGTGCTCGGCCTGGGGATGGGAGGCGAGTGGAACACGGGCGCGACACTCGTGGCGGAGAGTTGGCCCACGGAGTTTCGGGCCAAGGCAATCTCGATCGTGCAGAGTTCGTGGGCGCTGGGTTTTGCGGCGGCGGCGCTGGTGGCGGGTCCCGTGGCGCGGTATTACGGATGGAGAGCGGTGTTCTTTGTGGGGATTCTGCCTGCGGTCGTCACGCTGTGGATTCAGAGGAGCGTGCCGGAGTCGGAGATGTGGCGGGAGCGTGAACAGGAGCGGCGGGAGGAGAGCATTGATAGCGCCGGTAGAGACGTAACAAGTTACGGCTCTACGAAATTTTCCGTCATTTTCCGGCCGCCATATCGGAAACATACGTTCGCGCTCCTGTTATTTAATTTTTTTGGGCTGTTTGCCTGGTGGGGGCTGTTCACCTGGCTTCCACCGTATCTGTCGCTTCCCGTGGAGCAGGGCGGGCGCGGCTTTGGCGTGATGGGCATGACTACCCTGATGGTGGTGTTGAACCTGTGCGGCATGTTTCCCGGATACGTCAGTTTCGGCTGGGTGGCCGATCATCTTGGAAGACGTAAAGCATGTTTCCTCTATACGCTAGCGGCATCTCTTCTGATTCCACTTTATGCTGCGGCACGATCGCAGAGCGTGCTGCTGGTGCTCGGAACTTTGGTCGCATTTTTCGGGACGGGAATTTTTTCTGGGTCAGGGATTATGGGCAGCGAGATCTTCCCTACTGCGGTGCGTGCACGGGCGCTGGGCTTCACCTATAACGGAGCGCGCGCTCTGAGTTCCGTAGCTCCGCTGGTGATTGGGCGCGTGGGCCAGATGAAGGGGTTGAGTTGGGCGTTTTATTTGTGCGCGGCGGGATATCTGTTGGCGGCGCTGATGACGACACAGTTGCCGGAAACCAAGGGAAAGAGCCTGGATTGATGTTGATTTCTGCCAGCCCATTTTCTTGGCATGGTAATTGGGGCGCTTTGTTCGGCTTTGGAGGTCACTCCGAGGCAAAGCCGCAACCGGAAGAGGTCATGCAGTTGCAATATTATACTGTTGCCCAGTTAGGAGAATGCCAATGAGGGTTGCGCCCGTCATCCGAGGATTTGCCCTTGGAGTTTCCGCGCTCGCTGGTGACGGAGACAGAGTCCCTCTTGGAGATGTGGCCGAGCGTGCCGTTCAACAATCGAAGTTGACGTTGCCGGGGAGCAAGCCTTTTCACTTGGAAGGCAGAGATTGTCGAGACGACAAATCCCAGCTCAGAATATCAAGCGAAGGTTGAACAATACTGGGTATCACCGACTCAGTGGCGTCGCATGATCGAGTGCCCGGGTTCTCGCAGACCTTGGTCGTTAACAGCGACCAAGTTTCGGAGAAAGACACGGGAGATTATCTTCCTTGGTGGCTCAGCGACCTTGCCAAGGCGATGATAGATCCCTTGCCAATGCTGGAAACGCTCAAGCAAATCGGTGGACAGATGCCCAAGCCGCGAGGGGCGAATTCGAATACTTGCGCTGATCTCCGCCGTATCGGCGGAGGGGTCTTTTGTTTCGAAAGGAAGTCACGGCCTGCTGACCTCGGCCTTCGCAAGTGGATATAGTGCGGAGTTTCAGGACTTCAAAGACTTCGAAGGCAAGCGAGTGGGGCGTCTCATCCTCATCGACCCGGAACCCGGGCACGACGATTCAGGCCAGAATTATGGAACTAAGTGAATTCCGAGGTGGTGATCCAACGTTGTTTGCCGTTGATAATCCGACTCCTCCACAAAATCAGATTAAGAGTGTTAGGGTTGACGAAGCAACTGTTCGACGGTTGGCATCAGATCCGGAAATTCCCTGGCCTGCGGCCGAGAACCCTCCGACGACGGGCAAATGCTCTGTGTACCTAAGCGCTGACAGGGCGGGGCACGTACGAGAAGTGTGGCCGGGGGACTGCGACAATGCGGGACTGCAGGATTCTTTGCGCGAGATGGTAAGAAAATGGCAGCTAAAACCGGCTACCGAAAGCGGCATACCGGTGCAGATCGAAGCCTTGGTGAACTTTACGTTCGAAACGAAACTGATCAACAATCATCCTTTGGCCAATACCCCCGACCCGAACGCACCGACTTCAACGAAGGACGTTACGCCGACAAAGGCTGCCCGAAAAGGACCCATTTTCGTACTGCCCCGCATCATCCAGCTGGTCAAACCGGATTGCAGCATGAATCAACCTTGCCATGGAATCCACGGCGACGTTTGGGTTGCGGTCAATGTGCGGGCAGACGGAACAATTGGTGAAGTCACTGTCAGGAGTGGCGATCCGCGGCTATTTGATGCTGCCACAAGAGCCGCTAAGCAGTGCACCTTTCAGCCAGGAACGCTCCTTGGAAACCCGACCAGCATGAATTTCGATTTGAAGTACGAGTTTTAAAGCTCGCGTGCTCATTCAATTGGATCAATCATGACCGATCCCCGATCCGCTGCGTCTCTACCTGGTAATTGCACGATCACGATTGCGGACAGCACTAGCACAATCCCCAGCGTCTGGATTGGGCGCAGGCCTTCGCCCAATAACGCTGCTGCCAGCAGTATCGAGAATACTGGCTCGAGGCAACTGGCGATAATCGCGCGAGTAGGTTCGAGATGTTGCAGGCCGAGGAAGTAGAGTGAGAACGAACCTAGCACCGAGATCATCGAGAAGATGAACAGGAATGCCCACTGCGCGGGCGCGTAGTGCGCGGCGACGACCTTCCATGGTGGATTCACGAAGAGCCAGAAGACTGCGGCGGAAATCAGTGTCCAGACCAGGACGCGCCAGCGGTCGTGGCGAGCCAGGATGCGGTGTCCGCCGACGTTGTAGAAGGCGAAGGAGAACGAGGCCAGAAGGGCGGCGAGAAAACCGTAGGAGTCGAGGCGGAGAGGTGATGCGGATTTCGCGCCGACGATGCCGATGGTTAGGGCGATGCCGGTGATGGCCACTCCTACTGCCGCGACTTTCTGCAGCGAGAGTTTTTGTTGCCCGCGGGCGACCACGTACAGCAGCACCCAGACGGGTGCCGTGTATTGTACGATGATGGCGATGGCGACGCTGGTTCTCTGGATGGCGACGTAATAGAAGTAGTTCGACGCGGCCACGCCCAGCATCCCGAGCACCAGACATTGGATGAGGTCGGGCGTGGGGAGCTTGATGCGTTGCCAGCCACGCCGACTGACCAAGAGAGCGAGCAACACGAGCAGCGAGAACGAAGCCCGCGTTTGCGACAGGATGAGCGGGTCGATGGGGTGCAGCGCCTCTCCGCTCAAGGGCAGCTTGCCGGTGAAGACGGCGCGGCCGAGCGCGGCGGAGACTCCCCAAAGAAATGCGGCGGACCCGATGAAGAAATATCCGCGCAGGGGATGAGGAATAGTTGGACTGGCGGAGTTCAGGATTCAGTCACCGAGTCCGATGATGAGGCTGGGTCGAGGAACTGGTCAAGACGGACGGGATCGAAGCCGACAATCACTTCCGTGGTTTCGCCAGAGAAGATCACCAGGGTTGGAGTTTCGCTGCTGTCGTGTTGTTCGGTCATTTCGCGGCGGGCTTCGGAGTCGTTGCTGATATTACGCTCTTCGAATGCAATGTTCCGGGCCTCGAGGAAAATCTTCATTAGCTCGCAGGAGAGGCAGCCGGGTTGGGTGTAGAGCAGGACGCGGGTGGTCATCGATTTTGCTCGATCCACAGGGTTTGTGCCGTCCCTCCGGGACTTGTTCCCATATCGTCCACCAACCCAGCGCTGAAGCGCTGGGCTGAGTTGTTTTCGTCCCTCCGGGGCTCGCCGTACCAACGCAATAGGATGTTTACTCCACCAATTCAATCTTAGAAGTAATCTTCGCGGTCTTTTCGAGCATGGCCGAGACCGAACAATATTTTTCCTTCGAGAGCCGAACGGCGTCCTCTACCGCTTTCCGAGAAACTTTACCGGCGATGCGATAGACGAGGTTGATTTCCGTGTACACGGCGGGATAGCCCGACGCGCGCTCGCCAGCAGCGCTGACTTCGAGGCTGGTAAAGGGCTCACGCTTCTTGCGAAGAATTCCAACTACATCAGAGGCTGTGCAGCCGCACAGAGCGATCAAGACGAGTTCCATCGGGGTGCTGGCGGTCTTCTCGGTCGCCGTGTCCATCACAATGGCGTGACGTGAACTAGCTTCCCCAAGGTAGCGCTCATGGTCGCTCCAGATTGCTTTAGCGGTGATCATGATACCCTCTTTCGGGGAATTGTTGATTGCTGATTGTTGATTGCTGATTGAACATGCTTCTTCGCGGTGGATCGTGAAGCATTGAAAATCGCCACGAGTTGATTCGCTTCTGACTTCAGGTCTTTCAGTTTGCGCTCAGGAATCAGACCGGCATCGGCCAACATTTCCAACCAGAATTCAGATTCGTCAGCTTCCTCGATCACAATCGCGAGTTTTGCGAGAAATTCTGGCCGAGAACGAGCCCGACAAACAGCCCTGTAATTGGCTGCCACCGACATTCCCGAACGCAAAAGTTGATGACCAATGATTCTCCCCTCGCGACCGGGTGGCAGGGAGCGAATGACACGGATAATTCGCAAAGCAAATTGCTTTGAGCGTTCTTTGAGCGCATCGGCCTGATGTTCCACAGTTGGTCTTCAATCAGCAATCAAAAATCAACATTCGCGCCACCCTGTCTGTGACGGATGTCACAACCTACCTCCGGTTATCCGTGCTGGGCTCGGGGTGAATCAGGACGCGGAACAATTCGGGCGCGTCCTGCTTGAAGCGGATTTCCAGTTCGGTCTGGATGTCGTGCACGCGTGCCAGAGAGAGATCGTCTGACAGAGTGCAATGACAAGAGATATACATGCGCCCGCGCACGCGCTTGACGACGAAGTCGTGAACGTCGAGGACCTCGGGAAATTGCGAGGCCACGGCTTTGAGGCGATGCTCGAGTTCCGCGTCGCTCACTACTTCTTCAGATTTTTCGATGGTGGCCGGCTCGCTCTCGATGTGGGTGAGAATGTCGGAAATTTCGGGGACGTCGCGGCGCATGTCAGCTTCGAGTTCGGTAACTTGATCGTGGGCGTGCTTGAGGGTCATGCGCTCGTCGAGTTCCACATGCTGCTCGACGTGCAGGCGACCGGCAAAATCCTGGACACTGATGTCATGCACGTTGAGATTTTTGTCGGTAGCGACGGCGCGGATGCGGTCGAAGATATTCTCCGACCGTTGCGCGCGCGGCAGAGGCTGGACGGTCACGTCGGAGTCGGGCAGGATGCGGTGAACCGCCTCGGACACAGCGGAGGCCAACTGGCCGGAGCGCTGGAAGGTCACGGTGCGCGCCAGCCCTACGGCGAGATCGGCGAAATAGCGGTTCCCGGCTTTGCGGATGCGTATGCGATCGACTTCGAGAACGCCGTCGACGCGCAAGACCGCGTCGTAGATCTTGGATCGTACGCCCGGTGGCGCGGCGTCGAGCAGAGCGTCAACGGTGCGGCGAGCCAGGCGCCAACTCACGGAAACTACGACGCCGGCCACGAAGAGAGCGGCAATAGGATCAGAGCTGCGCAGCCAGTCGACGCGATAGGTGCGGCCGATAAGAACCAGGATCAGTCCGAGCACGACCACGCCGGCGGACCAGATGTCGGTGGAGAAGTGCAGCGCGTCGGCTTCCAGCGCCTGGCTGTCATATTTGTTGGCGATGCGGCCGAGCACGCGCGAGCGCCACCAGTCGAGCCCCATGGAGAACAGCATCACGGCAAAAGCCGCGATGGAGGGCTCGATTTCAATGCGGCGAAAAAACAGACGCAACGCGGCTTCATAAATAATCCAGGCACAGGTCAGCAGCAGCAGGGCGGTTTCGACGAACGCGGAGAAATTCTCGACTTTGCCGTGGCCGTACTGATGGTCGGCGTCCGCGGGCTTGTCGGAGACGCCGACGGAGAAAAATGTGAGAAGCGAGGCAATCAAATCGAGCCCGGAATGCGCGGCTTCGGAAAGGATGCCAAGGCTTCCCGTGCTGAATCCGACTACAACCTTGAGCCCAGTAATGACCACCGCGGCCAGAACGGAGCTGCCGGCGGCCGCGCGCTTCTCGGCGCGCATCAATTCTGATGAAGGAATGGCGGGGTTCCCCGACATGCAGGAATTATCGCCGCTGGGAGCGGAAAGCGCCAAGCAAATCGCGCCCGGCACTCTTGCGTTCACCGGCAGACGGCAAACGCTGCGGCTTGTGCTAGGATTTGGTGCTTGGCATTTTCAACTTTCTGAAGGACCAATCCTGGAGGAAATAAGTTATGCGTAAGAGCTGGCTGATGTGTGTTTTGTTGGGGACGCTGGCTTGGGGACAAGCGGCGCCGGGCACCCCGCCCCCGCCGCAATCGGCGCCGGCGGATACTTCCGCTGCAGTTCCGCCCACGGCGGCGGTAATCACAGTAGTGGGAGTATGTTCGGCGCAGCCCGGGACAGCCGCAGCCAAGGGAATGGCGGCGAAGCCAGCAACCGCGCCGAAGTCGTCGTCGGCAAAATCCCCGGCGGCCGATTGCAAGACGGTAGTTACTAAAGCCGAGTTTGAGAAACTGGCCAGTCATCTCGCCCCCAACGTAACGCCGCAGATGAGGAAACAATTGGCTGGCCTGCTGCCGCAGTGGATCGCAATGTCGAACGAGGCCAAGAAGAAAGGCCTGGACAAGACTCCGCAGTTTGAAGATCGGGTCAAGGTCCTGAAGATGCAGATTCTGACCCGGGAGCTGCAGCAAAACATTCAAGACGAAGCGGCGAAGATTCCGCCGCAGGAGATTGAGAAGTATTACCAGGAACATGCCGATACCTACGAGCAACTGAATGTAGACCGGCTGTTTGTGCCGCGCACCAAACAGGCCGAACCAGAGGCCAAGCTAGAAGACGAGAAGAACGAAAAGCTGAGCGAGGAAGCGCAGAAAGCCAAGCAGGCCGAGCAGAAAACCAAGGCTGATGAGGCCGAGCAGGCGATGACGCAACTGGCCGAGAGCCTGCGGGCTCGCGCCGCGGCCGGGGAAGATTTCGTGAAACTGCAGAAAGAGGCGTTCGCCGCCGCCGGCATGAAAATCGAGCCTTCGACGGTAAACTTGCCCAGCCTGCGCCGCACAGGTTTGCCCCCAGCACAGGCTGCGGTATTCGATTTGAAGGCTGGCGAGGTTTCGCAGGTCATCAATGATGCGGGCGGGCACTTCATTTATAAAGTGAACAGCAAGAGTGCGATTCCGCTCGATCAGGTGACGACCGAAATTCACAGCAAGTTGCAAAATGATCGCATGAAAGAAATGACGGACAAGCTGAATAGCTCGTTCAAGGTCGAAACCAACGAGGCGTATTTTGGGCCGCCGGCGCTGTCGTCGCCGGGTGGAGTGATCGGAGGCCCCATGCGTCCCGGTCAGAGGGCGCCTCCGCCGCGAAATCAAAATCCACGCAATGCTCCTAGCCCAATGGCTCCGGCGAGCCAGCCGCCAACACCACCGCCGGCGCAACCTCCGGCCGCACAGCCGAACTAATGGCGAAACCAGTCGTCGTCGTGACCGGTGTGTCGGGCAACCTGGGCTCGAGGCTACTGCCGCTGCTGGGGAGCTACTCGGTGATTGGGGTGGACGTGAGTCCGCCCCGAGCCGACTCCGAGTTGCAGTTTGAGCGCCTCGATCTGGGCCAGGAATCGTCTACCAGGGTTTTGTATGAGCTTCTTCGGGAGACGCACGCCTACGCGGTGGTTCACCTTGCATTCGTGATTGATCCCGTGCGTACGGGCGTGGTTGACGTGGAGCGCATGTGGCAGATCAATGTGGCGGGGACGGCGCGCGTAATGGAAGCGGTTACCGAGGCCAATCGCGCGACCGATGACGGGGTCAAGCAGTTCATCTTTCCCAGCAGCGTCTCCGCGTATGGGCCGAATCTGCCGGCGCCGGCGACGGAAGAATCCTTGCTGGCGGCGCACACCCTGCCCTACGCCATACATAAGAAGCAGTCGGATGAAGTGGTGCAAACACGCTCCCACTCCTTGCGCGGATGCAGTGCGTATATCTTGCGGCCGCACATATTTGCCGGCGCGAGCGTGGAGAATTATCTGATGGGAGCGTTCCGCGGCACGCCCAACGGCGAGAGCGCGCGGGCCGAGAAAATGCGCAAAGCAGGCAAGCGCCTACCCTGCATGTTTCCCCGCGGCCAGCAGTACCTCGACAACAAGATTCAGTTTGTCCATGTCGACGACATGGCGCGACTGATTCGCCACATCCTGCAGCGCGAGCCGGAGACGCAGCGCCTGACCGTATTGAACGTTGCCGGGCGCGGCGAGCCTCTGACCTTCGGGCGCTGCGTGGAGATGGCACAGGCAAAACTGGTGCGCGTCCCGGGAAAGTGGGCGATGCGGCAAGTGCTGAAATTTTTGTGGAAGCATAAGATTTCTGCCGTTCCGCCCGAAGCGGTCCCTTACATGACCGGAGAATACATTATGAACACCGATCGCCTGCGCCGGTTCCTGGGCCCGGAATACGAGCACGTGATCCGCTACACCATCACCGACGCGTTCGCGGATTCTTTTCGCCGCGACGCGGCCACGAGTTGACTCGGAATCTCTTCGCGTCCTTTCCCAAGGACTGCATCCAACGACGATATGCCCCGACCGTTGATCAATAAAAATAAAACCGTAAGCATTTGCGCGTATTCGGAGCGGACTTCGTACAGGACGGCCCACATCCTTACCTTTGGCGGCACGGCGGGAACCGGGAGACTGCAGATTTATTCTCTCTAAAATTTGCCGTGAGCGAGGGAATAAATTAGCGTGGGACTGGTTTACGTATGAAGGCGCAGAAACAGCGCGTATCCGCCGCAATATTTGAAGACCTGGCCATGCCTTTGTTCGATCAGCTCTATAACTTCGCGCGCTGGCTGACCCAGGATACGGCGGAGGCGGAGGACCTCGTACAGGAAACCTATGCGAAGGCGCTGCGCGGATTTTCTTCTTTTCAGATGGGCACGAATTTCCGGGCGTGGATATACCGCATTTTGCGGAATTCCTTCCTGAGTTCGCGAACAGGGTTGAGAACCATGGTTGCGCTCGACGGAGAATCGGATGAAATGTTGCTGCCGGCCGAAAGCACCACGCCTGAGAACATCGTGATCGAGCAGGCGAACCGCGAAACCGTGCAGCAGGCGCTGGCAGATTTACCCGTTCCTTTCCGCGAGATCTTGCTGCTGTGTGAGGTTGAGGAGATGTCGTACCAGGAGATTGCAGAAACGCTTGCCATTCCAATGGGCACAGTGATGTCGCGCCTCTTTCGCGCGCGGAAGGCGCTGCGCGAGTTGCTGGTAAAGAATAAGGAAGGAGGGCGGCATGGGATGTGAGCAATGGCGCGGCAAGCTCGATGCTTATGCCGATGGCGAACTCGACCCCGCAGAAACCAATGCAGTAGGGACGCATTTGCGGGGATGCGCGGCGTGTGCCGCCGACGTGCTGGAGCGAGTGCAGATGAAGCGCTCCGTGCAAATGGCTGGCAAGCGCTACGCAGCCAGCGCAGAACTGCGGAATCGGATCACGAAGAGCGTTGCTGCGAAGCCGCGCCGGGAAACCGGCTGGCACTGGAAGATTTTGGCCCTTCCAGCCCTCTCGGTGCTGATTCTTTCGGTCGGAATAAATCTATACGTGGGGCGCGAGACTGCCCGCAGGCAGCGGGTTTACAGCGAACTGGCCGATCTGCACGTGGCGGCCCTGGCGAGCGCGACGCCCGTAGACGTTCTTTCGACCGATCGCCACACCGTTAAGCCGTGGTTTCAGGGAAAGATTCCGTTTACCTTCAATCTGCCCGAATTGCAGGGATCAGAGTTCACGCTGCTCGGGGGGCGGGTCACCTACGTGGCACAAACGCCCGGGGCCCATTTGATTTACCGGGTTCGCAAGCACGAGGTTTCCGTTTTCATTTTTCAGGATCGCGGAGAAGAGACGGCGAGTTTGGCGTCCGGGCCGGTTCACGCGCTATCGTTTAATGTAGAGAACTGGACGCAAAACGGGCTGCGGTATTTTGTGGTAGGGGATGTCGGCGCGGAAGAGATTCAGGCGCTCAGTAAATTGCTGCGGGACGCTGGATAGGGACTTCGGACCTCGGACCAGACCTCGGCGGTCAGATCGTGATTCTCTTTCGCAAAACAACGTTTTCTTGCGTTGCCGCCGGGCTTCGCCCCGGCGGGACAGCCGAGGCGGCTGTCGCTACGTGAGTTTTTTCCCCCGATACAGGCCTGCGATTCCGAAGGTGTAGGGCGTCCAAGTCGCTTCGGAAAAACCTGCGCGGCTCATCCTCGCGAGCATTTCTTCTGGCGGTGGGAAGCGCTCGACCGAGGCGGGAAGATAGGCGTAGGGTCCGCGGACGCCGGAGATCATGGTGCCGACGCGGGGCAGGACCTGCTTGAAGTAAATACGGTAGAGCGTACCCATTGCGCCCTTGGGCTCGCCGAAGTCGAGGATGCCGCACTCCCCGCCCGGACGCAGTACACGAAGGATCTCGGTCAGTCCGGCGTCGTAATCGGCGAGATTGCGGAAACCGAACGCCGAGGTCACGAGATCGAAGTGGGCACTCGGGAACGGGAGGCTGAGGGCGTCGGCCTCGACCCAGCTTGGCCTTGACCCGTTCTGCGCAGCCGACGAGGACTTCGCTGTGGCACGCTGCAGCATGGCGTGAGAGAAATCTGCGCCCAGAATCCGGGGAGAAGACTTCCCTGCTTGGCGGCGCAGGGCGAACGTCATGTCTCCCGTTCCGCAGCACAGGTCGAGGATACGGGCATCGGGACGGGCCAGTATGTGGCGAAAAGCGCGAGCAGTGCGGCGCCACCACATGCGGTCGATATTAAAGGACAACACGTGGTTGAGCAGGTCGTAGCGGGGCGCAATCGAGGTAAACATTTCCCGGACGGCGCGCGCGGCGGAGCGCGGGTCGGTGGCGCCTTCCGGCGCGGCGCCGATTACGGAGGATTTGCTGGTTTCCAACACACTGGTTTCCTGCACGCCGGCGCGATTCACTTTCGCTTCTTCTTCTGTCGTGCGTTCTTCTTTCGCGCGCTTTTCAGTTGCCCGGTAATGCGTTCGACCTGGAGGATGTGGTTGGTATCATGCCCGGCGAACATTCGCGCCAAATGCGCAATGGTTTCCTTGCCGCGTTCGGCGTGCATGCCGTAGTTGTCCCAACTCTCACGCGGAAGCGCCTTCAACATCGCGAGATTGTTCTCACGCAGCACGCGGAAAACTTCCAGCGATTGTTTTACATCGCGCTTGCCGTATTGAAACACGGATGCCCACGCGTCCTGGTTAAAGGGCTGGATGGCCGAGCCATTCGCGCCCAGCACCGAGCGCATCCGCCAACTGGCCACGATCTCGACGTCGGCCAAGTGCGCGATGATCTCGGCGATCGACCACTTCCCCGGCTCAGGCTTCCACTTCAGTTCGTTCGGGGCGAGTCCGAGGATCAGTTTCTTCAGCTTCGCCGCGGTTGCCCGCTGCACTTTGATTGCGTCATGGCCATCTACGTGGCCCAAGATTCGCTGGATGTACTGCTGCGCGGTTTCCGACATATTTTCTTCTCGTGAGATTCTTATTATTTTCCCCAAACCCAGCCGCCGCGCGACAGGCGCCGCAGTTCTTCGACGGCGTCGACCACAGCACTGCTGGGCACATCACTGGCAACTTCGACCTTGCCAATTTCGCGCGGCAGGATGAAGTGCACCACCCCATTCTGTGTTTTCTTGTCGGACTGGAGCCGGGCCAGAATCTTGCGCGAGTTGACGTTCACTTCCGGCAGACGGCCCAGGCTCAACACCGCATCGGCGATGCGGCCTGCGGTCACGCTGTCGGTGCGGCCCACACTGAGCGCGATGTTGTTGGCGGCGATTATCCCCCAGGCAACAGCTTCGCCGTGTAGCAGGCGCCGGTAGCCAGTTTCAGTTTCGAGCGCATGGCCAATAGTGTGGCCCAGGTTGAGAACGCGGCGCAGGCCATCCTCGCGCTCGTCGGCGGAAACCACTTCCGCTTTCAGCCTTACCGACTGCGCGATGAGCCACTCGAGTTCTACAGGATCGCGTTTCAGAATGCGGGCGCGATTCTGCTCGAAGCGCAGAAAGAGTTCGATGTTCCCAATGATGCCGCACTTTAGAGCTTCGTAGAGTCCGGCGCGAAACTCGCGATCAGGTAGTGTCTTCAGCACCGTGGGATCGATCAGCACAACCCGGGGGTGGTGGAACGTCCCAAGCAGGTTCTTGCCGGCTACGAGATTGACTCCCGTTTTTCCGCCGATGGAAGCATCCACCTGCGCCAGCACTGTGGTCGGAATCTGCACCAACTCGATCCCGCGCATATAGAGCGAGGCCAACAGTCCAGTGACGTCGCCCACAACTCCTCCGCCCAGAGCGATGATTACGGCTTTACGATCGGCTCCCAGACGCGCCAGTTTTTCAGCGAGGGCCTCCACCGTCGCGAGCCGCTTGGTCGGTTCGCCGTCGGGCATGGGAATCACCTGCGGCGTGAAACCGCTGGCCTTCAAGGAACTGACCAGCTTCGCTCCCCAGCGCTTGCGCACCGGAGGGACGGTCACAACAAAAATGCGGCTGGCCTGCGGCAGCAGTTCGCTCAGGACGGAACCCGCTCGAGTGAGCAGCCCGTTTTCGATCCAGGCCTGATAGGGCCGGGGTGCGACATGGATGGTCACTTGCGGCATGCGGTTTCCATGATAGCGAAGGACTGCCCTGTGCGCGAGATGGTACCATTTCCCGTCTATGAAGGGTCTTCCAGCCGAGATCGACTTCGTGGTGATTGGCGCGGGCGTTGCCGGTCTGCGCGCGGCCATTGAACTGGCCGCCGCCGGGCGTGTGCTCGTGCTGGAGAAAAAAGAAGTCGGGTCCAGCTCACAATTTGCGCAGGTCACGGCGCTGAGCGACGAGGATGAAGTCAGTCTCCACTTGCAGGACACGCTCAGCGCGGGGGACGGTTTGTGTAATCCTGCAGCCGTGAAGATTCTGCTGGAGGAGGCCCGGAACGCATTGACGAGTTGATCGCGTGGGGCAAGCACCGCGGGACCAAGCTGGTTTTCGGCCCGGAAAGTGCGCACACCCGCCATCGCAGTCTGCAAGCGCAAGGGGAATCGACAGGGCGGGAAATCCTGCGAGTGCTTTGCGTCAAGGCAGAGTGCCTGAAGCATATTTCGATTGTGCAGTTTGCCTTTTCAACCGGCCTGCTGACCGATGGCGGCCACATCACGGGAATTTCCCTCATCGATGAAAAAGGCGTTCCCCAGGAGGTTGCCTGTTCCGCCCTGCTGCTGGCTACGGGAGGCATGGGGCAACTCTATCGCAACACGACCAATCCAGAGGGAGCCACGGCGGATGGCGTGACGATGGCTTACCGCGCCGGAGCGGAACTAAGCGACATGGAGTTCGTGCAGTTTCATCCGACGGCGCTTTACTTGAACAAATTCCCCCGCTTTCTCCTGTCAGAAGCGCTGCGAGCGGAGGGCGGGTGCCTGCGCAACATTGAACTGAACCGGTTCATGGGAAAGTATCACCCCATGGGCGAGCTGGCGCCGAGCGATTTGGTGGCGCGGGCCATCGTTCACGAAATGGAGGTGAGCCGCGCGAAAGATCCATTCGTCTATCTCGACCTCACCCATCTGAGCGCCGCGAAGGTGCAGAAGCGCTTTCCGCGAATCTACGCGACGTGCATGCAGCACAATATAGACATTACCGAAGATGTGATTCCGGTCCGTCCGGCGGCGCATTACAGCATGGGCGGTGTACGCGCCGATCTCGATGGCAAGACCAACCTTGGCGGCCTCTACGCTGCGGGCGAAGCCGCGGCGACGGGCTTGCACGGGGCAAACCGCCTGCCCGGCAATTCTCTGCTGGAAGGTCTGGTATATGGGGCGCGCGCGGGCAAGGCGATGCGGGAGGAAGCCAAGCCGGTGTCGCGTGCCGGCGCAGAACCGAGGGCGGCTTACTCCAATGGACCAGTGGACACAGGCGTGGAGGAGTTGATCGGGCAAATACAGGTTCTTTTGGAAAACGAAGTCGGCATTGTGCGCACGCGCGTGGGGATGCAGAAAGCGATCACGAGTTTAGAAGAAATGGCTCCAAAGTTGGCGCACCCCAAGACGCGGCGGGCGCACGAGGCGTCGAACCTGCATTTGGCGGGGCTGCTGGTGGCGCGGTCGGCTTTGGCGCGCGAGGAAAGTCGCGGCGCCCACTATCGCATGGACTATCCCGGTCGCGAGGACAAGAGGTTTCTAAAGCATTCGGTGATCAGGGGCGACAAGGTGGTTTTCGTGTCGTGATGGAAAAGCTCCCCTTCGGCTTCGCTCAGGGCAGGCTTTCCCATCACAATGCCCTCTGTTTTTCACCCTTTTCTCAAACTTTGCTGCTTGCCGGGAAAGACCAACGAGATCGCGATTGAGATCAAAATTACGCCCGCCACCACGCCCAACATAGCGGCGGTGGGAATCCGAAAATACTCCGCTGTTAGCATCTTCAAGCCGACCAGCACCAGCACAGCCGCCAGACCATATTGCAGGAAGCGGAAGACTTTCATTAGCCGGGAGACTGCGAAATACATCGAGCGCAGTCCCAGAATCGCGAACACGTTCGAGGTGTACACAATAAAAGCATTCAGGGTGATGGCAAGGATTGCGGGAATGGAATCGACCGCAAACAGAACGTCTGTGGTTTCAATGACCAGAAGCACCACCAGCAACGGCGTCGCGTATAAGCGGGAGTTGTCCTGCAAGTTTCGCACGAAGAATTTGCTGCCTCGGTAGTCGTTGGTTACGGGAATCAAGTGGCGGAGCGCTTTCACCAGCGGATTCGCCGCAGGATGGATTTTGTGCTGTCCGGTGACGCAGAGGCGGATGCCGCTGATGATCAAAAGTATCCCAAAGATGTAAAGCACCCAGTGGAAGCGGGAGATCAGACCAACCCCGGCGCCGATGAAAATGCCGCGCAGGACGAGCGCACCGAGAACTCCCCAGAACAGAACTCGATGCTGCTGTGGTTCAGGCACTGCGAAGAAGTTGAAGATCAAAAGAAAGATGAATAGGTTGTCTACGCTAAGTGAGACTTCCAGGACATAACCTGTGACGAACTCCAGCGCCGCCTGATGCCCTTGCCAGAAGTCCAGGAGGGCCGCGAACACAAAGGCCAGCGCAATGTACATTGCGCTCCAGCCCAGCGCCGCCCGAAAGCTAATGGCGCGGCCGGGGCGGTGGAGGCGAAGATCCACCACCAGCGTGCCCAGCGCGAAAAGGTTGAAGAGTAACCAGAAATAGAGCAATGGGAATTCCTGGCGGCGATAGCAATTGTTGATTGCGGATTGTTGATTGCTGATTGCTGATTGAAAACCAAACCTTGGCGCTCATGTTTCAATCTGCAATCAGAAATCATCAATCAACAATCATTTTTGCCTTCCGCGTTTGCCGCTGACCCAATCGTCCCAAACGCCGTCGGCCTTGAGCATCTCCACGCTTTTGGTCTCGCGCATCGTCTGCTCGATTTGATCATGAGTGAGGCGCGGGCCGATCTTCTCGGGTAAATTCGCCAGTTCCACGCTCAGTGCGGCGGCTTCCGCTACGTGCTTCTTCAGCTGCGGAAAGTCCACCTTGTCGTAGGTGTCGGAGCCGGCGTGGTAGTTCTCGAGATAGTTTGCTTCATCCTGATCGGCGACAAATGTTGGGACGCCCTCCAGCATGAAATCGAAGTGGTCGGTGTCCCATTCCATATCAGGCTTGAGTTCTTTGACGTCAAATTGCGCGAGCGGGGCGATCAGTTCCTTCGCGGTGGGCAACACATCTTTGCGGCCGCCTACCGAGAAGCCGGTCGTCTTTCCAGTGCCTGAGTCGTAGACGATAACTCCCGCAGCCTTGTCGAGTTCGGCGCGGTGGTTGAAGGCGTAGGCGCGCGAGCCGATCAATCCTTGCTCTTCGCCGGAAAAAAGAATGAAGCGGATGGTGCGGCGAGGTTTCACACCCGAGGCCTTGATGGCCCGCAGCGCGTCGACGACCAGGGCGGCATTGCATCCGTTGTCGAGCGCACCAGTGCCCAGTTCCCACGAATCCAGGTGTGCGCCCAGAATGACGAACTCGTCCGGCGTTTCGCTGCCCCTGATTTCTGCCACGACGTTCGCGGCCTTGATCGGCCCGCCGATCTGGTTGGGAATGGAGAGGTCGGCCCACACAAGATTTCCAGAGGCCAGCAGGCGCGCCATGCGCTCGCCGTCCTCGCGCGCTACCAGGACCATCGGCAGGCGGTCAATCTCTCCGGCAGCAGAATTCGTGTGACGGTAGAGAATGTCGTGCTCGCGGGTCGCCATGAAAGCGACGGCCTTGGCTTTCCCTTTCACGGCGAGGTCGATCACTGGGGGCGCTTTCGCGTATTCAGCGAACAGGTCGTCCCAGGTTTTCAGAACGACGGTGTGTACCAGAACAATCTTGCCGGAAATGTCGCCCGCTTTCTTGAAATCCGCTTCCGTGCCTTCGCCCACATCGGTGACCGGGACGTGCTTCACCGCGGCGAGCGCAGGAGCCCAGGCTACCGAAACCGCGCGGACATGGAAGGATGAGAGCACAGTTCCGCCGCCCACTTTCGTGGCATCTACCTGGTACGCGGTGGTCGCGGTCACCTCGGTGGCGCCTTCAGACCAGGAAGATGGAATGGTAAATCCCTCGGTATGAACGCTGTCGGCTCCGGCAGCTGTGAAGGCTTGCACTCCCCAGGCCACGGCGTGCTGCATCGCGAGCGTGCCGGGAACGCGACCGCCGATCTCATCGGTTAAACGCTGAAGATTCGCTTCCAGCGGCGAAGGCTGAAGCGCGGCGTGAATGACTCGATCGGCTTCGCTGGTGTCAGCGGAAGGCGTTGCCGCAAGACACGTGAAGCTGAAGATGCCAGCGAAGAACAGGGTCTTCAGAGTTCGCATATGGGGTGCATTAGAAATTAAATTTTGGAAAAGCGCAAAACGAGGTGAGCCGCCCGATCACTTCGGCGGAAGCGGATTCATATTGTCGAGAAGGCGAACGGTTTCGAGCATCACGCTGCCCACGATTTGCAAACTCTTGGGGCTGAGCTTGTCGACGGTGTCCTGCGTTGTGTGCCAGAAGACATCGTTATAGCCGTAGGTGAAATCGATAAGGTCGGCGGAGGGCACGCCTCTTTTCATAAACGGAAGATGATCGTCACTTACCTGGTTGGTGTGCGCGAAAAAGTGCGACTGGTAACCCAGTTGCTTTGCCGCTTCACCCACAACGCTCTCCAACCACGGCGTGGAATTCAGATCGCGATCGATGTTCAGATCGGCGTCGCCAATCATATCGGCCAGCAGAAATGCCTTCACCTTCTTCAGAGTTCCGTCGCCCTGCCACTTCTCGGCTACATGAGTGATGCCATACAGGCTGTCATCCTTAAAAGGCATTTCCTCCGGAAGACCCCCGGAGCCGTCTGGTTTCATCGCCTCTTCCGCATCGTCCCAGAGCAGCCATACGCTGTAGCCGTCGCGGAGCGTGCCGCGCAACTGATTCGCGAGTTCGAGCAACAGCGCGCTGGAGGAACCGCCGTCGTTGGCGCCGACGTAGGAAGTGTGGCGCAGCGGATAGTTCGTGTCGTAGTGACTGGCAATCACGATGATCCCGTCTTTCGTACCGGGATATTTGGCGAGGATGTTGTGCACCGGGAACTTGCCTTCGGGCGTGTCGGCGGTGAAATTGTCGTGCTCGACCTGGTCGCCCTTCAGGCGAGACGTAATGTAGTCCTCGACTTTTTTGTGATTCGCGCTGCCCACTGGGCGCGGGCCGAACTTCACAATGTCTTTCACATATTGCATGGCGCGATCTCCGTCGAACGCCGGCGGCGGACCGCTGTCGGGAGCCAGGGTGAGCGCGGGTCCTGTTGTGTCAGGAGCCGGCGTCGCAGGAGCGGAAGTGGCAGGAATCTGGCCCTGAGCGGCATCCTTGTCGTGATCACAGGCCAGGACCGCCAATATTGACGCCAGCAGAATCCACCGCAACGATTTTGATCGCGTGATCGTCATTTAGGATGGCGCTTGCTTCTCTTTCCGTGCATTGCGCTGCTTGGGATGCACCATCCACGATACGCCGATGCTGAACACATACAGCGCCAGCATGGGCGCGGCGAAAATGCACATGTTTACGATGTCGGGAGTGGGTGTGACGATGGCCGCAATCACAAAAATGATGAGAATCGCATAACGGAAATGCTTCCACATGAAGGCAGGGCTCACGATGCCCATCAGCGACAGGAAAAAGATGAGGATGGGCATCTCGAAAATCAGTCCCATGCCGAG
>Ga0182024_10002707_pt1 | contig 43548 bp, 37 predicted proteins | sample P32metaG_FD_120480 | JGI IMG/M metagenome (GOLD analysis project Ga0182024, IMG submission 120480) | Permafrost microbial communities from Stordalen Mire, Sweden - P3-2 metaG (Illumina Assembly) | ecosystem: Environmental > Terrestrial > Soil > Wetlands > Permafrost | place: Sweden: Stordalen... | reverse complement strand
TGGCTCGCAAACTCCGCCGTTACATCAATGCCTACTCTGCCCATGCTCGGCCCATCCAGTGGAAATACTCCGACCCCACCCGCCGCGTCCGCAGTAACGAACTCACTGCGACAGGCCACTAGTTGTTTGCGGGTGGCGTGAGGCCAGGTGGGATAGACGATTTTCCTGCGACGTTCGTGAAGCGCTCTGCTGTTTGGGTTCGACTTTGGGCGGCCTATACGTTTCCCGTTACGCGACAGCACACTCATACTGGTGCTCATGCTCAATTACTCCAGTTTTCTCATTGCTCGGATGATCCTGGTTTGTCCAGAAACACGAACGGCGCAGGCCAAAAGGCCTACGCCGTTATTTTCTTGACTTTATATATTCAGGATATCAAATTGGAGAGGGTAAACCCGCCACTTTTCGATGGTTTATATTTCATGCCGAATCAATTGTTTACGAGATAAAGCTCGTGTTTAGGGTCTTGACAAGATTCCTGGTGGATCGTGAATTGACGCGCTTGTCCTCCGGGAATAGACTTCCGTATTCAAAGATGCGGTGGGCGGTGGTTGGCAAAAGTTAAAGACGCCACTGATTGGCTGTCAGCGACGTTTTCGGCAGCAATCCAACGAAGACTGATTTTTCGTACATTTATATAAGGAAGTGACCGAGCATTGTCGAGGCCGCAACCACAAGGCATTTCGGCGGATATGGCCCTGGTGACTGGGCTAAAGTCCGGCGACCAAGGGGCGATGGCGGAGTTGTATGACCGCTATTCTTCCGTGGTATATGCGGTCGCGTTGCGAGTGCTGGGAGATGCGGGTGCGGCGGAGGACGTGCTCCAGGAAGTGTTTCTACAACTATGGCGCAAGCCGAGCGCATTCGATGCGGCGCGCGGCAGCCTGCGAAGTTGGCTGGCAGTAATCACACGGAACCGCGCGATTGACTCCCTCAGAAAGCGGCGGCCGGAGACGGACATTGAAGACGTGGTGTTGTCGGTGGCACCAGACCTGGCGGGAGCGGCGGAGCAGGCGCGGGCGGCGGAGAAAGTGCGGGGGGTGATGGGGAACATGGCTCCGGCTCAGCGTAGCGCGCTTGAAATGGCTTACTGGGAGGGCATGAGCCATTCGGAAATTGCCGACAAGACCGGAGAGCCGCTGGGGACGGTTAAGACGCGGATTCGCGCGGGATTGATTGTACTGAGAAAGGCGTTTCAGGGTTGAGAGAGAAGAGATAAGGAAGCGAGCCAAACGCGCGGTTATTGCGTCGCAAAGAACGCGACGCGTCGCGCGGCTCGCCCAGATCCTTCGGTGGGCAAGCAGCGCCCACCTCAGGATGACAGAAGATAAAGAAATGAGCGAGCACGAACGATACTCGGAGGATTTGGCTTTGTACGCGCTGGATGCGCTTCAGGGCGAGGAGCGCGCGCGACTGGATGAACACTTGGCGGCATGTCCGGCTTGCCGGCGGGAATTGGAACAATTGCGCGCCGATACGGCGCTGCTGGCGCTGTCAACGAGCGGGCCACGGCCTCCGCAGCGGGCACGGCAGAGATTGCTGGATGCGGTGGCGCGGGAGCCTCGCGTGCCGCGGATCGTGGAGACTTCTCCGCGGCGCTCGTGGTGGGGAGTGTTGGGATGGGCGACTGCGGCGGCGGTGGTTGTTTTTGCGGTCTCGTTGTGGCGGGAGAATTCGTCGCTGAAAGGAACTTTGGCTTCGGCAAATTCCCAGGCGGCAAAGAGCGCGCGCGAAATCGAAGAGTTGCGGAGAATCGCGGCGCCGATACTTGAGCCGGAAGCGCAGCGAATCACGCTGGTCGCGGCGAAGACTCCGCCTCAGCCGCAGAGCAAAGTGTTTTACCTGCGGAAACGCAACAGTCTGGTTTTGCTGGCGAACAACCTTCCGGCATTGCCGCCGCAGAAGGCTTATGAGTTGTGGCTGATTCCAACGAATGGGACTCCGATTCCGGCGGGAGTATTCAAACCCGATGCGCATGGGAGCGCAAGCGTGGTAAATCCCACGCTGCCTGCGGGGGCCGAGGCCAAGGCATTTGCGATTACCGTGGAGAATGAAGCGGGGGCGGCCACGCCTACGATGCCGATCGTGATGATGGGCGCGGGTGAATAAGGCTGGGAGTACAAAACGAGGTTTTGACTGCGACGGGAAACCGAGGATCGACACCCCAGCGGCTTAACAGAGTGCTGAAAAACTCATGGTGGACGGAAAGTGCGGCCACCGGGGCTGAAGCCCACCCTGATTTTGTGAGCTTCACGCGGCGCTGAAGCGCCGCTCTTCCACGGTACTGCATGCATTTGTCAGCTTGCCCGCAGGCTGTAAAACTCGCGAATTTCTGCCATCCCCTAGCGCAGGCCCAGAAGGCCTGCTCCATCCCCGAATGACCTACGGAATTGATCGGAGCGCTCGAAGCCGTACTGGGACGCCTCGCTGCGCTTGGCGGGGCGGCCGAGGCAGCCGTCCCCACACGAGCATTTCCATCCCCACACGAGTTTTTCGGACGGCCATCTGAGAATTTACTTATCAAAAACTACGACTGCTTTGGGCGCCATGGCATGTTCTTTTCTGTAGGCGCGGGCGATGTCGCCGAGCGGAGTCTCGCGCTTTAGGGTTACGAATTCCGACATCGGACGTTCGCCCTGAGCATAGCTGTAGGCCGAAGCGCCAAGAAGGTTTGATTCCATCGCCATGTCGTGCTGAACGGCGCGCAACGGAACATCGTCAGGCATGGAAATTGGTTGCGCGTTGTTGCTCTGGACGGAAGCGGTTTGTCCGAAGGCGGCCGCGGTGGCGCATAGAAAACAGAGAGCGAAGATTGTGGTTTTCATTAGATTGATCCTGTCCGGGGGAAATTGCCTCATCGTGTAAAAGAGCTGGCGGAATGCCGGAATGAGCGCGGCTTCCACGGTTGTAAGGGCAATCCGCATACCAAACCGGGGCGGGTGGGGTTCAAGTTAGCAGACGCAACTGGAGGCTGGTAGCAAGGATTTGCACATATGTGGAAAACGCGGGTTGTGGGCATGTTTCCGGAGCAAGACCGTTAACTCTAAAGATCGCCAAGACAAGTGGACGCGATGGTGGAAGACTTTCACTGTCATAGTTTTGACTCACCACCGCACTAGACAGGCCCGGATTATGATCTGGGTTTTTCCATGTAACAAACCTGCGGAACATCTTCAGACCCCGGCTACTGTCTGCGTGCTTCCATATTTTGTGAAAACGGCATCGCGAGAGATAACGCCTTCGAGTTTACGCGAGTCGGCGCGGTTGACCACTGGTACGAGGGGGTAAACATTCACGTAGCGGAGGGCCGCGTCGAGCGCGAGATCGGGGTAGAGACCAGGCAAAGATTGTGGAGGCAGGACGGAGGCGAGGGTGAGCTCTCCTTTGCCTTCCTGAAAAAGGCGCTGGAGCAGGTCGCGGCTGACTGTATTCCAGCCGCTGGGATGCATGCGGACCAGGAAGGTCGTGTCGGCGGAATTCTGAATGCGGCGAGCATTGGCGTCGACGTAATCCTGTGCGCTGAGAATGATGCTGGGGACGGGGAGCATGGCGTCTTCGACGCGGAGGATGGTTTCTTCCCGGTTCTCTTCGAGCGAGGGCAGGATAAGGCCGTCCTGGCGGCTTAGCAAGTCAAAGATGGGAACGGTTTGCAGGCCACGCGAGACAAGATAAGAAAAAGTATTAGCGATGATGACGGGGACGATGATCTCATAGTTACCGCTGACTTCGAGGACCATGAAGACGGAAGTCATGGGAACGCGGAGGAAGCCGGCAAAGAGGACGCCCATGCCGACCAGGACATAGGTTCCGGTGGACCCGGTGAGTTGAGGAAAGTAGAAGCGTTCGATGTCGCCGACGGCGCCACCGAGCATGGCTCCGATGAATAGCGTAGGGGCGAACATACCGCCGGGAGTGCCGCTTACGAAAGAAAATGTAGTCGCGACAATTTTCAGGACGGCGAGGATAGCGAGGACTTTCCAGGCATACTGACCGTGCATCGCCTGATCCATGGAATCGTAACCGGCGCCCATGATTTGTGGAGCTCCGAGGAAGGCGATGAGGCCGACGAGGAGTCCGGCGAGTGCGGGTTGAAAATATTGGGTCCAGCGCGGGAGCGCCTTGAGGCGCGGGCGAAGGTATCCGATGGATTTAGCGAAGACGACGGAAGCAAGACCGCCAACAATACCGAGAACGGCGTAGGCGAGGAGTTCAGTAGGGCGTTTGAACGTTGTTACGGGAATGCGGAAGAGCGGTTCACTCCCGAGAAACCAGCGCACGATCACAACACTTGAAACCGCGGAGAGGACTACGGAGCCGAGGATGCCGGCGCTCCAGCGTCCGATGACCTCTTCAATAACAAAGAGCACGGCGGAGATGGGCGCGTTGAAAGCGGCGGCGAGGCCGGCGGCAGCGCCTACCGGTGCCATGAGGCGAAGTTTTTCGCGGGAGATTTGTAGCCTACGTCCGAGGGCAGATGCGATGCCGGCTCCGATCTGAAGAGAAGGATCTTCCGGGCCTAGGGATTGACCGGAACCAATGGCGATTGCGGAACAGATGAATTTTCCGACTGCGGTGCGGAACGGGATGACGCCGTTGAAGATGTAGAGCGCGGCTTTCGTCTGATTGACCCCGCTGCCGCGGATGCCGGGGAATACCTGCAGGACGAGCACAGCTACGACGAGGCCGGCGAGCGAGGGCACCGCAAACAGGCGCCAGTTGTGGGTTTCGGGGAGTGGACCGAGCAGGGCCAGGTGCGTCCAGTCAATGGCGAGACGGAAGCAAACGACGGCGAGGCCAGAAAAGATTCCGATGAAGACCGAGAGGATAAGAAAAAATAGTTCCTCGTTGAAAACACCTTCGAGGGTGGAAAACAAACGGCGTGGAACCTGGAAACGGGACGTCGGAGAATTGGTAGTGGAAGCAAGATCGCTCATTGGGTGGCTGCCTCGCGCTTCTGTGAGATCAGGAGCAGTGCGAGGTCAAGGCCTTGTGGCTGACCACAGATCTCGGCGGTCTGGCGTTCAATCTGGAAGACGACGTCCATGAGTGAATCGGGGAGATCGGTTTCCGCGGGAGAGCGCAGACGTGCGAGATTCGGTTGGGCTGACGTCCAGCGGGACTGCAGGGTAGCGAGCGGTGATGCCGTAGGGGCGGTTGTGGTTTTAAGGTCGACGTTCGTTTGTCCGGCACATTCGGTTAAGCGTTTTTCCGCCTGGGCGAAAGCAGCGGAAATGCGGCGGTTGCGTTCGGCGTCGGAGATGTGGCCGTGGAAAGGATCGGCGCGGAGGATGAGGTCGGTTGTCGCGAGGAGCGGACGAGAGTTGGCATCGCGGGGATTGGAATCGACGGCTGCCCGCAGGTAGCCCTGGGCAGCTGCATAGTTGCCGGAACGGTAAGCGGCGCGGCCGGCGCCTGCGAGGGTACCGGAGTTCTCGGGATTGAGGCGAAGGACTTCCTCATATTGAGAAAGCGCGCTGGCGTAGTCCTGAGCCTGTTCGAAAAGCTGGGCGGCCTGGACATGAGCGGCCGGAACTGGGGGCAAAGACGCGGCCAGGACCATCAGTTCTGACTCGGCGTTGCCGGAAGCGCCTTTCTTAAGCAGGAACTGGATAAGTTCGATGCGGGCTTTGCTGCGGTTGGCGTCCGGGTTGGAATTCCAGACTCCGTACATCGCATTGTGATAATAACGCGCGGCATCCTCGATGGAACCGCGGTGGGCCGCCACGCGGGCCAGAGCTAGATTGATGGCGGCGTCTTGCGGGGTGCGTTGCCAGAGAGCGATCAGGTAGGATTCGGCTTCGTCGAGGCGGCGAGGATCGTCGCTGTCGCGCAGGGCACGGGCCAGACTGAGTTGATCCTGCGAGTTGGTGGGATCACAGGTGAGGGCGGCGCGAAAAGCGTCGATGGCGTCGTCGTAGCGGGCGGCGTCGGCGTCGGCGAGACCCTGGGCATAGAGTTTGCGACCGCGGGCCTGTTGATTGGCGGTGAAGCGGACCACTAGATGGCTGACCGCGGCGAAAGAGACGGCAGCCGCGAGAGTTAGGATGAGAAGTATGAGGGGCGCGGAGCGGGGAACGAGTTTGCTTAGGTTCCACGACATGTCTCCTCTCACGATATCATTTCGCGAGCACGGCGGATGAAGCACGTACCATAGGAGCTAAAGTCCGTGAATTTCCGGGGTCTCTTGAAGCGGCCTGGGAAGCCTGCTCCACCCTTAGGGCTTGCTCCTCCCGCTGTTTCGTGGCAGAGTGCTCGCTGGACAGCCGAGGCGGCCGTCCCTACACGGCCGGTGCGCATAGATCGACCTTAATTTTCGTGAAGATTTGCTGGCGGTTACTTACGCACCTCATGGCGTCCGATTCAGGTAAGATATTTCGTCTGCGAGGACTGCCGAAGAATGAATCGTGAATATCACAAGGGATACAGCCAGGAACTGAACCGCGATATGGATCTGCTGGTTTTCGGGCAGGCGGGGACGCCGCTGGTGGTGTTTCCGACCTCGATGGGAAAGTTCTTCGAGTATGAAGACCGCGGCATGATCGGCGTTCTGGCGCCAAAGATTGAGCGCGGCGAGCTGCAGGTATTTTGCCCGGACGCCGTGGAGATGGAGAGTTGGTACAACAAGAGTGTGCATCCCAAGGTGCGGGTGCTGCGGCATTTGCAGTATGAGCGCTATATCCTGCATGAACTGGTGCCGTTTATCCGGTGGAAAAATCAAACGCCGCGGATGGCGATGACCGGATGCAGCTTCGGGGCTTATCACGCGGTTAATTTTGCGTTGAAGCATCCGGATGTGGTGACGCACTGCGTGAGCATGAGTGGAGCGTTTGATATTCACCAATTTCTGGATGGGTATTACGACGATGATTGCTACTTCAACTGTCCGCCGGACTATTTGCCGAATCAGAATGATGACTGGTTTCTGAGCCGCTACCGGCAGATGAAGATTGTGCTGGGGTCGGCGGATTGGGATATATGTCTGGATCAGAATGTGAAGCTTTCGGCGATCCTGAACGACAAGGCCGTGCCGCACTGGCTGGATATTTACGGGGACAATTCGAAGCATGACTGGCCGCTTTGGCAGAGGATGGCGGCAAAGTATTTTTGAAAATCGTCGTTGGTCGTCGGTCGTTAGTCGTTGGCCGCCGCAGTTCGACCCTTGGCAGAACGCCTTGCAGCGGTTCAGGTGTAGTTGAGTGGGTAGGGGTCCTTCGACTGCGTAAGTACTCCGCTTTGCGGAGCACTTACTTCGCTCAGGATGACAACTTAGAAATGGAGATTGTGCCGTGAAGAAGATTGGAATTCTGTTTGGGATGGAGAATACGTTTCCGCCGGCGGTGGTGGCGAAGATTAACTCGATGGGCGTTGAGGGGGTTTCGGCAGGGTTTGTGCAGGTGGGCGGGGTGCGGATGGATGAGCCGCAGAAATATTCCGTGATCATTGACCGGATCTCGCAGGATATTCCGTTCTACCGGGCCTATTTGAAGAATGCGGCTTTGCACGGGACGATTGTCGTCAACAACCCGTTCTGGTGGACGGCGGATGATAAGTTTTTTAATTATGCGCTGGCGCACAAGCTGGGCGTGGCGATTCCGCCGACGGTGATCTTGCCGCATAACAAGCATCCCGAAGGAACGACCGACAAGTCGATGCGGAATTTGATGTATCCCCTGAATTGGCAGGAGTTGTTTGATTATGTAGGCTTCCCTGCTTTCCTGAAGCCTTATTCCGGCGGCGGGTGGAAGCATGTTTATCATGTGCATTCTCTGGAGGAGTTCTTCCAGCATTACAACCAGACTGGCGATTTGTGCATGACGCTGCAGCATGGAGTCGTGTTTGAGGAATATTACCGGTGCTATGTGGTGGGGCAGGAAAAAGTGCACATTATGAAGTACGATCCGCGGCTGCCGCATCATGAAAGGTATGTGAAGGGGAATCCTCCGCCCTCGTCGGAGGCGCTGCGAGAGCGCATTGAGAAAGATGCTTTGACTTTGTGCCGAACGCTCGGCTATGACTTGAATACTGTGGAGTTTGCGGTGGAAGGTGGAGTGCCTTATGCGATTGACTTTCTGAATCCGGCACCGGATGCGGAGATTACATCGGTGGGGCAGGAGAATTTTGACTGGATCGTGAATGCGGTGGCGGAGATGGCGGTGAAGATGGCGCTGACTGGGGAAGATCCGGCTAGGGAGTTGCGGTGGGCTGGTTTTCTGGCGGGGACTCCGGTGAAGCAGTCCCGTAAGGAGGCGCCGGCGTGGGTGGCGGAGCGGAAGCGGGGCAAGACGGCGAAGTAGGTATTTGTCGCTGCCTCCGTTGATATACTGTCTAGACTTGATCGCTCGCCCTTCACAATGAGCACCTAGGGATGGGCACTCGAGTTCTGGTTAGATTTCGCAGGCGAGGGGGCCCGCGCCACATTGGCTTTGCCACACTTCTACAATGAAGCCTACTTTCACCATCGGGATTGAAGAGGAATATCAGACGGTAGACCCGGAGACGCGGGATCTGCGGTCGCATATTCAGGCGGAGATCCTTGAGAAGGGCAGGCTGATCCTGCAAGAGCGGGTGAAGGCGGAGATGCACCAGTCAGTGGTTGAGGTGGGGACTGGGGTTTGCAAGAACATTAAGGAAGCCAAAGCGGAAGTGAAGATGCTGCGGCGCGATATTATCCGGCTGGCGCGGGAGAACGGGCTGAAGCTGGCGTCAGTGGCGACGCATCCGTTTGCGGACTGGCGGGTGCAGGAGATTCATCCCGACGAGCGCTACAAGAATATTGTCGAGGACATGCAACTGGTGGCGCGGGCGAATCTGATTTTCGGGCTGCACGTGCATATCGGGATCGAGGATCGCGAGACGGCGATCCACATGATGAATCATGCGCGGTATTTCTTGCCGCACCTGCTGGCGTTGTCGACGAATTCTCCGTTCTGGCTGGGGATGGATACGGGATTGAAGTCTTACCGCTGCAAGGTATTCGACAAATTCCCCCGGACCAATATTCCGGACTATTTTCCGAGCTGGGGTGAGTACGAGAACTTCGTCAAGCTGTTGATCAAGACTAACTGCATTGATAACGCGAAGAAGATCTGGTGGGATATCAGGCCGCATCCGTTCTTCAATACGATTGAGTTTCGCGTGTGCGATATTCCGATGCGCGCCGATGAGACGATTGCGCTGGCGGCTTTGATTCAGGCGACGGTGGCGAAGCTATATAAGCTGCACACCGCGAACCAGGGATTCCGCCTGTATCGGCGCGCGCTTTTGATGGAGAACAAGTGGCGGGCAGCGCGGTATGGAATGAGCGGCAAGCTGATCGATTTTGGCAAGCAGACGGAAGTGCCGGCGAAGGATTTGATCTACGAGTATCTGGAATTTGTAGACGATGTGGTCGATGAACTGGATTCGCGCGAGGAACTGAGCTACATCCACACCATGCTTGAGCGGGGCAGCGGCGCGGACCGGCAGTTGCAGGTTTATCAGGAGACTGGAGACTTGAAGAAAGTTGTCGATTACATCATAGAGGAGACGGAGACAGGCTTGGCGGAAGACGCGCCCGCTTCCGTGCGAAAAGTAGGCTAATGGAAATTCCGGCAGAGCAAGTCAAAACTCCCACCCCTTCGACAAGTACAGGACAGGGTCTGTCGCAAGATGCGCGACAAGGATGGGGCACCCGCTCGAAACACATTGCTTTCGATCCTGAATACACCCCCGGGGCTCGCAATGCCGTGCGGGTTTGCCTGCGGATACGGCCTGAGGAGAAGGTTTGCGTTATCACTGATGAAGCTACGCTGGAAATCGCTGCCGCGATCGTGCATGAACTTGACGAACTGGGTGCGCCTTACCGCGCCTGGGTGCTGGAGGATCTGGCGGAGCGTCCGCTGAAGGAGTTGCCCTCGCAGATTCTGGAAGATTTGGAAACCAGCCAGGTTTCGATTTTTGCGGTGCAGGCGCAGCGGAACGAACTGCGCACGCGCATGCAGATGACGGATGTGGTGAACCGGCGCAGGATCCGGCACGCGCACATGGTGAACATCAACCGGCAGATCATGCTGGAAGGCATGCGGGCGGATTTTGAGAAGGTCGACAGGCTGAGCGCGAAAGTTGTAGCGATGGTGCGCAAGGCGCGACGGGTGCGGGCGAAGACGGCCGCCGGGACCGACCTGACGGCGGAGTTGAATCCGAATTACCACTGGCTGAAGACCAGCGGGATTATCAGTCCGGAAAAGTGGGGAAACCTGCCCGGTGGAGAGATTTTCACGACGCCGGGCGAGGTGAATGGAACGTTCGTGGTTGATGGCGTTGTCGGCGATTACTTGTGCGCTAAGTTTGGCAGCTTGCGGGAGCATCCGCTGACCGTGCACATGAAGAAGAATCGGCTGACCGAGGCGCACTCGGAGAATCACGAACTGGAAGATGACTTCTGGAAGTACACGCACACGGATGAGAACAGCGACCGTGTAGGCGAGTTTGCCATCGGGACGAACATCGACTTGAAGGATGTAATTGGGCAGATTCTGCAGGACGAGAAGTATCCCGGAGTACACATTGCGTTTGGGAATCCTTATGGCGCGCACACGGGAGCGGAGTGGGATTCGTCGACTCATATTGATGTGGTGGGGCGGAAGTTTAACATCTGGGTGGACGACGAGCAGATCATGCAGGATGGGAAGTTTCTAGTGGAGGCTTAGAGCGGCTGGTTTTCCCGAGCAGAGAGCCTTCGACTAGCAGGCTGAGTGGTGTTTATAGGGATCCTTCGACTCCGCATGACGCCCACTTCGTGAGCGTCTTGCTCCGCTCAGGATGACAGTGCTTTAAGCTGATTTGCCGGCGGGACGTCGGCGCTACGATGATTCCTTCTCTTCGGAAGCAGTTCAACGCCAGCTTCACTCCTGAAAAATATCAGATATTCTTGCGACGCATTGATGACGCTTGCGGGACGCATGTGCAGTTCCGGCTTTCCGAAACTCCATGTTTCTTCCCCAAACCGCTGCTGGACCGGATGGCAGCGGACGGTGAGGAATTGATCCGGCAACTGGTGGAGAGTCGGGAGTATCGGGCGCGGTCGGACGCATCGATTCCAGCCGAATTCCGGGTTGCAAACGAACCTGCACAGCCGCTATTCGTGCAAGTGGATTTTGGGCTGGTGCGAGACGCAAAGGGCGACTTGCGGCCGAAACTGGTGGAGTTGCAAGCCTTTCCTTCCCTATACGCATATCAAGTGACCTTGGCGCAAAGCTACATCGACGTGTACGGGCTGGACCGGGCTTCTGGCTCCGGCTTTCGGGCTTCGGCTTCGGGCGACGCGGAATTGCAGTTTTTCTTAAGCGGGCTGGATTCCAATTCTTACCGTGAACTCTTGCGGCGGGCGATTGTGGGCGGGCATGATCCGGAAAATGTGATTCTGATGGAGATTCATCCGCGGGAGCAGAAAACGCTGCCGGATTTTCTGCTGACGGAGAAGATGCTGGGCGTGAAAACGGTCGACATTGAGGCCATCAAAAAACAGGGATCGCAGCTTTATTACGAACGGAACGGAAGGCTGCTGCCGATCCGGAGGATCTACAACCGTACGATTGTGGACGAGTTGCAGCGCAAAGGAGTGAAGCTGGGGTTCGATTGGCGCGACGATCTTGACGTGGAGTGGGCGGGGCATCCGAACTGGTATTTCCGTATCAGCAAGTTTTCGATTCCGTATTTGCGGCATGAGTCGGTGCCAAAGACCTGGTTTCTGGACCGGCTGGAGCGGGTTCCTGACGACTTGCAAAACTACGCGCTGAAACCCCTATATTCGTTCGCCGGATTGGGGGTGGTGATTGCGCCGAAGAAAGAAGATATCGAGGCGATTCCTGCAGAGAAGCGTGGAGATTACATTCTTCAGGAGCGGCTGCATTTTGAATCGGTCATCGAGACTCCGTTTGGCGGGACGAAGGCGGAGGTGCGAGTGATGTATGTATGGCAGGAGGAGTTGAAGGCCGTCCTGACGATTATCCGCATGGGGCGGGGTTTGATGATGGGCGTGGACCACAACAAGAATATGGAGTGGGTAGGGGCATCGGCGGGGTTGTGGGTGGAGGAGTAGCGGGTAGTGATAGAAACGCCTGGCCAGGCCGAGATTCCGCAGACATACAAGAGGAGGAAAGGTATGGATTTATTAGACGGGCGGCTACTTGCTCTCATCGCATTCATCGCTGTGGCCACCGCACTAGGAACAGTTAATTTGTTCCTTGTTCGGGGCACGCTGAACGACATCTACGACGTGTTGGAAGAACGGCTTCCGAGGAAATAGCAGCCAGGGTCTATCCTGGTGCAAGAGGTCCTTCGACTGCGTGACTGCTTCGCTTCGCGAAACAGTCACTCCGCTCAGGATGACAAAACTGCTTAACTAGCCGATTCTTTTCACGATGGTGGTTTTAGGCTCGCGGCCGTTGGGACGGCGCAGGTAGAGTTTGTCGCCGGCGAGGCGAACGGGAACGCGGTCGCCGGATGTCCATTCGCCGGGAATGTAGCCGTCAGCCGAGATGGGTTCGTATTCCCCGGTGTAAACCACGCCCCGGACGACGACGACGCGGCGAACGGCGTGGATGGTGGGTTCGCGGAGCACTTCGGCTTCCACCTGATACCAATGTTCGACGTCGTGGCCTTCGACCGCTCCGCCGCGCTGGAAGAGTTCGGTGGCACGAAGCCGAATGGCTTCTTGCAGTTGGGAAGAATCGTTACCGGACGTCCGCGCCATATCTGAACCGCCTCGCTATTCCAAGGTTGCTAGCTTTATAGTAGTCGCCGCGAGGCAACTCGGAACCAGCAGACGGACACAAAAGGATCAGGTAGTTGTCAGTTTGGGAACGACGAAAATCAAAACGGGCCAGTTGACCGGAGCCGCTGGCGAAGCCTAACATTACCGCGTTCGGGTGCTGGGTCTACTCATGATTGGCCAGACCGTGTCCCACTATCGCATCCTAGGCAAGCTTGGGGGTGGTGGCATGGGCGTGGTGTATGAAGCCGAAGACCTGAAGCTGGGGCGCCATGTCGCCCTGAAGTTCATTCCAGAAAATCTCTCGGGCGACCCCAAATCGCTGGAACGCTTCACGCGCGAGGCGAGGGCGGCGTCGCTGCTGAATCATCCCAACATCTGCACCATTCATGGCATTGAGGATAACGACGGGCATCCGTTCATCGTGATGGAGAAGCTGGAGGGCGAGAGCCTGAAGCAAGCCATCTCAGGACATGCCATGCAGACGGAGAGAATGCTCGACATTAGCATCCAGGTGGCAGACGCGCTGGCGGCATCCCATGCCAAGGGGATCGTCCACCGGGACATTAAACCGGCGAACATTTTTCTGACTCCGAGTGGGCAGGTGAAGGTGCTGGATTTCGGCCTGGCCAAGCTTTTGCATAACGTTGGGACTGACAGTGATGGAGCGGCGCTGGACCAGTCGCTGACCGCAGTGGGTGTGATTCCGGGAACGGCCGTCTACATGTCGCCGGAACAGGCTCGAAGCGAGGAAATCGACTTCCGAAGCGACCTGTTTTCGTTCGGCGTGGTGATGTATGAAATGTCGACTGGGAAGAAACCGTTCGCGGGCAAGAACTCGCTGATGACGCTGGACGCGGTGCTGCACGAGAAGCCGATCCCGCCAGGAGAGATAAATCCGAAAGTCCCGGTGGAACTGGAAGGCATCATCGGCAAGGCGATGGAGAAGGACTGCAAGCAGCGGTATCAAAGCGCCACGCAGATGAAGGCGGACCTGCAGCAACTGAAACGCGAGAATGAATCAGGCCAGGTAAAAAGTGGGCTGCACAGCGCCAGGCTACGGGTCGCGAGCCAAACGTTTGGGCGAACCGGCAGCCAGTGGCTGTTCTGGCTGCTCTTGGGAACCGCGGCACTGCTGGTGACCGTATTGGCGGCAGTGGCAGCCTACTGGCTGAAACACCGCTCAGTAGCCAGCCTCGAACAAAAGAATGCGATTGCAGTGCTGCCGTTGCAGAACATGAACGGAGATTTTGCCGTGGATTATCTGCGCTTCGCGCTGGCGGACGAATTGACCAGCGTGTTGACGTATTCGCGTTCGCTGGAAGTGCGGCCTTCATCGGTGACGCGGAAGTATGTGGAACTGGATCTGGATCCGCGCAAGGTGGGCCAGCAATTGCATGTGGGCCGACTGCTGACCGGCCACTTCATGCGTCAGGGCGAACAGTTAACGGTAACTTTGGAAGCGATTGACGTCGCCAGTGATCGCCTCCTATGGCACGCGAACGTCACGGCGCCGGTGAATGATTTGATTTCCCTGCAGAATCAGTTGAGCACGCAGGTGCAGCAAGGGCTGTTGCCCGCGTTGGGCGTTGCTGGGGGAACGTTAACCACGGCGTCACGTCCCAAGAGTCAGGAGGCGTACGACCTCTACCTGCATGCCCTTGCCCTGCCTCATGATGCCGGCCCAAACAAAGACGCGATCGCTGTGCTGGAACACGTGGTAGGAGAAGACCCGGGCTATGCGCCTGCCTGGGAAGCGCTGGGCCTGCGCTATTACTATGACTCGGCCTTCTCAAATGGCGGAGAACAGATCTTCCAGCGATCGAATACGGCGTATGAGCGCGCCTTGGCGTTGGATCCAAATCGCGAACTCGCGGCCAGCAATCTAATCGTGAATCGGGTTGAACGCGGCGAATTGGGCCGTGCCTATGATGCGGCGGCGGATCTCGTGAGGCGGAGAGCGCAAAGCGCCGATGCGCATTTCGCGCTGAGTTATGTGTTGCGTTATGCGGGCATGCAGGAAAGAGCGGCGCAAGAGTGCAACACAGCGCACTCGCTCGATCCTGGAAATTTCAATTTCCGGTCGTGCGCGTGGGCATTCCTGGAGCTCGGCAAGACAGACCAGGCGATGGATTTTGTTCACCTGGACGCGGGCTCGGAGTGGGCGGCCTGGGTGACGCCGTACGTTTATCTGGGGGCCGGGAATGTAGCCCAGGCACGAGAAAGCGCGAAGAGTGTGGCGAAAGCTCAGGCCTACCACCGTGAGTTGATGGTGGCCTGCACGCAGTCGCAGCGACCTGCCGATATGGACCGGATCGTGCGAGAGACCGAATCGTCGACGATGATGGAGGCCGATCCGGAGGCGTGGTATCACGTGGGGGCGCTGATGGCGTATTGCGGGCAGAAAGACGCGGCTTTGCGGTTGCTGAAAGCCGCGGTGCAGCAGAATTATTGCGCCTATTCCGCGCTGTTGTCGGATCCGCTGCTGAAGAGCTTGCGCAAGGAAACGGCGTTCGATGAGGTGCTGACTGCGGCCAGCAAGTGTCAGGAGACGCTGAAGGACGGGCGGCAGTAGCAGTGGTCAGTGGTCAGTGGTTAGTGGCGAGTTCTTGATTCTGGCCTGTTTGTCTTGGCTGCGAGCTTACTGTTTCGTCTGGCCTGAGTCTAATTTGTAGCTTACTAGAGGAAAGAATTTGCGTCGGAGCGGGATTAGGCCCCATCCTTGTAGGGTGAAAGATTCGGGGTTCAACTTCTTTGCTACGCCTCTAGGGTGGATTGTCCGGCGTTCTGTCCACACTTCGGTCCTCCAAACCTTACTCCTATTTTTATTGCTGGCGGTTCCGATTGTGCCGCTGGCCGGTTCGCAGAGGACTTCGGAAAACTCGGCGCGACCGGGGGCTGCGGGGGCGAAGCAGCAGACGATTGTCACGACCTTTCCGCAGGGTCCTTATCAGGGAACTCCTCCAGAGCTTCCACAAGATCAAGGAATCCTCGGCCTGCGGTTGATGTTGCGGCGGCTGGGCACGACTGAGCGTTTGATGCAGACCGTGGCGCATCCCGACGATGAAGATGGCGGGATGCTGACGTTGGAATCGCGCGGGCGCGGAGCCAGCGTGCTGCTGATGACCCTGAATCGCGGCGAGGGCGGCCAGAACAAAGTCGGCAGCAATTTGTCGGACGTACTGGGTGTGCTGCGGACTGAGGAACTGCTGGCGGCGGACGAATACTATGGCGTGCAGGAACGATTCTCGCGCGTGGCTGACTTTGGATTCTCGAAAAATCCCGACGAAACGTTTGCGAAGTGGGGCGGATACGATGTCGCCCTCGCGGACATGGTGCGGGTGATTCGAACGTTCCGTCCCGATGTGCTGGTAGCACGGTTTTCCGGCACCGAGCGCGATGGGCATGGGCACCACCAGGCCTCCAGCATCCTGACTAAAAAAGCGTTCCATTCAGCAGCGGACCCAAAGCGGTTTCCCGAACAGATTGCGCAGGGCCTGGAGCCGTGGCAGGCGAAGAAACTCTACATTGGAAATGTGTGCGGGTTTGGGGCGACGACGTGTCCGGATGCGAACTGGACGATCAAACTAAATACCGGGGAGCGTAGCGCCGACCTTGGCGAATCCTACGTGCAGTTCGGAATGGAGGGACTGCGGCACCAACTTTCGCAGGGTTCGGCAAACTGGACGGTTGAGCCAGGAGACCGATTTACGTTTTATAAACTTGTGGATTCGATAGTGCCGCCGAAACTCGACAAAGACGGGCATGAAAGAGACTTCTTTGATGGCATTGATGCGACCTTGCCGGGTCTCGCGGCAAGGTTAGGGGCTGAGGAATCGAAGGTTCCGCGGTTGCGGCAGGAGCTGAGTGAAATTGCGGGGAAGGTCGTTCAGGCCGAGCAAGACGCTCAGGGGAACGAGTCCTCCAAGGCCGCTGCACCTTTGATAGGGGTTGTGACTGGGTTGGAATGGGCGAACAGTGAGGTGCGCAAAAGCACTCTGAGTATCGCGGCGAGGTCCGATCTGCTAGCGCGACTGGAAGAGAAACGCGAACAGGCGGCGACGGCACTCAATGAGGCTTTGAACGTAACGCTGGAGGCGACGGTGGTCTCCCGGGTAGGTCAGGATGGTGAGCCCGTCAAGGAGATCACTACGAAGGAAGCGGACGCGATAACTACAGTTTCTCCGGGGCAAGAGTTTATGGTAGGGCTGGACTTTCACAACGGATCGAAAGATCCTCTTTTCATAGACGGATTGAAGCTTGAGGTACCGGAGGGGTGGGGGACGATCTCCGACAAGATGAAACAGGTTGCGATCAAGCCTGGCGACAACCTTCACGTAGTGTTTCGCCTGCGAGTGCCAAAGGACACAGCCTACACGCGGCCGTACTGGCATCGCGACGACCCGGAAACGGAGAGCGTGAATCACATTGACGACGAGAAGTATGCGACGCTTCCATTCCCACCTCCGGTGCTGCGAGCGCGAGCGGAGTATTCCGTTGCACCTGCAGGCACCACCGCAGCAAAGATTAAAAATGACATCGGAGCCACCGTGGTGACTCGGTTCGTGGATGACGCAGGAACGCAACGCGCGCGCCCGCTGGCCGTGGTTCCTGGATTTTCGGTTGTCCTGGAGCCCGGGACGCAGGTGATTTCGACGCACAACGGTTCCGGTTCAACCGTCGCGGTCGGCGTGACCAGCAATCTGAGCCACGAGACGCGAGGCGTGCTGCGTCTGGAACTTCCTGAAGGTTGGCGGTCAGACCCGGCGGAGTTAGCGGTGGAGTTCAAGCGGCGCGGCGAGAAGCAGGATTTCCAGTTCAAGGTCTTCCCTGCCGGCTTGCAGGAAGGGCGAATGAAAGTTCGCGCCATGTTGCAGGTGGATGGCGAGAGATTCAGCGAAGGCTACACGCTGGTGACGCGCGAAGACCTAGGCAGCTTCTACTATTACCAGCCGGCGGTGCAGCGCGTGAGCATTGTAGACGTTCGAGCGCCACATGATTTGAAGATCGGCTACATCATGGGCGCGGGCGATGACATTCCCACAGTGCTGAAGCAAGTGGGAATGGATGTGACTTTGATCCCGCCGGAAAAACTGGCAAGCGCGGAACTGAGCCAATACGGGACGATCGTGCTGGGGATTCGCGCTTACGACACGCAAAAAGATGTAGTTGCGAATAACAAGAAGCTGCTCGATTTTGTCGCGGCTGGTGGAACGCTTGTGGTGCAGTACAACGCTGGCGTGGGAGATTTTAATAGCGGACACTTCACTCCATACTCCGCGGAACTCAGCCGGGCGCGGGTTTCGGTGGAAGAGGCTCCGGTGGAGATTTTGGCGCCAGAAGACGGAATCTTTCACTATCCGAATGCGATTACCCCTCGCGACTTCGACGGCTGGGTGCAGGAACGCGGACTCTATTTCATGGACAAATGGGATGACCATTTCAAGCCACTACTGAGTTGCCACGATCCGGGTGAAGATGCGCAGAAGGGCGGACTACTGCGGGCACAGTACGGTAAGGGGACTTACATTTACACAGGCTATGCGTTCTTCCGGCAGTTGCCGGCTGGAGTGCCGGGAGCGGTGCGGCTTTATGTGAACCTGTTGAGCGCGGGGTATGAGCAGTGATCAGTAATCAGTGATCAGTGGTCAGCAAGACTTCACCGGTTTTTATTGTGTGATCCGACCGACGCATGGGTTCTCCGACAAAACTGGGTAGTAGTTCTCCCGGCCTGATCCGCGGCATGGGCCTCGGTAGCGCCACCGCGCTCAACATGATTGACATGATCGGCGTGGGGCCGTTTATCACTATGCCGCTAGTGTTGGGCGCGATGGGCGGGCCGCAGGCCATGTTGGGATGGGTGGTGGGCGCGCTATTGGCCGTGTGCGACGGGCTGGTGTCGGCGGAACTGGGCTCCGCGTTCCCGGGGTCGGGCGGATCGTACCGCTACCTTAGCGAGATTTATGGGCCGCGAAAATGGGGACGGCTGATTTCGTTTTTGTTTATCTGGCAACTATCCTTCAGTGCACCGCTTTCCATCGCCAGCGGATGCATCGGGCTGGCCGGATACGCCGCCTATTACTGGCCCGGTTTGGAGACGGTTTACGCCGCACACACTGCGGCTTTGCCCATCCCATGGGCAGGGCCGCTTCAGGTGAGCTGGATTGTAATGCCGGGAACGGCTCTGGCCGTGGCCATCTGCTTGTTCACGGTATTGCTGCTCTACCGGCGCATCACGGTAATCGCGCGCCTTTCGAAAGTTCTCTGGCTTGGCGTGATGGGAACGATCGGATGGATCATCTTCGCCGGGTTGACGCACTTCAACGCCGCCCGCGCCTTTGATTTTCCTCCGGGTGCGTTCACCCTCTCACCCGCCTTCTTTACTGGGTTAGGCGGAGCCATGCTGGTGGCCACTTACGACTATTGGGGCTACTACAATGTTTGCTACCTTGGCGATGAAATAAAAGATCCGACGCGGAATATTCCGCGGGCTTTGTTGCTTTCCATTCTGCTGGTGGCCTGTCTATATCTAATGATGAACCTGTGTATTCTGGCTGTCGTGCCATGGCGGGAAATGCTGCAGGCGGGGCAGAACAACAACGGATTGTACGTTGTGTCGTTGTTTATGCAGAGGATTTATGGGCCGTGGGCAGCGCAATTAGTAACGGGGCTAGTAATCGTAACCGCGTTTGCATCGGTCTTCTCGCTGACGCTAGGGTATTCGCGGGTTCCTTATGCGGCGGCTTTGGATGGGAACTATTTCAGGGTATTTGCCAAAGTGCATCCTGTGTACCACTTTCCGCATGTTTCGTTGGTGGCACTGGGAGTCGTCGCGGCGATGTTCTGCTTTCTACGGTTGCGGGATGCGATCGCGGCTCTGGTGGTCATTCGCATCATTCTGCAATTTTTGGTACAGGCAGTGGGGTTGATCGTGTTCCGCGTGACGCGGCCGGAGGTTGCGCGCCCGTTCCGGATGTGGCTGTACCCTCTGCCGGTATTGTTGGCGATCGCGGGATTTCTTTTCATCCTGTTCAATCGCGAGAATTGGCAAAAAGAAATGCGATATGCGGGCATGATATTGTTGGCGGGCCTTGTGATCTATATGATTCGGGCGCGGCGAGGCAGGGAGTGGCCGTTTGAGGCGGTGAAGTCTTAAGGGAAATTAAGAATCTTCAACGCAGAGGACATCCTTCGGGTTCGCTCAGGGCAGGCTCCGGAACACAGGCTTGTCATCGAGAATGGAGAAATCAACATGAGCAAGAGGTTTAGCTGTCTTGCATTCTGTGTACTGGCACTGGCGGCGGTTTCTGCAGCCCAGGGCAACAAGGGTAAAGATGAACACCTAACCGTCACGCAGGTGCTGGATCGCACTGTGTCGAATGTCGAGCATGAGTTTGTCCCGGCGGCGGAGGCGATGCCGGAAGACAAATTCGGATTTGTCCCAACGACGGGCGAGTTCAAGGGCGTGCGGACGTTCGCCCAACAGATAAAACATGTCGCGAGCGTGAACTACGAACTGGGCGCAGGAATTTTAGAAGAAAAATCGCCAGTGGATATCGGCGACGAATCGGGACCGGCCTCGATCACCACCAAGGCCGATATTCTGAAGTATCTGAATGACTCCTTTACATATGTGCACAGAGCGGTTCAGACGATCAACGATAAGAACCTGGTGGAAACGGTCCGGAGCCCGTGGGGGGAAGGAAAAGTAACGCGTCTCAGCCTGGCAACCAGCGTGGCATGGCACGGGTTCGACCACTACGGACAGATGGTGGAGTATTTGCGCATGAATGGGATCGTGCCGCCGGCCAGCCGGTAGAGCATTCGGCCAGATCAGTGGCGCGGGAAGCGGTTGTCGCGGCAGCTGTCATTGTGACTACTGCGCGCCTCAAAGATGCTGCAAAGATGTTGCTTAAAGGTGACGCGGGGTTCTTTCGCGACGCGTGCAGGGTAGGAATCGACGGCCCGAAGAAAATTCTGAATCTCCTCCTGAACTTCCCCTTGTATCGCAAACTGCGCGCTGTGTGGCGCCGCGATCTCGCCTGGCTGGATCTGTTGGTGCATTTTCGCCTTCATCCCTATCATTCCCGAAGCGGCGGCCCGTATTACCCCGGTAAACCCATGGTGGACTGCTAAGTTTCGGATTGGTGAGGAAGCACCAAAAGTATCTCCGATAGTTGAGTCGGTAAATGGCACTTTAGTGGTATTGCTGAGATTTCGGGAGCGTTTCGGCGATCAGCGACGGACACCGCGCGGGTTGATCGAAGTAAGGAGCAATTCGGCGCGCAGTCCGCTGCGGGTGAGGTGGGAGGCAACGGATTTCCGTGCCGTCTGAGCCGAGGAGCCTGGGTCGAGGAAAACGATGACCGATGGCCCGGCGCCACTGAGGGCTACACCGAGGATGCCTGGTTTCCCGGTTAATTCCTGCAAACACGGCAGCAGGGGACAGAGCCGGGCGCGATAAGGCTGATGGATGCGGTCTTCGAGCGCCGCTGAGAGCAGGTAGTGACGCCCTTGCGTGAAAGCGGCCAGCAGGAGCAGCGAGTTCTGGATGTTCGCGACAGCGTCGGCGCGAGAATACTGCGAGGGCAGAACGCGGCGAGCTTCTTCCGTGGACAAGGCATGGTCAGGAACGGCAAGAAGCAGGGGCCACTTCCCTTTTGGACGGATGCAGACTACTTGGACCTCAGCGTCGCCGGACATGCGGGCAACGGTGAGACCGCCCATCCAGCACGCGGAGACGTTGTCGGGATGGTGCTCGCGCTGGGACGCTTCTCCGATGATCTGCGCATCGGTCCAGCGCAAACGGCCAAAGTGATTTGCCATGGCGATGCCAGCAAGGCGCGCCGCAGCCGACGAACCACAACCTTTGCCGATGGGGATGTCGTTCTTAATGCGAAGAGACAGAGGAATAACTTCTGTTCCGTGCTTTTGAAGTATCTCGCTGTAGGTGTTAAAGATGAGGTGGTTTTGCAGGCCTCGGCAGATTTCCTGGTCGCGTCCGGTGGCTGAGATGGAGAAGCTGCGAGCAGGGCGGGCATCGATGGTGATGTAAAGGTCCATCGCCAGCGCAGCGGCATCGAAAGCCGGGCCTAGATTCGCCGATGTGGCAGGGAGGGCCAGGTGCAATGAGGCCGGGCGTGGGCTGCCATCCTGGTTTTTCTTCTTAGACATTCGAGTGCGTTGGACCGGATTTCTCCGCTTGCTTCAAAGTCTTGATGACAGCATCCAAGGTGGCATCAATGACGACCGGAGGATGGCGGAACTGATTCAGCCTGGCACCTTCCTGTTCTTGGGTGGCGCCCTGAAAACTCTCACCGCGGTGGAACTCCATCGTGTAATCGGGATCCTTGAGCAGGTTTCCCGTGAGAATCAGCACCACCGTTTCCTCCGGCTTCACAAAGCCCTGTCGCAGCAGTTTTTTCATGCCAGCAAGCGTAACGGCAGAGGCCGGCTCACATCCAATACCTTCGGCGCCGATTTCGGCTTTAGCTTCTGCGATCTCAAGTTCGCTCACCTGCTCGCAGGAGCCACCGGTGACCTGAAGAACCCTTACTGCTTTTTCCCACGAAGCGGGGTTGCCGATGCGGATTGCCGTGGCCCGCGTTTCGGCCTGCACGGTGACGAGCCGCTTGCCGCCAGCTTCGCGCAGAGTGCGAACCAAAGCATTTGCGCCCTCCGCTTGGATGATGGACAGCTTCGGCAGGCGCTGGATCAAACCGAGATCGAGCATTTCCAGCAAGCCCTTACCGATCGCGGAACTGTTGCCGAGGTTGCCGCCGGGCACGATGATGTGGTCGGGAGGTTGCCAGTCGAGTTGTTCCAGCAATTCGAACGCGAGAGTCTTCTGTCCTTCGATGCGGAACGGGTTGATCGAGTTCAACTGGTAGACCGAAGCGTGCCGCACCAGTTCCAGGAGCAGACGGAGGCATCCGTCAAAATCAGTGCGGAGCTGGCAGGTCAGCGCACCATAGTCGAGGGCCTGAGAAAGTTTACTCCAGGATATTTTTCCTTCAGGCACAAGGACCAGGCTGCGCATGCCGCCGCGCGCCGCGTATGCGGCCATCGATGCGGAGGTATTTCCCGTAGAAGCACAGGCCACCCAGCGATATCCGGCCTGGCGGGCGAAGGTTGCGGCTACGGTCATGCCCCCGTCTTTGAACGAGCCGGTTGGGTTCATGCCTTGATGCTTGGCATACAAGCGTGAAACGCCAGTTTTGCGCGAGGATTGTGGCAGTTCGTACAGTGGCGTGTTGCCTTCGCGAAGCGTGACGACGTCCTCCGACTCGGGTGCCGGAAGGAGTTCCCGGAATCGCCACACGCCGCTGAGGTCTAGAGAAGCGTTGAGGGTACGCCGTTCCCGCCAGAGCGACTTGAGAGCGACGGGGTTGCGGGAATTCCAAGACGAATCGGCGATCTCAAGCAAGCTGCTGCACTCCGGGCAGCGGAAGTCCTGTGCGGCAGAGACGGCGATCGATCCACACCCGATGCAACGGAAACGAAACGAGACCTGGCTAGGTTGAGAACCCTTTTCAGAAGTGTTGGAAGAATGCATGGATGAGCGACTACTTTCCGCCTCGCAGATATTGGTCGGTCCTGTCGATCCAGTCAGCGCGGGGAGGATTGAAAACATCGAGATCGACGGTATCCTCGAGCGCCTCGGCCTTGTGGGGCATGTGCGCCGGGATGCAGAGCACTTCGCCAGTGTGGACGACGATTTCCCGGCCGTCGATCCAGAACTTTAGCGCCCCATCGAGGACATAGGTGAGCTGTTCGTTGTGATGGCTGTGCTCGGGGACAATACACCCTTTCTTCAGCAGCACGCGCGCCAGCATAATTTCCTGACCGACGACGAACTGCCGCTGCAGCTGCGGGTTCAGGCTTTCGAGCTCAATCGTGTGCCACGGGATATATTGAAGGTAGGTCTTGCCGGCCGCGCGTTTCGTGACGGCGCGTCGAGCGCGGGGCTTCGCCGTCTCCGATTTCCTGTCAGCGGAGGTCTTGCTTTTCGGTTTCCCAGTTCTCAGCTTCTTGGTTTTCTGTTTCTTCGCCATGAAAATCGCTCCTACTTATTGGATTAAGGCCGCTTCAGTGCACCTTGTCTCCGTATAGCTTCACGGCATTATCATGCAGGTAAGCGTGGGCTAGTTCCAGAGCGCGAGTTTCCGTGATTTCGTTCTCTGAAATCATCTCGGCGAGGGCCGCGGCCAGGGCCATCCGCGATGATTGCGCCCCCAGCCAGTAACTTTCTTCCGCTCCCAACACCTCATTGTACGGGAAACAATCCGTACCGAAGGTGATCTTCTCGGGAAAGGTTTCCAGCCACATCTTCAGCGTGCCCTTGAAAGCGGAAGGATACTGGATGAGTTCGCCGAGCGAGGAATCGAGGTAAACATTCTTCAAGGCGGCAAGCCAGATAGCCTCGCGCTCCAGCGGATAACCGCCGTGGATCAGCACAAAGATCGTGCTGTGATAGCGCGGATCGCGCACCACGCTTTCCAGATTCATCACGTTGCTTTGGCTGAAGTTGAAGTAATTGCCGATGCCAGCCGCGGTGTGAATATGTACAGGCAAATTGAGTCGGCCGCCCAAGCTCACCAGGAAGCGGAAGATGTAGTCTTGAAAAGTTCGATAATCTTTTTCGCTGGGAACGCCGCCGGAGGCATATTGCTTATAGATATCTTCGGCTTGCTCGCGTGTCGGATCGGAAAACGTCGTTGGGCGGAAGTAGGCCACTTCAAACTTCATGGCGATGCCGCCTTTTTTCTGGTTGTCCGCCAGCACGCGGACGATGAACTCCAGGTAGTCGCTAAAATTGGCAGGAAGTTTTCCCACGCCCTCCTGCTGCATCCAGCGGTGCAACATTTTCTCCTGCAGCGGGATGTAGACTTCTTCATCCGGATTGCGTGCGGCCTCGCGCTCGTTGTTGAAGGGCCACATAAACGAGTCTGCGAAGAATACCCACGGGAACCGCTTGGGGTCGAGGTAATCAGCCATCATCGCGCGGTTCGCGACCGAACTCTCGGTGTTGAGCTTGTCGAGAATCATGTTGAAGTAAGCGGTACCAGGATATTGCTTTTTCAGTTCGGTCTTCTTCGCAACGAGCCACTTGGCGTGTTCCGGCGAAAGATCGTTATAGGGAAACCCGAACAGAGCCTTGGCTGCGGCAATCAGTTCAGGGTTGTCGTCGCGCGTGCGAAGTGGAAGGCTGGTGTCGGGAGCCGATGCCATCGCGTCAACATCCGGATCGTCGGAGAAACCAGGGTGCGCGTGGTGATCAAAGGCCGGGATTTTGTCAATCTGCGGAAGCAGGTGCTGGTAGATCTGCTGAAGCTCGGGGCCGGGCAACGGGCGAGCCTGGGCGACGACGACGGATGAGAGGCCCATCACGACACAGGCGGCGAAAGGCAATGAACGAGCCATCTGTTTCATAATCGCATCCCGCCTCCGACAATCTATAAGCCTTTATACATGCCGCCGTCGACCAGCACGGTCTGTCCGGTTATGTAAGACGCGCGCTCCGACGCCAGCCAGACGATAGTCTCGGCAACCTCGCGCGGCTCACCCAGGCGTTGGAGCGGAGCATCGGCGGCCCATCCGTCCAAAATCTCCTGCTCGCTCTTTCCCGAGGAGATAGCTCGGGCTTTTGCTAACTCCTTCAGCCGGTCCGTAGCCGTAAAACCGGGGCCGACGTTGTTGACCAGAATTCCATCTTTGCCGAATTCGTTAGCCAGACTCTTAACCAGTCCGACCACTGCGGCGCGCACCGCATTTGAAAGCACGAGGTCCGCGACCGGCTGTTTCGTTGTAATCGATGTCAGCGTAAGGATGCGGCCCCAGCGTTTACGTCGCATGTGAGGGATGACTTCGCGCGCGAAGTAGACCGTGCTGAGGAAGTTCAGGTCGAGGGCGCGCTGCCATTCTTCGAGAGTGGCATCCAGGAAACCCCTGGCGGGCGGGCCTCCGCCATTGGTCACGCAAATGTCTACGCTGCCGAATTGGTCGGCCACAGCAGCGACGAAACGACTGACATTCGCCGCATTAGTAACGTCCAAGGGCTGAGCAAACACTTCCACGTTGTACTGCGTCCTGATCTTCTCCGAGGCAGCCTGCAACGTCTGCTCGTCGCGGGCGCACATGGCAACGCGGCACCCCTCGGCGGCAAAGGCTTCCGCGGTGGCGCGGCCAATTCCTCGACTGGAAGCGGCTACCAGGGCGACACGATCTTTCAGGCCAAGATCCATGGAGCGAGAATTATAAACGTTGCTCGTGCACCGTCTAGCTTGCGGGAGTCGACGAGCGCAATTAGTCTGTAGGGAACGAGGTATTCATGAAACGGCAAACTCATCACTCCGAAACCAAGGCGGTGCGCGGCGCGGCGGACCTGGAGAAGAAGAACGGTCCAATGGCCACGCCTATTTATCAAACGTCCACGTTCGAAGTCACCGACAACGACGAGCAGATCCAGGCCACGGGCAGCGACCACTACTACACCCGCTACGGCAATCCGACGAATACGGTTGCGGAGAAAACAATTGCGGAATTGGAAGGTGTGGAGACGTCGCTGACGTTTTCCTCAGGCATGGGCGCCATCACCACGACGATCATGGCGCTGCTTCAGGGCGGCGACCACATTGTGGCGCAACGCGACATTTACGGCGGAGCCAACAAGTTTCTCTCGCAGTGGCTGCCGAAGATGGGGATCGAGACCACCTTTGTCGACACCACAGAGTATGACCAGCACGCGCGAGCGATTCGCCCCAACACGAAACTGCTGTATCTGGAGTCGCCGACTAACCCGACCTTGCGGATCGTGGATTTCAAGAAAGTGGCGGCCCTCGCCAAACAACACAAGCTGCTCAGCATGATTGACGCGACCTTCGGCACACCCATTAACCAGCATCCGGCAGAATTCGGCATCGATCTCGTGATGCATTCCGGAACCAAATACCTGGCCGGGCACTCCGATCTGATTTGCGGCGTAGTCGCGGGACGGCGCGAACTGATGGAAAGAGTCTGGCAGACGCGAACGACCCTGGGCAACTGCATGGATCCTCATGCGTCGTGGATGCTGGTGCGCGGGTTGAAGACGCTGGCCGTGCGCGTCGCGCGGCAGAATGAAAGCGCGCAGCGTGTAGCGGAGTACCTATCTCAGCAAGCGAAGGTGCGAAGCGTGCATTATCCGTTGTTGAAGAGTCATCCGCAATATGCCGTCGCGCGCGCGCAGATGAGCGGCGGAGGAGGAATGGTCAGCTTTGAGGTAGAAGGCACAGGCGAAGACGCACGGCGAGTGAGCGAGGCGATGCGGCTATTCACGCTGGCGCCAAGCCTGGGCAGTGTAGAGTCGCTGGTTTCGATCCCTGTCCTGACGTCACATGCCATGATCCCAGCCGAAGATCGCGCCAAAATGGGAGTTACCGGACAGATGATCCGGCTCTCGGTAGGCATCGAGAACGCAGACGATCTGATCGCGGATCTGGACCACGCGCTGGAGGCCGTAGCTGCGGCACATCACGTGCAAGTCGGATGAGAGCTTCGACTGGCAATCCCGGCTTCTCGAAACTCGGGATTGCTTTTGATGCTGCCAACAACGCTAGAAAATAAACTTCAGCGCTAACTGGAGAATGCGCGCATTGTGTGCCGCTCCTGGACGGAACAGCACCCCAGGCAGGCACGATGAATCGCCCGCCGAATTATTCGCGCCGCCGTAGCAGACAACGGTGCTGGAGGTGTTTCCTGCTCCGGCATTCGAGTTTGCCGATCCCCCGTCGCCGCCCAGCCAGTTAAATTCCGTGTGATTGAACACGTTGAAGGCTTCCGCACGGAATTCAAAATACTTGCTCTCGGTGACCGCGAAGTGTTTGAGCAGGGCCATGTCGAAGTTCGTCCGCCATGGATTGTTCAGAATGTTCCGTCCGGCGTCGCCGAACGTTAGGCCTTGCGGTGCCACGAACGCAGCAGGATTGAAAAGAAGCGGCCCAAAGCCCGCGAAAGGAGTGCTCTGCACTCCCGATCTGGGGTTGCCGACAAGGTCTGGATAGGAACCACCCGTGAGGCTGCCAAGGTTGCCGATTTGAGAGGCGCCAGTACCCACGCCGGCATTGTCAGAGGGCGCGATCGAGCCATTACCCGCGTTGTACACGCTGAAGGGAGAGCCGCTCTGAACTAGAGTGATCCCCGACCACTGCCAGCCTCCCAGCAGCGAATGTGACAACCCCTTCCCCTTGAAGAACGGCAGATCGTAAACGTAAGCGATGTTGACGGTGTGCCGTTGGTCAAAATTAGAACTTGCACGATAGGCGTTGAGGTCGTACGCGTTAATTAGACCAGCATCGTTCGCCGAGGAGGAATTGTCAATCGAGTGGCTGTAGGTATATGCGGCGTTCAGTTCGAGTCCGCCAATGTTATGCCGTACCGACAATTCCAGCCCGTTGTAGTTTGAGGATGCAGTCTGGTCTTTGCGCCCGAGACTGGCCCAGCCCTGGTACGGACGATAGAAGTTTGGGTTCTGGATGCCGCAAGCGACGGCCAGATTGTTGGCCCATCCTCCCGTCAGAGTAACGGGGTTGCCGGTATCCACGTTGGCCGTGGCAGTAGCTTGACCATTAGCTCCGATTGCAACCGAGCTGCAGTCGTCCGCTGTGATGAACTGTCCAGGTCCATATGGATTTTGGCTGTTGGAAACCGGCAAGATCTGATTTAGTTCGTACGCCCGCGTCAAGTGAACGCCCGCGCTGCCGACGTAGGAGAGCGTAGCCACGGTGCCTCTACCAAGATCATGCTGAATATCGAGGTGCCACTGCTGTACATAAGGCCAGACAGCCTTGCTCGGAATTGAGGTAGCAGTCAGTGGAGGCGTGCCGCCGCCGAGCAAGCCTGAGTTGAGGTTGGCGTAGCCGGAGATATTCACCACGCTCGTAGTCTGGGTGTTGATGTTATCCGGCTCGAGCAAATCGGTGTTCGATTCATTGCCGTTGGTATGCTCGAAGAAGATGCCGTAGCCACCCCGGATCGCCCACTTCCCGTCGCCAAACGGATCGAAAGCAAAACCAACGCGCGGCGCAGGGTTCCACCAGTGGTTCGTCATGCAGCCTTTCGGAACGCCCGGAGTAACTCCGCAGTCGACCCACCCGTTGAAGGGATTGCCAGTCACGAGCCCTGTCGCGGGATCAACGCCGCTCGCTCCCGGCACGTAAAACCTCGGATCGAAGTTGTACGCCAGGTTATTTAGCTCGCGATAAGTCCCGTAGAAACTCATCCGCAATCCCAGGTTCAGGGTCAAGCGCCTGGTGGCATGCCAGTCATCCTGAACATACGGTTCGTAAATGTGATAGAAGTTGTGCAGTTTGAGTTGCGCTTGCTGCTGAGCAAAGCTGCCGATGTTGCCAAGAAGAAGATCGGCGTACGCGTTGCCCGTCGTAAGAGAAGGATCCGTGCCGTTCGAGGCGTTGGCAAAGCCCAACAAACCGTTTGGGCCATTGGGCGGCTGCGGAATCTCGTTCTTGTGGGCGTCCGCAAAGTAGATTCCGAACTGGATGTTATGCGACCCGGCAATCTTGGTCACGTTGTCGCGGAAGGTGAACGTCGGATTCGAATTCAATGGGCCATTTGGAACGTAACCTGGGTCTTCAGCGAAAAGGTACTGGCCATCCGTAAGGCTTACGCCGGGCACTTTGCCGCCAAAGCCATTGTCATACAGCCCAAGCGAAGCGGGGACGTTGCCACGCTGCCACGGCCCGGTCAACTGCGTGGAGATGTGATCCGTGGTATAGCTGGCAACGAACTCGTTAAGCAAAGTGGGAGAAACGTTGGCCGTGAGCCGCGCCACCATGCTGACGCCTGGATTGTTGAAGTTAGTCTGGATGGTTGGGAACGTAGTGCCGCTGGTCCACAGAGGAACTGGATATTGCTGATTCCAGGAGTCGTGAATGTAGCGGAAGCTGGCACGTACCTTGTCGTTGATGTTGTGATCGATCTTGAACAATTCCTGACGCCAGTGCGTGGGAAGCGTCGGAGTCGCATACCACTGATCCTGAAGGCCATCTGACGATGTGCCGTTCGGCGCGGGAATCATGGCGGTCAGCGCGGAGGCGATATCTGAATTCTCAATCGGAACTTGATTCCCCACAAATGGCTGACCCACGTCGCCGGGGCTATTCCCCACGGGCTGAGCAACACCATTGATGAACGCGGGAACAGTAGGGCATTCCAGGTTCGGGGCCGCACCCGTACATTGGTCATTGAAGTTCCCGGTGCGGTCAGCCGTGGTCGGAACGATTGTCTGCGAAAAGAAACCCGAGGCCGGCGTCAAGTCGCGACGCCACTCTTCCGACCAGAAGAAAAACGTCTTTTGCCTGCTGGCATTGTAGTGCCCCGGAATATAAACCGGCCCTCCGATCGTAAAACCGAAGTCGTTCTTCTTGTATTCCGGAACCGAAGTTAGGCCAAATTGAGTCGCGTTGAAATCATCGTTGCGCAGGAATTCGTACAAGTCTCCGTGAAAGTGGTTCGTGCCCGACTTGGTTTCTACCTCGACCGTGCCCGAACCATTCTTGCCATACTGCGCGCCATAGTTGGAAGTCAAGACCTTCACTTCGGCGATGGCGTCGATGCTGGGGTAAACATTGAGGGTAGTGTTGCTGCCGTTGTCCATGGCGTCGCCGCCATCGATTTCAAAGTTGTTGTATTCCGTGCGGCCGCCGTTGATGCTGAACGCCACCGTAGTCGCGCCTTCCCCGCCTTCGTCCTGGCCAGACTGGTTAGTAACGCCGGGGGACAGCGAAACCAGTTGGGTAAAGTCGCGTCCGTTTAATTCAAGTTGGCTGATTTCGCTCCCGCTGATGGTATTGCCCAAGTCGGAAGATTGGGTTTCGACTTGCGCAACCTCCGAGCCTTGGACAACCACTTCCGTGCTGATCGTGCCCACTTCGAGTGCGACGTTTACCCGGGCTTTCTGTGCGATGACCAGAGTGATGCCCTTGGCTTCGTATTTCTTGAAGCCTTGGGCAGTGATCGTCAAATCGTAGGAACCGATAGGCAGCGAGGCAAAGAGAAAATCGCCGCTGCCGTTGCTGGCGCTGCTGCGACTGATGCCGTGTTCCGCGTTCCTGACCGCGACCTGAGCGTTGGGAACCGCCGCTCCGCTAGGATCAGTAATTGTGCCGGTGATGGAGGCGGTGTCCTGAGCCCAAGCTCCCGCCGCGCACAACGCCAGCACAAACCACACGGCCCGCAACCACACACGATGAGATTTCATGGTCAAGTTCTTCTCCCGATGCCCAAACGGCTCGCCATCCCACAGAGCATATTCCGTGTCCGCGGCGCTGGCGAATTGCTCAAACGAGCCAGCCTCGAATCCGCCAGCCCGAATCCCACAATCGGTTTATTAAAACGTATGAATAGTGCTTTTATTGACTATCTGATGTCAAGAGAAAAACGCGGCCCTTCGCCCAGGGACGATTTCTAGTTGTATAAAACCGCGACTTTCACAATAACCGCGGCACCCCTACAGCAGGCGACGAGTGGATTCGCGAACCACTAATTCCGGCGCCACTTTGCGATGATGAGCCGCGACCTCGCGTTTCTCGAGCACGCAATTGATGCCCTCGAGAACAATACCCACCGCGTCCGCTCCCATCGCCTCCATGGGCTGGCGCACGGTGGTGAGCGGCGGAGTGCAGACTGCCGAGGCGGCGACATCATCGAACCCGATCACAGAACAGTGATCCGGCACTCTTAGGCCGGCCTTCGCCAGGCCGCGGATCGCACCCAAGGCTGTCATGTCGTCGAAGGCCAGCAAGGCCGTGAATTGGCGCTTTTGCTTGATCAGGTTCTCGGTCAGTTTCTGGCCCATTTCAAAGCTGGACAGCGGATCGCGCGACTCGGGCAGGTCCACGACCAATCGGGAATCGAGTTCGAGACCGCATGCTTTGGCGCATTTGCGGATGCCGCGCCAACGCGGAGAACTGTCGGCCAATGTCTTGGGGCCGCGAATGAACGCGATCCTGCGATGACCGAGACGGTGCAGATGTTCGAGCGCGAGATAGCCGCCCACTTCGTTGTCAACGGTGACCGAACTCATCGAATCCCCTTTGAGTTCGCAGGCGATGAGAGCAGTTGGAATACTGCTCTTCTCCAGATCGGCGAGCAGATTGAGGTCGAGAAAAAGCCAGTTCGCGAGAACAACCAGGCCCTCGATGCGGCGGTCGAGCAGCATCTCGAGGTAGCGCTCGAAACGGCTGCGCTCGTTGTGCACGTCGGTGAGAATAGGCAGATAAGAAGCTTGATAGAGCGTGTTTTCGATGCCGCGCAGCACCAGCGTGCAGTAGGGATCGGTCATGTCGAAAACCATGACGCCGACGGTGTGGCTGCGTTTGCTGCGCAGGGAACGCGCAAACTGGTTAGGACGGTATCCCAGCTTTTCCGCCGCTCGCTCGATGCGCTTCTTGGTCACCGGCGGAATGTAGCGTGCCAGCGGAGCGTCGTTGAGAACGATCGACACCGTCGTGGATGAGAACCCGCTCTCCTTCGCTACGTCACGGATCGTAACCATCGACAGAATCCTGAACTGCTGATCCCTACCGCTTGAATTTAATGCGGAGGTTGGCGGACACTACAGCAGAGAGCGAGAAGAGTGTCAAGAGCACACATTCGGTTGGGGGTTGTGGGCTGCGGGCTGCTGGCCTGCGCGGCGGCGGCGGCATCGTCACAAACCTCTTCGCCGAGGACGGCAGCCAATCCTCGAAATGGCGCGCCAATCGCCGCGTCTGGAGCAGCGATCGACATCCCTCAACTTCTGCTCAAAGGACAAGATGCGTTAAATAACGGCCGCCTCGACGAAGCAGAGCGCGACTTCCGGCAGGCGCTTGCCGCAAATTCGCAAGTGGGAGGAGCGTACGCCAATCTCGGCGTGGTCTACATGAAACGCAAGCAGTGGGCGAAGGCTCTGGGGCCACTGCGCAAAGCGGAGCAACTGCTGCCGCGCGAGGCGGGAATCCGGCTGAACATCGGCCTCGCCTATTTCCGGCAAAATGAATTCCTGAAAGCTATTCCTGCTTTCGAATCCGCGCTGCGCGATCAACCCGACTGGTTGCAGCCCCGGTATTTACTGGGGCTGTGCTACTTTTTTACCGAGCGCTGGGCGGACGCCGCGAACACGCTGGAACCGCTCTGGGCGCAGGAATCCGCCCAACCGAGTTATCTATATGTGCTTTCGATCGCCGCCCACCGTGCTCACAAGAAAGACCTGGATGAGCGCGCTACAGCTCAACTCATCAAAGCCGACGAAGGTTCGCCCGAGTTTCATCTATTCATGGGCAAAGCGCATCTCAACCTTGAGCAGTATGACATGGCCCTGGCCGATTTCCAGGCGGCGGCCGACGCCAATCCTACGCTGACCTTCGTTCATTTCAACCTGGGTCTGACCTATCTGAAGAAGCAGGACTACGAGCACGCGCGTGACGAGTTTCTGAAAGACGCCGCCGTAGAACCCGATCTGGCTCTCAACTACGACGAACTGGGGGACGTCTACTCGCTCCTGCGACAAGACAGTAACGCGGAGAAGAATTACCGTGAGGCTCTGCGGCGAGATCCGCGCCTGGTGAATTCTTACGTTGGGCTGACCAAAATTTATCAAAGGGAAGAAAAGTACCGGCAGGCGTTGCGCGCGATTGATGCCGCTGGCAATCTCGATCCCGGCCGCACTGACATTCATTATCTGCGCGGACAGGTGCTAATTCGCCTTGGCCGCAAAGAAGAGGGCAAGAAGGAAATGGAAACATCCGTCCGCATCGACAACCAACGCCGCGACGAGCGCGAGAAGCAGGTGGAAGGCGGCATGCTACCGTCGCCGGAACTTTTGCAGGACAAACAGTGATACTAAGAGCTGCGGCACCTCGCACGGGTACGGCCTAATTCTTTCTGGCGCAGCACGGGTGGTTTGGCACGATGCACGACTCTAGTCTAAGATTCTGTCTGGCGCATTCTGTGACCGGTCCGTCGTATTGCATTATTTTTTGCGGCTGATTGGCAGGCGGCATTGTTTCCGCCCGGCTCGGGCAGCTTTTGCGCCGTTGGAGGAATCGAAGGTAGTGAGTTCTCATCCCCTCATGGTGAATCGCAGGCAGCTCCTACGCGCTCTCGTCTTAGCTCTGCTTATCTCGCTGCTCTGCGCAGCCTCGGTCTCCATCGCTTACGGGCAGGAGTTTACCCTGACGGTTGCAAGTGGCCTCTCTCCATCGGCTGTCGATCCGGGCGGCACTTCGACCGCGACCATCAACATCGCGGCAATTGGAAACTTCGACGGCGTGGTTTCGTTTGATACCACTCCCTGCGCGGTGACGCCGGTGCAACCAACCGGCACTCCGCTGTGTGCGGTGAGCCCGGACTCAGCAACCCCGCCTGCCCAGGCCTTCCTGACCATTTCCACGGGCAGCGATACTCCGCCGGGCTTGTATACCGTTTTAGTGACGGGCACCAGCGGCTCGGTCTCGCAGCAGGTTACCCTGACTTTCAACGTCGTAAATGTAAGCGAGAGTTACACGCTACAGGTGTCGCCGACCACCGCGACTCCGAGCCCAGTGCCTGCAGGGAGCATCGCGACCACAATCGTGACGGTGTTCCCCGCCGCCAACTATACCGGTACTGTCACACTGGCTTGCCTTTCAGTTGCTCCACTTGTGGAGTTCGAGCCGTATTGCTCATTCACAGCCACTTCCGGGTCGGCTTCCCTGCCGGCAGACACCGTGCAGGTAACGAGCGGCGCCCCAGCCACCGCCACTATGACCATCACCACGCTCGGACCACCGGGTGTGACCAGTCTGCGCCACTGGCGAGTCTTTTATGCCTTATGGTTTTTGATTCCCGGGCTGGCGCTCGTAGGAGCGTGCACAACCGGCACCCGCGCGAAGAAACTGTTGTGGCCACTCTTGCTGCTGGCCGTTGCCGGCGCCTTACTTCTGACGCCGGCTTGCAATTCAACCCCTGTCACGAACTCGCTCAACGGTGGCATCACTCCGAAGAATACGTATACGTTCACGCTCACAGGAGCGGACCAAACCGGCGCGGCGCCCGGTAACGGCCCCACCAGTGGCAGCCCGGCGACCGTCACGCTGGCAGTGAACTGAGAAACCCCTCTGTTTTGGAGCAGAACTGAACCGAGCACTCTGCAGTTGGAGCCACAAGAAAGCTGCGGAGAAAGTAGGTACGGCTGAAGCTTGAAGCCCGGCCCTTACGACGCGGCGCGCCGCGACTGGCGCTCCAGTTCGGCGGCCTGACGCATGACCACGTCACGCAGCGAGACCAACCCCTTCAGCTCTTTACCCTCCACAATGGGAAGGTGCCGGAAGCCGAACTCGTGCATGATGAAGAGACACTCTTCAATGGTCTCATCCAAACTAACGGCGCGGGGGTTGGCGGTCATCACTTCAGACACAGTCGTGAGCCCGGGCGTCCGGCCCACGGCCACGACGCGGTTCATAATGTCGCGCTCAGAAAAGATCCCGGCCAATTCTCCATTGCGCAGCACGGGGAGGGCGCCGATGTTGTGTTCCATCATGAAGCGCGCCGCCTCCAGCACGGTGCGTCCAGCATCGATCGAGTAGATTTTTCGGTCTTTCAAAAGGTCGCGGAGGGTGGACATAACAAGCTCCTTCGGGGCAAGGTGCTCAGGCACGAGCCAATTCGCGGGCGGCACCACTTTACCATACTGGCGTCCGCTCTGGCAGCCAAATCCTGGGCACACAAGTACCAATCATCGAGGAAAACTCAACCCTCGATCAAACCTTCCAGCGTGGAAAAGAAGCCTGGGTACGAGATCGACGCGCAGTCGCTGCCGCGAATCAGCGTTTCTCCGTATGCTCGCAAAGCCGCGATGCTAAAGGCCATGGCAATGCGGTGATCGCCGAAGGATTCTAGCTCCGCGCCGCGAAGCTGCTGGCCGCCGGGAATTTTCAATCCGTCTTCGAACTCCTTGACCTGTGCACCCATGGTTCGAAGATTGGTGGCGATCGCCGCAATGCGGTCTGACTCTTTGACTCGCAATTCTTTCGCATTCCGAACCTCGATTCCCTCCTCTGTGTAAGGTGCAATCGCCGCCAGCACAGGGATCTCGTCAATCAGCGCCGCCGTATCGGCTCCGGAGATGATCGCACCCTTCAGCTTTCCGCCCTCGACTTGTAGCGTACCGACCAGTTCACCATGGACTTCTTCCAGTTGCGTTACGGAAATGCGCAAGCCCACCTGCATGAGGATATCGAGCAAGCGAGCGCGTGTCGGATTCATCAGCAAATTTGTGATGGTCAATTGCGAACCAGGAAAAAGAGCGGCGGCACAGAGAAAGAATGCCGCACTGGAAAGATCGCCGGGCACTCGCGCTTCGATGCCGCGCAGTCGTTGGCCGCCGCGAATCCGCACCTCGTTTCCTTTGCGTTCGAGATGCGCGCCGAATGCCCGCACCGCTATTTCCCCGTGATCCCGGGTTCGCAGCGGTTCTTCGATGCGAGTTTCCCCGTCAGCCAGCAGTCCGGCAAACAGCAGACAAGTCTTCACCTGCGCGCTGGCTACCGGCATCTGGTGATGAATTCCCTTGAGCGCGGCGCCGGTAATCCGCAGCGGCGGGCAGGCGTCTTGCGATATGATTTGCGCGCCCATGGCCGCAAGCGGCGTGATTACGCGCTCCATGGGACGGCGCGACAGCGATTCATCGCCCGCCATCTCGGTCGTGAATTTCTGCCCCGCCACCATGCCGCTCAGCATGCGGATAGTCGAACCGGAGTTTCCGCAATCGAGAGGATGGCTCGGGGCAGTCAACGATGGTCCGCCTCCTTGCACTTCGATAACGTTGTCCACTCCGTCTTTCCGCTCCCATTTCACTCCGAGCGAGCGCAGGCAACCGAGCGTGCTGGCGCAGTCCGCGCCGGTCGAATAGTTATCGAGGCGCGACCGTCCATCGGCGATCGCCGCAAGCATGGCGTAGCGGTGCGAAATGGATTTATCGCCGGGAAGGCTGACGCTGCCACGCACGTTTTGCGCAGGACGCACGATTACCTTGGACTGGCTTTTCATCCTGAGACAAATATATCGGAAGGAGAGTAAGTGACGTTGCAGGTAGGAATTGTTGTTTATGATTGTTGATTGCTGATTGAGAACCGTTAGTCAGGGGAGCACCCTGAAACTCAGCCCTTCAATCAACAATCAGAAATCTTCAATCAGCAATTCCTCAGGCCAGCGCTTTGGCCTCAGCCGCAGCCTCGCGGAGCACGTTCGCAGGAATTTCTTTCAGCCTCAGGCCAAACTCGAACATCGGAGTCTCCGTGCCGCGTCCCCAGCGGCCAACTTCCCAGTGCGCGCGCACGAACCTCACATCCGAATGAGCAGTCAGATCCAGCAATAGAGGAGATTCCCCGCAATAAAACTTCTGCGGAAACGTGACCACCGGCTTCGCTCCCCATGCCGTGCCGTCGGCCGAGCCGTGGATGCTGATCTCGAGCGACTCCTGCTCGACGATCTGGGTGATTTCGAGCGTCATTAGAAATACGCGGCCAGCCGCGCCGCTCACATCCACGGTGGGGCCGTCTCCTTTGGCGCTTACCACCGTCTTCCCGGCAATCAGGAACGTATCAATCATGGCGCAAAAATTGTAGCACGCGCTCCTACGATGCCTTGGCCTTTCACGAAATTCCGTCTAGAAACGGTCGCAGCAACTTGGCGACTTCCTCCGGTTGCTCCCACGGTGAATAGTGTCCAGCCCTCGGAATTACGCGCAACTGGCTGCCGGCGATGTGCCGGCGCATCAGTTCCGCTTCGTTCAAGCCGGTCAGCATATCTTCGTCTCCGGTGACGAGCAGCGTTGGCACATTGATGGTTTTTAATGTATCGACTGAGTCCGAGCGGTCGGCCATACCGCGCTGCACCTGCGCCACATCTTCGGGCGACATCTTTCGCATCATGCGGAGCGCGCCTTCGACCAGATCAGGCCGCGCCTCCCGTGTGGTGCGACCGAGAAGGCGTGGAATCATGCTCCCAAAAAACGGCTCGGTGCCGCTCTCGAGAACGTCATTTGCGGCCTGCAGGCGTCCGGCGCGGGCTTCGCCGGAATCGGCAGGGGCCTTGGTATTGAAGAGACCGAGCGCAGTGACGCGGCCGCGATGCGTTCGCCAGAATTCGAACAGAGCATATCCGCCGATCGAAACGCCAACCAGTGGGGCGCGCCCGATCCCGGTATCGTCCATCACGCGCGCAATATCCCCGGCATGCTTGTCCATTGTGGCCGGACCTTCGCCCACGCCAGAATCTCCGTGCCCGCGCAGATCAGGGAGGACGACGCGATAGCGCGTGGCCAGAGACTGAGCCACAGGCAGCCAAAATTCATGATTCGCGGGAAAAGGGTGGAGCAGAATTACGGGAGGGCCTTCGCCCAGCGCGCGGTAAGCGATCTCCGCGTCGCCGCTTTTTATTTGTTGAATAGCCATCTGCTGCCTCAGCCGGCGAGACTAAGGGTTCGTCACGCGCTGCGCTCCGACGGGCACCATTAGCAACAGAGGCTCTTCGGGCATGACGATCCAGGCAATCGGGTAGGAGAGCAGCCCAATTCCGGTCATGAACGACGTGATCAGCCACACTAGCCGGACCACGGTCACGTCGATGTCAAAGTACTCGGCGAAACCCAGACACACGCCCGCGATCTTGCGTCCTTGCCGCGGACGCACCAGCCGCTTGCGCGCTATCGACACGCCTACGCGAATGCCGCAATAGGCACAAACCGCCGCGTCGTCCTGGATCACCTTGCCGCAATAGTTGCAATACATAGTCCTACCCTCCCCAAGGCAGCTGCAAGAGAATACGCAACTCTAAGCCGAAAGTTCCATAGCATCTTTCGTCCCCAGAACCCTGGGTTACCAACTTCACTCCCGATACGCCTCCCGGATGTGCGCGCGTGCCCTTTCGGCGAGAGAAGTGCCGCCGTTTTCCGCCAGGACTATCTCATATTTCTTCATCGCCAAATCTCGCTTCTGGAGCAGGTCGTACATCTCGCCGGCAGCCAGGTTCGCTTTCTGCAGCGTCTCCGGATCGGGATCTGGAGATTCACTTACCAGTTCGTAAGCGGTTGCGGCCCCCGAATAATCTTTCTGGCCGCGCAGCAATTCGCCCAGGCCCCACGCTGCCATTTCATAGTGCAGGTTGCCGTACTTCCCTTCCCGGCCGTTTTGCCACACTTTGCGATAGCCCGCAGCGGCTTCCTGAGCGTGGCTGCCCGCGCGCAGCAGGTTGGCTTCCTCCAGCGGAAATAAATAGTCTCTCGGATAGCGCGCCGCCAGATCGTGCATGATAGCGCGCGCCTCGTCGTAGCGATGCTCGCGGCGCAAAAACAAACTCATCACGACTTTGGCATCAACGTTGTTCTCTCCGTTGCTATTGGCCACCTCGCGCAAGTATTCAAAGCCTTTTTCCTTGGTCCCACCAAGGCCTACCATGGCCACGGCAACTTTCACACTCCACGGCAGGCTGCCCATCACATAGTTATGCGTGCCGACGACCAGTTTCGCATCCACATAGTTGGGATCGAGTTCCAGAACGCGTTCGTGGTCGTGGCGCGCGCCGACGGCGTTCCGCAAGGCGGAAAACCAGGCCCGCTCCACCAGAGCGGTGTACAGCGCGAACTGCGCCCTGGTAACGCCGCGGGCATAAAGCGCTTCCACGCGATCGGGATTCAACTTGAGTTGCTGCTCTTCCAGGCTCTCGGCGCGCTCCACTAATTGCTTGATTCGCTCCTTCACCTTTGGGTCGGCGGCGCGATGGACCTCGCCGATGAAGCTGTCGTTGGCATATTCGCCGCTATTCATCGCACCCATGCGATAGAGTTCGCGCATCAGGATCGTAGTCAGGAGATGATTCGTTGCGGCGGGGTCATTCGGCCGCCGATCCTGCACCTTTTCGAACTCCTGGATCGCGCGGTCGTATTCCATGTTGTAGAAATGGTCGAAGGCGGCGTCAACCAGCGGATCGTGCTCAGGAAGAATCGCAGGAGCAGAAGGGGAAATGCTCTCTGCCACGCCACGGGCTTGAGCGATGGACTTTGTCGACCATAGGAAGAACAAGACGAGCAAGATCAGCCCACCCTTGTGAACTAACCATTTCACCAATATCAGACTCGAGCGCATCCCAACCCTTAGCCCTTATTGTTTTTAGTCTAACTGAAGCTCGCTGGTGCACGGGACGAACCAAAGACGTCACCGGCCAACCCTCGACAATTTCGGAAGTATTCACCGCCGAGTTCTATAATTTGCCCAGCTTCACATCGGGAAATCTCTTTGCCATGACCCAACGTAACTGGGCCATCTTTACGGGTTTGCGAGTAATAATTGCGCGGGGTCACTTCGATTGCGATCGGTGGAAAGGTTGCAAGTATTTGAGTTGAAAATAGGTTAGTTGAGAGGACGTTTGGTTGTCGGCTTGCCTTGCTGCATGCAGGGTTCCTACTTCTTAATCTTATGACTGAAGTCGTTCAAGACGCACAGCAGGAGTTTTGGCGGTCCCCTAGCGTGGTCGAACCCACGGCGGAGGTAACCCTTCCCGCTGCGGCCGCCGAAGTGGCCGAGGCCTGTACCCATTGCGGCACTGAGTTCATGATCGGGGCGAAATTCTGCCACACTTGCGGCTTGCGCCGACCAGTAGCGGCTACAGCGAGAACGGATGCTGCGGGCCTCCGGGCGCGGAGCATCATTTTTATTCGGTCGTGGTCGGGTATTGTCGTGGCGTCCTGGCGTAAGATTTCCTTGCCTGACTGGGTCCAGTATCTTCATTTCCACAGGATTAAAGGCTGGATTGGTCTTCCGACGGCTTCACTGATCGCATTCATGATCGGCTTGGGCTGCGTGGCCGGTGCGATCGGCGTCAGCCTTGTCTACAAAGCGTCGAATCTAGCGGAGTTTCAGGCAATCCAAATGTGGCGCATCGAATGGCTGCTGGCCGCCACAGCGTCGTTTGTGGCCGGTATTCTACTTAAGAAACCTTCCGACATCGAATAGCGCGGGCATCTTGCCGGGTGACTGTCTCGCCACCGGGAGAACTTGCTGCAGCAACGCCGCAATCCCAGCGCTACCGTTTACGATTCGCTTCCCGACCCTGCCCAGCGCCGCTGCTGATTCATGCGATAGAGATGATGCACCGGACCGGTGCCGCGTCCCAACGGATGGCCGGCGGCGATTGCAGCCGTGACGAAGGTCTTGGCCAGCAACGTGGCTTCGGCTAATCCACGCGCCAGCGCCAGGTGGCAGGCAATGGCGGTCGCGAAGGCGCAACCTGTGCCGTGAGTCGAGTTCGAACGTTGCAACTCCGCTTTGAAAATTTCCTGCTCGACTCCACCCTGGTTGGTGAAGCTCAGTAAATCGATTGCTTTCTCCAGATGCCCACCTGTAATTACTACGGCCGCCGAACCCATCCCGTGGAATTTCGCCGCAGCGGCTCGCATTTCGTCAATATCCCTCACTTTCAAGCCGGTAAGCAGAGCGGCCTCATCTACGTTCGGAGTAACTACATCGGCAAGTGGGATCAGTTTCTCGATGAGCATCCGGGTTCCGGCAGCGTCCAACAGTTCCGTTCCCGAGGACGATTTCAGGATTGGATCCAGCACGATGTTGGGCAAGTTCCTACCGCCCTTAGCCACCCGCTGGCCCAAGAACTCCGCGACCGCCCGAACCACCTTGGCCGAGCCGAGCATCCCGATGTGGACCGCTGCGATAGGAATGTCGGAGGCAAGTTCCTCCAGTGTTTCGATGACCAGACCGGGATCGACGGCCTCCACCCGGCGAACCCCGGCGGTCGACTGCACGGTCATGGCCGAGATGCAGGCCACGCCATAGCACCCGTGGGCCGCGATCGTCTTAATATCGGCCGTTACGCCGGCGCCAGACGACGGGTCAAACCCGGCGATGGTCAGCACAACAGGTGGTTTCTCAGCCATTTCTCCCTCAGCGCCACGCCCTCATAAATCCCTGTTCTCAGCCCAATTCGAAAAGATATTTCTTCATAGCCATGCAACCTTGTACCTAAAAGACACGCAATAAACAACTTAGAAATAATTCCATGTAAGTGGTTTAATTTGTTGGAGTTGTAAATTGTTCCCAGGCTACGGCCAACTGGGTATTTACCATATAGTACACATGTAACATCATTGCTTTCAGCGACATATAGCACAATACTCATGATTAACAACAAGTTACGTGAGCTATCGATTACTCCCAGGGCACTCTTGGCCATTCAGTTTTCAGGTTGACAAGACCCTTCCAGCCCCCTACCATTTACGTAGGCTTAACAATAGAACCTAGCTAGGACGACTCTTGAGATGCGAGGAGAACTGAATGCGTGGACGTATTGCTCATGGACTGATGATCGTTTTATTGATCGTCGGCCTGCGAGCGGCTCAGGGCCCAAACAACTCGGAAGCCAGCTCAAAGCCGACTAGCCCCGTCGAAATCAAGCCCGAAATCCGCAACCAGACCGGCAAAAATCAACCGTATCAGATTGGGACAGCTTCGTGGTATGGGGAGTATTTCGTCGGTAAACCGACCGCCAGCGGCGAAGATTTTGACATGTATGACATGACCGCAGCTCACCCCACGCTCCCATTGGGAAGCTATGTGCGGGTCACAAACCTGCGCAACGGACGAGCGGTTGTGGTAAAAGTGAACGATCGCGGTCCGATCGTGCCTGGTCGCATTATCGACCTGTCCTATGGTGCCGCGCAAGTGCTGCAGTTCGAGGACCGCGGCTTGCAGAAGGTACGCCTGGATCTGGTTAAGCCCCGGACCCAGCGCCGCCAGGTCTATGAAACGGTAGCTGCCAACTATCCAGTAGCGGGACTTCAATAGACAATCTAAACTACCAGGGATGCACGCTGCGCTCCCCCACCGCATCCCCTCCAATCAACAAACGAGTGATCCTCATCGCGGCGACCCACGTGGGAAACTGATCGTCGCCCTTGACGTTTCTACGGCGGCAGCCGCGCAAACAATCGTGGCGGCTGTCGGCGACTCGGCGCTGACCTACAAGGTCGGCATGCAGCTCTATACCGCTGAGGGCCCGCAACTGGTGCGGGATCTCGTGACCTCAGGCCGGCGGGTTTTTCTCGACCTAAAATATCACGACATTCCAACCACTGTGGCGGCGGCTGTGCACGAAGCGGCCCGGCTCGGAGTCACTATGTTGACCGTGCATGCCGCTGGCGGCGCCAAAATGCTCCACGCCGCCGTGGACGCGGCACGCACAAACAACCCGGCTCTGATCGTGCTCGGCGTTACAGTGCTCACCAGCCTTGACGAGAGCGAGATGGAGAAAGTCGGCTTTCGCGGAACCGTGCGCGAGGAAGTCTTACGGCTCACTGCGATAGCTCTCGACAGTGGTTGTAAGGGCATCGTCACCTCCCCCCGCGAGACCGCCGCGGTGCGAGCCGAACTGGGGCACAATTTCGCCATCGTGACGCCCGGCGTCCGCCCCGCCGGCTCCCGCCACGGAGATCAAGCCCGCGTTGCCACCCCCGCCGAAGCCATCGCCGCAGGAGCGAGCCACATAGTCGTGGGCCGTCCCATCACCGAAGCTGCCGATCCCGCAGCAGAAGCCCGGGCGATTCTCGGTCAGATCAGCTCCTAGGCTAAAGCAATCACGAAATAGTGCGTCGACAATGCATTATGAAAGAGCGCGCCGCTTCAGAAGATCGAAGCCGGATGTAGCGGTGCGTTCGATGCGAAAGGACTACAGGAGAGCATAGGCAAATCAGCTGGAGAATGGCAATTTACCTTGAG
>Ga0182024_10002706_pt1 | contig 43550 bp, 38 predicted proteins | sample P32metaG_FD_120480 | JGI IMG/M metagenome (GOLD analysis project Ga0182024, IMG submission 120480) | Permafrost microbial communities from Stordalen Mire, Sweden - P3-2 metaG (Illumina Assembly) | ecosystem: Environmental > Terrestrial > Soil > Wetlands > Permafrost | place: Sweden: Stordalen... | reverse complement strand
TCGCGAGGTTACTGCCTGGAGATGATCTGCGCGGATTTTCTGGCGGGGGTGAGTTTGGAGGCGGGCAACCAAGATGCTTTATTGCCTTGCCTCACCCGGTTGGTCATTGCTCTTCCGAAGCCGCAACGGAAGCAGCTCCTTGAAGAAGTGCAGGTCACACTTTGATTGAGATCCGCGCGAAACGGCCCCGCTTGAGGCTTGCCCCTGAAGCGTATCGCCAACTCTGCCGGGAAGTTCTGGAGCGCGACAGCTGGCGTTGCCAATCATGCGGGCGAATGGAGGATCTTCAAGTTCATCACATTCAATGGCGGAGCAGACTGGGCGATGACGCTGCAGAAAATCTGATCACGCTCTGCGCGTCGTGCCATCAAAAATTCCATCCGCAATCCTAAAACCTTCGGCTATCGTCTGAATCTTTGCGGCATCTTCTCTCGAATCAGTACCGAGCAAGGAGTTTTTGAAAGCGATACTCCAAATCTTATTTGATTGCTCCTGCAGAGACATCACGGAAGCAAAACTCCTAAACCGCGGAAGGAAGCCGCTTAGTTGGGCAGCAACCCGTATATATCCAATTCACCAGGAATGGTGCTAGAGGATGTATTGCCACCAGTGTTGTTCCCCCGCGTTCCAACGTAAACTTTGCCATTTGCGATGGTGGGCACTGTAAACTTCACGGCGTTTCCGGCCGCATTGCCGGCTCCCTGCGTACTGCTCCACAGCTCAGTCGCTATATTCGTTGCGTCGTAGGCATGAAGAACTGTGGGGCCACAGGCGGGGGATTGCGACGTGCAGTACTCCCCATTATCCAAGGCCCAAACGATCCCGTTGGCGTTCCCCGTGGCAGAAACGGACGGGGTGCTTCCGGCGAAACCAAAAAAACTCGAGGACTCGGGAACGCTGGAAAGGTCAAACATGCCCGTCGCAGAATTAAAGGAGTAGGTCCGAAGGTGATCGCCGGCCAGATAGTAACGACCGTTCCAAAACGCCCCTGTATTCCAAACTGAGTTCCCAGAGAAGAAACGCTGCCGAGCGTTGGAATCGCCAAGTCCACCCATCGCATCACGATTCAAGAGGTACAAATAGCCGTCTTTTCCTCCGCCGATTACCAGATGGGCGACTGGACCAGTCGGCTGATCGACAAGAATCGCAGCGCCCCCTGACCCAAAATCCGCATCAGTTGCTTCGTCGTTCGCTTGGTCCGAAGGGGTGAAGTACTGCGATACCGATAAACCGCTGGTGAGCTTTAGGAATGAGTCTCCATAATCGTTGTTAGGAGCCGTCGGGTTAGTTGCATCAAACCTCCCATTGCCCGTGAGGAGGTAAAGGTTATTGTTCGGATCCGCGGCAGGCGCACCGCCTCCCATCCAGATCCCTCCAAATCCCGCATTGGGGGTCACGTTGAGCACGGCCGTTTGCGCCAGACTTGCAGCGTTGTACCCCATGACCCAGCCGTAGTATGGTGCGTGATCCTCGTAAGAGGCCCAAGCGATATAGACGACCCCGTTGATCAGAGCGAGGCCCGGGCGCTGGTTCTGCTGGCCTGCCACGAAGGCGGTAGTCGAACTGCTATCGCCCGTTCCCGGATAAGTCCCCGCGATCGTCACGGGACTACCGGTTTTCTCATTGCCAGTAGAGATGTCGATCGCGTGGAGTCTCTCGAAAAAGGTCGGGCCGGACGGGATCACCGACTTGGCCACAGCATAGAGCATGTTCGTCGAAACATCGATTACGGGTGTACCAGTGACCCCGACTTCCGGCGTAATACTTCCACTCCCGTCACCGACTAGACTTACCGGGGGACCAGAAGGCACGGAAGTCTCTCCTGCAGTCCCTCCGTGATTCGCGTCGATTAGACTAATGTGCCAAAGCGTCACACACGGGCTCACATCCGCGTCGAATGCATAAAGACCCTCGTGTTGGGTCGCGACAAAGACCACATTGTGTTTTGCCCCGTTAATCATCAGGTTGGCAACCCACAGCGGTTGGGTATAGATTGCCCCATCGACGGGACACGAAAAAAGCTTCCCGAAGGTTGTGATTCCGACACTTGAAGTCGTCAGGGCATATTCACTTGGGTTGCTTCCGTCCCGAGAAAGATTATTGTGATAGGTGAAAACTCCGACCAGGTCGGTCACCCCAATCGTTGCGGATGCGGACTTGGTATTGTCCACGATGCTTGTTGCCGTAATCGTGTATATACCAGCCACCGCTGAACTAAACATCGCTGTCGTGTTTGTTTGACTATTGAACGCTCCGCCCGCAGTTACTGTCCAACTTACGCCTGCAGCTCCAATATCATTCGCGACCTTCGCTTTGAATAGGAGTTGTTGACCTACAGTGACCCCGCCTCGCTTTGGAGACAGAGAGACGGCCAGATCAATGGTAATTTTCAAAAGCTCTGTGGCAGTCTGTGCAGCCGCATCGGTGACCTTCACAGTGAAGCTGACCGGACCGGCTGCAGTAGGCGTACCCGACAGCACACCGGCAGAGGAGAGTATCAATCCACTTGGGATTGCACCGGCACTTACGCTCCAGGTGTAAGGTATTGTGCCACCAGTTGCGTTGAGCGCTGTGGAATACGCCACGTTTACCTGGCCGCTGGGGAGTGGGCTTGTGGTCGTGATCTGCAGAGGAGCCGGAGTGAAAGTGATCTGCAGCGGCGCTATGGCAGTCTGTGCAGCAGCATCGGTGACCTTGACGGTGAAGCTGAGCGGACCGGCTGCAGTGGGCGTACCGGAGAAAACACCGGCAGAGGAAAGTGTCAGTCCGCTTGGGAGTGCACCCGCACTGACGCTCCAGGCGTAAGGTGTTGTGCCACCAGTCGCGTTGAGCATTGTGGAATACGCCACGTTTACCTGGCCGCTAGGGAGCGGGCTTGTGGTTGTGATCTGCAGAGGAGCCGGAGTGATGGTGATCTGCAGAGGCGCTGTGGCAATCTGTGCGTCAGCGTCAGTGACCTTGGTAGTGAAGCTGACCGGACCGGCTGCAGTGGGCGTACCGGAGAGAACACCGGCAGTGGAAAGTGTCAGTCCGCTTGGGGGTGCACCCGCACTGACGCTCCAGGCGTAAGGTGTTGTGCCACCAGTTGCAATGAGCGCTGCGGAATAGGCCCTGCCGACCTCGGCGGGTGGTAGCAACGATGGCGTCGTGATCTCCAGTGGCTCTGGACTGGGATTGAAATAGGCAGAGGCGCCGCAACCCTGTAGCAATGCCGCGAATGCTCCCAAGAACGAGAGAAGAAACGCAACGTTACGCGAACTCAGCAGCATGAAAGACGGTGAGATAATATTCTCGAAAAAGCTATTGTGGGTGCGCAGAAACTCATTTTGCAATTCCCCACGGCCAAGCAAGTAGTTCGAAAATTTGCCATCTTTTGAGCACTACATAAACGGGGATTTGGGCTTTGCTCCACGCCTCAGAGCTTCGCCATCACCGGAACTGAGTAGCTGATTCCCTGCGCTCTAGATCAGGAAAGCTTGACGTCCACCTAGGCTGCAGCGGTTGCCCTCTGCGCAGGCATCAGTGCACAACTGTAAAGAATGTGCGCAACGTCCACCGTTGTCATTCTCTTGCAATCCTCTTTTCCGTGCATCAGAAAGATGGGATTGGAGTTAATTATGTTTTCGTGTCCGGGTACAAATCACGATCCGTAAAGCTAAGGCCGGCAGCGAGCCCGAATTCTTCAAAAGAAGACATCTTGCACCGCCATAGTCGATCCGGAGTGCCATCATCGTGGCCAAGCTCCTTCGGTCAATTCCCAGTCGCGCCGCAATCTCGTGAATTTTCCGCTTCAGACCTGGTGTGAGTAAGAAACCGCGTCCCGAACGGCCGAGCCTCGTAGTGGGCAGCCCAAACTCCTCAAAACTATCCCGACGTTTTTCGCACTCAGTTGAAGGTCCTCACGACGATCCCGCAACTTCTCATTTACCTCATTGGCCGCGTCACCAACGAGCAAACCTGATTCGAAATTCCCAACCTTGTTTCCCTCGTGGCATACTGCCATGAGGGCTTCGGCGACCAGCAATTCCGGTTCGAAAGACCGGCCTACTCGGGCTTCGGCATCGTGATCCTCTAGCACCTCTAGGATCTCTGACGTGAACGGCTCAGCTCCAAGAAGTGATGAAACGAGCGCTCGAGCGATTTGCTGCATGCGTGGACTGAGATCGTTCAGCCTGCTTGGAAATTCGGAGAAGTTTTTGATTGCCGCGTGATTTTGTAGGCGGAACATGCAAAGTTTGCGCTGGAATTCTTGTTCTACATTCCGCAGGGTCGCTTCGGCCAGACGAGGGTCTCACATCTGTCTGGCAATAGGGAGATGATCAATCCACGACTGGACAAAGCGGCGTCGGCGCGCGGTTGGCGCGAGGCAATGATCTTCATGCCGTAGGTTGAGAACGGTAAGGCGTTGCGAAATGTCGACGCCCCGGGCGTAGATCCCGCGCGAAGTTGTCGAAGCAATTCAATGTTCGCTGCAGAACTTCCCTGGTCAAACTCATCGATTATCAGCGTGTGCCACGTGTCACCAGAAAGCTCACAGAAAGCGGCAACGCCTTGGTTTTATCCTCTAACGGGTTCACCAAATTCGTCTATTTTCAGCGAAGCTGGGCGCCTGGGCCAATTGAATTAGGGGCTCGAGAATGGGTTTGACTCTCGCGTTTAGCCCACTATGGGCAGTTATCATTAGACAAATGGAACAGGTCGGAAGACATGTCCTAATCCTATCCTCATGGCCAGTAGTGACGGTTCGCCAGCGCCCTCTAAACTCTACCTGTGATAATACGCTCAGCTCCAAATCGCCTTCATTTTCAAGAACTTCTGACTCGCAGTCAGAGGTTCCTAATTCCGGCGGCGTTACTGTTTTTCTGCCTGATTCAGTCGGGATGTGTTGGGACTGCAAGCTTGGGCCTAACCTCCACAAACCTGAATTTTGGCCGCGTGTCGATCGGCTCCATGGGCAGCCAGGTCCTGACGATCACGAATTCCGGCGGTGGACCCGTTACGATTACCCAAGCCGCCGTGTCCGGCAAGGGCTTTGGAATTAATGCGCCTACTCTCCCGATAACATTGGCTGTCGGGCAAAGCATGCACTTCACGACGACGTTCGAACCGGCTGCAATTGGAGACACTTCAGGGACCGTCTTGATCACAAAAATTCAGTCGACGACACCTCAATTTTCAAGCGGGAGCGGATCGACAGCGACGCCAACGATTACTACTCAGCAGTCAAGCATCGCCATTGCCGGAACGGGCGTATCGGCGGGGCCATCGATCACCACCCAACCGGTCAGTCAGACGGTCACGGTCGGCAAGACCGCCACGTTTTCTGTGACAACTTCGGGCGCGGCCCCCCTCAGCTATCAGTGGATGAAGACCGGAATCGCAATCAGCGGCGCAACTTTGTCTAACTATACGACTCCGAGCGAAACAGCTTCCGACGGAGGATCTCAATTTACAGTCGTGGTCAGCAACTCCACAGGTAGTGTGACCAGCAATGCCGCAACCCTCACGGTCAACGCCGCTCCTGGGGCTCCGCTGCAGATCACAACCTACCTATTGTCGAACGCCCAAGCCAGCATTCCGTTCCAAGCGACCCTCAATGCTTCCGGAGGGGTGCAGCCGTACCATTGGAGCTTAGCCTCCGGAATACTACCTTCCGGCATTTCGCTTAACGCAAGTACCGGTCTAATCTCGGGCACAACCTCCCAGGGAGGACAGTTTGACTTCAACGTGCAAGTGAGCGATTCTACCTCTCCGAGTCCGCAAACTGCGATGAAACCTTTGGCTCTTGCCGTCCTCGCGTTCGCGCTGCAAATCAATCCTGGCAGCTTGCCCAACGGGCAAGTGGGTGTGCCCTTCCAGACGACGCTAACCGGAAATGGCGGCGTATCACCTTACACGTGGGCCATCACGGGCACTTTGCCTACTGGTTTAAGCCTGAATTCGTCATCCGGCGCGATCTCGGGAACGCCAACGCAATCAGGCACATCGTCGTTCACAGTGCAGTTGAAGGATTCCGCCCAGCAAACGGCGCAGAAATCGTTCAACATCACCGTCGCGGCGGCCGGATCTTCAACCTGTGGCGGCGTGCCGGCCACTCCTTCATCTTCACTAGCCTCAGGGCTAACCCTGACCTGCTTGGGTGGAGGGATCAATCAGATGGTAACTATCGAGTCGTTTCGGCAATTTCGTCTTGTTTTTGAGGCACAGGATAATTGGGGAATATCGCAGTGGTATGACCTTGTCAACGATCCAAATGCGAAGACGAATTTAACTCTGGCGTATGCCGTCAATGGGCCAAGCAATCCGTGCGTCAAGCAAAACGGCCTTGCAAACGTCATATTTTACGGTTATCACGATTCTAGCTTTGATTCCTATTCGGCAGGTTGCAGTTTCGCAAACTCTCCTCGTTCCCTAACGGTAACGCTTAACAGTAGTGCTGAGATAATTTTGCAGACCGTCGCGCCTGTATCCGGCAACAACAATTTGGTTTGTTCCGTAACGTATTATATCTTTCCTGATGGCCGGATGTATATTCACTTCTCAATTTTTGCAGCCGTTGCGATTGATCTTACTGACAACCACGCATCCAATAATTTCATCATTGACATTGCTCTGAATGACCCTGCTGGAGGAAGTTCCACCGCAGCCACTAGCGGCTGGATTCGGGCAACTGCAACCCAGAATCCCTATACCTATTTTGGAGGACCAGATACCTACGCTTTCTCCTATTGGGACCCAACTACGCCTACGTACGGGAGTTTTACAAAAGCAAGCATTATGGTTGTCCCCAGCCCGAATATTGTGTCGGGACTGCTCGGTGGGCAAATACTTCATGGCTGGAGTTGCGGTACCGGTTGCGGCACGCAAAGATGGGGTTACGCGACCGGCAACCCTTCCAATAAGCTGAATATGTCAGCAGGCCAGACCATCTCGTTCGATTACATGCTGCAACTAGGCACACAGGGCAGCACGATCCTGCCGAATCTTACGTCGAGCACGGTCGCTGGTCCAATTGCTAACGCTTATCGAGCGAACCCAAATCCTCCTCCAGCCCAAACTGAACCAGGTGGCACGCCTGCACCACCGTCTCCTGGTCAAACCACGTTGACCATTTCTCCATCAGTGCCTCCGGTGGTTTATCCGGGCACAACATTCAAATTCACGGCGAACGCGCCAGTCACCTGGTCCATGGCGCCCGGTAACCAGGGAACTATCGATGCGGACGGAACCTATCACGCGCCCGCGTCCGTCAGGGCGCAGCAGTCGTACGGTGGCTATCAATTGCTGCCAAATGACCACATTTTCAACACCCGAGTAGATTCGTTGCCAGTGAATCCAAACTCTGCTGCCTGGATTGCTGGGGCGGGCACCGTATCGGTAAGCTTTCACGAAATTTCATTCCCCATCAACTATATGAATGGGTCCACCCCGACGCAGAACATGGTCTTTGCCTACACGCCAGGAAACAATGGCTCCTTCCGGATTCCGCAATATCCGACCGCTCGGATCGAGAGCGGTTGGTTTAGCCCGCCCTTTAGCGGTGTTGATAGACATCTACTGTCTATCGACACGACAACCGGAGTATTTCAAGAGATGTACAACTTTTACAATGCGGGCCAAAACAGTTCTTGTGCGTCGTGTACGTCGCAAAGCGGAATCAGATATTCAAACTCGACCTATGGGTTGCCAAATTCGCAAGGTGGCGGCGTTGATGCGGCTGGCCTGTATGTGATGCCGCTCACGCTGAGGCTTCAGGAGATGGAACAAGCTGTGGCCACTGGAGGCACGATCAAGCATGCCCTCAGAATGACGCTTCAAAATGGGTACATTAAATTCAATTCTTTCATTTGGCCAGCGACAGCTACGACCTCTTCTGGGGGTGGAGTTGTGCCGTACGGAGCGAGGTTCCGACTCAAAGCCAGCTTTGACATCTCGAAATTCTCTGCCATCGCACAAACCCTGCTCACTCAACTGAAGCAGTATGGTCTTATCCTCGCTGACGGGGGAACTGGCTGGGCGACTCAGCCTGAATATACGAGATGGCCAGCCGCATATAAGGCGGCATTCAACGAAATTGGTGGAGCAGGCATAGGCCCGTCAAACTTCGAAGCTGTGGATGAATCAGGGTTGCAGGTTTCTGTCACATCTGGAGTTACGACTAACTCAGAAACGGTTATAGCGACCGATGTCACCAATCCAGCGCACATTGCGCGCCAGCAAGTAGTGTTAACCGGCGTAACGATTACTCTTCCCAAGGACGCCCTCAACATCCAGGCTGGCACGTCACCGCAGCAATTCGTTGCTTTCATCAGTGGCTCATCAAACACGAGCGTAACGTGGTTGATGAGCCCAAATGTTGGAACACTAACCAGCGAAGGTTTATACACACCGCCTGCCAATGTTGGAGCTGCGACTCTCGCGACAGTCACGGCTACCAGCGTGGCCGACAACAGTGTGGCTGCGACGATGACACTCATTGTTCTACCAGCGAGTACAATTCGGCTCGTACTCGGACAAACTAATCCGTACACAGATACGAAAGGAAATGTCTGGCAGAACGAAGTTGGCGATGATGGTTGTCGCCCTTACGATAATGGCGGGGCGTTCCCAAATGTACCTGATATCACGCTATATAAGATCACTTGTTTCGGCGACAACGACATCCGGTTCGACATCGCAGTGCCAAATGGAAATTACCAGGTTACCGCTAAATTCGCCGAGACGGAGACGGTGGCAGTTGGTGATCGTCTGATGGACCTTGAGGCGAACGGGAACATTGTCTACTCAAACGTAGATATTTATGCTTCGGCAGGAGGCATGAAGAACACCCCAGTTGATTTTACGATGCCGGTCACTGTAACCAGCGGCCAACTTTCCTTCGTAGTTAGACATGTAAAGGGAGATTTCACTATAATATCCGCGCTCCAAATCGCTCCGGCCTCGTCCCCCTGATAATTGAAAGTTCTTCGAGCGAGGCAGGTTTCTAAGATTGCCGTATTCGCTCGAAGTGGGTCGGAGCCTATGAACTTTGTTCTTACTATTAGGGGGAACGGCCCGCGTGTCGGAAAAGACAACCGCACTTGCAGTTTACCGGAACAGCTCCGAAGAGATCGCTAGGACGAGGGATTTGCTCGACATCGTTCCAAAGAATTTCTCCACTGTGCTGGACGTCGGTGCACGGGACGGGCATTTCTCACGACTCTTGACTCAGTAACTCGAATCCGTGACAGCCCTCGATTTGACAATGCCGCAATTTCAATTCGACCGCGTATTGCCGGTGCAGGGCGACGTAACTAATTTGCAGTTTCCGGATAAACAATTCGACGTTGTTTTTTGCGCCGAGGTATTGGAGCATATTCCCGCACTGCAGAAAGCCTGCTCAGAAATATCCCGCGTGGCGCGCCATGCGATTGTAATCGGTGTTCCGTACCTGCAGGATACACGTGTGGGTCGAACGACCTGCAATCGCTGCGGTAGAACGAATCCCCCATGGGGACACGTGAACATATTTGATGAACGCAAGATCGGAAATCTATTTCCCGAATGGCAAAACGTTAAGACGTCATTCGTAGGCAGCACCAACGACCGCACGAACCCAATCTCCACTTGGCTGATGGACTTTGCAGGGAATCCATACCGGGTCTCCGGACAGGATGAGCCCTGTATCCATTGCAGCAAGCAAATGAGCCCACCAATTTCCCGGTCTTTTTCACAGAAATTCATTGCGGCCGCGGCGCTGAAGTTGAACTGGTTGCAGTCATCTTTCAATCCTACGCACCCGAATTGGATTCATATCCTCCTTCAGAAAATCTCATCTTAGAAGCTAATTTCTTACCCAAAACAAACGTCTTGCTGGGAATTGCTGGCGGCGTTACCACCGTTAAGGCGCCGGCCAGGTGTAAGCCGGCCTACAGGATCTCGGACTGTGTGGATGTATTGTCGTTCCAAGTCTTCATCCAGATCGTACGGACGTCCAAGTTGTGCGCAATCTCGAAAATTTGCTGGATTGCAATGGGATACGAGTTTTTTCCACGAAGCTCGGGTAAAGTCTCGCAGCCGGTGATCTCAGCTTCCGTGTCTTCGAGGGCCACAATCATCGGGCCGTCGAGGGCGACGGCTGAGAAAGGAAGTACCCAAGAAACGTGCGCCAATTTGTCCCCGACATAAACACAATAAGCATGGCTGGTTCCGAACCGGTGCAGACGCTCCAGTTGCCGCTACCGAAATTGCGGTTCATCTGCGTCGATCGCCATTGCCATAAGATCGTCGTCAGACATGCGCTCAATACGTGCGCCGACCGGAGTGGGAATAGATGGCATGGGGACATTTGGCGGAAGCCCGTATACGAGAATTCGATAGGAACTACCAGAGAACCGTTTCCTGAGTCCCGCGCGGCCCGTCCAGGCGCGGTGAAGAACCGACCCGAAGCATCTTGCGCCAGACCGGCCCAACATAGCAGGCGCACTCGCAAAGGGTAATCGGGGCCGCGCCGAAACCCGCCTAGAATCTGGCCAGTGAAGAGCCTTCCGGTGCCCCTCCAAGATTGAAAGTTCGTACACCTTAGTGAAAGAGCTCGCGACAGACGTCATAAATCAGGAAATGCGATGCGCCGATGCGCATACCTCGAGGGCTGGTTCCGGCGGAGTGGAAATAGGCAGTATGGGCCGATCTGAGGACCAGAATCGAGGAGGCAACCCGCCCGTTATGAAGGGCTTGAAATAATTGTCCCGCTCCGGACTCCAGATGGGCCCAGTGCTCTTTGGTATCGCTTGCCGAAATCTGTTCACCGCGGGCCACCCTTCGATCCCTAGAGTGTTCCATCATCCTCGCATGATTCGCTAGAGATTCTGAATGTTGAAAGTTGTAGCGCATCGTGACACCGGTAACGCTAGCCTTCTTGACGTTTTATGTGTGATTTGAAGATAGAGACCAAGAAAAATCTTCATTGTCAATCTGCAGGATGTACTCGACTCGCTTCGTTCTCGATATTTCCGCGCGAAGGGGAGAGATTTCCAAGCTGGGGGAATCGAATGTTTGGGCGATCAGATCCGTAACCTTTAGGTTTTTCTGAAATTCGTAAACACCATCCCAAAAAATTGTCTTTTGGGCGGCGCCTAGCAACGAGGCGATTTCGAGAGTCGCGCTGGTCCTGCCACGCCGAACCACTGCAATAACAGCATTACTAAGTATTCCATCTACTTTGACTCTGATGACCCAAGATTCATTACCTAGTTGCTTTGTCGCCTTAACATACGAATCCGTACAAAAGGATTCTCCAATTGAACTATGCCAAGATCGCTTAGAGGCGCCGCCGCAGTTACCCGCTGAGAAAAGAATTGTTCGCTCATTGCTCGCAATCTCTTTGTGTACCAGGCTGAATTTCTAAGTAGTCCATCACTGAATCGCAAAAGAACTTCGTCGCCCAACTCAGAACGCACCATCGACCGTACTCGCCGGCAAACGGATACGACCCGCGGATACCGCCATCGAGCCCGGGAACGCTCTTTCCCAGATTCTGCGTAAAGCATACGAATCCGAGCAACTTCCGGCCGGCTTCCAGGTGCGCCGGCGTTTTTGTTTGCTCGTGCATACGGAGAAAGATGCTGGCGATCTGTGCGGATCCGGTGAGGCAGGCCCAATCCACAGCGGGAGTCCAGTCGGCTCGCCAACGTCCAGCCATGAAACCGTCCGGCCGGATCAACGGAACGATTTGGTTTAACGTACGATGCACCGCCTCAGTGCAATCCCGCCGTCCTAGCCTAATTCCAATGCCATGCAAACCTTCCAACACATATCCAATGGTGTGGGTGAGCGGCCGATCATGATCGTCCAGGTCATTCGCGCCGAACCACCCATTAGCCTCCTGAGCGCTGAGGGCATAATCGGCTATTCGAGACGCCGCAGTCCGGAACCGCTGGTCGTCGAGGACGTCACCGAGCGCGGCGAGCGCGAGCCCAGTCCGGGTCTCATACGCTTTCGCTCCAGGCGCGCAAAATCGCGAATATCCCTTTGCGAAATACCCCTTGCTGTCGAGACAACCCAGCAGGAATTCTCCGGCTCGGATGGCGCCCGCGCGGAGCTCTTCTGTCGGAAAACTACCATATGCAGCCAATAACCCAAGCAGTACCTGGCCCGTGACGAAGGTGCTGGACGCAACTGTCCCCACGTCGATCGTTCCGCCTTGGAAGCCACCGTCCCGTAGTTGGATCGTGAGTTCCCAGGCAGCCATCCGTCTGGCACGATTCAGGCAATCTTCATCACCGCTCAGTTCCCCGAAACGGAGCATCGTAGGAATGATGTATCCAGTCGTCTCCGGGTACGGTGCGATCCACCCCAAGGAAATGCCGGTTAGCACGGGGCGTCGCGCTCGATACCCCCATGCAACACCGCCGGAACTGCTTGCGCCCTGTGCCCTCTTGAGCCAACTGATCGCCGCTTCAAGATGACTGTAGGACGGCGTTACAACTCGCGGAGAAGTGCGCTGTTCGAACCGAGCGACCGCTCGCGCGTCCTTATGTGCTGGGTCGCACGCGCTAAGTATTTCCATCGTTCCACGTGTAGCTGTCTTTAAAGACTTAACTAGTCGCATGCTGTCCTTTGGCCATTCGCAACAAACGTCTAAGGTTGATCAACTAAGGAACGACGCACCCAATGAATGAGGACGGAGCTATCGATTCGAGATTCACTTCGAGGGCTCAGAGCTGAAATGTTCCATCGATAACTGCGTCAGTTTGTGCCCGCTTGTGCAGCGACCTGACGAAACTCCAGAACATGGAGAAACGATCGCGATGCAACACCGTCAGAGTCAAAATATAGGCGGCACCTCCAGGAAGAACTTCAAGACCCAAGCGGACGGGCGGCGGGAAGCTTGAAGTGAGAGAATGTTTCAAAATCTCTACCGTAACGGCCATGACCAGACAACCCGTCAATGCAGGCCGGATCGCCCCAACATAATCGCGCCAGGACATATTGATTCTCTGGAAGGTGCGGCGATAGAGACACAGAGCAATCACCGGGTAGGCGACGACCCAGCCATAAGCGATCCCAGCCGGCCCCCACCGGCTTCCCAGATAAAATGCACAGGGCATGAGAATTAGCGCGGCCTGCATGGTTCGCATGACGAAACGCGCTTCGCCGGTTACGTTCAGAATCGCGGGGAGAAGCGTAACAATGCACCGAAAAGACGCGTAGATCGCCAAGATTTCCAGTGGAACGACTGCACCTTGCCATTTTGTTCCGAGGACCAGACGGACAAAATCACCGGCAACCAGGGCCAAGCCGATCGTGGCAGGAAAAGTTATGAGCGAAAGTCCCTCCGTGAGGATTCGCAGGTATCGTCGCAGAGCAACATTGTCGTTTTGGGCGGCTGAGAAGTAAGCATAGGACACGCTAGACACGACGGCAGTGACTTTCTCAAGTGGGATCGTAGCCAGCGTCCAAGCAAGCGTGTACGCGCCCAGGGCGGCTTGACCGAGCACGCGGCCGGCAACGAGAAAATCAGCACTGGAATATCCGTACCACGAAAGGCTGGAGCCCATGATATGGCAGCTGAAGGTAAGCGCGCTCTTCAGCGCGCTAAACTTTGGCCATGCAAAGCGGTATGGGCGCCATGAAATTTGAAGGGCCGCGAGCACCGCGGCGCCGACCAGATTCCCAAGTACCAGCGTCCAATATCTGAATCCAAGCCAAGCCAGCGCCAGCATGGTTAGGGCTTGGGCGAGCGACTGAACAGCCTCTAGAATCGACAGGAGCCTAAAGCGCATATCTCGATAGAGCAGGCTATACGGCACGGTACGAACCCCGGATATCAGGAATAGCGTGCTCATCACAGCGACGACTAAAGGCAGTCGAGGCGACTTGAAAAAATATCCCAGTGGAATCGCGAGGCCGCAGGAAATCAGGAAACCCAGAAATCCTGACAGGAACGCAACGGTATTTAGCTGCGCTAATTGCTCGCCGGTCAAATCGCGAAATGTGGTCACGGCTGTTCCAAAGGAGTCTGTTATGACCTGCAACAGGCCGCAATAAAGCAGCGCCATTCCCACGAGGCCGAAATCAGACGGCGCGAGCAGTCGCGTGACAACCACAAACGACGTCCAGGAAATGAGCTGACTGGACCATTTGGCACCGGCACTCCAAGCGATGCCGGTCGCGAGGGATCTGTCAAGCTCCCCGGATGGGATGGCGAGAGGTGGCGATGTGGGTTCGGTCGCTGTAGATTGCATCAAAGGATTTCCGTCAGATTCACACGCGATCGATTGAATCGATCGCAGATTTCAAATTCTGTTTGGTGACTTTTACGCTCCGCTCAACTGCGGCGGCCTTGGCACCGGCTGGAAGCCCGGGCACGGGGTTAGTGCCCCGCACTGGATCTTCGTACAGCGAGCGGATGATCGCGTCGAGTTGCCGCGTTTGTTTTTCCGCGTTGAAGTTTTCTTCAAACCATGAACTGGCAGCGACCGCCGTTGGGGGCATGCTGAAAAATTCGGCTACGGTGTCGTCAATTCCCTTCGGAAGGCTGCCCGGGTACACGCAGCGATAAGGCACGCCGCTTTGCGCAAGCAGGCGCTCGGAGGGAGAATCTGGTTGAATGAACGCCAATATCGGCCGCCCAATTTGAAGATACTCGAACAGTTTTCCTGGAACCTGTGTGGTGGTTCGTGACTGCAGTAGCAACAAGCCGTCGGATGATCGAGATATCTGGAGCGCGTCACATTTGGGGATTGTTTCCGTGACCAAATCGAGCCAACCTGCGGCACGCGCACGATCTAGAAATTCCTGGCCCGGAAGCGCTCCGGCCTCCGCTGGCCCGATCAATCGCACACGTATGCCCTGGGAAGACAAGCGCCCTGAAGCGATCAAACGGTCGATTGATTCAAGAATCGGCGTTGCGCTGCGCCCGCCGTATAGTTCACCCGTGTGACTTAGCACTCGGAAATCATTGGAAGAGACTGGTAGCGGTTCGACGCGCTCCTCGGGATCGAACCCATTCCAGATCGAGTGAAGTCCACCATTCAGGGACGGGAACTTTTCTCGCCACCGGGCCATTGCCGCATCGGTATTGGCGATTACGGCGCTCGCCCTTCGCGCTGTAGCTCGTTCCAGCCATCGATACATTCGCATCTGGAATGGATGAGGGGTTCTATGCTCCGATGCTTCGGGAAATGGATCACGGAAATCAGCAATCCAGGGCAGGCCCTCGCTGCGGGCCAGCTGCCAGGCAGCGAGGTGGGGTCCTAATGGTGGAAGTGTCGAGAAAAGTGTGACGCAAGGGCTGGGGTGTGCCCGGATGTAAGTGCGGGCTGCACGGGAAGCACTATAAGACCATTGCAACCCCACCTCGCCCGGCAAGAAAACTTTGCGCACTGCCCGTTCGAACTGCCATCTGGGGCTGAACCTAGAACGTGTGACAAACGGATCCGGAACGTACTCTGTGTTCGGATCGTTCCGTCCGGTTTGGTCCGCGGCCGTAAACACCCGGCAGGTGTAGCCCATTTGGGAAAGATATTTCACGAAACGGAAGGGCCGCGCACCGCCAATCGCGTTTCCCGGCGGGAAGTGGTAAGCAAAGATCAGGACTAGGGGCTTGGTCATCGGTTTCTTAGCCTATCTAGCCTTTCGCATTCCGGGACAGCACGAGTTCATAGATATCCGCCATGCGCGCGGCCGCGATTTCGATGCTGAGTTTTTTCCTGGCAAATTCCGCCGCGCGAGCTCCCAAGGCATCTCGGATCGATTCGTTTCCGATAAGCAAAGCCAACTTGTTCGCGAGATCCCCTGCATCGCCCGGGTGGAAGAGGAAACCACGCTTGTCGTCTCCGATCAGCTCGGGTGTGCCTCCGACGCGCGAGCCGACAACCGCGCGGCCGCAGGCCATCGCTTCCAGGATAGTGTTGGAAAACGCCTCCGAGCGCGAGCAAGAAACGTAAATATCGAACGAACGCATAAACTGCGGGATCGAGTGAGTGGCGGGCACGAATATGCAATCCTCGTTGATTCCCAGGCGGCGGCTGTTGGCCTCCAGTTTTGAAAGTTCAGCGCCACTTCCCACAATCAGCAGCTTCATTCCTTGTTTCAGGTGGCGAACACGCGCGAACGCTTCCTGCAGCAGGTCGAGAGCTTTTTCGGGGCGCAGCACGCAGACTGCTCCGATGACGAAAGAAGCATCCGCGATCGGCGCGGGTTTGCGACCCGCCGCCGGATAGAACTGCGTAGTATCGACGCCGTTGTAGCAGAGCTGGATTCGTTCAAACGCCATGTGTTCGTCATCGACCATATGACGGCGCATGGCCTCGCAATTCACAACAACGGTGTCCACGATTTTGTCCGTCCAGCGTATCTGGCGGCGAGCGCGTGCGTCGATCAGGTTGCGGTTGCCGAGCACACTAGACAGAACTGCAGGAACGCGGAGAGCCCGCGCAATTGGCGTTACAAACACGGCACTCGAATCGTAAGCATGTACAAGGCGAATCCCATGTTCCCGAATATACGTGCGGAGGCGCATTGCCGCAGAGAGGGCTGTCGGCGATTTCAAAGATGAAAATGGTACATGAAGGAATGGAACCCCCGCACGGTCGAGCTCTTCAAATCGAATCCCATCGGCTTCGTAGCAGGCGACATGAGGCTCAAATCGCGAACGATCAATGTTGAGCGCGATCTTCGTTACGTCCCGCTCAATGCCACCGCAATTCAGCTCTCTAACGGTGAGCAGAACTGGAACCGGGCTGGTTAGGTTTGTCACTCTGCGATCTCTGCATACATGGATTGAATCACTCTCGCGGGATTGCCTGCCGCGACCACACCCGCCGGAATTTCTTTGACGACCACACTACCAGCGCCGATCGTAGTTCCGGATCCAATGTCCGCCATCACGGTCGCTGACGCCCCAATCCAACAATTGGCACCAATTACAATCTCATCATCGACCGAATCGACCAGCAGTCCCTCTGCGTCGCGTGCGTGCCCGTGACGCCCGCTGGGAATCTCTACATGAGAAGCGATCTGAGTTCGAGCGCCGATCCGAGCACAACCGATCACACAAAATGCGCCGATTGAAACAAATGGTCCTACAGAAGCCGTGCGGCGTGAAAAAAAAGTGCCAAAAGCGATTGTAGTATCGATGGAACATTCTCGGAGCGTTAGTCTGTAGAACGCCGCTCGACAAAAGTCTCCGATAAAGCCCGGCACCAGCGCATGGAGGTGTGCAAAAAGTACGTAAAGGCGCTCCATTCGTCCAAAACCGCAAAGCAGCGCACTTGGAAATACCAGCACTAGCGCAAACAATTGTGTAATTCTTTTGATGGCTAGGTGTGCGCTCACGCAGTTTTACCTTCCGCATTTATGGCTTCTGATGCTACGAGCAGTTCTAGATCGTTGCTGGCATGCACCTCAAGTGGTGTAGTACTCGCCGTCAGCAGGATGGGAATCGGCTTTGCAGAATGCGCGCTGCCGATACGAGTTGTGATCGCTTCTTGGACTTCAGTTATCATTGGCACAAGCTTGGGTAAAGACGGAGGTCATCGACTTGAAATAGGCTTCCGGAGTGTTTCGCGCAACGATTTCGCGAGCGGATGAGACTAACCGGTCGCGAAGATCGCGGTCCTGCAGAATTTTGCCAGTCGCTGATGCCAGCCCCGCCTGGTCGTGCTTTTTCACCAGAATTGCGTCTCTTCCGTTCGTGACAACTTCGGGGATGCCGCCGACGTCAGTGGCCACCACGGGAACTCCCGCTGCCATAGCTTCGAGCAACACATTGGGACAACCCTCGCTATGCGAAGGCAACACGAATACATCAGCTGTACTGTAATAAGGGTTGATGTCGTCTTGTTGGCCGGCCAATATTACGACATCGGTCAAACGCAAATTGCGGCAGAGCTCTTCGATTCTCGGCCTCTCCGAGCCTTCTCCCACTATTATCAGGCGCAACGGCGAATTGCCTGCGAGTTCCATCATCTTGGGAAACGCCTGAATCAGGTCAGCGTGTCCTTTTTCGCGCGATAGACGCCCGACGGACAGCAATACGCGCGTCGCATCGTCTAGCCCTAGTTGTCGGCGCAGTCCCGATTTTTGCTTTTCGGGTACCGGAGCGAACGGACGAATTGGCATATGTTGCACATGGATGTGATCGCGCTGGACATTATTTCGCTCAAGTTCCGCGATAAATGCGGCGGAGCTGGTGAACACTTGATTGGCGGTTCGAAGTGACCACCGGTCGACCTGATTGTAAATCCTCATCTTCGCGTCGACGGTCGTATATCCGTGGTGAAATGCGACCCACTTCCTCGATCGATTCAGACCGGCCCACCGAACCAGGAAATGTGACTTTACGCTGTTGGTCCAGATAAGGTCCACGCGCCGCTTGGCGACGAGCGAACGCAATTCCGGAACCACGTTGGAGTCGAATCGGCTGCGTTCGAAGATGGTGTCCAAAGGCGTGCCCATGTCGCGGATCGCTTTTGTTAGACAATTCTCGCCTTGCCCTCGATCGAACGTCATAATTGATAACTCGATCCTGGGAAATCCGCTGTATCCGTGAGCCGCTTCTTTAGCGAATTCCAGGACTGCTTTCGCGGACCCGGAGATATTGTTGGCTTCCAGCATCGCCAATACTCGAATTTCATTCATATTCAGGAAACCTTGCAAAGAGATCGGACTGATCGAGACTCCACCAAATCCTCATGGATCGCGCATAACTTCTTTCCGATCACTGACCAGTCGTAAACCTTGCACACCAATTCCCTCGCCGATTGCGAGAGGCGGGTACGCGTTTCTGCCGACGAGGCGACCCGGTGAACCGCCGCAGCCATTTCGGAACCGGTATCAGCAAGGAGCAAGTGGACATTGTCCACGACTTCAATGCCCTCTGCCCCCAATCGAGTGGATATCACTGGGACACCTGCGGCCATCGCCTCAAGGATTTTGAGCCGTGTTCCACTGCCTGACCGTAGCGGCACGATGGCCGCTATAGCGGACGCGTAGTAAGAACGAACATCGTCAACCGTGCCGGTGACTTGGATGCGGTCCGACGCCAGAGCACGAACGTCACGCGTTGGATCACGGCCTACGATCGTGAAACGCAATTCAGGATGATTTCGGGCAATTGAGGGCCAGACCTTGCGAGAAAACCAGGTTACCGCATCGATGTTAGCGTGATAATCCATCGAGCCGACAAAAAGAATTGTTGGTTTCGACGCCTGCTGTCCGCTCCGGCGACAGGCTTGCGCGATTTCCTTCACTGAGAAATACCCTGCATCCACGCCGTTCGGTATGACTTGGATATTCGCGGATGGACGTCTCGAGAGCAGTTTTTGCCGTTCCCGTTCGCTGGTCACCGTGTGCGTAACGTAACTATCAAGCAATCGGTCTTCGGCGCGCTCGATCAATTTCGCCGTTCGCCTCGCCGCGATCTTCTTCGCCCAGTTGCGGGCAGTCTTGGCGTAGCGCCACATCATCTCGGATTCAATATTGTGCCAATCGACGACGATCGCGGGCGAACCGGGCGCTTCCTGAATGATTGGCAGATACTCCATCAGGTGGACCCCTTCGATTTGCACTGTGTCAAACGGGCGAGACCTCAGCACATCCGCCAATTGAGAAGCCGATTGGGGCGACCAGCAATTCAAGACCGTAAGAGGGATTGGCCCCGCCAGGCCTCTCGCAATTTTAGATGGAGTGTACATCCGGTCTTTGTAGAGAGTGACTGCGCTGGAAAACCCAGCATCTTCCGGAGGCGCTTGGTGTTCTTCGCCCGCGCTGCACATTTCAACAAACGTGACAGGTCCGCGCGCCGCCAGTTTCCGCGCCAATTGATAGTCGCGCAGGCGGGCCCCGGTGGTAAGAGGCCAAAACTGATGAGGGGCGAAGTAAAGGATTTTCACGGGTTGAGCGGCTCGTTTTGAATTCGGCCGGCCGACATCTACGCAAGCAAGGGGACACAATCAATCATTTCGAATGGCCACAAGGTCAATCGCGTCGCGATGAAGCTGATATCCAAGACCAGTCAGCTTGGTTACAGCTTCTGTCAATTCCCGCCGGCTCAAATGAATGTGTTCGAACCTGACGATTGTCGGGCTGTACGCCATGAAATCGAATAATTTTAGAATCTCGCAATCAAAGCCCTCAGTATCAATCTGGAGCAGATCAACTCGCCCAATAGCGTGTCTAACAAAAAGAGTTTGGAATGTTCGCGCCGGAACATTGATTTCTTCAATCTTAGCGCGGGGTCCAACTCGATACTCAAGGACTTCGCGACGAAATGTGGTGAGACCTGATGTTGGTTCCCCGTTTTCTGCCATGGCGCAATACATCTTGGTTTCCCCATCCTTAGGAGAGATTGCCGCGTTTTCGAATATAAGTTGTCGCTCTGCGGCATAGTTCTTCTTGAGTTCCAAGAATATAAGCGGTTGTGGTTCAATTAAGATGCCGGACAAGTGATATTTGACCACAAACTCATGAATCGGGTCGTCACTGACGCCGTTGTTCGCTCCAATTTGTACAAAGAAAAAATCGCTCCCCGCCCGCGCCATGGCCAGTCGTAGACCAAGCCAGAAAACGTCCACACCATTTTCATTGAGGTCTGCAATCCTTTCTATACGGTACCCTAGCCGACGGAGACCCACGTTGACCAGACTTTTGGCGGCATATGCTGAGCTAGTCACCCGTTCTTCCCTCTGACATTTGAATTCTCAACAGAATGTGACGATCCACGTTCAGTTCGATTGACCGTGGCCAGGCAGTGCTAGGGCGTTACGGAGATTTGAGACCACCGACCCCCAAGTGTACTTTTGCAATACCCTCTCCCTGCTTATGGCGCCGTATTTTCGCATGAGGTCAGGTCGGTCGAGTAAGTACATAGTTCTGTCCGTTAGACCCTCGTGATCTTCAGGCTCTACGAGTTCGCCGGATACACCAGGTTCTAACATCTCCGGGAACGCCCATCGGTTCGTCAGAATACACGGGACCTGATAAGTCATAGCCTCCAGCGGTGCGATCCCGAAAGGCTCGTACAGGGACGGCATAACGAACAAGACTGCGTCGGAAAAAAGACGCCTGAGAATTGCGCCTTGAGTTGGATCCTTTCGGTCGAGAAAACCATGAAATATGACGCCGTCTCCCAATTTCCCGACATCTTCGAGGTGATGTGGACCCACGATGTGCAAGGTTGCACCAGGTCGAGCGGCCCGCACTCGCCCAAAGGCTTCCAATAGCTGTGGCCCTCCTTTTCGGTGGAACTCCACGCCAACAAAAAGGATTTGTTGCGTGGTGTAGTCCTTCTCGTGGCGCACTTCCGGAATCTCCGTAAGGTTCACGCCTCCGCCAATCGTCACCACTTTCGATTCAGGAACTCCAAAATCCTCCACGAATGAACGTCTTAGATACTCGCTCATTGTAAAAATGAGGTCCATACCCGCATACACCTCACGCTCATAGGCCAAAGCAAGTTTTAGTTTTTTGCGGCTGAAACCTTTAGGGAAATAGGGACTCTGCGCCATTTGCGCAAGGTTTCCATCGTGATAAGAGAAACACTTGCTGCGACCATTGACAATGGATGGGACATTATAGATTCCGCCGATCTGAAGGAAATCGCGGGAGTAGTCTTCAGATTGAAGAGAGACGTGGATCGCTTTTGTCAAAGCCTCGTAATAATCCGTATCGAGGTGATACGCAAGGCTCCAAGTGGATCTATTAGGCGAGAAATTGCGGAGCATAGCTGTCCAGCGCTTTATTGCTGGCGCCTCGACACCGATCGCTCTATAGAGAATATCCTTTCGAAGGCACTCTGCGAAAAACCGATGACTGCTACCGGACCAGGACCTCTCGTGAAAGGGATCCGTTCCGATCATGCGGCTTCCGATGATGCCAACGAGTTGCTTTGTGGGCATTAGATGTTTCCACGACGAACTTGACTCAAATTCGAACGGCAGCTACGGGCCAAATCTGATGGGGAGCGAAGTATAGTACTTGTTCCAATGTCTAGGTGCCTTAGTCCTCATACAAACGCGGCGACGAATCGTTACAGCATCAGAGAAAACAAGGACGCCTTCTTGTCAACCACAAAGCGTGTGCAATAAATCCAGTATTAAGGATGAAACGCAAAGAAGAATCAGTTGCCAGAAAAGGTGGAATAGGGACGCAGTCTCGGAGGGCTTTCGTCCGGCTCGAGCAGCCATGTCCTGCGATCTGCGAAATAATTGATCAACTCTTGATTTTCGACTGGCCCCATATCTCTTGCCCAAATTACTTTTGCGGTGTCGATATCAGCCTTGTTGTAGACCCATTCGCGATGCACGCCGTGATTAGGTCCGTACTTCACGATAACAAGGTGCCGCCCCTCCGATCGCTCCAGAAACGTCTGGAGCATCGGCCGAGGTGCGTTGCCAGAATTTACACCGCAACATAATGCCCGCTCCCACGGCCACTCAAAATCAGAATGTGCGTGAAGAAGTGTTGCATCCGTGGACGTCAGCAAAACCAGAAGGCAGATCACCGGTATAGCACGGACCATGAACAATCCTGCCGGGTTACTTCGCCACTTCCAAACGCGAAGGTGCCGCATCGACTGAACGAGAATGACGAAGAGGAGCCCCGTGAGGGGCGCATAGTAGTGCGGAAAGGACCAAACGATGATCGACATTCCCGAAAAGGAAAGTGCAAAGCCAATGAGAAAAAAGGGCCCGTGCCGATCCTTGAACACCCAAGGAAGCATTATTAGGGGAAGTGTGAGCGCCGGCCACAGAAAGAAGATCCAGAAACGCTCGATCTTGCCCAGCGTCGAACCCGCAATGTGCCGGAGAGACGGAGTGTATTGAGTTCGCAAGCAATCGTTGTAGAAGACGGCCATCGCCGGGTGCCGATACATCTGGGGAGATTTGGGGGATTGCCAGATAAACACTGGCGCCGACGAAAAATAGGTCATCCGATTCAACTCCTCAGGGATCAGCAACGGATTGCCTGTGACGCGCCAAAAATAATACCCCGTAGCTGTGCCAGCAACAGCCAGCAGAAGGAATAATGGCAGCAAAATGCGTTGGAGCGATATGCGCAGCCCCGGTCCTTCCTTCCCAAACATCCATACGCCAAGAGCAAATGCAACCGGCAAACTGAAAACAGCGCCCTCGAAAGGTCTGCTATTGGCCAAGATCGCCAGCCCCAACCCCATTAGCAGAGCATCGCGGACTCGATGCCGGCGAACGATCCGAGGCAATGCCCCTAAGACTAATGCTCCTCCTATCGCCGCGACTGCTCCTCCCCAATAGCTATTCATCCAGTAAGTTAAAACTCCCAACCTCATCACAGCTATAAGCCCCCCGAGCAAAGCCCATCCGGGAGTAAACCATCCCTGCAACATCCAGCAGATTGCCGCACACATCAGGCTGACACTGATCCAGACGCCCACCCACGGCAGCCCTGAAATGAGTTCCCCTGCCGCCAGGATGAGACCCTGAGCTGGAGGATACATGGAAGCGTAGGTCGGCAACTGGTTGACGTGGAAGGTCTCGAAATGAATCCACATCGGGTGTGACGGATTTGTGATCCGCCCGTGTGCAAACGTATCTGCCGCGAGCAAGTAACTGAACTCGTCATGAATCGAGGGCTGAGGAACTGGCGAAACTGGCAAGATGGCTGCGCGTAACACAAGGGCTAAGAGTCCAACTGTCAAAACGGAGAGACCCCGTCGCCTAGCAAGGTTGCCAAAGGCGCACTCCGTTAGGCCAAGCGCCCCCGAAGCCAGTTGCGGCTTAAGGAACGCAATCGCAATGGCAACGACCACCAGAGTCAGCTCAAACAGCATCAAGCGTTGAGGGAGATGGGACGGCTTCATCCGTTCCGAACCGATGAGTGCTGTCACTAACTGGAGCAACCTTGTCATAAGGAATCGAGCCTAGAGATCCATCCCGCGCAGGCTTGGCACTTCACAGTTCAATGGAGCAGGAAGCAGAACCGATTCTTTGGGGCTGAGAGCTTCCAATAGGCTCATGACGCCGTAAGACGCGGCGAACAGAAATGTCCACTCGATGGGATAGCGATACCGCAGATCGAATTGCAGGAGATAATAAACCAGCGGGTAGGTCAGCCATACGACGCCGATCGCCAATGCCGGCCAGCGATGATCCTGGAGCATCACGAATAGACCTGCGATTCCTGTCAGAGTAAAACACCACGTTAGCAAGGAGGAAATGATTCCCTTCGCGTGGGGCTCGATAGGAGGGAGCCAGAAGTAGCCCACACGTTCTGCGGTTAAGCGCAAGAATCTCCGGGGGTGTGAGCTAATCCACCCGAAAGCCGTGCGCAATTGCAGGTGGTAATATGCCGTTTCGCCTAACCGCTCAACCGTCCGGGCTGCGGCCAGACTGGAAAAGGGATGGGTGCTTTGAAACTCCTTCGTGTAGAGATTCTGTTCGAAAATGGGTAGTGCCCAATCGTTATTAGAGACGCTCAGCTCGAGCCCGAAATTTCCGCGGACAAAAATCAGGCGATGAAAAGCATAGTAATTCCGCAGGGTCCAAGGTGCAAGGACGATTCCGGCCGCAAGCAAGAGTGTGAGAGAGAATCGGAGATAGAACCGAAACTGGCTTCTGAAGAATTGAAGGGCTCCGACCGCCAAGAAGCCGAAGAGAACCGGCAGGAGGGTGGGTGTAAACAGCATCGCCACTCCCCAAATCGCCCCAATGAGCCAGGCCCGCCTGAAAGGCTGTTCGAGATTCCACATCTTCAGAGTAAGAATGCTCAGGATCACCAACAGCAGGGCAGTATAAGGCGTTTCGAAGGCTGCTTTCGTCTCGATATAGTTTCGAAGCGGTGACAACCCGCCGAGCAGGGCGGCCAGGACTCCCACGCGAGGGCTCAAACTGGCTGCCGCTGCTAGTGCCGGCAATAGGGCGAACTGCAAGCAGGTGGCACAGCAGGCTAGAGTTTGCCTAGCCGCCTCCGCCGTTGATCCCCTCCCAAAGAGCTCATAGATCCAGGACAGGAGGAGTGGGTACAGTGGAGCAACATGCGAGGTCGGGCCTGTGGGAATTTTGAATGGATTCGAAAAGCCCATATGCCCGGCCAGAGCGAACGCGACCCTGTCAACCTCGTAATCATCATTGGCCAGATCGCGCTTGAGGATGAATGCCCTCATTAGCCGAAACACGAAGAGAATCAGGAATAGCCAGAGACAAGTCCGGAAAATGCTGCCTGCGGCGCGATTTTCTTTGATTGCATCGATCATGGTTGGTCCACCCCCTTCCTAGGGCGGCATGTCAACTTCGAACAGGAACCTCGACAAGCCGAAAGGAATAGTCGCGGTGTTCACCTGGATTTCCCTGGCGCCCGTCGCAGGCTGCCAACGCAATATTGACCATCTCCCGCACGGTGACGAAGTGAAGCCGGTAATCAGTTCCGTTTCCTTTACCTTCGACCAATTCTTTAAGGAAGCGCTGCATCGAGGAACCAAACATTGCGGGTTCATCTCGGGGCGTCAACCCGTGGCAGTGGAGCTTGATGAACAGCCAATCGGGGCGTCCTTGGACGGTGATCGCCGCCTCTTGCCAGAGTCGCAGGCGTCGCATGGTTGGCGGATTGACGGCGGAGAGTTCGCCGTTTTCGATGCCCAGACGCGGCCGGCCGCGCTTGCGGCGGCAGAAGTCGATCATAAGCGGTCCCTGAACGATCAGCGGGAAAGTGCTGGGGGCGTGACCGCATTCCAAATCAATGCCACGGCGGTGGGGCGCTCGTTGATTGAGGGGCGGAGCACACTCGTAGATCGCGTTGATCTTGCCAATCTGCGCAGGGGAAGGCGCGGGGAGGGTGAAGTCGGCATAGCAACCGGTGTCGGCCAAAATCTGCATTTCTTCGTCCACGCCGCAAAAACGGCCGTGATCTGAATTTGCGAGGGCCCAGTTCCCATGAACGAATGCGTATCGCGGCGGACCGGCGCCATCTTCCCGGGAAAGGCAACCGCGGGCGGCCAGAGTGTTCCGGAATTCGATGAGAGTCCGTGCGGTTTGCTCCACCGTGTCCGGGGCATCCACGCCATGATGCAGATGTATTTCGATTTCGCCCCATCCGGCGTGGCAATGCTCGGCCAGACGGTCAACCAGGCTCGAGTTGTATTCTTCAGCCGGATAGAAATACGTGTGGCGCAATGGCTGGCCTTCGTCATCGCGCCAGGCACTGACCGCCGCGGGATATTCGCGACACCATTTTGTAACCCGCCGTTCCTGTTCGCAGAGATCCACCGGGATTGCAGATGCCCCGCTGCGATTCATCGGCTCAAAATGGTCCGCCACACCGATCACCAGATGTAGGGGGCGGATATCTGGCAGGCGCCTAACGAGACGTTGCCATAAGGCGGCAGGAAGCCAAGGCAAGATCGACCTAGTTTTTTTCCACATTTCCATTGGTTTTACATTCTGTATCTTGAGATAACCGCACACAGCCTTCCAACGAAGGCGCAGGCATGCGGCCAGGATTCAGTGGAAAGCCCGGTACGGCAGGTTTATTCACGCCGTGTTTTGAAGGTGGTTGTGAGAATCCATAACGCCGAAGTCTCCCTTTCACCCGGCCATAAAACTCTCCGAGCAACATCTGCGCATCATAGCTTTTTTCCACCAGAAGCTGGAAAGACGCATGCGCAGATTTTCTTTCGTAGCCCCTTTGGAAATTGTTTGTGTTGCCGAAACCCAAGACGCGCTGGTCTTCCCCCGTTAAGTGGCCCAGAAATGCAGCGTTCAGCTGCAACGGGTGATAGCGGTAATACTCAACATCCTCCCGCTGAAGAGGCACTGTTGGGTCGTGATAGGCGTAGAAGACGGCATTCCGTTCTTTCAGAATGGGGATGCTTTGCCTATGAAATCCAGATGTATCGAAGAGAAACGCCAGGCCTGCGGCTCCTGTTACTTCCACAAAACGTTCCGGCGGAAGTGCGCGGGCCTCGTCGCGGCTCAGAGGCTTTGGGTGGTGTTGGCCGTGAGTTCCCTTGACATAGATAAAACCTCCAGACGCGACGTCGGTGAGGAAAACAGCAAGCTTCACCTCGCGCGGGATCCAATCTCGAACTGAATCTTGGTCGTACCACGCGTCTCCGTGCCAACCATGAAAGTCACGCTTGGTCGGCAGCGATTTCCAACCTTTGGCCTCGACTAACTCGAATTGATCGCCGAGATAATCGCGCAGGATGGCGATCACATCCCGATGTAGGGCGGCATCCACAAAACCCTGATCCAGGAGCAGAACGTCGTGCACCATATGGCGAAACTTTTCCGTTTTTTCATAGCCGTCGAAATTGTTCCACCGCATGCGTTTCAGCCGCGCGTTGAAACTCACCTGCATTTCTTGTAGCTGTGCCCCGGTCAGCAGGTTGGGGAGAATTACAATGCCGTTCGTCTCTAGTTCCTTCGCCAGTGGATTTCCCATGTTTGCTTTTCCTTCTACGCAAAATTAGAGGAGTGGAGACTCATTCCTAGTAAAGGTCTAGATACCTACGAATTCCAGTAATCATGGTGAATTTGTCGAGTGCATGCGCCCGGGCCTGCTCGCTCATTTCCCGGCACAAAACTGGATTTTCCTGGAGAAGATGAATGTATCGGGCCAGCTCATGGTGATCGCCCGGCAAGAACAGAAATCCTGTGCGGCCATCTTCGATATACTCGGGCAACCCGCCGTTCCGGCTCGCGATCACCGGAAGACCGCTTGCCTCGGCTTCCACGTTTACCAATCCTGCGGCCTCCTCCCACAGCGAAGGGCACACAAAGCAATCCGCTGCCTGCATGAATGGCGCAACGTTGTCTTGCAGACCGTGAAAGGACACTCGGGATGTCAGGTGAAGCTCAGAGGAAAGTTGACGGAGCGATTCTAATTCTTCCCCGCTCCCTACGACCCACAAGACTGCGTTTGCAGGACCCTCCGCCATCGCCCGAATGAGGACGTCAATTCCTTTTTCCTTGATCAAATGGGCAACGGTCAGCACGACAAAACAGCCTTCGGCACGAAACTTTCTGCGAAGATCGTCGCGCACGCCGGCGTCAGGCCGGAACCGGTCTGTATTGATAAACTGGGGACAGCGTTCAAGATGAAAGTGAATTTGCTGGCGTTGCAGGTCGTTCAATACAAACTGGCTCACGCAGAATATCTTGTTGTATCGGCACAAAAATAATCGCTTCAGAACCCGTTTCGCCCTTCCAGTATCCGGTGGGTTTCCGGAAGTGCGGGAGATGTGGTCTGTGTAACAGTGCTGGACGTCGGGGTGGAGTAACGTTATTCCCCACACGTAGCCATTGCGCAGCATTTCCGTAAAGTTCCAATGCACTAAGGAAATCTTGTGACGTGAGATAAGCCGCGAAAGTCTAAGCAGCTGTGACCATGAGAACGTGCTTAGGTCTAGGTATTCAGCTTTGATCCCAAACTTATGATGAAAGTTGGCCTCACTCGCTTTTTCGCGACAAATGAAAAGAGGAAGAAAAAGACTGCCATGGGATTCAAAAGATCTTGCTAGACAAACGATCTGTTCTTCCATGGAACCGAACTTTAGCGTGGGGTCCAACACCACTGCATATAGCACGCGAGGCAAACTCCGTGAGGAAGCATTATCCGTCTGGCTTTCCTTCATTCGTTTTTCGAATGGACGAGGAAGAACGACATCGCATATAGACGCATCCGCGGAAGTGTCTTCGCGGCGCCGAAGTTTAGATTCAATAGAGTTCATTTTAAGCAGGGTTACGCTGTACGAGTACGCCAGGACAATTCGGATTCTGAAACATTCCTGTACAACCTCTTCTCCGAGGTTGCTTGCCGTGCAAATTGAATTTCGCGGGCAGATTTTCGGGCAATCGAGAGAAGCGCTGCGGTATACGCCACTAGGATATAAGGGAAAAATGCGTAAGCTACGCTCAGAAATAGCGAACCTACTGTGTACCCGGCCAAACTTGCGAAAAGAGTTCCGGCCAACAATCTTGTTTCGGTCCCCCTCGGCGCCAATCTCTTCGTTGCTCTCAAGTTCTTAAAGCCGCACAAGAGAATCATTACATACAGGACAAGCGCCGGAAGGCCGCCCTCCGAGCTCATGAGTGTGAAAGAATTGTGCGTCGTGTGCCACAGACCAGATACCTGATCGAAGTTGCCGGGGCCGACGCCGAAAAGTGGATGTTGCTTTGTGACCTCGACACTCTTCCAGAACAACTGCTGGCGAGCCTGTGAAGAAGCGTACGCGGCGGCCGTATCCTCGTCGGCGTTCAACGTTCCTTTGAGGCGGCCAACCAGCAGGCTGCCTGTGAACTGCCAAAGGATTACGCTTGCGAGCACTGTGAGCGCCAATAGATAACGCCGGCGTCCATGAATGGCGAACTCCCAGAGGAAGACCGCCGCTGTAACGACCAGAGCAACGAACCCTCCCCTCGATCCTGTAGAGAATACGGTGTAGAGCATCACCAGAATTGCAATCACCCAGGCAGCTCTCTGGAGCAGACTTCGGCTCAGGAATAGTAAGGCGAGGCATAGCGGAAGCGAGATAATGATCGCGAGCGCCAAATCATTGGGGTCAGAATAATATGCCCCGAACGTTCCTTCCAATCGCCCAAGGAGAAGGTGCCCCCTCCAAACAGCGACTGCGGCAATCACCGCAACGGATGCGGCCTGAATGAAGATGAGTCGACGCAAACGGCTCGGTGTATTCACCACAACAGATATTACTGTGACGATAAAAATGATCTTTGCGAAATTGAGTGTGCTCTGCACCGCCCCGCCCCGCCATACAGGCGACATCGCCGAAGCAAGGAACAGCTGTCCAACCAGAAGAAACAGGTAAATTACTTCCCGAGGCAAAGTGGAGCGGATTTGTTTGAGAGAAAAAATAAGGGCAATCAAAGCCAAACCGCCCGCGATCTTGGCGATTGGCACGACGACGAGGCCTGGTATCCAGTCCTCTGGCCGGGCACAATAAATCACCATGAACAGAAGCAGCGAAACATATGCGCCAACTAGTGGTTTCCGCCTCGAACTATGTTGTCGCGGTATGGCCGACTCCGTGACCACGGGGTTTCCTGCAACACCCACGCTATTGCCAGTGAAGCCCATTACCGCGCCCAGACTGCCTTCCTGCCAGTAATAAAGTAGAGGAATGCAACAGCGGCAGCTGTATTCAAGACAATGAAGGTCAAGGAGATATCCGACAATCGTGAAACCATGCCGATCCTGGCCCGGAATATGTTTAGTGCGGCGAGCGAATAGAAAACAAGCTGAAGCACGAGGGCCAGCTGATAAATGTCTTTTCGAAGCCAAAGTGTCGAGATCAAAAGTCCCAGCAGAGCAAAAGGGACCAGAAGTCGCAGCAATTTATGACAAACAAATTGGAAACGGATTGGATTCGAACGCGTTAGGAGCCACGGAGCCAGTCGCAGAAGTTGATAGTTCCCAATCAAGGTTCTTACTTTTCGCCGAAATTCTTGTCGTGGACCAGGCTTGAGATTATCCCAAGCGAGCGCCGTGTGATCAAAGACCACCCGCTGGCCCTGTCGCACAACCTGGAAAGGAACGTACACATCGTCCAGGATCGTTTCGGGGGGAATAGGTCGCAGCAGATTCCTTCGGACTGCATAAAATGCTCCCGTTGCTCCGACCATCGAGCCTGCGAGACACTCGCAGTAACGGATCTTCTTTTCCAGCTGCCAATATATGCCGACGCCCTCAGCAAACGCGGAGCTGGCATCTGTGCCGATATTGAGTTCGCCGCTCACGCACCCCACGGTTGGATCCGCAAAGTTCGAAACCAGATTTTTCAAGGCACCTGAATCGATCCACTGCCTCGCATCTGTAAATACAACAATTTCTCCCTTGGCTTCCACCACCCCGTGGTTCAATGCGGTCGCCTTTCCACATGGATTTGGCAAGATCACGGTTCGCAGGTTGGCATTTTTCCACGCAGCAAGGATGTCGTTGGTCTTGTCTGTCGAACCATCCGAGACAACAATGGATTCGATATGGTCTGCCGGATAATCCAGCTTTGCTAAATTATTCAGTTTGGCTCGCAGGTATTTCTCTTCGTTATGAACCGCAATAAGAATGGTTACTCTAGGTAAAATTCTTGCTCGCAGAACTGGCCGGGGCCAGAATCGCGCCATGAAATAGAGCCAAATCGGATACGCCGCGTAAGCCAAGAAGATCAGGGAAAAGGACAGCCAGAACAACAGCTTCATTTTGCACCCCGTCCCAGGAGGATTGTCTTGGTGGTGTCGAACAGGATTAGAAAATCAAGCCCTGGAGACATGTTCTTGATATAAAACAGGTCGTACCGAAGCTTTTCTTTCGCATCTTCGACCGAATTTCCGTACTTGTAGCGAACTTGAGCCCACCCGGTGATTCCCGGCCGAACGCTATGCCGCAAGTGATAGAAAGGAATTTCGCGAGTAAGCCATTCAACGAACTCCGGCCGCTCTGGGCGCGGTCCAACAAGGCTCATATCACCCCTAACCACGTTCCAGAGCTGTGGAATCTCGTCGAGTCGTGAGATTCTGAGGAATTTTCCGACGCGAGTAATTCTCGGATCATCGTCGCCCACCCAAGTAGGCCCGCTATCGGCCTCCGCGTCGGCACACATGGTCCGGAATTTATAGCAATAGAAAATCGTGCCATTGCGGCCGACACGCTTTTGCCTGTAGAAGACTGGCCCTGGAGAGCTTAGCTTGATTGCCAGGGCGATAAAAGGAAGCAGGGGCAAACTTAACAGCAACCCTAGAATCGATATCAGAGTCGAAGCGATCCGTTTGTAAATCATTAAAAGCCGAGAGACGTGAAAACCAGGCGAAAAGAGAAGCCAGCCTAAACGAAGTGATTCGATTGGAACTTTTCCTGTGATGGCTTCATAGATATCGGTTCCGTCCTGAATGAGCACGCCGCGGCTCTTGAGCGAGAGTAAAAGGTCGACAGGCATCTTCCCGCGACGCTCGCGCATGGCTACGACAATTCGGTTCACTCGATGAGCTTTGACAGCACGTGAAAGTTCTTCGCACACAAGCGGCTCAAGTGGTTCACCGGCAGATTCATTTCGCTCGCTGTTCACCTCATTAATTCCATTGCCGTCTGCCAAAACATGGCTCACAACGCGGAGACCCAATTCAGGGCGCGATTCCAATTCACGTAAAATGGATAGGGCCAATGGGCTATCGCCGAAGATGAGCGCGCGTTCCGCAAACTGAGGCTGACTATTAATGGCTGAGAAGAGTTTTCGCCAAAGCAGCAGCACTACCGCAACAAGCAAGCAACCAATCCCGAAAATCCCCCGGCCGAGCTCAAGGGCGGGATAAACATAATAGAGGAATGCCAAAAGAATGCACGCCGTTCCGAGCACCGCGATCAAACGGCTAAAAACCTCGCGCCGATTACTCAGGATCGACGAGTTATAAAGGTCGAAATAGTACATGCAAGTGATAAAGGCGGATGAGGCGACAAGAATCTTGACGGCTCCCTGTTCGTACGCAAGCATCAGGGTCGCATCGCTTGCACCCAACCGCGCGATCGTAGCGGCTACGAAGGCAAGCGCCACCAGACAGGATTCCGAAATCCCCAGGAAGACAGTGCGTGTCGGAAAATAGGCGTGTAGTAGTCGGATCAAAGGACAGCCGCAGAGGTACTCGCAGGCCCGGTGCTAACCCGGGGGTGTTGCAGAATGGGCGTTAGCCATGCATCCTCAATTTGAACTGCGACAGAGCGCCGGAGAAGCGTGACAGATAACACGAGGCGATTGTGCCCCTTGAAATCCAATAGGACGCCTTCCAGCCCCCAAAGGGGCCCGTCATTAATCCTCACCCTTTGTCCAATCTGTAAGAATGGATAAGGTTGGCTTGGGAGCCCAGACTTGACCGCGGACTGTATCGCTGCAATTTCAGTTTCGTCAATTGGTTCAGGAGTCTTGCCCTGTCCCACGATAAGGATGACGCCGGGGGTTATGCGGATTGGGAGCCGGTCAAGCGGGTTGAGTCGGCAAAAAACATACCCCGGGAAAAGTGGGCATTCCACTTCCTGGAATCGGTCAGACCACCGGCGTCGGGTCTTATACTTGGGCAGAAAACATTCAAAGCCCTTACCGGTCAAGTGACCGGCGGCGATATTTTCGTATCGACTTCTGACCTGCAGCGCAAACCAAGGATAGCTCATATTGGGAGACTCATTCATTCTTTTCAAACCATTCAGGTTCATCCTTGTGCAGTCTGACGAGAGCTCATTTGAATAAGCTACCGCCATGAGAGTCCCAAATTGATGTGGAACCCCGACTGCAATTAAACGTTCTTTCCTAATACAAACTCAGTAACGCAACCCGACTGCAAGCGCTTGCTGCGAGGCGCGTCGGCCAGCGATGCTCGATTCGATCGTCAAGCCTGCGTTCCTCCAGGATCGGACTCTTCGCGTGGAAAGATCGAATCTTTGCCGCCTGGTCTTCCGTTCGGTTGCCTCGCCCCTCTGGTCGACTCGTTCTCTTGAAGCGTGCGCGAATGCTCGGAGAGGTCATATTGGGCGTAAGGAGAACCAGTGCTGGCGTTGAAAACTGTGCCGACGATGAAGGCTTTGTCGAGCGCAGCCAGACTTTTTTGCGCCAGCTCTTTGGGCGTTACAGCCTCGCGGACAACGAGTAGCACTCCGTCGACTACAGTCGCTAGGTGACGCGAGTCCGCATAAATGTTCACCGACGGCGAATCAACGATGACCCAATCGAAGACAGCGGAAACTTGGTTCATGAACTCCTGCAGCGCACCCTTTTGAAGCAGCTCTGACGGATTCGTGGACGTAATCCCTGCGGGCAGATAATAGAAACCAAGAGGATCCACGCGGCGAATAGATTTTGTAAGTTCAATCTGACCGGCAAGATAGTCGGAGAGTCCGCGTTCGGGATCTATCCCAAGGACCTCTCGTCTCGAGTGGCGCAGGTCGGCGTTTACGAGCAGGACTGTCGATGAACTGCGAGCAAGTGTCGCGGCGAGATTAATCGCGACTACTGTCTTCCCTTCTCCGGGCACGGGGCTCGTTACAAGGATGGTTCGTAATTGCTGTTGTGCCCGGACCTGCAGAAGTCGCTGACACAGCACCCGAAAACTTTCCTGCGCGGAGGGCTTGAATTGTCCGGAGGCTAGGACGCGTTCATCCGCCCGCGGCTCACAAGTTACCTGCTCTGCCTGCTCCACGATTCCCGGCCGTGAGCCAATTCGAGCAGCGATATCCTGCCACTGCTCTCCCGGACTGACGCGCTCACTAATGGACTTGTCCAATTCGGCTTTTACCAGTTCCTCGAGCGACTCCAGAATTCCTTGTTTCGAACCCATCGGCGCACCCGACTTGGGTGCCGATGAAGACGCGCCAGTATTGTGGGCTTCAGTCGTTGACCAGGCTTCGAGTGAAGCCCTCAGATCGGTCCAATTCCCCGCGATACCGGCGGAATTACCTGACGTGCTCTTCCCGTTCGCCTTCTCAGCCAGGCTCAGCGCTTGGAAGATTCGACTCAATGGCTCTCCTTTTCCCTTGGAGAAAACAACTCCGGGTAAGCAAGTGCCGTTGAAGTTTTCGTTTCATTAACGGCGGCGAAACCGGCCGTATCCTCGCTGGTTTCTTCCTCCACGAGCACGGGAACCTCGGAGGCAGTCGAGTGCCCGTTCCCATTCACGCAATTCAGAGCCAGGTCCGCAGCAGCTTCTTCGATCAAATCTGGACTGACCTGCAATTTGTGCAGAGCGAACGCGGACATCAGGGCGTTATCACATAGTGTGTTGATCAAACGAGGAATCCCCTGTGAATAGCGGTAGATTTGTTCAAGGGCTGGGGCGTTGAATATCTCGGCGTTTCCGTCACCGGCGAGTTTCAGGCGGCACTGCACATACCTCGAACTTTCCTCCTCCGAGAGTACATGCAATCGAAACCAGAGAGCGATGCGCTGTTTCAGCTGTCGTAGACTGGGCGATTCAAGTTTCTTTGCAAGCTCTGGTTGTCCCACGAGGAGAATTTGCAGCAGTTTGCCACGTGGGGTTTCAAGGTTCGTTAGCAGGCGGATCTCTTCGAGCAATACGGGCGAAAGGTGTTGAGCTTCCTCAACCACCAGCAAGGTAGTAACTCCTCGACGATGTCGCTCGATCAACATCCGACTGAGCCCAATCAAGAGGTCACTCTTCTGGGTGGGACGAGGAGACAACCCTAAGTCGGCTGCGATGTACGAAAGGAACTCGTTGCTCGAGAGACGGGGATTGAACACGTACGCGAAAGCGACTCGTTTCTTATCCAAGAGGTCCTGCAGGCAACGGACAACCAGGGTCTTCCCGGTTCCGACCTCTCCGGTCAAGACCATGAACCCTTTTCCGACATTGATCCCGTAATAAAGTCCTGTCAAAGCCTCTTTATGCTGGGGGGCTCCATAGAAAAACGAAGGATCAGGACTGATCTCAAAAGGTGATTGCTTCAAATTGAAGAAAGTGTTGTACATAATTATCCAGCTATATATGTGTAAAGTCCCATTGCTACCGACACCGCGAAGAGAAACACCGTCGCCGCGGCTTCGGTCAGATGTGTCAGTTGCATCTGGACACGCTCACGACGGGAGCTCAGAACCGGGACGTGGACCAGAACGGGTATTGGGACAGATTCAACAAGGGCTCGCTCGTTATGAATGGCTTCATCGGTCATCTCTTTCATTGCCGTTAGCCCGAGCCCAATGCAAAGTCCCAAAGCCCAACCAATGGTAATAATCTCCAGTCGATTTGGCTCTGAGGGCTTGAGCGGGAGATTGGGGGGATCGACGATGCGGAACTGCTCCCCTTGCTGTCTCTTCTCGAGATTGGTCGCCAGCTCGGATTGCATTTTCTTCTGCAACAAAGATTGATAGTTCTGCTTGGAATTCTCATAATTGCGATTGACTTCGGCCAGTTGCTGTTCTCGCAGCGGAGTCAGATTAAGCCGCGACTCGAGGTCATCGATTCGTCCGCGCAACTTCTTTGCTGACTCCTGGTAATCATCGATTTCCGCTTTATTGACCTTGAGCCGACTCTCGACTTCTGCAAGAGGCAGGGATTTGGATGTCGGGGCAGTACTCGTTGAATCTTCCTTCGTCGACGCGCTGTCCGCTTTTTGCTCTAGCTGCTTCCGTGACTTCTCCCAGTCGGCGATCTGATCCCGGAGCTTCTCGACATCGGGATGCCGCGCAGTGTATTTCGCCTCCATGTCGGTCAATTGTTTGCGAAGATCTCGAATTGTGGCGTCCGCCGTGGCGAGCGGAGAGGCAGCGGCGTTCCCATCTGCACTCGCGGCAGAATCCTGCAGCGTCAGGTACTCGCTCCGCATGGATTCCAAATAAATCCTCTCTTGTTCGGCCCGTTCGATGGCCCCCGAATTGGCTTCGAGCTGAGTCTGCAGTCCCCCAAGCATCTGGAGCATGCTTTGCTCCTGTTCGGGCAGTTCACCAATAAAGCGGATCTTGTATTCGCGAAGGCGCTGCTCCTGCTGCGCCAAATCTTGGCGTGCCTGCTCCAGTTGGTTTTCAAGGAAGCTGGTCGTGCCGACCGATTGTTGGCCGCGCGATTGGAGGTTTTCGTCAATAAACAGCGACGTTAGTTCATTCGTGACTTGTTGAGCGACCCGCGCGTTGCTGTATAGAAAAGAGATACGAAACGCGGTTAATTCATCTTGCCGCCTGGGCGCCTGTACGAGTTCAATGCGAATGTCGGTCCGCATCTTGTCGACGACCTCATCGATATTCGTGTGCGGCCGCTGATCCGGGTAGAGATTGAACTGCTCGATGAGCTTCTGGATTCGCGTGCGGCTAAGAATTTGTTGGGTCATGCTTTGCAAACGGTCCTGGAGATCGGTCACCACGTTGGGAGTCACGTAAAGTTCGGGCACCTTCTGTTGTTCCACCAAAATCAGGGCTTCGGAACGATACTTTTCTGGCCAGAAATGTGCCACGCCAAAGGCCACAAAACCGCAGAAAAACAGTGGCGCCATCACCCACCAGCGTCGCCGCAATCCGATGGTCCAGTAATCCTGCCAGCGGATTGGGCTTGTCTCGAATGTGTCTTCCATCTTCATTGCTGCCCCAACGCGATCTGGTGAAATCTGTAGAAGAACTGGATTGAAAACATGTCGCGGTTAAAATCACCTACCGACGATGCTTGCCCATTGCCGCGTTGACTGAGATAGTCGTACCCGAAGCGCAGGCTAACTCTGTCCGAGAGCGACCGTTCCAGGCCAAATCCCGCGGTCACGCTGTAATAGCTACCAGCCGGCGCCCCCGACCCGAGACTACTGTTGTTGGCGTAATTCCCGCTCCAAACCGCGTCCCAACGTCCCGGCAGCTGCCGCCTTACGCTTCCTCCAACGGAGGTGCTGATCACTGCGCCGAGCAATCCCCCACCATTGGAGACCTGGTGCTGTGCAGTTAACAGGAATACTGTCCTGTCTAATCTCTTCGTCAACGCACCGCCCATTCCCCAATTCCAACCCGCCAGCAAAACGGGAACTTGTAAAGTTAAAGGACCAATAGCGACAGGAACAATTTCATTCGCGCGTGAATACTGCGGCCCCCCAAAAACGCTCATCGTCAAGCTTGGAGAAAATTGCTTCGCATAGGAAAAGAAGACGCTATGGACGAGAGTTCGCGAACTCGGCCCAAAAAGAATATCTTGAAACTGGTAGTCGGCCCCCAGCGTCGAGTGCAGGCTCAGCCGATGTTGGTACAGCAGGCCGGCGTCAGTCTCTTGCGTGTTTTGCAGAGCGCCTTCACTCGGAACTTGCTGTTTGAAGTCGAGTGTGGATTCGCCAACATAAAGGCCAACCGAGTCGTGCAGGCTCGCCTGGTAACTGGCATCGATGCGTGAACTGAGTGCAAGTTGCCGCTCTGTGGGCATGTACACAGTCTGGTTCAAACTTGTGGGTGAACCGAGCCCTGGAAGGAACTCTTGATTCTGGTTGGGCTGAAAAATGCCATTTGTATAGGACCCGCTTGTGCGACCGCGCAATGAGAAGCGGGAGCTCACTCGATAACTCGCGTCAAATCCCAGGATCTGATCGAGTGAGTTGAGTCCGGACGCAGTGCGGTAAATCCGAAAATATGGCCGGTAGCTCAGACCTAGACTGAAGCGGCTTCCTTCGCGACGCAGGCTAAGGCTCGGGCCTATTAGGAAGTCCACATCGCCAATCGGCTGTTGGTTGGTACCGAGGACGTTGCTATCGTAGGTCGTTCCCAGGTTCAGCCCAAGCAGAAGGATGTTGCGCGGAGAAGGAGTGCCAGCATAATTCAGTCCGGCTTTTTCACCGTTTCCGTAAGTTTGTGGGCCCGATGGACTACCGAGAGGTATTTCCCCCTGCTGCAGAAGAAGTGGTGAAGCCCTGCCCGCCGGCAACGCAGCACTTGACTTCGAACTCATCTTTGTCGAAGTTGACCCTGGTGCGTCTGTGCTTGATGGAATCGACTCGGCCAATACTGCCCCTTTGGGCGGTCGGCTGAGTTCGATCAGCATCCGGACAGGGTTGCCAACCTTCGTTACCCGATAACGAACTGGCATGGCGAGATCGAGGACAACCCGTGTCACCGGGCCTTGGCTGGTCCTGATTCGCACCTGATCGATCAAGCCATTTTGGACGGCGATCGGCCGGGTGGTCAGACTGGGATTAACTCCGGTCTGCGGAAAATCCAGATACACGCGTTCTGGATTCGTCAGGTGGCCAACCTTGTATCGAACATCATCAGAAAGGTCTATGACTAACCGACTGTAGTTGGATTGGGAATAAAAATGCACTCCAACGAGGTGAGCCCCGGTCGCACCGGGCGATTTCCCCTCATCGCTCGCGGATCGGCTTTTCGCGTCTGTGGCGTCCAAGGGCACCTTGGCAACGAGCACAACGAAAATTAATGAGATGGCTAGCGAAAATAAGCGCTCCCTGCAAACAAATCGAGCATCTGGGAAGAGTGGGGCTGTTTTCCCCGCTAGGTGTAAACCGAATTGGAAGTTTCTGCCGTTCACTTTTTTTGTCAACCTGGTCTAAGGCACAACCAAAGTATCGCCAGTCTGAATTTCGATGTCCCGATACGTTTCTTTGCCATTCACAGCAGCTTTGTAATCAAAGAAAACACGCTTTCTAGTTCCGTCTGGCATCAGCCTGAGCAAATAAATCTTTTGCACTTTGGCAAAATCGCGGAACCCGCCGGCCATCGCCAAAGCGTCGAGAATCGCCACATGGGTCGCGAGGGGATAGGTGCCAGGCTTCTCCACCTGGCCGATGATGTAAAACTTGCGGCTGTTCACCTCTTGTACGATCACGGTGACCTGCGGTTTGCGGATGTACGAATCGAGCTCCTTGGTCAGGCGGTCCTGGAGCACCCGAGGAGTGAGGCCACTCACCATTATGTCCCCAACCAATGGCAAAGAAATTTTCCCATCGGGCCGCACTGGCACAGACCTGGAAAGTTCGGCTTCGTGCCAAACATTGATCGCGAGAACGTCTTCGGCACCGATGACGTACTCTTTATCCGCGGGAGTCGAGTCAACATTTTCCGTAGCTCTACCCGGCTCAGCTTTGGTCTCCCAGGCAGCTGCAGAATCACTCGGCACGTTGGCGGGGGAGGGTAAAGAGGCCGACGTCGAAACTGGCTGATTTGAGAGAGGCGCTTGGGCATTTGTAGGACCAGCTGAGGGAACTTCTGCGTGCTCCGTCGATCGTGAGCTGTCCTGGACACTTGGAACAATCGTCGAAGGCGCACGTTCATCCTGTCGATTGGCCGGGGGCGAAGCCGGTTCCGTTCCTTTGGTTGTGGACTGGAAGGCCGGGAGCCTCGGTTGGATCGAGTCAAAGGTGACGATGACAGTGTTACCGTCGGAACGAATGTTGTATGAGGGCTGGCCTTCTAGGTCGACGACCACCCTCGCCACGTCCGCCTTGAATTGCCCAACGCGCACAGAACGCACTGGATGTAGATCGATGCGGGTCGGCGTCGACCGGACACGTACATGAGCGCCGGTGCAATCAAGGACCAAGCGATCTGGATCGGCCAAGCGAAATGGGGCACAGGAAAGTGCGCCACTCGCAAGTACGCGAACTTGGACCTGTTGACCTAACCCGGCTGTCTGTATTTGCTCGATCACAGCGAAAGCGGGTTCCATCGGTCTAAACGGACCTTCTGGTTCCTTCGAAGGTACAGCCATCGCAACTTCGCGCGGCGTGGGCTTTGTTCCATTTCCATCTGCCCATCCCAAAGGAAGAACGGGCGAAGACACGAGAATCATTGCAGCGATCTTGGAGGTTAATCGGCAGTGTCGTGAGATCTTCATTGGACAAAACTTTTAGCAACCCAATTCAACTCTTACTCCGGTTCCCTCGCGGCATCGAGGGAAGCATTTGGTCCCCGGGTCGGGGGGACACCCGCTTCTCGCATTTTGCAAAGTAGTCCCGCGTAGCTGATACTGAGGGCCTTAGCCGCCTTCCTGCGATTCCAGCGGTGTGTCTCAAGGGCTTTGAGGATGAACGTTCGCTCAAGCTGTTTGGTAGCGTTGCGCACAACTTTCTTTAGCGAAACCACTCCATTGGACGGAATCTCTGGATGCAAGAAATCCTCATGCCCATTTCGCAGCGCGCCTCGTAGATCTTCTTCTGATCCGAACACGACGTAACTTTTTATTAAGTTTTCGAGCTCTCGAATGTTTCCGGGCCACGAATATTTCATCAATTCCCTTAAAAGGCCCTCGGTGAGCGGAGGCGCGGAACGTCCCAACCGATTGCTATGAGTGCGCAAAAAATAGTCAACCAATATCGGAATATCGTCTTTTCGGTCCCGAAGAGACGGCAGTTGGATTGTTGATACACTGATTCGATAGAATAAGTCTTCACGGAACGTGCCAGATTTCATTTCCTGTTCGAGAGAACGATTGGTAGCGCAGACAAAACGGGCGTCGATCCTTCTGTCGCCGGCAGCACCGATCCGATTGAACTCGCCATCTTGAAGAAGCTGAAGTAACTTCGCCTGAAGGGAAGGGTCCAACTCACCAATCTCGTCCAGAAAGAGGGTGCCGCGATGTGCAAGTTCTATGCGACCCGCCTTCGTGCCATATGCGCCAGTAAAGGCGCCCTTTTCATAGCCGAAAAGTTCACTCTCAATCAAAGTGCCCGGAATGGCTGGACAACTCACCTTCACAAAAGGTCCGTTCCTCCAGGGAGACTGGGAATGAATCAGCTTTGCAAACACTTCTTTTCCGGTGCCGCTCTGTCCTTGGAGCAAGACTGCGATGTTGGCACCCGCGGCCTTTTCCAATTTCTGGCGGATTTTGCCCATAACTGGCGAGATTCCAAATATCACGTTACCAGGGGGTAGGCCTGGAATTGGCGCGAGGAGCCCTGAGGTTTGTGTTGCGGTACAAGTCATTGACGTCTTCCTATGAAATCCAGATGGTTACTCGCGCATCCGAATTAATGCTCACCGCCGCAGGTTCGTCTGCCAATAGACAGGTAGCCGAACCGTTTGGCCAATCTCGACCAGAACCTCACGACAAGTATTTGGTCTGAGGTCTTGATTCGTTTCGAATCCCAATTCTGTTTTCAATCATGAACAGGGTAGACACCATCGAGTAATTCGCAGCTCCTATTAAGGATCGCAAATCCTTGTTGCGACCCTGGGTTAGTTTCTGGTTCCACACGGATGACCAATCCCTTAGCCGTCAGCTGGAGATTCGTGGGTGTCGGAGTGACATCCCGAAAAGAAACATCCACACGAAGATCAGCCTTCACTGGAGGTTTGATAACTGAATAGATAAACATACCCTTTGGACTAATATCCCGTGTGATCCCCTGTTCCCGTCGAAGCACACCCTTGTCTGTCCACTCGAAATCCACGAGTGCACGGACACCGTAACGGATGTGCTCTCTTCGCTCCAAACGCCCTTTTACCTAGCAACTAGCCATCAGAGGCCCTTTGCTCCTCCCGTGGCATTTTGGTCGCGGTCAAAGTCATTTCCGGGGGTCTCGTAGAGGTTATTCCTGCAGATCATCGAGGGCAAGAAGCGGACCTTCCCTTTCTTGGAAAGTCGCAAGGAGTGGAGCACCTTTACTCCATGTCTGCGGGATGTATAGGAGAAAACTCCCCTTGCGCAGTAAGTGAGGGAGGTGAGACATGAGCAATATTGCTAGAGGCTCGGGCATACTCGCTGCGAGCGAGTAACGACTCTACCGAGCGATAAATATTAACGACCTTGCGGCTCTGGAATTTGTCGGTTTGACATACTGCTTACGAAATTCTTGACATGTGTTTTCTTTCGTGATAATTGGTGCAAGCCTTTTAAAGGCCATTACTCATAGTACGGATCTTAGTAGAAATATATCGTTAATAAGGCCCATAACTTCGCAAATAAAATATGGATGTTAACGATTGCGCAGGAGTTCCGAATATGGCGTCCCCGCCCCCCCCGGTGATGCTGGCCGAGACCCAATTAAAGACCGGACGAAGTCCGATCCGAGTCTTAATGGCCCTTGGCTCGCCAATGGATTGTCAGTTACTGCAGTCTGCCTTGAAGGGATCCCATCAGCAACTCAAGGCCGTGGCTTGTACTGTATCGAGGACCGACACCCTTCAATGTTTGTCTCGGGGGAATGTTGATGTAGCCCTGATCAACGCCGACTTGGAAGACGGGCGCTTGACAGGGTTAAATGTCCTTTCAGAGATCCAAGCCTCTTACCAGAGCACACCTGTCGTCACGCTCTTTGATAACTGGAACGATGATTTAATCGTCCATGCTTTTCGCGCTGGCGCCATGGGGGTTTTTTGTCGATCAGAAAAAAAACTAGAAATGCTTTGGAAATGCATAAGAGCGGTGCACGCGGGACAAGTATGGGCCAATACCGTTCAAATGCAATTGCTGCTAAGGACGCTCAGGAAAGGAACACCTATCCGGACGCGTTCTTCTCCTGGAATGAATTTGCTAGCCGTGCGAGAAACCCAGGTCGCCAATCTCGTGGCAGAAGGCTTGGCGACCAACGAAATCGCGAAAAAACTAAACATCATGGAACACACGGTGAACAATTATGTATTCAAAATTTATAACAAACTCGGAATTTCTAGTCGGGTCGAATTAGTCCTTTACATCATGAATCGGGGGGAAGAACACAAAGCTCCTGGCTAGCGGTCCTGTAGGTTTCGATCAAGGAAAAGTTTAGCTGAGGGCTGGCTCCTACATGCATATGGACCTGCAACGCGTCGGCTAGTTAACGGTAGCAGGTGCGGTCCAAACCAACTCAACTCTTTCGGTCGACATCTTCAGCACAACATATGAATGAACGTGGTAACCACCCCGGCAACTTCGTGCAAATCTGAAGCCGGAATCTCCTCTCGACCTTTGATGACGTTCACTTGACTTTGTTCTTGCCAAGAAGAGATCCATTGTCCATTCCTTAGAGTGAGACCAGTTACTACGTATCCCCATGTTCTCGCATAATTAACTCACCCAGACGTAGCTCCAAGTTGAACAGAGCGCACAAACACGTAAGTCATCGGCATTCAATTGAATATCGACAGTCCAGGTAAATCATTAGAGTTTTGCATAATTCTAAGAAGATTATAT
>Ga0182024_10002705_pt1 | contig 43560 bp, 43 predicted proteins | sample P32metaG_FD_120480 | JGI IMG/M metagenome (GOLD analysis project Ga0182024, IMG submission 120480) | Permafrost microbial communities from Stordalen Mire, Sweden - P3-2 metaG (Illumina Assembly) | ecosystem: Environmental > Terrestrial > Soil > Wetlands > Permafrost | place: Sweden: Stordalen... | reverse complement strand
CGATTTGTACCGCGATCCTGCTTTTGAGGCTTTCGACGACTTCAACGACTTTTTAGAAGCAGTAAGTTACGCGACTTCAGAAACATGTCAAGTTCGTGGTTCGAATCCAAGCTGGGGAGCCAACCCGGTTTGACAATTGCGGACTTCGATCTTCCTTTCCCGGAGCTTGCCAGCTCGAGCGCTGGCGACGCTCCAACCCGGATTCGAACCAGCCCGTTTTTCAGCTCACGACGCGCAGGCCGAGGTGCTTGGCGAACGGATCGAAATCGCGGTCGTTGTGTAGCAAGTCATACCCGCTTTCGATGCACCAAGTGGCAATCAGCGTATCGATGGTTTTGCGAACGGTCACGCCGGTTGCCCGCAACCTCCGGAAATTCCTGGCCGCCTGAATCGCGATTTCCAGTCCGCCCAACTCCACAACGGTCAACGAAGTCAGCATCTTCCTGACTTCGTTGAAGTCGCGCTCGTTCGCGAAGCCTTGCAGGACTTCGGTGAGAATCAGGTCGCCGATCGCCAAAGGCTCGTGGCCAAGTAGCCTGTCGAGTTTCTCCGTCTGCGCTGTGATCGTCCCTCTGAAGTAGTCGATCCACACGCTGGAGTCGACAAGAATCAACCGTCGCTCCGCATGGCGTTAAGATCGCCCTGCCAGTCCAATTTACCGCGGAGCCGGCGGATTTCTCCCTGCTTGCTCAGGCGTAACAGGGTGCGCAATCCCTGTTCAACGGCCTCGCGCTTGGTCTTCAAGCCGGTGGCGCGAAGGGCGTCCCGCATCAGCCTGTCGTCAATCACTATGTTCGTCCGCATTTTTGTGTGTAGCCCTAGATTTAATTATACACATTAGCTCTGCGTTGGTCAATGCGCTCCCGCGCCCGGACCCGCGCCGCCTTTTGGTTTCCTCATGATGAGAATCAATGGGATCGTCGCCAGAAACGCGAGAGTGAGCAAATAAAACGCGTCCACAAATGCGCGCATCGCGGCTTGACGTTGCACGATGCCGAACAACGACGCGTAGGCCCGCTGATCCGCCAAGCCCGGGCCCGAACCGCTCGCAAGAAATATCCCGCGCAGCGCGCCGAACATCTGTTCCGACTGCGGGCTCGACGAGTTCACGTGCTCGCCCAGAATGGCCGTGTACTTCTGCTGAAAACGCGTGTTCATCAGGGCTACCGTCGCAATGCCCACGCTCCCGCCCAGGTTGCGCATCAGGTTGAACAGGCTGGTGGCGTTGCCCATGGCCTCGCGGGGAACCGGATTCATGGAGATCGTCGTCAACGGAACGAACACCATGCTCAGACCGAAGCCCTGAATCGCCTGCGGCCAGAATAGGTCCCAGAAGCCGACATCCAGACTCAGGCGGGACATTTGATACGTAGAGATGGCGCCCAGCAATAAACCCAGCGCCAGAACCTTGCGCGCATCGAATCGCCATAGCGTCATGCCGATGATAGGCATGCCAATCATCGAGCCGAGCCCGCGCGGCGCCATGGTGAAACCGGTGGTCATGGCCGGATAGCCCAGCAGCGTTTGGAGCCAGATGGGAATGATCACGATGCTGCCGTACAGCACAAACCCCAGCACGGTCATGAGAAACACGCCGGTCGAGTAACTGGGAAGCTTGAAGACGCGCAGGTTCACCACGGGGTGGTCGGCCGTTCCTGCTGCTGTTCGTGGGCGGCTACTACTGGGCCGGCTTCACGACCTTGTGGCAGGAGTACCAGGGCAAGCTCGCCTTTGAGCGCCAGCGTGAGCTGGCGGTGGACCGGGCTGAAGCATAGCCGTCGCGTCTTGACACGTTACGGCAACTCAGTTCTCAACGGGGACCTTGCTGCCGCCCCCAATCACAAGGACGTCGAACGGCATTTTGCGCGGACTGAGCTCGAGGCCGAGATCTTCCAGCATGCTGAAGATCGAGGGAGCCGTATCCCGGAGTGTTTCTTCCTTGGAGAGATCGAGCGGGAAGTCGTAAAACCCTTGAAGGCCCGTCATATCAATCACGGGACTGCGAAGCATGGGGGTGACATACTGGGCCAAAGCAGCCATGGTCATGCTCTTCGCTAGCCTGTGCTCGCCATCAACCGCCCAGTCATTTTTGACAGCCGCGTTCTCAACTTTCTGCAGCTTAAGCCGGCCTTTTCCGACGATCGGATCGTACACCGGCAGCTCTCTGGTCTCGTGATGCAGAACAAGCTTGAAGCTCTCCACCAACAGATTCTGGAGCATCGGCGGAATTTGTTCCTTCGGCGCATTGTCCGGCGCCTTGGCGGCGATGTCGTATCGCTCGGTCGAGATCCACGAGGGGCCCTTGATCAGGTCGCAGCACCCGATCCCGTAGGCGAAGCTCAAGAGCTGCATCAAGGTGCGGTTACTGAAAACTGCCCTATCCCCGCTGACGGACGTGCGGCCCGCTGTCGTCCCCGAGGAGGGTGCGATTCTGACGGAAGCCACCTCGAAGGTCGGCGTGGCGGCAGCGGGCGACTGCGATTGAGCCGGAAAGACGGGGACGAGCGCCATCGCGGCAACTAACAGGGCAAGCTTCTTCATGGCTGGCTGAGCCTCTGAGGGTTAGACGATCCGACCTTTGCGAACGTGCAGGGCGTTAATTTAATGCAAGCGTTTGTCTGAGTGCCAGCGTTAGCGCGGATTCGAGTCTACCCGTTTTTCAGGCCACTACGCACAGGCCGAGTTGCTTGGCGAACGGATCAAAATCCCGGTCGTTGTGCAACAGGTCATACCCGCTCTCGATGCACCAGGTGGCAATCAGAGTATCGATGGTCTTGCGAACGGTCACGCCGAGGACACGCAACGCCCGGAAATTCCTCGCCGCTTGAATCGCGATTTCCTGTCCGCCTAACTCTACGACCATCAACGAAGTCAGCATTTTCCGGGCTTTGTTGAAGTCGCGCTCGTTAACGAAGCCTTGCAAGACCTCCGTCAGAATCAGGTCGCCGATGGCCAACGGCTCATGACCAAGCAGCTTGTCGAGTTCTCGGTCTGCGCCGTGATCGTTCCCTTGAAATAATCGATCCACACGCTGGAGTCGACAAGAATCAACCGTCGCTCCTCATCGCGTTGAGATCGCCCCGCCGAGCAAGGGCTCAAATGCGGCCCACTGCTCGGGCTGCTTGATCGTCCATTCGATTGAGGGCGCAAGGCCATAGTCGGCGCTTTTCAAGCCCCGAAAGATCCAGGTGTCTCGGTCGAGATCGCCCTCCCAATCGAAGGACAGCCTCGGCGGCCGAAACGAGTCAAACGTCTTGATGATCTCCGCCCAGTTGCGGCAGGTTTCAGGTTCCGGCTGCTTGGCATCGGGCTCCACGGTTTTCATCATCCTATCTCACGGGAACGAGCGTGAGCGCTCGAACGTGTTCGAAATCGCGGTAATCAGCAGTAACAAGAGGTAGATCCCACTGAAGCGCCGTCGCGGCGATCCACGCGTCCGCCGTCGTCATCAAGCGTCCTGCCGAGCGACTTTCGGAAACGATTTCGGCCCAATGGAAGCAAGTATGCTCATCGGCGAAGAGCGTTGTAAATAACTCGATGTGCTTTTTCAATTCCGCGGCCCGCTTCGGTCCCCAACGATTCTGCTTGGGCCAGAGCGCAAGCTCCGCCCTTGTCATGAATGAGATGAACAATTGGTTGCCCGAGGCCACGCTCGCGCATTGTGCGTACAAAGTATGGTCCGGCTTGAACAAGATCGACACTGCGTTCGTGTCGAGAAGAAACACCTTCATTTAGCGGGCTTGGTTCGAACAGGCTTTTGGCGTCGCAACTGGCGAATGACGCGGCGGAAGGAATCAACCTCCTCCGGATGGCCTAAATCCTGAAACGGAAAGGATACAACCGGCGGCTTGGCTCCAGGGACTACAACAGGTCTCTCCGGGAGCACCTTCGGATCGAAAACTAGCTTCGCCATACTCCAATGTTACGCCAAGTCCATCTCAGGCTGGTTTCAAGATTCGGGGGCGCAGGAAATCACGGTTGTCTACGATCGCGTCCGCCTTCGATTCGGGGCGTTCTTCGTTGACGTAGATCTGCCACGCCGGTTCATATCGCGCTTCGAACTTCCGCCGAAGGACATCGGCCGGACTGGTCACATCGCCATACCTATCAAGGTCCCGGGACAAACACGTTCCCGCGTCGACATCCAGAAGAATTCGAAAATCCCAATAGGCGTTCAGTTCCCGGCGAAAAAGAAAGAGGCCTTCGAATAGCAAGACAGAATCGGCGCCCACCCTGATCGGAGGGGCATCGTCCCGCATGTTTGTGCGAACATCGTGGGCAACTTGCCGGCACGACACCGGAAACACATTTCCCGACAAAGGTCTGAGAAGGGAATCGATTACGGCCTGATAGTCGTAGGCGTCTTCATAATATCCTTGGGCCGAATATTCGCCTTGCCGGTAGCGGCGCTCGCGCGGGTTATGAAAACCATCCACGGAGGGATGCAGTACGGACAACCCTCTTGTATGAAGAGTGGATGCCAGTTCGCTCGCCAGGATCGATTTTCCGGAATCGCAACGCCCGTCAATGCCCACCTAAGGGCCCGCTCTCTTCCTTGCGTCCAACAATCTCTCCGGCTAGAAAGGCTAGCAATTCTTCCCGTTCCATCTGCGCTTTTGAAAGATGGTCGCACACCTCAGCGAATCGGCGCCCGCGCGGTGCTCGCTCAGCAGCCCTCCGTGGATCCTCGCCCATTTGAGGTCGCCGCCCGCCGCCTGAACACCTCCGTCCACAACGGCATCGGGAACCATTTTGACCCCGAGCAGGCGAGCTGAACCAAGATGGAGAATTTTCTTATGCTTCAGCCGCTTCTCGCGGATCGCTTCCCAATTGAAAATCCATCGCGAGACCAGAGAGCTTACGCGGCGCACATGACCTTCGTGCATCACGCCCGTGCGCGAAAAATTATCTCCTCGCGCCTCAGCCACTTACCGCTGGCGCTCGCAGTGCTTCGCCACAACCTTCCCAGATGCTGGGATCGGGAGTTTGGCTATTCCTCATTGGAACCAGACCACCGGACGCGGGAGAGTGCTCGAGCCTACCCCGCGTTCGCGTATCCCTCGATGAGCCTTGCCGTTGAGGTACAGCGGTTCTTTTCGCCGTTTGAAGGTTATCAAGCTGGCCGGGGCGCCTCGAAATAAGGAAAAAAGATGAAGTAACGGTAGAAAACAACGAAATGAAAAGCGGAGAGCCGCCGAAAGCGCCAGAGGCGCCGTCTACTTGCTCTCGCCGATGCGGTGCAGTTTAATCAGGTTGGTGCTGCCCGTGCACCCGATGGGCTGCCCGGCACGAACACGACGTTGTCGTGCGGCTTCAGGCGGCCGGACTCGACCAGCATCTGTTCCATTTGCAGCGGCATCAGATCCGTCGATTTGACGTCCGGCGCCAGGATGGGCTCCACTCCAAAGGAGATGCTCAACTGCCGCGCGACACATTCGTTCTGCGTAAACGCGTAAATCGGAACCGGAGGCCGGAACCGGGAGATCAACCGCGCGCTGGCTCCGCTGGAGGTGAAGACCCCGATCGCCGGGCTTGACGTCCTTGGCAAATTGGGAATAGCTGGTGGATGCCAACGCCGCGGTGCCCAGGACTTTCTCCGTGGTAATGCTGAAGACACCGCCCGTTTCCAACTCGCACTGGCCTCCCTGAAACGTTCCCAGGCGAATTTTTGGGCCTTGCAGATCCAGCAGGATTCCAGCTTGGATGTCCAACTCGGCCGCGGCGGCGCGCACATTCGCGATGCGGGTCAGATGATCGTCCCAGGCGCCGTGGCTCGTATTCAGGCGGAACGCGTTCACCCCCGCCGCAAACATGCGCTGCAAGGAGGAAGAGCCGCTAATCGCGGGTCCCAGCGTCGCTACAATTTTTGTTCTAGGCATGAGAGGGGAAAGTCGGTGGAATCCGAATTCTACGGGGAAGGAACGACTGCACTGCCGAGTGCAGTTGTACCGCAAGGATAACTCACGCGATCCGAATCCTGCAAACGGTCAGGCCGCTTTTATATCCGTTTGCGCGAAATCATTCCCGATGTAAAGCAGCGGAAGTCCGCTGAGAGCAGCGACTGCGTAGGACATGCAATCTCCAAAATTCAAAGCTGCCGGATGGCGTCCTTTGCCATAGCGGTGAAAGGCCTCCGCGGCCACTTCAAAGTGTTCCCCTGTAAATGGAATCACCTGGATTTGTAGCCGCCGCAGGGACCGTGCGATTTCCCCCCGTGTGTCCCGCCCGGTCCGGGCGCTCAGCACCATTGTTACCTCGAGTAAGGTTGGCGCTCCTATCGCCGCGATGGTTGACCTAGCAATCTTTTCAAAACACGCCTCATGCCGCGGTTCCTTCAGATATATCGAAAGAAGCGCCGAGCTATCGATCACCATGCGGCCTCAAACCCCATGCGGCCCGTACCCGAGGATCTTCTCTCGCTCACGCTTCGTGAGCGTCTTCCCTAAGACCTCGGGGGGAAAGTTCGGCCAGATTGTCCGCTCGAAAAATTCGATGAGCCCCTCCTTCGTTCGAGGACCTCCATGCACAACCGCCAGCCGCGCCTTGCGTTCCTCAAGAGCGCGCCGGATGGCTTCCGTCTTCGATTCGTTCGCCATCCGGGAGACCTCATCCGCGAGGCGCTCTACCTCTTGATTCTTGATGTTCAGTGCCACTTTACACCTTTATACCATTATTACACCTCAGCGCCATAAGCAGCGCGGGGAAATTCACCCACCCGAGAGGTGGCTGGCGCGGTCGCCGCACCGGGAGGAGAACTGAAGGCCCGGCGGTGTGGCTCCAAGACGAGGCCCTGCCACAGATGGGAAAGCCACCTTCAACGCAGAACAGCTCCCCAATCGCGATCGTTGCATTACCAGCGGGAAGTCCGCCCGGTAATACAAAGTTGATTTGGAACAGTCCCACCGCTCCGGGCGCGAGGCCCATGAATGGGATGGGTGGCTGGCCGACGCTATAGCTGTACGGCAACCAGCTGCTGGAGCCGATGGAAAAGCCGGAGTTGATGGACAAGCCGAGCTGGGCAACATCATTCCCAAAAACATTCGGCTGCGGCACGAATGACGGCGGCGAGGACGGCGCCGTCTGCCCGTCGGGCACTGCCGGAGAGGCCGTCGGAAGACCGGTCGCGTATCCGACGATTGTTTCACCTGCCGTCGCGGGATTGTCCATCGTCACCAGCGAATAGTCGGATCCGTGTTAAAAAATACCAAACGATGTCCCGGCGATCTGGAAGAAGTCGCCAACTGTAACGAAGGGGTAGTTCGCAGAAAAACCCAAATTGACCGTCGCCGACCCTTGGAAGCCGCCCTGGCTGATTACCACTGTGGACACCTCCGTCTCAATCCCGAGCTGCGCCCCGAGCGGCACCTGGAAGTTGATCTGCTGGTACCCGCCAAGATCCGCCACTGCAAAAAGCGGAGCGGCGGCACCTCCGATGGTCAGCTTATTCCGGCGAGGTTGGTAGGTAGCGAAGAACCGGGCGCGCCGACCACCCCCTCGACAATCAGGCCGGTGCAAAATATGGTGCCAATCGATCCGCGGGGAGGCAGGCCTGCTTGAAAGCCGGCGGCGTTGGTCACGAAGATGTTGGCGATCTGAGCATGCAACGCAAAGAGAAGCAGCGCTTGGAGCGTCAGGATCGCGACCATCGTCTGCTTCACGTGTTTTACTTTCCGGGCCACGGATCGATACTCATCGTAGACGTGAACTCCTTTTACTATGATGCCACCTGCGGTGCGCGTCGAACCGCGAGGGGCCCTGCGGGAAAACCCGCCCCACCCCTGATACCCTAGGAACCATGAGGCTTCGTTTCCTTGCACTGCTGATTCCGGGTCTGCTCCTGATACGGAGCGGCGAGGCTCAGTCTCTTCAGGATTTTGAGAAAAAAGTCACCGAGTTCAAACTCGCCAACGGTCTCACCTTTCTGGTCATCGAAAGGCATGAGGCGCCGGTGGTTTCTTTCCACACGTATGTGAACGTCGGCTCGGTGGACGATGTCACGGGCCGCACCGGCCTGGCGCACATGTTCGAGCACATGGCCTTCAAGGGCACCGAAACCATCGGCACCAAGAACTGGCCCGAGGAGAAGAAGGCTCTGGATGCCGTCGAGGAGGTCTACGACCGCCTGGACGCCGAGCGCAACAAGGCCTACCGCGCCGATCCCAAAAAGATCGCGGCGATCCAGGCCGAGCTGAAGACCGCCATGGACAAGGCCAACAGCTACGTAGAGGAGAACGAGTTTCCGGGCATCGTCGAATCCAATGGCGGCGCCGGATTGAACGCCGGCACGGCCGAGGATCAGACCACGTACTTTTACAATTTCCCCTCCAATCGCATCGAATTGTGGTTCCTGCTGGAATCGGAGCGCTTCCTGCATCCCGTTTTCCGCGAGTTCTACAAGGAACGCGACGTGGTGCGCGAGGAGCGGCGCATGCGCACCGAATCGAGCCCCGTGGGCAAGCTGGTGGAACTGTTACTTTCCACCGCCTTCGCGGCGCACCCCTACAAGACCTCGCCCATCGGGTGGGCCAGCGACATCGAAAACTTCCGGCGCACCGAAGCCGAGGCGCTCTACAAGCGCTACTACACACCCGGCAACATGACCATCGGCATCGCTGGCGACGTGAATCCGGCCGAGGCCAAGAAGATGGCGGAGAAGTATTTTGGCCGTCTGCCGGCGGGTCCCACTCCGCCCATCGTGCGCACCGTGGAGCCTCCGCAGACCGGCGAGAAGCGCGTCGGGGTGGAGTCGGCGGCGCAGCCGTTTTTGCTGATCGGCTACAAGCGGCCCGACCAGTATTCCAAAGACGACGTTCCTCTGGACGTGCTGAGCGATATTCTTTCCGATGGCCGCACTGGAATCATGTATAAGGAGATGGTGCGCGACAAAAAGATCGCGCTGGCGGCGGAGAGCGGCGCGACGTTCCCCGGAGGCAAGTATCCGTCGCTGTTTGTTTTTTTCATCGAGCCGGGATCGGGCCACTCCGTCGAGGAGAACGAGAAGGCCGTGTATGGCATCATCGACGGAGTTCAGAAAAACAAGGTGGACGCGGAATCGCTCCAGAGGGAAAAAACCAAGCTGCGGGCGTCCCTGATCCGCCAGTTGGACAGCAACGCGGGTCTGGCGCAGCAATTGTGCTTCTACCAGGCCAACTATGGCGACTGGCGCAAAATGTTCACGGAGCTGGATGAATACAACCAAGTGACCGCCGACGATGTGTTGCGCGTGGCCAAGACATACCTGATTGAAACTGGGCGGACGGTGGCGTACACGTATGCTCCGCCAAAGGAAGGCGCGAAATGAGAAGCTGTGGGGCAGGTCTGCGACCTGCCATCTGCTTGGTTTTGTTTGCGGCGTTGCTCGCGACTGGGGTTTCGGCGCAGACTAAAGTCGGGTCTTACAAGGACCTGAAATATCCCCCGCTGGGGCAGGTGAAGGTTCCCGTGCCAACGGAAGCGACTCTTTCCAACGGCATGCGGGTGTTCCTGCTGGAGGATCACGAGCTGCCGCTGGTGAGCGGCTCGGCCACCATCCGCACCGGCAATCTGTTCGATCCGCCGGAGAAAATCGGGTTGGCGGATCTCACCGCGGCCGTGATGCGCTCCGGAGGAACTACCGCCAAGAGCGGGGACCAGCTCGATGTGGAACTCGAGAACATCGCCGCCTCGGTGGAAAGTTCGATGGGGGAGACCAGCGCGAGCGTCAGCTTCAGCGCCTTGAGAGAGACCGCGGATACGGCTCTGGGCGTTTTCAAGGATGTGTTGAGCGATCCCGGATTCCGGCAGGACAAGATCGACCTATTGCTCTCGCAGATGCGCAGCGGCATCTCGCGCCGCAACGACGATCCCGACGGCATTCCGGACCGGGAGCTGTCGCGGATCGTGTACGGCCGCGACACGCCCTACGGCTGGCAAGTGGAATATGCGGACCTGGACCGCATCCATCGCGACGATCTGGTCAAGTTCTATCAGCGCTATTATTTCCCGAAAAACATCATGCTGGCGGTGTATGGGGATTTCAACACGGCCGAGATGAAGGACAAGCTCGAAAAGCTGTTCGGGGGATGGAAGGCGGAGCAACAGCCCGTGCCGGCGTTCCCGCCCGTGACCGCCAAGCCCGCTCCGGGAGTCTATCTGGCCGACAAGGAAGACGTCACCCAGACGTTCTTCTCCATCGGCGAGCTGGGCGGCATGCTGCGCGATCCGGATTACGCGGCGCTCGAAGTCGCCGCGGATATTCTCGGCGGCGGATTCCGCAGCCGCCTGTTCCAGCAGATCCGCACCCGGCTGGGGTACGCATACAATGTCGCGGCGGTGTGGGCGGCCACCTACGATCACCCTGGAACGTTCCGCATCGTGGGCAGCACCAAGTCCGCGACCACCACCGAGACCATCGAGGCCATCCAGGCGGAACTGGCCAAGATCCGCGACAAACCGGTAACCGACGCCGAGCTCAAGGAAGCCAAGGACGGCGTGCTGAACGCTTTCGTCTTCAGCTTTGATAGTCCCCAAAAGACGCTTAATCGCGCCATGCGCTACGCCTATTTCGGCTATCCCAAGGATTTCATTTTTCAGTATCAGAAAGCGGTGGAGGCGGTGACTGCCGCGGACGTTCTGCGCGTGGCCAAGGCGCACTTTCTGCCCGAAAACCTGGCCATCGTGGCGGTGGGCAATCCCAAGGAGTTCGGCAAGCCGCTGACGGCGCTCGGAAAGGTGAACCCGATCGACCTTACGATTCCGGAGCCGGCGCCGGCAGCCGCCACCGGGGACTCGGCTAGCCTGGGCCGCGGACGCGCCCTGCTCGAACGCGCGCAACAGGCCATGGGCGGGGCCGACAAGCTCGCGGCGCTGAAGGACATGACCCGGTCGCTGGACCTGACCATGGACGCTTCGGCCGGAGGATTGAAGGTCAAGGAAACGACCCGAATCCTGGGAGACGAGTTCCGCCAGGATCAGGAGCTGCCGTTCGGGAAGATGACCGTTTACACGGACGGTAAAACCGGATGGCTGGTGACTCCGCAAGGGACCATGAACATGCCCGCCGAAGTGCTGAAACAGGCGCGTGGAGATCAGTTCCGGGAGCTGGCGCCCTTGATGCTTTCGACGCGCGACGCCTCGCGCACGGTCAACGCCGTGGGCGACAACGCCGTCGAGATTTCCGGAGGCGGGCTCAGCGTACGCGTGGAATTCGATCCGGCCACGGGCCTGCCCTCGCGCCAAACGTATCAGGAACCGGGACCCACGGGCGCGCCGTCTGAAGTTGTGGAGACGATGTCGGATTGGCGCGATGCGGGCGGCGTAAAGATGCCGTTCGAAATCGTGCTGGAGCAGGGAGGCCGGAAGGCCGGCGAAGCGGTGGTGTCTCAGTATCGGTTCAACACCGGTTTGAAAACCGAGGATTTGGCCAAGAAACCGTAATCGGCCTCGGATGAACACAGATGAACACAGATAAGAAATTTGTTCGCAATCCGTGTTTATCCGTGTTCATCTGTGGCCCAATTGCTTTGCTCCTTTACTGCGCTACGCTCCACGCCCAGACGTTCCCCAGCGATCCGCGGGCGAAGAAGGCCATCGACGACGCGGTCGCGGCCTTGGGCGGGCAGAGGTTCCTCACCATGGAGGATCGCGTCGAATCCGGGCGAGCGTACTCCTTCTACCGCGACCAGATTTCGGGCCTCTCCATCGCGACCATTTACACCGAGTACATCCCGGTGCCCCCCGACAAGACCGGCAAGGATCTGGGCGTGCGCGAGCGCGAGGTCTTCGGCAAAAACGAAGAGTTCGGATACACCCTGTTCCGCGAAAATGGCGCGTGGGAGGTGACCTACAAGGGTCCCCGGGAGTTGGAGGACGATCGCGTCGAGCGCTACCATCGCACCACTCTCAACGACGTTCTGTACATCCTGCGCATGCGCCTGGACGAGCCGGGGATGATCTTCGATTGGAAGGGGTCGGACGTGGTGGAAAATCAACCCGTCAATATCGTCGACATCGTCGATTCGGAAAACCGCGTGGTGACGGTGTACTTCCACCAGTCCAGCAAGCTTCCGGTGAGACAGTCCATGGTGTGGCACGATCCCAAGACCCACGACCGGAACGAAGAGGTCACGCGCTATGCGCGCTACCGCGAAGAAGGCGGCGTGCAGTGGCCCCAGCAGATCACCCGGGATCGCAACGGCGAAAAGATCTATCAGATCTTTTCCGACTTCGTCCTGATCAACCCGGGCCTGGCCGATCCGGTATTCGCGGTCCCCACCGGCCCCGCGACGAAGACGCCCTTCAAGCTTCCCAGGCAGAAGTAGCCGATCACTTCCCTAATCCGCACTCCTCGTGTGCCGGGCGCATGCGGCTCCATTTGGTCCGGACGTTTTGCAAACCTCACCCCGCGATTCGGCGGGTCTTCCGTGAGTTGGTCAAAGCTTTCCCCTCAGAGACACGGCCGGGCGTCTGGCTTTGACGCGGATAACTTCCGGATGCGCGTTCAGGAGTTTGGGCTCCGGCGCATCGGGAAATGGGCATTTCGACGGAATGACTGCGCGTCCAGGTGAAGTTTCCCAGTCGGAATGCGATGCTGAAGTAGAGGACCAATTGACTTCAGACGAACAGCGACACCTCGCAGAGAAAGCCCGCTCTCTTGGAATCGGGCATCTTAAGCGCCACATCTTTCTTTGCGCGGATCAATCCAAACCGAAGTGCGCTCCACATGAAGTGACCAATCCGTCCTGGGAATATTTGAAGAAGCGGTTGGTCCAAGTCGGGCTGATGCAGGGCGAGAACTGCGTCTATCGAACTAAGGCCAATTGCCTGAAGATTTGCGAACAGGGCCCGATCGCGGTGGTGTATCCCGACGGTGTCTGGTACCACTCGGTCACGCCGGAAGTGGTCGAGCGTATCGTGCAGGAGCACCTGATCGGCGGAAAGCCGGTTGAGGAATTTGTATTCGCTGTCAACCCGCTCCCGCGATAAGAGATAGAGCGCTCCGAACTTCGATGGGACCTCGTGGGGTGAGCCGCACGACTCCTGCGCCGCCGATTGCGTTCTGGAAGTCGCCTCCACCGTTATCCGCCCGCCACGTTTCCGCGAGTTGGCCAGAAGGACTTCAATTCAATCGACAATCGCCTGGTCACGATGCGCGATTTTGCCCTAGCCATTCCAGTGCTCTGTGTATTTTGACCGCGGGGCGTCACTCTGGTGATGCATGGTCATGGATTTCATTGCAAGTCAGCAAAGTTAGAGGGCACGCCAATGCCCGAAAACTTAAGACAGTAATAGAGTTAATCGCGCAGATCAGCCTGACTCTTTGGTACTAGGACTATTGGTACTAAACGTGCAAACTCTAGTGCAATCACTACTGATAGACCGTGTGCCCTTTAGGAGGATTAAACCATGGCCGCCACAATCGAATTGGAGCAGCAAGGACAAAGCGCCGCCGCCAGACGTTCGCAGCCGTACGAGGACCTGTCGAAACGATTCGGCGGGTTGGTCGTTGTTGAGTACCTGATGAATCTGTTTGGGGAGTCCCCCAAAGAACTCTTCAGCCGAATCGACGTTTTGGTAGTCTTGGACCGCGTGAAGAACGATAGTTCGTTATTCCCGGAAGCCGTGGTCGCGATGTCGGATCGGATCAAAGCCGCAGGAAGAACACGCCGCTGGACACGTCCGAAAAGTCTTGACGGGTCCGCCGTGGTAGATCACCATTGAACTGAGATGCACCGTTGCTGCAAAGTGCAGGCCGGCGATTAAGCCCGGCATCCCTACCTTACCTAAACCCTCTGCGCGACGCTTGGCGTCGGCAGCCTAATACGCTCGCATCAATACGCAACCCCGAGAGGAAGAAGGTTCCGATTCGCGACTTTGCGGCAGAAGCCGTGCAGCGCCCAGCCCATTACGGTGGCGCTGCACTGGACCACGGGATTTGAAGAAATAAGTCAGAACGCCGACTGGCTGGGGGCCTTGCAAGAAAGTACTGTACGGATGCGTAACACAGGCGCAATCCGCTGTCTGATCGGATCTGTACTGATTCACTCATATGCCGCTGTCCGCCGGCACCGAACTCGGCCCCTACGAGATCGTTTCGTTGGTCGGCAAAGGCGGCATGATAGAGTTGTACGGGCCTGCGACACCCACCTCGATTCGCATTGTCGCGCTCAAAGTGGCGATGGAGTTACGTCGAGGGCCAACAGTGGAAAGGCCCGCTGCTGATCGGTCGCTGTCAGGCCCAGGAAGCTGGAGACGGTATCTATTGTTGAATGTCTGACGCGTCCCAGGCCGCTTGGAACAAGCTCGGCAGAAATCTACTGGCCGATTCGCCAGAGGCGTGCCTCGGCGCGTGGAACGCCTGCTCGACCGCTTCGGCCTGCGCCGCCCGCCGCGCGACAATCGCATTCGGAAACAATCCTCCCAGGACGACGAACAAAACCCCGGCGGTCAGAATCCACCTCTCGCGTGGCAAGGCATCCGCCATGATCGTGAAACCCGTTCTCCGTCTTCCCAGGAAAAGCCGCACGAACAAACGAAAAACGGTGACAGCGTTCATCGCCGTGGCGATGGGAAGCAAAAGCCCTGTTTGCGGGTGTGACGCCAGAGTTCCATGAATGAGAAGGTCTTGAGAACAGAAGCTAAGCGTGCCCGGCAAACCAACCAGCGCGAGCCCAAAAACGATAAAAAAGACTGCCAGCCTGGGCGCGTGCCCGGCCAGGCCGAGGTGGTGGCTGGCCGTCAGGTTCTCTCCAAAGCGAACCTCCAACAGCCGCAAAACTGCGAAGAGACCCATGGTGGAGGCCGTCACAACGTACCAGTGCACAAGGGCGCCAGTGACGCCCTCCACGGTCCGGCTCTCGAGTCCCGCCAAAATGCACGCCGACTGGCTGAGCGCAAGATAAGCGAGCAGGCGGCGAGGCGAGTTCTCTGTCAGCGCCCGAACAGCGACGTAGAGCGCGGTAGCCAGCGCGAGATACGAGAGCAAAGGGAAAAGATCGCGCGCGTTATACGGAAACAGCGGGACAATCAGCCGGGCCACCAGCATCGCGCCGAAATGGCCGTTCAGAAGGAGAGCGGTGGGGATCAGGGCGCCGCCCTCGGCGGCGTCTCCCACCCACGCGTGAGCTGGACAGATTCCTTTCCGAAATATAACCGCCGCCACCAGAAGCCCGAAAACGGCTATCCCTCCGGGGCTGCGGTGGGCCAAACCTCCGATCGACATTGTGTGCCCGTGCCAAGCGATGAGCGCCACGGCCAGCGCCAGCGCGCCACTCGAAAACAGCAACGCCAATCGCGGGCGCCATGTGCGGGCGCCGAACCATTGTTCAAAGAAGAAGGGGACGGTGGAAACAACCCAGGCGGCAAGCAGGATCCGAAGATCATCCGTCGAATAGGCCAGAAGCGTCGATCCGAGGAGAAAGAGGATTCCGCTAATCGTGCCAGTGGTGCAGTCACGGCGCGGAAGCGCCAGCATAGCTCCAAGCGTCAGGCACGAGTACAGAAGCATCAGTGCTTCCTTGAGCGACTCGCCAGCCGGCACTGCCCGTAGCAGCAATGAACTCGCCGTCACCGAAACGAGCGCCGCCGCAAAACCGATGGCGCGCAGCTGCCGGCGAGCAGTCGCCGCCAGAATGGCGGCGGCCCAAGGAAACCCGATAGCCGCGGCCGTGAGAATCGCGCCGCGAGTCATCCGATGCCCTCCTGGCCGGCACTGCATCCGGAAGCTGGGGCTTCCCGCCTGCCTAGAGAAGGATGCAAGCCCATGCCGTCAAGCCTTGCGAAGAACTTGGAAATGCGCATCAGCGGATAAATCACAAAGCGGTCGAGGAACGTGTCCAGATGACCGCGGTCAAGCGCCCAGCGGTAGAGCCACAACTGCATGCTTTCCGGCAACAAATCCTCCAGGTGCTTTGCGGTCGCAGGGAACTCGACTCCGACGGCGGAGTGCATTTGGTGATAGTCGTGAAGCATCGAGGGTGCGCGCAGGAATTGCAGCGTCCGAACCGTGGCGTGTCCCAGGATGTGGGCCACGGCGATCCACTTTAAGCCCATGCCAATTTCGACGAACACCACGCCCACCTGCGTCAACGAGGCGAAAGCAAGTGAGGTTTTGGCGTCGGCGCTGGCGCGGCCCGACGTCGTGCCGTAAATGGCGGTAACCAAGCCAACCGCGATCACCATGGCTGAGGCCAGGCTGGATTGTGCGAGCATTGGCTGGAGACGAAGCAGAAGATACGCACCCGCGTGAATCGAGATTGCGCCGTAGAAGATCGCGCTGGATGGCGTCGGGCCCTCCATGGCGCGCGGCAGCCACCCGGAGAATGGAACCTGGGCGGCTTTTCCAGCGGCCGCAAGCAGCAGAAGCAGGCAGACGGTAGATGCGCGATCTGCGCTGAGGCGGGGGAAGCCGCCGGCGAACGAGGCGGTTCCGGCCCAATGGTGCATGGCGAATACGCCCACCAGCAATCCGACGTCGGTCGCGCGATAGACCGCGAAGACGCGAAGCGCGTTTTCGACGGGAGGCGTACGGTACTGGAAGAATGCAATTAGCAAAACCGAGGTGATGCCCACTATCTCCCAGCCCCCCACCAAAAGATCGAACGAACCGGCGGCGAATGCGATCAGCGATCCAAACGCAAAGAGGTGCAGCAGCAGGAAGAACCTGAAGAAACCGGGTTCGCGATGGAGATAAGTCGCCGAGAACTGCCCGATCAGTCCTACCAGCACCACGGTCATGCCCAGGAACGGAAAAGACAGCCGGTCCGCCATCAGCACCATGGGGAAGTGATAATCGTGCACAGCGAACCAGTTCCCGAAAGTCACCGTCACGGCCCCCGTCGCCAGGACCTTCCGGAGAACCACAAAGAGCGCCAAAATAGCTGCGGAAAAAGTCACGCCCGTGATTCCGGAGACCAAGCGCTCCGCCGGAACCCAGCCCACCAGCCACAGCAGCGCCAACACGCCGAAGACCACACCTGGCGCGAGCACCACAAATACCAGCATGGCTTGCGGAAAGTCCACTCTTATCGGCCTCTTTCTTCAGTCAGAATCCAGGCCATGGCGAGGTGGCCGATTTTGCCGCCATACCATTCGGATGAAGATAGAACGGCCGGCAGGCGCTCCACCGGCCCGTCCATCTCCTCAAACCCGTGGTCCCTGCGGACGTGAACGCGGCGCGACTCCGGGTCGATCACGGCGACGCGAATCCAGCGATTCTCAACCAACTGCTTCAGCGACGCGCTGGCGTTTATCACCTTCATGAGGCGTTCCGGCGTCGTCTCGATCACGAAAAGGATTCGCACGGGCTCGTGGATCTCCACCATTTGCCAGGGCAATCCGGTTCGCAGGTCGCTCGCGTGGCCATCCATCACTCCAACCAGTCCCGTCACGTTGTGCGGGAGTTTGGTGCCACACCCGTAGCGATCGTTATCGACGAAGGAGAAGTAATATTCCAGACTGATGCCCGCGCAGACGGGAACCACCGCGCTCAAAACCGCCGCGAGGCTTTGGCCGCTGGGATCCTGGGCGGCGTCATAGGAAGCCAGAAACGCACGGCGGTCTAGAAACAGGCTTCGCGTCAGGCTGCGACGCCCCACGACGCACACGGCATTGGTGCAATGACCGTATTCGGGCCGTGGCTCCGCCAGGTGTTCGCTACGTTCTTCGACGTGGCGCAGCCCGCGTTCCGGTGAGGCATGAGCCGGACATGATTCGAACCGCCGCGCGCGCTCCTGGGCGTTCCGGGCCCTCGCCTCTTCAAGCGACGCCCTGATGCGCCGCAGATCGGCCTGATGTGTGTCCGGAAGGGCGTCAAGGTCGTATAGTTCCACGTCGTCGCTGCATGTATCGTGATAGCCCCCGACAAACCACGTGTCCTGGGGAATGTCGATGCCCCGCTCGCGCAAGCCTTCCCGGACTTCGGGCCGGTTCGCCATCGCCGCAAACAGCCGCGCGTTGGGCCCTCCGCGGCGCCCCCCGCACGCTCCGCAGTCGTGGGCAGACTCGTGCGGGTTGTTGAGACTGGTCGAGCCGTGGCCGAGGATCGCCACCAGGCGGGCGAAGCCGCGCGCCAAGCCCGCCGGCCCCAGAACGCTTGCCACTCTTTCCGCTTTCTCCGGAGCCGCGAAACCCGTTAAGAGGCCCGTCACCGCGCCTTGCGATTGCGGGGTGTTGCGCATCAGCGTCAGTTCCGTGCGCGGCTCCGGCAGGAACGCTTTGTTCATCCACTCGCGCAGTTGAGCGTATCGCCTCGGCGCCAGCAGATGGCCGATCAGCGGAACCGCGGAAAGCACTCCCAGCGCTGCCGTCGAGACCCAGCCGCGAATCAAGGTTCGCGAGGATGCGAACGAGTTCCGCGTGAGCAATCCCAGAAACCGGCGGCGCCAGCGGCGTTTCTCAAGTAAGTCGCGGTCTTCCGCTTTGGACTGTTCCAGCACTGCGTGTTGCGGCTTCACCACGACCGGACAGTAGGACGCTCCGCGGGAGTCGTCGATACCTTTGTAGTCGACGGCAACCCCGAAGTACCCGGCGGAGCTGAACGTCTCCACTTCCGGGTCCGTTTCTTCGAGTGCGCGCCGCATGGATTCCTCGCGCTCGTCGATACAGAAGAACACCTGCGCGGCGGGTCTGGCGCCGAGCTCGTACAGACCCCTGTAGCGCCGGTGGCTCGCCAGGCCGTGCAGAATCTCCCGTTCGTGCCATCGTTCGTAGGCGAGATGGAAGATGCGGCGGCGTTCCAGTCCATTGCACCCTCTCACTTCACTGACAAAAGCGTCCCACTCGGCGGCGGAAAGGCGCACGACTTCGTGAGCGGAAAGCGATGCCGTCCGCGCCGCGTCATAGACCCGCGCGGCCCGGCTTAAACGGCGCCTTTCCTGGGTTTTGAGCGGGCTTTCCTCCTGGACTGTCTCGGCAGCACTCTCGCGCGAGGCAACTCGGGTCATCGTCAGCCGCACCGCCAGAAAGTCCATCAACGAACAGGGCACAGCTTCATGCGGGGCGAGGCTGGGCTCTTGCTCAAGCCTGCGCATCAATCCTGCCCAGCCGGGCAGCGCGAGGAGTTCAGCTTGAAGGACCTGTTCCCAATCGTCCTCGGCGAAATGCCCGGCATCGAGGTAGTCCAGCACGGCATCGGCTGCCGAGAAGGAAAAGTATCCCTGCCGATCGAGTTCCTCGTCCAATCCGGCGAGGTAGAGCGGGAAAACGCCGCCACGAGACGCCAGCAGCGCTCGGACGCTCGGGTAAAAACCCTGCTCCCGGTGGGGCATCGGCCAGTAGGTCATACCCTGGTCCAGAAATACCGAGCACAGCCGGATTAGCCACGGGTGGATGATCTCATCCACCGGCCGCGGCTCCGAGGGCTCTACCTCGGGAGCGATGACGCACGCAAGGCAAGCGTCGAACAATGCGCGCAACGCCGGTTGACGGAAATCTCTCGCCAGATCGCCTTGCTCGACGCGCCACAGGATCGTGGCGGCATCAAATTCCCGCACCCCCATCATCATCGCTTTACGAAGAGAGTGCCGGCTCAATCGCGGGAAGACCTCGGCGTCCGGCTCGCAATCGAGGACAGCGTCGATATCCTTTAAGTGGATGCGGCCGCGTGCCAGCTCAGCCCGGTAGGAGGCTTCGCTCATATACGGTTCAGCGCCGAACAAATGCGACGCCTCGATCACAGCCTGCTCGAAGGGCAGATCCTCGAACGCGTGCAAAGTGTTGTGATGGACGAAAACGCCGATCGGACCCTGCATCGGGAGCAGGTGCGCTGCGTGTTCTACAGCCCGGCGCAGTTTATCCAGGCGCGCCTGATCGGAACGATCGTCAGAGCGATCGCTTCCCGCCAAACCGCCACCGAGGGACGATCCGTGGTGCGAATCCTGCGCTGGAAGGGCAGGCCGGGCGTCGAGCTTACCGCGTCGCAAATTGGTCACACCTACTCAACGATCAGGTCGGCACCGCTCGCTAGTTCTACGATACGGCGCCGGCTTCCTCCCACTTCATTCGCGACATTCGGAGACTCACTTTTTTGCCGGTCCGGCCTTGCCAACTTCTTCCAGCATGCTCACCGTGCTGCTGAGTTGAGAGTAAAAATAGCGGCGCAAAATATCGAGCACCTTAATCAACGCTGGATCGCGGATCGAATAAAAGACCTGGTTGCCCACTTTCCGGTTGACAACGACGCGCTTGGCCCGCAGGATCGCCAAATGCTGTGAGGCATTGGCCTGTTCAATGCCAAGCAATTCAATCAGCTTTCCGGCGGACAGTTCGCCGTCGCGCAATGTTTCAACAATCGCGATTCGAGTCGGATGCCCGAGCGCCTGAAAGATCTCACTCTTGAACCGCCGCAGAGCGTCGCTCATCTGAATATAGTATATTCGAATAGTTGAGTATAGGCAAGCACGAACTCGCAAAAGGAGAGGCTGCGGAACGCGCACGTGATGTCCCGCTGAACTTCTTCGGCGAAGCTGCGGCAGCTTCGCTCGCAGAGGTTGGCGGAATAGCGTCCTGGATGGTCGGGTGCTCGGAAGTTATCCACCTGGAAGGCGTCGGCAAACGCTTCAGGGGCTAACCGCCTTCATGTTCATTCTTCAATTTCAATGAGAAAATGCTCGCGGGGTGTTCACTTCCCCAATCCGCACTCCTCGTGAACCGCGCGGACGGCCTGCTCCAGTCCGGCGCGATTGACCACGATGGCGATGGTCAGCTCGCTCGATCCCTGGGCGATGGCGATGATGTTGATGCGGTGGCGGGAGATGGCGGTGAAGATGCGTCCTGCCAGCCCTGGTGTGCCGCGCATGCCTTCGCCGACCACTGCGATCAGGCCGACCTGCACATCCACTTGCAGGGGCTTCAGGTAACCGTGGGCCAGCTCCAGCGCCAGATCTTCTTCCAGGAATTCGGTGGCGCGCTCCAGTTCGGATTGCCGCACCAGGAAGCAAAAGCTCTGCTGGTAGCTGGAGCTGGTGATGGCCAGCAGTTCCACGTTGGCGCGCGCCAGGGCGTCGAGGGAGCGGGCCATGACCTTGGTCCCGCTCAAGGCCGCGCTGGCAGGCTCGATGGAGACCAGCGCGACGTCGGCCATGGAAGTGACCGCGTGCGGGCCCTGCTTGCAGTCGATCTTCGTAAGGATGCGGGTTCCGGGCTTTTCGGGAGCGAAGCTGTTCTTGCTCCAGACCGGGATCTGGCGCTCGGCGAGGGGCGCGAGCGTACGCGGGTGCAAAACTTTCGCGCCGTTATAGGCTAGCTCGGCGGCCTCGGCGTAGGTCACGGATTCGAGCACCTGGGCGTTGGGGACCAGGCGCGGGTCGGCGGTCATGATCCCGTCGACATCGGTCCAGATCCAAAGCTCGCGGGCGTCGAGAGCGGCGGCGACGATGGATGCCGAGAAATCGGAACCGCCCCGGCCGAGGGTGGTTGGCCGGCCGTCCAGGGTGGAGCCGTTGAAGCCGGTCATCACCGGCAGGATATGCTTGTCGAGCAGGGGTTGGAGCACCTTCGCGGCGCGCTGCCGGGTGGGTTCCGTGAGCGGAGAGGCGTTGCCGAACAGCGCATCGGTGGCGATGACTTCAGCCGCGTTGACCGCGGTGGCGGGGATGCCCTGGGATTCGAGATACTCGGCCAGCAGCAGCGCGGAGAGGCGCTCGCCCACGGCCATGGCTTCATCCACCGAGCGCGGAGGGCGCTCGCCCAGCATCATCATGCCCTTGGCGATGCGGGTGAAGTCCTGAATCAGGGCCTGGATGCCTTCGATCGCGGGCTCCTGGCGGCCGGCGGGAAGCAGATCGCGGCAGGCCTCCATGTGCCGCGCGGAGAGCAGCCCGAGATTGACATCGACATCGGTCTGATCGCCGGCTTCGGCTTTGCGTAGCGTGTCGAGCAGGAGGTCCGTGACTCTGGACATGGCGGAGACCACGACGGCTACGGGACGGAGGGCGTGCTGCTCGGTGGCGAGGCGGGCGGCGACGCGGATGCGGTCGGCGGAGCCCATGCTGGTGCCTCCGAATTTCATGACAAGAAGGTCGTTCATTTTGGTTTGGCTCAAAGCCTCAGTTCCGGATCGTCAGTTAGAAGTCCGTTTCCGGACCAGCTTGAGGATGGCTTCCTCCACTTGCTCGGGAGAAAGCGCGCTGGTGTCCAGGTACTCGGCGTCGGGGGCCTGGGTGAGGGGCGCTTCGGCGCGGGTGCGGTCGCGGCGGTCGCGTTCTTCCATTTCCCGGGCGACCTGGCCGGGCGCGGTTCCGGTTTCGGCGGCGCGGCGGCGGGCCCGCTCGTCCGGATCGGCATCGAGAAAGATTTTCACCTGCGCTTCGGGAAACACCACCGTCCCGATGTCGCGGCCCTCCATCACGGAGGAGTGCGAAGCGGCGATGCGGCGCTGCTCATCGCTCATGGCGCGGCGAACGCCTCCGCAGGCGGCGATCTTGGAGGCGGCTTCGCCGACGGAGGGTTCCCGGATGGCGGCGGTGACATCCTCGCCGTTCAGCAGAACCGCCTGGGAACCGTCGAACTCGATGCGGGCCTGGCGGGCGAGCTGTTCGAGACGGTGAAAATCGTCCAGAGCGACTCCGGCGCGGAGCGCCCACAGCGCCACCGAGCGGTACATCGCGCCGGTATCGATATAGAGAAATCCCAGGCGCCGGGCCACCGAACGCGCCACGGTGCTTTTGCCGGCGCCGGCCGGTCCGTCAATGGCGACGATGACGCTCTTGGGCATGCCGATATCGCCAGTATGGCATGGCAAGGCCGGTGTTCAGGTAAAATGGGCAATATCGGACAGAGTGGACTTTGGCGTAACCCGGTTCTCAAAAGTTACGCCACAAGATTAGGAAGTTACCCTGCCATTGTGCAAATGCACCGGAAGATTGGCCGCAGTATACTTGACGTGATACCCGTGAAAGCTTTTACACGACCGAACCGGATTTTCTTGGCCTTGGCGATGCTTGCGCTCGCCGGATGTGGCTACTTCTCTGGCACCAGCGCCGATGCGGAGGGAGGGGGCGGCGGCAAAGGCAAGGGCAAGGGACGCGGAGGCGCGGGCGCGGCGGTTCCCGTGCTGGTGGCCACTGCGGTGAAGAGGGACGTTCCCATCGAGATCACGCCTGTCGGAAACGCCGAGGCGTACACCACCGTTAGCGTCAAATCCCTGGTGACCGGAGAGTTAACCGAATTCTTCTTTAAGGAAGGCGACTACGTCAAGAAGGGCGACAAGCTGTTCACCATCGACTCCCGGACCTATGAGGCGGCGCTTAAGCAAGCGGAAGCGAATCTTTCGAAGGACCGGGCGCAGCAAACCTTTGCCGAGGCCAACCTGAACAAGGACGTCGCGTCCCAGCAGTATCAGCGCGCCACCGCGGAACGCTATCAGGGCCTGCTCAAGGATGGCATCGTCTCCAGGGATCAAACCGAGCAGCTGACCTCCAACGCGGCCGCGTCGTTGCAGTCCGTGGATGCGGACCGGGCCGCGATCGAAAGCGCCAAGGCGCAGATTGAGGCGGACCAGGCCAACATCGGCAACCTGAAGATCCAGTTGAGCTACTGCGTGCAGGATGCCACCATCGACGGCCGCACCGGCAACGTGGCGGTGAAGAAGGGCAACATCGTGGCGGCGAACACGACCGAAATCCTCACCATCAACCAGGTCAGCCCGATTTACGTGACCTTCTCCGTTCCCGAGGCGAAGCTCAACGACATCCGCAAGTATATGGCTCTAGGCAAGCTTCCGGTGTACGCGAAATCCCAGGATGAGCCGGGACTGGGAGAGCAGGGCGTGGTGACGTTCATCGACAACTCCGTCGACCTCACCACCGGCACGATCAAGATCAAGGGGACCTTTGAGAATAAGGACCTTAAGCTGTGGCCCGGCCAGTTCCTGAACGTAACCCTGCGGCTGACCACGCAGGCCAACGCCATCACGGTTCCCAACGAGGCGGTGCAGAACGGCCAAGAAGGGCAATTCGTCTACGTGCTCAAGAGCGATAACCATGTGGAAGCTCGTCCGGTGACCATCGGCGAGAGGATCGACCAGGATCTCGTCATCCTCAAGGGCCTGGACGCCGGAGAAACCGTGGTGACGCAGGGTCAACTGCGCCTGCAACCCGGCTCGGTGGTGAGCGTTGGGGAAGGCGGAGGGGGCGGCGGACGCGGGGGCCGCGGCAAGGGCAAGCAGGGAGCCCCGGCGCCGGACGGCGGTCCGGGCGGCCGGAGGGGCTAGAGAGAAGCGAGGATTCAGCGTGAACCTCTCGGAGATCTTCATACGGCGTCCCATCGCCACCAGCCTGCTGATGGCGGCCATCGCCTTGTTCGGAGTCGTGGCCTACCGCACGCTGCCGGTGAGCGATCTTCCGAGCGTCGATTTTCCCACGCTGGATGTAAACGCCAATCTGCCGGGCGCCGATCCGGCGACCATGGCTTCCTCGGTGGCGACGGTGCTGGAGCGGCAATTCACCACCATCGCGGGTCTGGATTCGATGGTGTCGAGCAGCTCCACCGGACAGAGCCAGATTACGCTGCAATTCAATCTGGACCGGGATATCGACAGCGCGGCGGTGGATGTGCAGACGGCCATCTCGGAGGTGACGCCGCTGCTGCCTCCGGGCATGCCCGCTCCGCCGTCGTTTAAGAAGAACAATCCCGCCGAGCAGCCCATCATGCAGTTGACCATCACCTCGCCCACGCTGCCGATGAGCCAGTTGGACGACTATGCCGAGACCATTATCATGCCGCGGCTGTCGATGATAAACGGCGTATCGCAAGTGCAGGTGCAGGGGCAGCAGAAGTACGCGGTGCGGGTGCAGGTGGATCCGGACAAGCTGGTGTCCAAGCGGATCGGGCTGAACGAGGTGGACGCGGCCATCGCGAACTGGAATCCCAATCTGCCCACGGGCACTTTATTCGGTCCGCGACAGACCTATACCGTGACCACCAACGCGGAGCTGAAAAACGCCGCGCAGTTTGCCAACGTGATCGTATCCTGGCGCAACGGCGCTCCGGTGCGGCTGGGCGATATCGCGGACGTGGTGGACAGCGTGCAGGACACGCGGCAGGCGTCCTGGCTGTATAGCGCGGACAGCCAGCAGCGGTCCATCCAGCTCCAGGTCATGCGCCAGCCGGGCGCCAACACCATCGCCGTCACGGACGCCGTCCGGGAGGTGCTGCCGTCGCTGCGACAGCAGCTCCCGCCTTCGGCCAACGTGCGCGTGCGCTTCGACCGCTCGCGCAATATCCGCGATTCGTTCAACGACATTGAAAAGACCATGCTGATCACGCTGGTGCTGGTGATCGGGGTGATCTTCGTGTTCCTGCGGAACGCCTCGGCCACCATCATTCCCAGCATGGCGCTGCCGTTCGCGCTGCTGGGGACCTTCGCGGTGATGGCGGTGCTCAGCTACAGCCTGGACCAGTTGTCTCTGATGGCGCTGATCCTCTCCATTGGATTCGTGGTGGACGACGCCATCGTGATGCTGGAAAACATCATGCGCCACATCGAGCGCGGCGAGGAGCCGTTTGAAGCGGCGCTCAAGGGCTCCCGGGAAATCGGGTTCACCATCATCTCCATGACGGTGTCGCTGGCGGCGGTGTTCATTCCGGTGCTGTTCATGGGAGGCATCCTGGGACGCCTGTTCCGCGAATTCGCGGTGACCATTACCACGGCGATTCTGGTTTCCGGAGTGGTGTCCATCACCTTGACGCCCATGCTGTGCAGCCGGTTTCTGAAGGCCCGCGCGCCGGGGACGGAGCCAGCCTGGTCGCGGGCCGCGGAATGGTGCTTCCAGCGGACCCTGAAGTTTTACGACTGGAGCTTGCGCGGCGTTCTGCGATGGCGTCCGGCGATGCTGATCCTGTTCTTCGCGGTTTTGGGGCTTACCGGCTACCTGTTTAAAAAAGTGAACACCGGGTTCATTCCGGACACCGACCAGGACCAGTTGCAAGTGGGCATGCAGGCGGCGCAGGGCACCGCGTTTCCCGCGATGGTGAAAAACGAAACGATCCTGGCCGACATCATCCGCAAGGATCCCAACGTGGAAGCGTTTCTGGCCAACGTGAACAACGGCAAGTATAACCAGATGCAGATCACGCTGAAGCCGCGCAAGCAACGGGCGCTTTCGGCGCAGCAACTGGTGGACAAGCTGCGTTCGCGGCTGGCGAATTTCGCGGGGTTCAAGGTGTCCATGAACATTCCGCCGGCCATTCGCATCGGAGGGCGCCAAACCAACAGCAACATCCAGTTCACGCTGCAAGCGCTGGACACGGTGGAGCTGTTCAAATGGGCGCAGGTGATGGAAGACGAGATCGGCAAGCTGCCCGAGGTGCAGGACGTATTCACCGACCTGCAAATCAAGAACCCGCTGATGACGGTGAAGATCGACCGGGAGCGCGCCGCGCTGTACGGGCTGAACGCCAAGCAGATCGAGAACGCGTTGTACAGCGCCTACGGGCCGGAAACCACCAGCAACATCTATACCTCGGTGAACCAATACCAGGTCCTGGAGGAAATGAAGCCGAAGTATCAGGAATGGACCGAATATCTGTCCAAGATTTATTTCAAGGCGGGCAACGGGCAACTGGTGCCGCTGGACTCGCTGGCCAAAGTGACTCCCGATGTCGGGCCGCAAAGCATCGCCCATTCCGGGGAGCTGCCCTCGGTGACGGTATCCTTCAACCTGAAGACGGGCGTGAGTCTGGGCCAGGCGGTGGCAAAGGTAAACGCGCTGGCGGCGAGCGTGCTTCCGCAGAACATTACCGCCGGGTTTACCGGCAACGCGCAGATGTTCCAGACGTCCATGCAGAATCTGACGCTGCTGCTGATTGTCGCCATTGGCGTGGTGTATATCGTGCTGGGCGTGTTGTATGAAAGCTACATTCATCCGATCACGATTCTTTCGGGACTTCCCTCGGCGGGCGTGGGCGCGCTGCTGACGCTGATCCTGTTCCACGACGAGTTGAACATCTACTCCTTCGTGGGCCTGATCATGCTGGTGGGCATCGTCAAGAAGAACGCCATCATGCAAATCGACTTCGCCCTGGAGGCCGAGCGCAAGCACGGAAAGACGCCCGCCGAGGCGATCTATGAGGGCTGCCTGATCCGCTTCCGGCCGATCATGATGACCACCATGGCCGCGATGCTGGGCGCGGTCCCGCTGGCGCTGGGCTATGGCTCGGGCGGCGAGGCGCGCCGGCCGCTGGGTCTGGTGGTGGTGGGCGGGCTGCTATTTTCGCAATTGATGACCTTGTATCTGACGCCGGTGGTGTACACCTATATGGCCGGCGTGCTGACCTGGTTCCGGACGCGCAAGGGCGGCGCGGGGATGGAGCCTGAGTTAGGATTCGGCGACTGATGAACCTTTCCGAGCCGTTTATCCAGCGTCCCATCGCCACCAGCTTGCTGATGGCCGCCATCGCTCTGTTTGGAACGGTGGCGTACCGCGCGCTGCCGGTGAGCGATCTGCCCAACGTGGATTTCCCCACTCTCCAGGTGACGGCGAGCCTGCCGGGAGCGAGTCCGGAGACCATGGCGTCGGCGGTGGCCACTCCGCTCGAAAACCAGTTCTCGACCATCGCCGGGCTGATCGCGATGACCTCGGTGAATTCGCTGGGCTCGACGCAGATCACGCTCGAGTTCGACCTGAACCGGAGTCTGGACGGCGCGTCGGTGGATACGCAGGCGGCCATTACGCAGGCCTCCAAACTCCTGCCGAACAACATGCCCACTCCGCCGACCTTCACCAAGGTGAATCCGGCGGACCAGCCCATTATCTTCGTGGCGCTGACCTCCCGGATGGTGCCGCTGTACAAGCTCGACGAATACGCCGAGACGCGCCTGGCGCAGAGAATCTCCACCATCAGCGGAGTCGCGCAGGTGCAGGTGCTGGGGCAGCAGAAATACGCCGTGCACGTGCAGATGGATCCGCACGAGATGGCTTCGCACCAGGTGGGCATCAACGAAGTGGAGACGGCGCTGCAAAACTGGAACGTGAACCTGCCCACGGGCCAGATCACCGGGCCGCAGCGGGCGTTCACGCTGCAAGCCAGCGGCCAGTTGATGTCGGCCGACGAGTACAAGACGCTGATCGTGGCCTATCGCAACGGCAATCCGGTGCGGCTCAACGAGCTGGGCGTAATCACCGACAGCGTGGAGGACGACAAGACCGCGTCCTGGTATTACGACGGCGACAAGGACGGGGAGCGCGCCATCGTGCTGGGCATCCAGCGCCAGCCCGGCACCAACACGATTGAGGTGACCGACAACATCAAGAAACTGCTGCCGAATTTCAAGGCGGAGCTGCCGCCGTCGGTGGACATGTCGATTCTGTACGACCGCTCCGACACCATCCGCGAATCCTACAACGACGTCGAATTCACCATGCTGCTGACACTGGGCCTGGTGATCACGGTCATCTTCGTGTTCCTGCGCAACGTTTCGGCGACGGTGATCCCCAGCCTGGCCCTGCCGTTTTCGATTATCGGAACGTTCTCGGTGATGTACCTGCTGCATTACAGCCTGGACAACCTGTCCATGATGGCGCTGATTCTATCGGTGGGTTTCGTGGTGGACGACGCCATCGTGATGCTCGAAAACATTTTCCGGCACATGGAGATGGGCAAGAAGCCGCTGACGGCTTCGCTGGTGGGCTCGCGCGAAATCGGGTTCACCATCGTGTCCATGACGCTGTCGCTGGCGGCGGTGTTCATTCCGGTGCTGTTCATGGCGGGCATCCTGGGACGGCTGTTCCGCGAATTCGCGGTGACCATCTGCGCGGCGATCCTGATTTCGGGTTTGGTTTCGGTGACGCTCACGCCGATGCTGTGCAGCCGGTTCCTGCGCGCGCCGGAGCATCACAAAAGGTCGTGGTTCTATCGCGTCACTGAGCGTTTCTTCGAAGGCATGCTGCACGTCTACGACCGCAGCCTTAAAGTGGTGCTGCGCTTCCGCTTGACCACCATGGCCGCGGGGCTGGCGGTGCTGGCCGGGACGGTGTACATGTTCCTCAACATTCCCAAGGGCTTCATCCCCGACCAGGACACCGATCAGTTGTCGGTGATCACCGAAGCCGCCCAGGGAACCTCGTTCTACGAAATGGCCGAGTACCAGAAGATGGTGGCCGAGATCGTGCGCCAGGATCCCAATGTGGCGGCGCTGATGTCCACCGTGGGCGGCACCGGAGCCTCGACGCTGGGCGGCCCGAATTACGGCGAGATGGTGGTGCGGCTGAAACCGCGCAGCCAGCGCAAGGAGCTGGTCAACGCGATCATCGACGAGCTGCGGCCCAAGCTGGCGGGCATTCCGGGCATGAAAGTGTACCTGCAAAATCCGCCGACAATTCAGATCGGCGGGCAGGTGACCAAGAGCTTATACCAGATCTCGCTGGTTTCGACCAACAAGCCGGAGTTGTACGCCGCCTCCGAGGCGCTCATGAAGGGCATGTCCGTAATTCCCGGCATTCAGGACCTGACCACCGATCTGGCCGTCACCAGTCCGCAGGTGCGGGTCAACATCGACCGCGACAAGGCCGCCTCGCTTCAGGTGAACGCCAACAACGTGGAGGGCGCCTTCTACGACGCGTTCGGGCCCAAGTGGGTGTCGACCATTTACGCCTCCATCAACGAGTACAAGGTGCTGCTGGAGCTGGAGCCGAAATTCCAGGCCGATCCGCACTCCTTGTCGCTGCTGTACTTCAAGTCCACCAGCGGCCAGTTGATTCCGCTGGAGACGCTGGCCACGATCACGCAGGAGGCGGGGCCGCAGTCGATCAACCACTTCGGGATGCTGCCCGCCGTCACGCTCTCGTACAATATCAAGCCGGGATACTCGCTGGGCGACGTGGTGAATCAGGTACAAGCCGTCGCCGACCAGACCGTGCCCGAAACGGTCACCTTTTCCTTCCAGGGCGCGGCCAAGGCGTTTGAAAGCTCGCTTGGGAACCTGGCTCTTCTGCTGGTGGTGGCGATTCTGGTGGCGTACATCGTGCTGGGGATTTTGTACGAAAGCTACATTCACCCGGTGACGATTCTGTCGGGCCTGCCATCGGCCGGCTTCGGCGCGCTGATCACACTGTACCTGTTCCACATGGACCTGAACATTTACGCGTTCGTGGGGTTGATCATGCTGATCGGCATCGTGGAGAAGAACGCGATCATGCAGATCGACTTCGCTCTGGACGCGGAGCGCAACCAGGGCCTGCCGCCGCTCAAGGCCATCTACGAAGGCTGCCTGATCCGCTTCCGGCCGATCATGATGACCACCATGGCGGCCTTGCTGGGCGCGGTGCCCATCGCGCTGGGCTACGGCGCGGGCGGCGAAGCGCGGCAACCGCTTGGTCTGGTGGTGGTGGGCGGCCTGATCTTCTCCCAGTTGGTCACGCTGTACCTGACGCCGGTGGTCTACACCTACATGGCGAGCCTGCAAGAGAAGCTTGGGCGCAAGAAGAGAAGGCCGGTTCCAGAGCAGACCCCGGTGCATACGCCGGCATAGGCGGCGGGAGATGCGAACTGCCCAGGATGAACGTCCCAAAAAACCAAGGGCCGCAGATCGACGCTGATTAACGCCGATCGAAAACAAAATTCTTATGGGCATGCATCTGCCAAGACGGAGAGCCAGGAAGCGGACTGGTGCGTCGAGGTTGGTCGTCCGGTTGAAGCGAGACAGCACCCAGATCGCTCTTCGGGTGCCGGATGCGGACCTTGAGCAACCCCGCAAGAAGTGCGAAGCTCGCCTTCGGTGAGTCTACTCAAGCGGCAGCGAACGGTCGAAGACCACATCCAGCGTGCTGCCCGCGCGAAGATCGACTTCCTTGCCGCGCGTGAGTAGAGTGGTCGCGACCCCAACCGCTCCGCCGACGGCGGAGCCGATGCCCGCGCCGCTCCAGCTCCGGGTCGCCAAGCCGCCGATGGCGCCTCCCGTTCCCGCGAGAATGGCGATGCGTCCGGCGTCCTGAAGCTTGGTCCCCGCTTGCTTGACCGCGCCTTCATTGCCTTCGACCTTCTGTCCGGTTTCGCCGGAGTCCACGGACTCCAGATGCGGGGCGATCTTGAAGGCGTGGCCGCTGGCGAAGGTCAACGTCTCCAGATGCAACGCGATTTCCGCCCGTCCCTTCACGCGCCCGCTGCGCTTGGATTCCGCCACCGTGCCTTGAACGTAGGTGCCTACGGGCACCAGGATGCGTCCGTCGGCGGCGATGGGGCTGGCGGTTTGCAGATACACCTGATCGCCGGCCTTGGCCGTGCGGGTGCTGACGGAGCTCACCATTCTCAGAAGAACGTGCGAGCCGGCGGGGATGTCGGCGGCGGACGCACCCAAAGCCGCGAACGCACCTAAAGATACAATGCGAAAAGCCAGCGGTTTCATACCTTGATCTTAGCGCTGTCTCGGCGTGATAAAATCCACCGGGAGGCGATATGAGGATTTTGGCGGCAGTGTTGGTGACGGGCGCAGCGTTTTTTGTCGCGGTGGCCTTGGGGCAGGGGCCGGCGCAATCCCCCGCGCCGTTTCTACGGGTCGGCAGCATGAGCCAGCTCATGGTGGATATCATCTACCCGACTTCCGATGCGGTGTTCTACATCGGCCGCGAGCCTCCCAAGAACGAAAAGGAATGGAACGATTTCCGCGGCCAGGCGCTGATGCTGGCCGAGTCCGGAAACCTGCTGATGATGGAGGGCCGCGCTCGCGACCAGGACCAGTGGATGAAGGACGCCAAGATGCTGGTGGACGTGGGCGCCGCGGCGTTCAAGGCCGCGCAGGCCAAGAACGTCGATGCGATTCTGGCGCTCAACGATCAGCTTTACGCGGCGTGCGTCACCTGCCACGAGCAGTATCGGCCGGGATACGGCAAACGCAAGTTGGGTCCGCCGCAATAGGTTCTGGTAGAAGTGTGCCGATCCGCAAAAAACCGGGACAGTCACCACTTTTCGCCAGACGGAGATACTGGGACCAAGGAAGTTACGGACGGCGAAAAATGGTGACTGTCCCGGCTTTTTGCTGGCGTTAGAACACGAAGCCCATCGCGACCTGGTACGCCCGCGGCTCGACGAAGTGGGTGCCGCTGAAGGTCGACAGGAAATTGTAGAGCGCCTCTTTATTGGTGATGTTGGTCACCGTGAGCTTCAGCGTGGTGCGGTAATGTTCCTTGCGGAATAGGTTGTCGTCTCCGATGCCTGCGTCGAGCAGGTTGCGCGGAGCGATGCGCGGCGGGTTGCGATCGTCGTTCTCGGTACCCGGCGCGGGGATCACCACTCGCGACGCGCCGTAGTTGGAGCCGGTGCATGAAGCGATGGGATGATTCAGGGCCGCCACCTGGCCACCGCAGTAGAAGCCGATGGCGGCCTGCTCATCGGCGGTGAGGGCCAGCACGTCGGCGAGAGTGCCCACGGCTCCCGCCACCATGCCGCTGTCGTAGCGCCAGGTGAAGGAGACCCACGGACCTCTCTTCTTGAACTGGTAGCGCAGGTTGGTGGTCTCCTCGAAGGCCTGATCGTGATCGATGCGGAAGACGCCGGTGTCCAGGGGCGAGTTGAAGATCAGTCCGCCCGATTCCGGCCCGAAGAAGCGCGCGCGAGTGTGGCCCAGGGTGGTGTACCACTGGAAGCCGTGGATGTTGATGGAGCTGATGCGAGCGCCCACGCCGTCGATCTTGGACTTGCGCCACTCGATGGGAAAGGTGATGGGCGTGTTGAACAGAGTATCGAAGTCGAAGGCGTTGTGGGTGTACTTCCAGAAGTAATCGGCGTCGATTACCACCCACCGTCCGATGGATTGCTCCAGACCGGCGTTGTATTGATCGCGCGTGCCGGCCGTCAGCGGCTGGCTGGCGAAGGCTCCAAAGACGTTGGTGGCGAGGCCTCCCTGGCCGGTGACGCTCGAAAGCAGCAGGTTCTCGTTGTACGGAGTCTCGAGAGTGTGTGAATACGCGATGCGCAGCACCGTTCCGGTGGGCTTGATCAAATAGGAGAGCCCCAGGCGCGGTTCCACTCCGGTGGCCGTGCTCAGGCCGTCGTACTGGTCGATACGCAATCCCGCGTTCACGCTGAGATTCCCGAATTTGATCGAATCCTGGATGTAAAAGGCATACTCATTGATGTTGGCGCTTCCGTTGAATTTGAACAAAGAACCGCCGAGAGCCAGATCGTAAGGCGCCAGGCCGGGAGTCACCGGGTAGTTGGGATCGGTGATGCCGAGCGAGAATTGCTCGTGCAGACGGGTCTGCATCAGTTGTGTGCCCACCTTGATGTTGTGGCGTCCGTGCACGTAGCTCAGGTCGCTCTTGACGCCCCAGTTAGTCAGCGTGCGGGCCTGGCTCAGCGTCGCGGGCGTGTCGTTGAACGGGTTCGCGCTGGGATAGTAGTTGACTTGGTCCATGCGGTCGAAAGGATCGATGGTCAGCACCATGCTGCCGTTGAAGGTGTGCTGATAGCCGGGCGCGACGTTGTAGGTGACCACTTTCTGCCGCTGATCCTGCATGGTTTGACCCGGCATGGTTTGACTGGAGAGGTCCTGATCGTAGGTGTCGGGAATCTGGAACCAGTTGCGCGCCGCGAACAGGTTCAGATGGATGGCGTCCTTGCCGGTGGGTTGATAGTCGAAGCGATCGAACAAAGTGCCGTTGTTGCCGATGTCGTGAAGCGGCATGAATTCCGGCGTGTCCAGGAAACGGCCGGAGCGGAGCGAGTTGACCGCGATGAAGTTCCCCCACTTGGCGCCGCCCAGCGCCAGCGTGCTTTCCTCCGAATAGGTCCCGAACGAGCCCCATTCCCCTAGAAAGCTTCCGCTGGGCTTCTGTCCCAGGCCGGATTTGGTGGTTGCGTTGACCACCAGGCTGGTCTTATCGCCATACTCAGCCGGAGGCGCTCCGGTGATCAGCTCCATGGACTGAATCGCATCGAGAGGAATCTGGGTGGAGAAGTTCTTGCTCTGCTGGTCGCTGATGGGCTGACCGTCGATGGAAAAGCTGGTCTGGGCGTGATCCCCAAGAGGGTGGAAGAAGCCGTTGGAATCGGCGGTGACGGCGCCGCTGGAGAGCATGATCGCGTCGCTCATCCCGCCTCCGGGCGTGGAGAGCGGCAGCTTGTCGAGCGACTCGGTGGAGACGTCGTTGTGGGCATAAGGAACGTTTTCCACCAGCTCGCCGGCTTCGACGGTCACGACGGTTTTGCCCTCGCCCACGGCGAGCTGGATCTTCAGGCTGACGGGCACGGTGCCGCGAACGTCGGTGTCCTCATGGTGGACCTCGAAGCCGGGAGCGGTGACCTCCAGGTGATATGAATTAGGAGGGACGTTGGAGAGGCGGAAAGTTCCGTCGTCGCCGGTGGTGACAGTCTGGCTGTAGCTGGTGACACGATTGGTGATGACGACGGCGGCATGCGGGATGTTCGCGCCGGAGGGATCGGTAACGGTTCCCTGGATCGTGCCGCTGCCGCCGATGGATTGAGCTGCTGCGCGCCCGGCAAGAGCACACACGAATAACGCCGCGAGCGCGAGAAATCGCCTCATACCATTCAGTATCGGAAGGCCCGGAGGTGGCCGGTGAAGGGATTCCTGCGAACGGACCCATGACGGCTGTGAGCGGACCTTAAACGGGAATGAACGGGATGCCGCTATTTGCCGGTATAGCTGACGCGCCAGATGGTTCTGGAGCCGTCGTCGGTGACATACAGCGCGCCATCGCGGCCTACCGCGACGCCCACGGGCCGTCCCCAGGGCTCGCCATCCGGCGTCAGGAAGGTGAGGAAATCCTCGAAAACTCCGCTGGCGCGACCTTTGTCGAGAGGCACGCGAACCACTTCATGCCCGGACGGGTGCTCCCGGTTCCAGGAGCCGTGCTCGGCGGCAAACAGATCGCCGCGATACTCCTGCGGAAATTGCGTGCCATCGTAGAAGGTCAAACCCAGCGAGGCGTTGTGCGGCGGCATCAGCACATCGGGGATCAGCACCTTATCCTTGAGCTCCGGATGCGTGCCGTCGTGGCGGGGGTCCTGATGCGGGCCGATGTAGAACCAGGGCCAGCCATAGGAAGCGCCCGGCGTCACGTGAGTGATGTAATCCGGCACCAGGTTGTCGCCCAACGCATCGCGCTCGTTGACCGAGCACCAGACTTCACCCGTCTCGGGATTCACGCCGAGTCCCACCGGGTTGCGGATGCCGGAAGCGTACACGCGCACGAATTTTCCGTCGGGAGTGTATTCGAGAATGTTGGCGCGATGGGTTTCCGAAGGGTGCGTGTCGGGATCGTCCACGTTGCTGCCGGAGCCGACGGCGACGAACATCGACTTGCCATCCTTCGAGAAAACGACGTCGCGCGTGGAATGGCCTCCGGAAGGCAGCTCGGGGATGATCGTTTGGGCGGGCCCCGTGGCTTTCAGATCGCCATCCTTATATGGGAAGCGGACCACGGACGTGGTGTTGCCCACGTACACCCACTGAGGATTCGGTCCCGGCGGATAGAAGTTGATTCCGAATGCGCCCCTTTGGCCGGTTGCAAAGGTTTCGACTAGCTCGGGCGCGCCGTCGGCATTCCTGCCGCGGACAATCTTGATCTCTCCGGCGTTGGTCTCGGTGACAAAAAAGTCGCCGTTGGGAGCGATGCGAATCTGGCGCGGCCCCTTGAGATTGTCGAGAAATAGCTCGACCTTGAATCCCGCGGGCGCCTGCGGCAGCGCGCCGGCCGGACGGGCCGCGAGCTTGGTGTTGCTGTTGGAACCGGTCGCGTAGGGCTTCGGCAGATCGTTCGCGGTGATTTTCCGGAACATGCCGGGTTTCAGATCCTTGGCATCGACGAACGCTTTCGAGCCTGTGATGAGGTTGGCGATCTTGGCGCCGTCGCCCTGGAGCATGACGCCGAAAGCCAGCAGGAACGCTCCGCCGGCGACCCAATATTGCTTGTTCATGAGGCCTCCAACGCCTAGTCTACATCAGGCGTTGTCACTCGATCTGCTGCATGATCCGTGTCACTTCTCCCGGGTAGGCCGGCAGCGGATTGTAGACGAAGAGTTTCTCTTGAAGCGTCTTGCCTTTATAGTAGGGGTGTTCGGCGAGCCGATGCGCCATGAACTCGATGCCGTCTTCAACGGAGGGAAAGCCTTCTAGCCCGTTATGGAATCCCCACCAATTGTTTTCCACCTGCTCGACGCCGCAACGTGTTTCACGAATGGAGATGGCGGGAAGCAGGCGGTAGTCCAGTTGATTGTCGTCGGCGGCGCGCAGATAGTCGGAAACGTGATAGGGCGTGGGGCAGCGATAAATGTGGAAGAAGCGCTCCAGGAGGGCGATGCGGGGATCAGGCTCGGGAATTGCGACGCGGATGGTCAGCGCCGGTGGCATATCGGCGGTCGAGCTCGCGCAAAGCGCCAGGCATGCGGCGGCGGCCAAAGAATAATGCCATGGTCTGAAGCGGGGAGCCTCCAGCCGGATTCTGATAACGACAACCACTACTTTGCCTTCGACCGGGAATCACGCTAAATTTAGGACCCGTTCCAGTAGAATAATAGCTGCAAGTCTGCGCCGCAACTGGCGCTGAGGGAGAACCAAGCATGGGGTTTTCAAGACGGCACCTTGGAAGGATGGCGGCCGCGGCTTTGCCGGTATCCTTATGGGCGCAAGGCGGGGGGCGCAGGCCCATCGCCAAGCCGAACTCCCGATTCGCGGGCGTCCAGATCGGAGTCATCAGCTATAGCTTCAACAGCATTCCTACCATGGACTTGATTCCCACCATCGCCAAGCTGGGGATCAATGAGGTTGAGTTGATGTCGAACCACGCGGAGGCGCTGGTGGGAGCGCCTACGGCTCCGCTGCGAGCGCTCGCGGCGCCTGGAGGTGGTGGACGCGGCGGAGCAGGCGGAGGACGGGCCGGAGCGCCGCCGCAAGCTCCGGCGATCGCGTACTATTCGGGCGATGCCTGCGCGGGACGTCAGGCTGCGCCAGCGGCTCCCGCAAGCGCAGGACGCGGTCCTGCGCCACTTGCACCGGAGCAACAGGCCACACAGGACAAATTTCGCCAGGACCAGGCGCAATGGCGCACGTCTGATGAAACCATGAACAAGTATCGCGACCTGCGCAAGCGGTTCGACGACGCGGGCATCAACCTGGGCATCCTGTGCTACAACATGAACGGCAACATCGCCGACGAGGAGATCGACTACGCTTTCCGCATGGCGCAAGCCCTGGGCGCCAGGAGCATTTCCTCGAGCTCAACCGTGACCATCGCCAAGCGCGTCGCCGCCTTCGCCGAACGTTACAAGATGACCTGGGCCGGGCACGGGCACGACGATGTCTGCGATCCGGAACAATTCGCTAAACCGGAGACGTTCGAGAAGATCATGTCCTTCAGCCCATATATCGGCGTGAATCTGGACATCGGCCACTTCACCGCCGCCGGCTATGATCCCGTTCCGTTCATCCGCCGCTATCACGACCGCATTACGAATCTGCATCTCAAGGACAGGTTCAAGAATCCGCAGGGCGGGGGAAAGGGCGCCAACGTGCGCTGGGGCGATGGCGAGACTCCTATCCGCGAGGTGCTGCAACTGCTGCGGCGGGAGCAGTATGCTTTCCCCGCCAACATCGAGTACGAATACCAGGGCACCGATGCGGTGATCGAGGTCGCCAAGTGTCTGCAATTCGCAAAGGACATTTTAGTCGGATGAAGTTCCACCTGCTTGGGACTTTGGCCGCGGGGATAGCGCTGGCGCAAACCCCCGCCCCTGCTCCGGCGCGGGCTCCCGCTCCGGCGAGAGGAGGCGGAGGTGGCGGAGCCGCGTATCCGCAACGAACTCCGGATCTAGCCGCCGTCGCTCGCGGCAAGGCGATCTACGACATCAATTGCGCTCTGTGCCACGGCGAGGACGCTCGCGGCGGCGACAATGGGCCGAACCTGATTCGCGGCGAGGCGGTCATGAACGACCAAAAAGGCGAGTTGATCGGCTCCGTGCTGCAAACTGGCCGCGCGGCGGAAGGGATGCCGAAATTCGATTTCACTCCCTCGCAAGTCTCCGATATTGCCGCGTTCCTGCACAGCTTTCGAGTGGGCGGCTACGACGTCTCCCGGAACAGGCCGCCCAGCATCGTGGTGGGCGATGCGAAGGCGGGCGAGGCGTATTTCAGCTCCAAGTGCGCGTCCTGCCATTCGGCAACAGGCGATCTGAAAGGCATCGCCACGAGAATCACGGATGCCCGGACGCTCCAGCAACGATGGCTGATGCCGGCGGGCGGCGGCCGCGGAGGCGGGCAGGCAACGCCGGCCACTGTCAGGGTGACGCTGCCTTCTAGCCAAAACGCCTCGGGCGATAAGGTGGAGGGCCGGCTGGGCCGCATTGACGATTTCACGGTTACGCTGTACGACACCGAGGGAGGTTCGCACACCATCAAGCGGAATGGCGACGTTCCAAAGGTGGAGATCCACGACCCGCTCGAACCGCATAAGGAAATGTTGAAGGTCTACACAGACAAAGACATTCACGACGTGACAGCGTACATGGTGACTTTGAAATGACCAGGCTTCTTTCTTCGCTTCTATTGACCGCAAGCATCGCTGCGGCGCAGATGTTGGACCCCGCGTTGCTGACGAAGCCGCTGGGAGACTCGTGGCCGACTTACTCGGGCGATTATTCCGGCAAGCGCTACAGCACGCTGACGCAGCTTAATCAATCCAACGTGAAGAATCTGACGCTGGCGTGGGTGAGCCGCGTAATCTCCGGAGCAGGCGGCGGACGCGGCGGCGGGCAGACCATCGTCGGCGGTGAGGGTACGGGCGATCTGGCCGCCGGCGGAGGCACCAGCATCAAGGCTTCGATCCTTCAGGTCAACGGCATTCTCTACGTGTCGACGCCGGACAACGCCTGGGCGATCGACGCGCGCGACGGCCGCGAGCTGTGGCATTACTTCTGGAGGACTAGGGGCGGCACGCACATCGGCAATCGCGGGCTGGGGATGTACGGAAACTGGCTGTTCATGGAGACGCCGGACGATTACCTGGTTTCACTCGACGCGCGGACCGGCAAGGAGCGCTGGCACAAGGTCATCGCCAGCTTTGAGCAGCAGTATTTTTCGACCGCGGCTCCCATCGTGATCGGCAATCATGTGCTGGTGGGCACCGGCGACGATCTGGATGAGCCGGGCGTGCTGCAAGCCTTCGATCCCGAAACCGGCAACGTGCAGTGGAAATATTATTCGACGCCGATGAAGGCGGGCGACACGGGCTTGAACACCTGGGCCAACCTGGACGCGGCCCGGCACGGAGGCGGCCAGATGTGGGTTCCCGGATCGTACGATCCGGAAACGCATCTCTACATCATCGGCACCGGCAATCCGACGCCGGCGTATACGTCGCAGACTCGCGGCGAAGGCGACAATCTGTACACCTGCTCCATCGTGGCGATCAACGTGGATACCGGCAAGATGGCCTGGTATTATCAGACCTCGCCGCACGACACCCACGATTGGGATAGCGCGCAGACTCCCGTGCTGGTGAATGGCGAGTTCGACGGCAGGCCGCGCAAGATGGTGCTGACGGCCAGCCGCAACGGTTACTACTTCACGCTCGATCGTTTGACGGGGGAGCATCTGGTGACCTCGAAGTACTCGGACTCGGCGAATTGGGCCAAGGGCTTGAACGACAAGGGCCAGCCGGTTCGCGATCCCAAGAAGGATTTCGATATCGGAGGCTCGCTGGTGTCGCCGGCTAACGGGGGCATCACCAATTGGCCGCCGCCTGCGTACAGTCCCGACACTGGCCTGTTCTACGTTCCGCAGAACGACAGCTATGCGATGTACTATCTGACCGAGACCGATCCCAGGGGCGCGATGGGACTGGGCGGCAAAGAGGAGCAGAGCGTCGGGTCGACGGGCGGCTATCTGACCGCGATCGACTACAAGACCGGCAAGATCGCCTGGCGGCATAAGTATCCGGGCACCGGCGGCGGAGGCTCAAGCGGGTTGCTGACCACCGCGGGCAAGCTCCTGTTCGGCGGCGATCTGGGAGGCAACATCGTGGCCTACGATCCGGCCGACGGCAAGATTCTGTGGCACTCGCACATCGGGCAGGTGTCCAACGCGCCGGAGACGTATATGCTCGACGGACAGCAATATTTGCTTGTGGCCGCCGGCGACGCGCTGTTCTCGTTCATGCTGTATTGAGCTGCGCAGACTAAACTAATTTCATTTATTTGCCGATTAAAGCGAATGAATTCAATTGCCTGCGAAATTGGTGCGGTTTTCCTGCTCGCGGCAATGCTGATGTTGGCAGCGCACATGGATTCATTCCGCGGAGCGTGAGGAACGCGGGAGCCCCGATTGTCGTAGGCGTCGTTCTGGTCGGATTCTTGGTCTGGCGTTTCGGACCGGATCTATATTCGAACTTCCGCTCAACCGTCGAATGGGGATTCCGTACCTCCCAGCCTCCGCCCGAAGCGTCTCCGTCAGGACCAGCGCCGGCGCCGCATCCGGCTAAATCCGCTGCGTCTATTTCAACTGCCGTCAGAGAGCCCGACCCGAACCCGACGACGATCGTGATTCGCGAAGTAGTTCCCGCGCTCGCGGAGTCAACACCGCCAGCCGCACAACCGATCGTAGAAACACTTCCCACCGGGAAGCCGATCGCGGGAAAACCAATACAAGACGCGGATGCGAAACCTGCAGCGGAATCCTCCGGCTCACCTTACGACAGCGGCGTAAAGCGAGCCGTCAAATCAGTCGGTAGTTTTCTGCACATCGGCGGCGGCAGGAAGAAGGAGCCAGCCCCTCAATAAGGCGCTTGGGATGGAGCAGAGTTGTTTACGTCCCCAGGGTGATTTTAGGCGGAGCCCATGAACTTGCGCTTTCAAAGAACTGAGGGGCACTCCGGGGTTATCGGCTGAAATCGCTTCCCGACTCTGTCGGGCGCCTGTCACGCTTGCGGGAACTGCGGCAGATCGATCTCCCACGCAATTCTCTGAAGCGCTTGCCGGCGGTGCTCGCGGACTGCCTCGACTGAAGAAGTTCGTCCTGCGCTTGGTGGACACTCTGGCATCGCTCGCGTGGATCGCCGAACTCGAAGAACGGGGCTGTTGGCGGGGCCTTGACGCGCGGCTCCGTGCATGTTAGGTTCCTCACGTGAGAAACTGTTTTCCGGGTCTAATGATTTTGCTCTCCTTGGCGGCCGTGCCGGTGCTGGGGCAGGGAGAAGCCGAGGCGGCCTCGCTCCGCGCCGCCAAGCCGCAGACGGGTCCCGCGCCACGCACGGCCGACGGGAAACCCGATTTTTCCGGCGTCTGGAGCCCCGAGCACAACTTCATTTACGACATCTCGGTGTCGCTCAAGAAAGGCGAGACGCTGCCACTGCAGCCCTGGGCCGCGGAGCTGACCAAGACCCGCATGTCTAAGGACGACCCCGAGGCCAACTGCCTGCCCACCGGAGTGCCTCGCCAGAACCCGTATCCCTGGAGAATCGTCCAAACGCCCACTCACATCTTTTTTCTCTTCGAGGGTAACATCCACAGTTACCGGCAAATCTTCATGGACGGTCGCAAGCATCCCGCCGATCCCGACCCCAGTTGGTACGGCCATTCGATCGGCCACTTTGAGGACGACACTCTGGTGATCGATTCCGTCGGATTCAACGACAAATTCTGGTTCGACTTCGCCGGCCATCCGCACACGGAACAATTGCACGTGGTGGAGCGCTTCCGGCGGCCCGATCTGGGCCACCTGGAGTATGAAACCACCATCACCGATCCGGGCGCTTACACCAAGCCCTTCACGATGTATGGACACTCCACCATGGAGACCGGCGTCGATTTGCAGGAATACATCTGCAACGAAAATAATCAGGACGTGCCGCACATCGTCGGGAAGGATAACCGCAAGTAGGTCCAACGAAACTGGCGTCGGAGAGTGACTGCGTGCGAGGCGGTCTTAATTGTGTGAAGATGTACACAGGAACACACACGTGATGACAGAGACCCTCTCCATACGAATCGACTCCCAGACTAAGACCCGCCTGGACGCGCTTTCCAAGATCTCAAAGCGTTCGAAGTCGTTCCTCGCCGCAGAGGCGATTGCGGCATACGTCGAGTCCGAGGCTTGGCAAATCGGAGAAATTCAGGCAGGGATTGCGGATCTCGATTCCGGTGAGATGGTCAGCCATGAGAAGGTTTCGAAATGGCTCAAATCGTGGGGCACACCGGGCGAGACAAAAGCTCCACGATGAAGGTGGTTTGGTCCCGCCGGGCGATTCGCAATCTGGTTTCCCTGCGAGAGCACATCGAAAAGGACTCCGAGCAAAACGCGGCTCTGGTTGTGAGCCGGATTCTCAACGCAGTCGAACTGCTTCAAACTCACCCGGAGCTGGGCAGGCCTGGCCGCGTGGTTGGGACGCGCGAGCTGGTGGCGCCCCAAACCCCTTACGTCATTCCGTATCGGGTTCGTCGCGATCGCCTGGAGCTCATTGCTGTTTTACACGGACACCAAAAGTGGCCGGTCAAACGATAAATCCCTCTTGACGGCATAGCTGTTACGCGATACGATATTACGTACTACGTAATACATCATGTCCGATCCAAGCCTTCTCGTTCTCTCCAGCCTCGCCGACGGCGATAAACACGGCTACGCCATGATGGAAGACATCGAGCGGTTCTCCGGCTTCCGGCTCGGCCCCGGCACCTTGTACGGCGCGATCACGCGCCTGGAGCAGCGTGGCTGGATTCGTCCCGTCTCCTCCGGCGACCGGCGTCAGCCCTACACGCTCACCTCGGCCGGCCGCGAGTACCTCAAAGACCAGTTGGAGAATCTGGGCCGCGTGGTCAAGGCCGGATTGAGGAGGCTGCGCCACGTATGAGCCGGCTGATTCATTTCCTCGCCCGGCTGTACCCGCGCTCCTGGCAGCAGCGTTATGGCGTGGAGTACGCCGCGCTTCTCGAAGATATGCGCCCGGATGGGCGGACTGCCGCAAATGTTTTCATAGGGGCACTCGCCATGCACATTCGAGCCTGGAAGTCCTGGAAAATTCTCGCGGCCTCGGCAGGAATCGCCGCGGCCGTCGTTGTGGGCCTCTTCGTTGCGATCCCGAATTCGTACGTCTCCAGGGAATTGATTAAGTTCGAGTGGCAGACTGGCGGCCGTCACCGAATTGACGTCAAGCGTTTAAGGGAGAGCGTGGAAAGCTATGGCAACCTGACAGAGTTGATCACAGTGGACGGCCTGTATCCGAACCAGCGTTCCAGGATGCCGATGGAGGATGTGGTCGAGGAGATGAGAAGGAACATCGAACTCACACCGTTATTGAGTGCGGGTGTTCCCGGCTTCACAATCGCATTCAGTTACAGCGACCCCCGCGTAGCGCAAAAGGTGACGCAGGAGTTGTCGTCAAGATTTCTGAACGAAAATCTCCGGCAACCGCAAGGCATCAACCTCCAGATCCTCGATCCCGCCAGCTTGCCTCAATCTCCGTTCTACCCCAGTAAGCCGGTGATCATCGGCTTCGGCATCGCTTGTTTTCTCCTGATGTGGAGGGTGTAAATTTAACTGTGTAAACGGCCATCGAAGGGATCACAATAAGGAGACCCGATGGCAATCGACCTTAAACTCATTGACAAGTTACTGGCGGACTACAAGAAGCCCGAAGACAT
>Ga0182024_10002704_pt1 | contig 43561 bp, 40 predicted proteins | sample P32metaG_FD_120480 | JGI IMG/M metagenome (GOLD analysis project Ga0182024, IMG submission 120480) | Permafrost microbial communities from Stordalen Mire, Sweden - P3-2 metaG (Illumina Assembly) | ecosystem: Environmental > Terrestrial > Soil > Wetlands > Permafrost | place: Sweden: Stordalen... | reverse complement strand
CTAAGCCGGTCGCCGGGACGGTAAGCACTCTGTACCCGAGCGAGACTATCCTGTCAAAGGAGTTTCATTCGTGCCGCTCACCAAAGAACGCAAGGCGGAGATTGCCGCCAAGTACGGCCGCGGTTCCAACGACACCGGATCGGCCGAGGTGCAGGTCGCAGTCCTGACCGCCTCGATCAACTCACTCACCGAGCATCTCAAGATTCACAAGAAGGATCACCACAGCCGGCGCGGCCTGCTCTTACAGGTCGGGCAACGTCGCCGCTTGTTGAACTATCTGAACGCGACAAACCTCGAGCGCTACCGTAGCCTGATCGCGGATCTCGGACTGCGCCGCTAGCAGCTCTGTCGATGCGCGGGCTGCCAGCGCCTGCCACGGTCGAGAAGTAGAGATACGTTCGGGTATCCGACATCCGGACTCGGACACATTCGTCGCGCCACCTCCGTGTGGCGCTCCTATCGGCTGCCTCGCGCCTTCCGCATCCGGCTCCGGCGCTCGGTCAGACGGTCCTCCGTCCGAGCGTCGGATACCCGAACGTATCTCTACTTCTTGCGCGAGTGGGCGCGACGGGCGGCTTCGACGATCGAGTCCGCGCCCATCCCGTAATACTCGACGAGCTCGAAGGGATCGCCGGATTGTCCAAAACGATCGTCGACGCCGATGAACTCGATCGGCACCGGATGGCGTTGCGCGAGAATCTCGGCAACGCGCGAGCCCATGCCGGCCTGCCGCTGGTGCTCCTCGACCGTCACGACGGCGCCGCAACTGCGCGCCGCGTCGACGATGGCGCCTTCGTCCATCGGTTTGACGGTGTGATTGTTGACGACCCGGCATTCGATGCCATGTTGCGCGGAAAGCCGGTCGGCGGCGACGAGCGCGTTGTACACGAGAATTCCGCATGCAACGATTGCGACGTCGCCGCCCTCGCGTAGCGTTTGTGCCTTGCCGATTTCAAACGGCGTTTCGTCGGTGGTGATCACGGCCGATTTCTCGCGGCCAAACCGCAGATAAACCGGCCCCCACATCTCAGAGAGCGCGATCGCCGCTTTCTTCGTTTGGACGGAGTCGCACGGAACGACGACCGTCATGTGCGGGATGACGCGCATGATGGCGATGTCTTCGATCGCTTGATGCGTCGCGCCGTCGGGACCGACGGAGACGCCGGCGTGCGCGCCCGCGATCTTGACGTTGGTTTCGTTGAGCGCCATGATCGTACGCACTTGCTCCCACGAACGGCCGGGATTGAACATCGCGTAGCTCGCGATCCAAGGAATCTTTCCCACCGCCGCGAGTCCGCCCGCCATCGCGACGAGCATCTGCTCGGAGACACCGATCTCGATGTACTGCTCCGGATACGCCTTCTTAAAGCCTTCGAATCGCGTCGATTCGGAGAGATCGGCACAGATGCCGAGCACGTCGCGACCGCGCGATCCGGCCTCGATCAATCCCTCGCCGAACCCGTTGCGCGTCGGAACCAGCTTGAGGTCGGCGGCGCGATAGTCGGCCAAATGCATGCGCTGCGCCGCGGCGTCGAGGACCGGCGTTCCGCTACTCATGAGCGAGAATCCGCTCGCGCTGCGCGGCCAGCTCGCGCAACGCTTCGTCGGCCTGCGCCGCGTTGGGCGGCTTGCCGTGCCAGAGATAATCGCCCTCCATGTACGATACGCCCTTGCCCGGAATCGTGTTGGCTATGATTACCTGCGGCTTGCCTTTGTAACTCCGCGCGCGTTCCGCCGTGGCGATGAACTCCGCGATGTCGTTGCCGTCGCACTCGAAGACTTCCCAGTTGAACGCGCGGTATTTTTGCGCAAACGGCTCGAGTGGCATCACGTCCTCCGTGCTGCCGTCGATTTGGATGAAGTTGCGATCGACGATTGCCGTGAGGTTGTCCAGTTTGAACTTCGCGCCGGTCAGCACGGCTTCCCAATGCAAACCGCACTGGTGCTCCGCATCCGACGTAACGACCCAGACGTGAAAGTCCTTGCCGTTCATCTTCGCTCCAAGCGCCATTCCGACGCCCTGCGCGAGGCCTTCACCCAGCGGACCGGACGTCGTCTCGACCGACGGAAGCGTTACGCGTTCTGGGTGCCCTTGAAGACGCGAGCCGAACTTACGCAGCGTCAGCAACTCCTCGACCGGAAAATACCCGAAGTTAGCCATCGCCGAGTAACGGACCGGCGCAATATGTCCGCACGAGAGGAGCAAACGATCCCGATCGGGCCACTGCGGATTGGATGGGTCGTGCCGCATCAAATGCCCGTAGAGCGCCGTAAAGACGTCCGACATGTCCAGCGGTCCGGCCGAATGCCCCGAGCCGGCCGCCAGCAGCGAGCGAATGATGCCCTGGCGGACGTCGTTGGCCTTCAGCTTCAACTCGGTCAAGTTCTCGGCGGTAAGGCTATGCATGGGAGCCGTTATACCAGCCGCAGCGTGCCGGACCCTATGAACCGCACGGCCTCGCGGGGCAGGGCGTTCTTTGGCAAAAACCGAATGCAACGCGGTTAAACAAAACGATTAAGAAAGAAAATTAGGAGATACTGTGCCCGAATCCGTTACTTTGACGGTCGGCGGGCGCACGATGGTCATCGAAACCGGCGAACTTGCGAAGCAAGCAAACGGCTCCGCGCTGGTTCGTTATGGCGACCAAAACGTCGTGCTCTGCGCCGTAACCGCTTCCGAAAAGCCCCGCGAAGGGATCGATTTCTTCCCCCTCACCTGCGACTTCGAAGAGAAAATGTATGCTGCCGGAAAGATTCCCGGCGGATATATCAAGCGCGAAGGACGTCCCTCAGAGCATGCGGTGATCAGTTCACGACAGATCGACCGCCCCATTCGCCCGCTCTTTCCCGATGGTTTCCGAAACGACATCCAGATTGTCGCTACCGTGCTCTCGGTCGACCCCGAGCTCGATGCGGATGTGCTCGGCGTATGCGCTGCGGGCGCTGCGCTCGCGCTCAGCGATATTCCCTTCGATAAGACCGTCGCCGCAGTGCGCGTCGGGCGCGACGAGAGCGGCAGCTACATCTGCAACCCAACGCTTCCGCAGTACGAAACCGGCGGCATGGACATCGTGATCGCCGGAACGTCCGATGCCGTCATGATGGTCGAGGGCGAGGGTAAGGAGATCGCCGAGGAAGACTTCCTGGGCGCCGTCGAGTTCGCGCACGCCGAGATTCGCAAGATCGTCAAGGCGATCGACCAGCTCGCGAAAAAAGCCGGAAAGGCCAAGCGCCAGTATCCCGTGGCGAAGCTGGATCCCACTCTCGACAAGTGGGTGCGCAAGGCATTTGGCAAAGACGTTGCCAACGCGATGCGCGTCGTCGACAAGCAGAAACGCGAAGCGGCCTTCGCGGCGATTTCGGTTGACGAAGCGCGAGAGCGTTGCGGCAAGAAAGACGAAGCAGTCAAAGCGTTGCTCGAGCTTCCTTCGACCGGCAAAGAGTTTGCGAAGATCGTCAAGACGATGGAAGAAGAGGAGCTTCGTACCATGGTCGTTGACGAGCGGATCCGTCCCGACGGACGCAAGCCCGATGAGATCCGTCCGATCTGGTGCAAGGTCCACTACGTGCCGCGCGTCCACGGTTCGGGCATTTTCACCCGAGGCCAGACTCAGGTCTTCACCGCGGCGACGCTGGGCTCGACCAGCGACGCGCAACGTCTCGACGGCATCATGGCGCTGGAAAACAAGCGCTACATGCACTTCTACAACTTCCCGCCCTATTCTGTCGGCGAAACGCGCCCGATGCGCGGCCCCGGCCGCCGCGAAATCGGTCACGGCTATCTTGCCGAACGCGCACTGGCAGCCGTGCTTCCGGCCAAGGAAGATTTTCCGTACACGCTGCGTCTGATGAGCGAAGTGCTGGAGTCCAACGGCTCCTCGTCGATGGCGTCGGTCTGCGGTTCGACGCTCGCGCTGATGGATGCGGGCGTGCCGATCCGCGAGCACGTCGCCGGCGTGGCGATGGGTTTGATCCTCAAGGGCGACAAGTATGCCGTGCTCACCGATATCCAAGGCCTCGAAGACGCACTCGGCGAGATGGACTTTAAAGTAGCGGGCACCAAGAAGGGCATCACCGCGATTCAAATGGATATCAAGGTGCAGGGCATCACGATTGGCATCATGCGCGAAGCGATGGAACAAGCGCGCAAGTCCCGGCACTTTATCATCGACAAACTCGCCGAGACGATCGCCGCTCCGCGCGAAGAGCTTTCGCCGTATGCGCCGCGTATGATCGTGATGAAGATCGATCCCGCCAAGATCAAAGACGTCATTGGCCCCGGCGGCAAAATCATCAATAAGATCATCGCCGACACGGGCGTCGAGAAGATCGATATCGAGGACGACGGCAGCGTATTCATCACGTCCCTCGACGGCGCTTCAGGCGACAAGGCCAAACAGATCGTCGAAAACCTCACAAGAGAGATCGCCGTTGGAGAGACCTATCTCGGCAAGGTGACGCGCATTATCACGATCGGCGCCTTCGTGCAGATACTACCGGGTAAGGAGGGTCTGGTTCACATCAGCCAGCTCGCGCCGACCCGCGTGGATAAAGTCGAAGACGTCGTCAAGCTCGGCGACGAGGTCATGGTGAAGGTCATGGAGATCGACGGCCAAGGCCGCATCAATCTGTCGCGAAAGGCGCTGTTGGGAGGCGGCTCAGGCAACGGCGATTTCGCCGCGCGTGGAACGCGCCCGCCGCGCGAGTCCGGCCCGCCGCGCGAGTCCGGCCCACCGGCGGCGGCACCGGCCGTCGTAAGTGCGCCTGGCGCTCCTCCGATGCGGCGGCGCAGGCGTCCGCACGGGCGAGACGACGAGTAACGTCGCGTGATGCCCGCGCGGCGTTAGTGACCGCCGAAGCGTAGACCCACGTCGAGAAACGTTCGGCGCGCACGGTCTTCGACACCGGCGTACCAGCGAAGTCGGTTGACGATGGGTCCTGAGAGGTCGCCGTCGACGTGATAGAACGGTGCTCCGTCGAGCAAGTCTCGCCGGTAGATCGCATCGAGTCGCAGGCCGCAAGTGGCGTCGTAGGTTAACCAAAACGCGTTGACGGTGGGCGTCGCGCTTCCATCGTATGCCGCCGGCAATGCGTAGGCCGGGACCGTGTCGGTCACGTGCATCGTCCAGGCGCGCAGCGCGATCGACGGGGCGACCTGCCAGGTCACGGACAGGCCTGCAGAGGTAATCGTGCCGGACGATGCACCGGCGACACGCTGCGTCGCTTGCTCGAGCGAAACTCGCAAGCGTGCTTGGTCGGTATAGGTGAGGGCTTCCGCGAGAAGGGCGTTGCGATCGTACTCCACGGCGTTGACGCCGGATCCGAAGAATTCGTATTGATCGACGAAGGTCGGCAACGTGAAAGAATCGCTGTCCTGGAGATCGAGGCTCCATCTTTGATTCGGAAAGAGCTGCGCTTGAATTGAAGGGAGCGCCAGCGCGGCCTTTGCAGGCTGAGAAACTCCAGTCGTACCGCCGGCGTAATCGATCCAAAACGTACCCACGCCGGCGGTAACGTCGTAATCTCGGCCGCTCGCATTCACTCCGGCGTCGGCGCGCGTCTGCGTCAGGTCCGCGCCAACGCGGGGCGGGGGATAATAGTAGTAGTGCGCCTGCTCGTCGTAGAACCCGGTCGAAGCGCGAACGCCGAGATCGGCAAACGCCGAGACCGCTCCGAGAGAACGAACGCCGATATTCAGGCCCGAATCCGACCAGACCGCGCTCGAGGCGTTTTCACCCGTGCCGAGCGTGTAGTTGCCGCGATCGAGAACTGCCGAAACGTATAAGTTCGCGAGTTGCGGATCGGCATACGTCGCATCGGCGAAGGAAAAGCTGCCGGCAAACTGCGACGTCCCCGATGTAAACGTGCGGCCTTGTTCGCTGCCGGCCGCAAACGCGAGCGACTGCCCTGCACCCAGCGAGAAGGTCGCGGAGAGGTCGCCGCGTTGGCGCGACTCTTCATCGTTGGTAAACGATCCGAGGACCGCCCCGAGGTTATCCGAGCCGATCTGCGCGCGCGCGATTGCATCGCTTCCGAGCGTAGCGACCTGCCAGTTCGAATCGCTTCCGAAGGGACTGGCATTCACGGTACCGCCGGCGGCCTGATCGCCATAGAGATACGCATTGCTCGCGTCGCTCAGGGTTGCCGTTCGTTCGTACTGCGCCGGCACGAGTTCGTACGGCGAGCTCCCGCTGACGACGTCGTAGTTGGGGGCCCCGTCGTCGACGAGCAGCGAGCCGTTCGGCGCGAGACCGCGATCGCTTAAACGGGAGCCAGGATACACGTCGACGCTTTGCTCGAGCAGCGTAAATGGGCGCAGCGCCAAGGCCGACTCGACGTTGGCGTACGGAAGGTTCTCCAGATCGCTCGAGGAGGGTGCGTCCGAGGCCAGGGCCTCGTAGCGATCGACGATCACGACGACCGGCTCGCCGGCGCGCACCGAAGCGACCGCCGGGCCGCAATAGCGACAGGTGACCAGGACCGAAATGACGCCCGAGGCCGCCAGCGCAAAGGTGCCTAACCCGTCGGTCGTGGTGCGGAGCGGCGCCTGGTTACCCCGGCGTCCGACGACGGCGGCCCCCGCCACAGGAACCCCGCGCTGATCGCGCACTGCGCCGACGACCAGCGGTGCTTGAGCACGCGCCGGGGGCGCAACGAGCGTGGTCATTAGCAGCGCCGTCGCGCACATCAGCGGGCGGTTCACGGATTCTTTAGACTTTCGACTATAATGAGAGTAAGTGTCAAGAACCCTCGTCCGCCCCGTCCTCGTCGCAGCGCTGCTCGCCCTTCTGTTGATTTGCGGGCGCTTCGCCGTGGCCGGCGCTGCCTCGCTGGAGGATGCGCTCACCGGGACGCTCGCGCCTTCGGCAGCCCCCTCGCTGCTGGGGCCGATTACGTCGGCCGGCCGCGTCGGCTGGGAATGCAAGCCTGAGCGGTCGGCGGCCTCCGGCGGCTGGCATGAAGCCGAGCTGCCTCGCGGCCCCTTTGCTCCCTGACCGATGCGTCTGCTGCTAGCCGTCACCATCATCTGGGGACTCGTGGCGGCTCGAGCAGCGGCGCAAACGTATACGCCGCAACGGCCGCTTCCAACCACGACCTCCGTGCCTGCGCTGCGCGCCTTGGCGACGCAACGCGAGATCGAGGAGCGGTTTAGAATCGGGATCGACGCGGAATCGCGCGGCGACTGGACCTCCGCGGTTGCCGAGTTCAAACGCATCCTTGCGCTGAATCCCCCGGAACCAAAAGGTTCGACCGCGCGATACGATCTTGCGATCGCCTACGCGAATCTTACGCGATATGACGACGCGGCTCGCGAGCTGCGTGCCGCCATCGCACTCGATCCCGCCTTTTTGGCGGCGATGGCAAATCTCGTCTCCGTCGATCTCTCTCGCGGCGATCTTGGTGAAGCGCGACAGATCGCCGATCGCTACATAGCAATGGACCCGGACTCGGCGCGCGCGCTGTACTCTCGCGGCATCGTGGCGCTTCAGGCCGGTGATGCCGTCACCGCTCGTGAAGACTTCGGAAAACTGCTGCGTAACAACCCGTCCTATGCCGTCGCGCATTACGATCTCGCTTTGGCCGAAGAGCGTCTGGGCCGCTACGTTTCCGCGGAACGCGAGCTGCGCACCGCGCTTTCGCTCGCGCCTGCGTATGCGCGCGCGCGATTCGCGCTCGGAGTCGTTCTGCTGCGGGAAGGAGAGCACGACGCGGCAAGAAATGAGTTCCAACGAGCCACGGTCGACGCCGCGGGCGACCCCGCGCTGCAAAACATTGCTGCGTCGGCGCGCGACTCGATCCCGGTTCCATAGAGCGACGACTTTAAGACTTTCTTCATCCGGCCACGGTAGGATGCCACCACAAAGCAAGCTTTTTGGAGGTTCCATGGCAAAACGACTCGCCGCCGTCCACGCTCTCGAGGTCGTCAAGAAGAACGCAACGCCGGCAGCGGAAGCGGCGTCGCCGGCGTGATGAAGTCTCCAAAACTCACGATCGCTCTCGCGATCGTTGCTCTCGGCGCGGCCGCGGCGTGCACGAACGGCGGAGGGCTGGGCAGCATCGGTAGCGGTGGAGGCGGGACGCCTTCACCGCTCCCTTCGGGCGGAATCGGGGTCGCCATCCCGACTGGAAAGATCGGCGTCGAAAACGATCCGGTCTGGGGAACCATCAGCGGATATACGCAAGAACAGACGTCGCAAATCATGGCTTTTCCGCCCGGTGCGACGGTCACGATTACAAACCTCTCGTCGACGACTCCGCATACGCTCAACGTGATCGCGGTAGGTGCCACGCCGCCGCCGAACTGGCCAACGAATCCGAGTCTTTCGTTCTCCCCAAGCGGAAATGGCGTCCTCGGCGCGGACTATGCGAGCGGCTCGCTCAATCCCGGCAGCAGCGTCAAAGTCAAGCTGAGCAGTCCCGGCATCTATCTCCTCGGCTGTGCGTACCACTACATCGAATTCAACATGCGCGATGTCATCCAGGTCGTAGCCGGCGCGACGCCTGGGCCGACGGCATCGCCCGGTCCCGGCGGCTACGCGGTTGCACAGCGCAGCGCGCGACCTGCTCAAACGCGAAGCGAACCGCATCTGATCGACCAGCGCGGACATCGTTTTACCCTCTCGTCGCTTCGCGGAGAGCCATTGATCGTGACGTTCGTCTCGGCACACTGCACGGATGCCTGTCCTTTGATCAACGCCCAGTTCGCGGCGGCCGCGCAGCGCATCGAGCACGAGCGTCTTGCGGCGAGACTGCTGACGATTACTTTGGATCCGGAGCACGATTCGCCGCAAACGATGCGCGGGCTGGCGCGACGATTCGATGCCGATCGACGCCACTGGCTCGTGGCGGGCGGTTCGCGCTCGGACGTGCACGCCGTGATGCGCGCGTTCGGCGTCATCTCGATTGAAGGAAAGCACGGTTCCGACGATCATCACACGACCTTCATCTACGCGATCGACCCCAACGGCGATCTCGCGCAAACGCTCTTAGCCTCGAGCACAACGCAGGACGAGATCCTGGACGGACTTCATACCGGGCGCTGGAGGACGCACGCATGACGCGACAAACCTGGACGACGCTTGCCTTGATGCTGCTCGCCGCATGCACCGCGGGAGGCATTCCGACGTCCTCGGGCGGCGCCGGCGGAGTTACGATCGACATCAACCTGACGCTGAGTCATCCAGTCCAAACGCCATACGGTTTGAGCGGCGGCTTTACGCCGGCGATCACGACCGTTCCCGTCGGCTCGCAGTTTCACTTCACGAACACCGACAGCTTCGCGCACACGGGGTCGTATCTCGGGAGCCAGTACACGCAATTCCCCAGCGGCTCGCCGCTTAAGAGTGGCGCGACGACGCAGAGCGGCAGTACCCTCTCGGGCGGATTCACCAGCGGCGCCCTGCAGGCGGGCACGTCGTCGCAAACGATTACCGCCGATCGCGCAGGCACCTACCTGTTTGGCTGCTTCTTCCATTACGGAGCGCCGATGCGGGGGGCGATCATTGCGCAGTAACGTCGCGGCAGCAGGGCTTGCGGTGCTCTTCCTCGCGCTGGCGTGCGCGCCGGCACGCGCGATTCCGATCTTCGCGCAACGCTACCACTTGAAGTGCGGCCAATGCCACAGCGTTCTACCCGAACTCAATGCGTTCGGGCGTTATTTTCGCTCGCACGGTTACCGGCTACCGTTGCCCGAGCACGGCACGACGGTCTTCGCGTTGCGCTACCAGCTGGAGTACGACAAGCAGCCCGCGGCCGGATCGCGCGAGTTCACGCCCGGCGGCATCGTGTTGGGCAGCGCGAACATCGGACCGATCACGGCGTTTCTCCACTACGGCTTGGGAGCGGGCGGAGGACCGGGCGGAGTATTCTTGCTCTTTGGGGCAGGCTACGATGCGCACACGCAGACCCTCGTTCGCGGTGGGCTGATCGAGCTTCCACTCGCGCAGTCGCCCGGTGAACGCCTCGACGATCTGCAGCAATACGGCTATTACGGTGCGCACGTGGGTTTGAATAACATGCCGCTTTCCTCAAACCGGTGGGGCTTGCAGATCGAGCGCACCTTCGGACACCTGACGGTGGACGGCGTTGCAGCGGTCGGGGCCTATCAGGGCGCGGCGTACGGCGGGAAGCCCGTGCCGACGGGCGAGACGACGTGGATGCGCACGCCGGAGTTGAGTGCGTGGCTCAAAGACACGCTCGTGCAAGGTCGCAACGGCGAGTTCGACATCGGAGGAACCGCCATGGGCGGAACGCTCGGCGTCTTGCCGACGGGGCGTCTACCGTTCGCCGACCTTTACGAACGCTACGGCCTGCTCGCGCACGGCACGTACGACAACCTCGATTTTCAGGCCGAGCAATGGTACGGTGACGACCACGATGCCGATGGGTTTCTGACCAATCAGCATTCCAGCGGCGGCTACGTACGATTGAAGTACTATCCGATCCCGCACGCGTATTTCGGCCTCCGCTACGATGCGTACGCCAATCCGTACATCACTCGCGATTTCGTCTACTACGCCGCCGTGCAGATCGCCCCGTGCCGCTTCCTGATGCAGGAGGTTCAGTCGCCGGGCCAGCACCCGTTCCTCAGCGGCGCCTTCACGATCGCCATTCCCCCGCCATTGAAGGACTAAGGACCGAAAATGCGAGTTCTCGTCGTTGAAGACAACGCCGCAGTCGGAGACTCCATCGCGCGAATGCTCGAAGCGCGACGATATGTGACCAACGTCGTCGCCGACGGCGCAACGGGGCTCGATCATCTGGTGAGCCGCAGCTATGATGTTGCGGTCGTCGACGTCGGGCTGCCCGGAATCGACGGCTTCACACTCGCGCGAAATGCTCGAGCCGCTGGTGTTCAGACCCCGATTCTCATGCTAACCGCGCGCGACGCGGTGGAAGATCGCGTGGCCGGCCTCGAGTGCGGAGCCGACGATTATTTGGTCAAACCTTTCGTCGAAGAAGAGCTCATCGCTCGCGTAGGCGCGATACTTCGCCGCGCCGACCGCCCGCTGCTCGGAGTGCTCGACGTCGGAGCGCTGCGCGTGGATCTCGCCGCTCGCAACGTAACCTACGAGGGCAAGCCGGTGCCGTTGGGAGCGACGGAGTTTCGGCTCTTGGAGTTCCTGGCCCGCAACGCCGGCATTGCGCTCTCCCGCGCGCACATCGTCGAGCGTATCTGGGATTACGACTTCGATGGCTCGAGCAACATCGTCGACGTCTACGTCAGCCAGTTACGGCGTAAGCTGGGAAAACTCGGTGCGAGCGGAATCATCGAGACGGTATGGGGAATCGGTTACCGCATAAAAGCTTGATCGCTCGCACCGCCGCCCTCTACCTCTTCGTTTTCGTCTGCGTCTTGGCCGCTCTTAGTATCGGCGCGTATGAGTTCGTGGCCCGCGAATACGCGTCGTTGCTCGCACCCGCGCTGAGCACGCCCGAAGGAGCCGGCGCGTTGAGGACGGCGATGCGTCGGGTCGCCTTCACGATCGCCGAAATCGACGCGCCGCTCGTCATCGTCGTCGCCATCGCATCCTACTTCTTAGCCCGCGCCGGGATCGCGCCACTCGAAGCGGCGCGCGAACGAGAGCGCCGCTTCTCGGCCGATGCCGCGCACGAGCTGCGCTCCCCGTTAACGGCAATTGCAGCCGTCGCGCAGGCGGCACGAGCGGACGCCACGGAGCAGAGTCGCGCTTCTTTCGAAGCGATCGCTCGCAGCGCGCTCGAAGCGTCGGACGTCGTTACCGACTTGCTGACGTTGGCCCGCGATCCGGCACGGCGCGCGCTGCAATGCGAGCCCGTCGACTTGGCGGCGATCGTCACCATCGCCTCTCGCGTTACGCGGCCGGTTGCGGATGCGAGCAACGTGCGGCTCGACGTCGCGCCGGGCAGCGCGATCGTCGACGGCGACGAACGGCGTCTTCGCGAGCTCTCCGTGAACTTGCTCGATAATGCCATTCGTCACGCCCATCAGGCCGTGCGCATCACCTCGCGCCAAGCCGGCCGCCTCTGCGAAATCGTCGTCGAAGACGATGGCGACGGCATCCCCGAAAGCGAGCGCGAACGGGTCTTCGAACGCTTTTATCGCCGCGCGCACGACGGCAAGGGCACGGGACTCGGCCTCGCGATCGTGCGCTGGATCGCGCACGCCCACGGCGGCGCAGTTGAGATCGACCGATCCTCCAACGGTGGGGCGCGTTTTGTCGCAGCCTTTCCTGCGCGCGAGTCCTAGAGGGAACCTCTGAAGCCCAACCCATCCTAGGAGCCTGTACTACTAGGCGGATACCGCCCCCCGTGCGCATAAGCACGACGACATGCCATTTCGATCGCTTCGTGCGTTCGTCGATGCGTTGCGCAAAGCCGGCGAACTCCACGTCATTTCGGCCAGCGTCGATCCCCGGCTAGAAATTAGCGAAATCACGAACCGCGTCGTCAAGGCCGGCGGCCCGGCCTTGTTGTTTTCCGACGTCCAAGGTTCGGAGTTCCCCGTGCTGACGAATCAGTTCGGCACGCATCGGCGGATGGCGATGGCTTTAGAAGCGGAAAGCCTCGATGCCGTGGCGGCCCGCATTCGAGCCCTCCTCGACTTCAAACCGCCGTCGGGCTCGGCGCTAGAAAAACTCGCGGGTGCGTTGCACTTCGCACCGCTGGCCAACGCAATTCCGAAAATCGTACGCGACGGCAGCGTTCACGACGTCGTGATGGATCCGCCCGATCTGACGAAGTTGCCGGTCTTAACGACGTGGCCGCTGGATGCGGGACCGTTCATCACGTTGCCGCTGGTAATCACCAAAGATCCGCGCAGTGGACGCCCGAACGTGGGGATGTACCGGATGCAGATCTACAACGCGACGCAGACCGGCATGCACTGGCAACGTCACAAACATGGGCGGGCGCATGCCGACGCCTGGGGTAAATCCGTTCCGGTCGCCGTCGCAATCGGTACCGACCCGGCGCTCACGTACGCGGCGACGGCGCCGTTGCCGCCCCTTCTTGATGAGTTCGCCTTTGCTGGTTTCTTGCGCGGCAAGCCGGTGGAGCTGACGCAGGCAAAAACCATGGAACTGATGGTTCCTGCCGACGCCGAGTTCGTACTCGAGGGATACGTCGACAATGAGGATCTACGGCTAGAAGGACCCTTCGGCGACCATACCGGCGTCTATAGCTTAGCGGACCGGTATCCAACCTTTAACGTAACGTGCATCACGCATCGCCGTAATCCAATTTATGCCGCGACCGTCGTCGGCAAGCCGCCGATGGAGGATGCGTGGCTTGGCAAAGCGACGGAGCGAATTTTCTTGCCACTGCTGCAAGCAATGCTTCCCGAAGTAGTCGCTATGAATCTGCCGGTTGAAGGCGGATTTCACAACCTCGCGATCGTCTCAATTCGCAAGTCCTATCCGGGCCATGCGAAAAAGGTCATGAATGCGCTCTGGGGGCTGGGTCACATGATGATGCTTACGCGCGCGCTCGTCATCGTCGATGCCGACATCGACGTAGCGAATCCACGCGAAGTCGCGTGGTATGTTCTCAACAATCTCGCGCCGGAACGCGACATCGTGATGATGCCGGGTCCGGTAGACGACCTCGATCATGGCTCCTACAGCATCGCGTACGGCACGAAGATCGGCATCGATGCCACGCGCAAAGATGCTTCGGAGGGTTACACGCGCGAGTGGCCGCCCGACATGATCATGGACGCCCAGACCCGCCGGACGGTGAGCGAGCGTTGGCGCGACTATGGGCTCGATTCCATAGCGCGCGCCCTCTCACCAGACGACTGGTCGGGACAGGGGCCGGCCGCCTACAATGCGCTGATGAAATGAGAGCCGTCGGCCTTTTCTTGCGCGAGATTCGCGTCGAGCATACGCTCTTCGCGCTGCCCTTTGCCTATGTCGGCGCTATCCTTGCCGCGCGCGGGATTCCAACGCCGGCGCAACTTGGCTGGATAACGCTTGCCGTGCTGGGCGCTCGAACGGCGGCGATGGCGGCAAATCGCTTTCTCGACCGCGAAATCGACGCCCGCAATCCGCGCACCGAACGGCGAGCGCTGGCGAGCGGTCTTCTGCCTGCCTCAACGATGCTCTGGGCTACGGCCGCGGGGCTCAGCATTCTCTTATGGGCAGCGTGGATGCTCAATCCACTATGTCTAAAGCTCTTGCCGATCGCCGTCGTCCTTTTACTGATCTATCCGCTCTGCAAACGCTTCACGTGGCTTACCCATTTCGTGCTGGGCGCGGTCGATGGCTTGGCACCGCTGGGAGCCTACGTCGCAATCGCCGGAAAGATCACGCTGCCTGCCCTCGCGCTCTTCGCGGCGGTCACGATCTGGGTCGCGGGATTCGACATCATCTATGCGCTCATGGACCTATCCGTCGACCGCGAGCAGGGAATCGCGTCGCTGCCGGTTCGCTTTGGGGAGCACAGCGGACGCTCCTTGCCGATCTTGCTTCATCTGGGGATGCTCGCATTGCTCGCCGGTGCCGGAATGCTCGACGCGGCCGGCCCGTCATACTATCTCGGCATCGCTGCGTTGGCGATTCTAATCCTGTATGAAGAGTATCTCTTTCGTAGCGGCGCCAATCTGTTCGTCATCAACGAACGGGTCTTTCTTTCGAACATGACGTTTTCGGTCGTCTTCTTGCTGACGACGCTCGGAGCTTTCCGATGAAGCGCCGCACGTTCATCGCGGCCGCGGGCGCGGCTGCCGCCGGAACAGCGCGCGCGGCGGCACAGATCATTCCCGGCCAGCCGCTCAACCCCCTCAACCAACCGTTCTTGCAGCAGCTTACGATCGCCGTCAACGTCACACTCTCCGGCGCGTTGGGAAAGTACGGCCAGGAGGTCGTCAAAGGCGTCCAGGCCGCCGTCGACGAGCAGAATCGCTTTAACGCGCAGATATCTAACGTCTGGGGATTCCGAGGCATAGACGATCGCAACGACCCGGGCCTTGCCGCCTCCAATGCCAACGTCGCAGCAGCCGATTCGACGGTGATCGGAATCGTCGGCAATCTCACGGCTCCAATGACGCTGGCGGCGCTTTCGCACTATGCGAACACGGGTTTCGCCGTTATCGTGCCGACCGTTACGGCCGATTCGGTCACCGCGCGCGGTTACCACAACGTGTACCGACTCCCCGCCAAAGACAGCGGTTCGGGACGGCTTTTTGCCGGTGCCGCGCTCGAGGATAAACGAGGCGTTCCGACGATAGCGATCGCCTTCGACGGCGACTATGGTTACGACGTCGCGCGCGGGTTCGTGACCGCGGCCAAGAGCAATCATCACGATTCCGACTTGCTGCTCTTTCCGATCGCCAAAACCGACCCCGCGCAAGCGGCGCGAACGGTGATGGACCGCAGTCCCGGATACGTCTTTCTTGCCGGAAAGACGACTGAGATGGGGCCCGTCGCCGAAGCGATGCGTCTTGCCGGGTACACGGGCGACTTCGGCGCGGCCGATGGATTTTATAACACCGAAACGATTACCACCTACGCGAAAACGCTCGACGGCGCCTACGTCGCATCGTCCATGCCGCCCCTCGATCGCATTCCCAGCGCGATGCAGCTCGTTACCGACTTTCAGCGAGAGGTCACGCAAATCACGACCTTCTCCGCTTACGGTTACGCGGCCGCCCAGCTCATAATTTCCGCTTCGCAGCGCGGCTACGCCGCGACGCGCACGGCGCTGTTGAACGAGTTGCAGCGCGGAGGCACGTTTACGGCCCTTATCGGCCAGTTCGCCTTCAACATCAGTGGCGATCCGCTCATTCCCAACATCTATCTGTACGCCATCGGTAGCGACGGATTCAAGTACGTTCGACCGGCGGTGCGGACCGGTTTTGTTCTGTAGCAAGAACACGTAATGCCGCGGGAAGAATTTCGAAGCGAGCCGGCGTCGTTCCGGCCGGCTCTCCATCGGCGGTGATGCGGTGCCGGCGGCGGGTGCTTACCAAAAACGCGGTAGAACGAAAGGTTCGCACGCCCTGGGCCGATCGTCCCTGGTGCGCAAAGATCGCGGCGAGAACCCGGATCGCCGGCCAGAGGCCAACGCCGTCGACTGCGTAGAGGTCCAGCCAGCCGTCATCGATTGCTGCATCGTCCACCGTGATGAAGCCGCCGAAACTTTGGCTGTTCGCTACCGTTAGCTGGATCGTTTTCAAACTCGCGCGCTCGCCGTCGTAGGCAACTTCGGCGTGAAATGGGCGCGCGAATCGAACCGCGCGTAACGCGCTCAGCGCAATGGCGGCGAATCCAAAACGCTGTTTGTCCGCGGATTTCTGCAGCTTCGTAATACGGCTCGAGACACCGACGCTCGCCTCAGTCGCATAATAGACGCCGTTGACGCAAGCGACGTCAATCCGTCGAGTCTTACCCGACGCAATCAACGCGCAGGCCGCGCCGAGATCGAACGGAATCGCCAACGTGCGTGCAAGGTCGTTGAAGGTGCCCAGCGGCACGATCCCGATCGGTACGTCGAGCTCGATTGCGCGGGAGATCTGGCGTGCAAACGTGCCGTCACCCCCGGCGACGACGATGGCATCGAGGGGGCCCCCTGGGGCACTCTCCGCGACGGGCTCGATCCCCATGCGCATTAGTTGCTCACGGACGGCTGCGCCGAACCGGCGTCCGCGCCGCGAGCGCGGATTGACGACGAGCGAAACGCGCATCGCTATCGGCGCGGCGCGATCAGAAGACGAACCAACGCAATCGCCGACCAGCCCGCGATACCCGCCAAAATGACGGTGCCGCCGATCATCACCCAGTACCCAAGCGTTATTCCCATCTGGGTCATCGGATCGACATACCCGATGGCTTTTTCGGAGATGCTCAAACTCTCGTAGACGCCGTGAAAAACAAACCACACGATCGCGGCGCCCGGCGCCGTGAGGGCGAGCATCGTCAGATAATATTGGAGCTGCTCCTTCCGACGATTCACTAAAACAGAGCTTCGCCACAGTGCGCCGAAGAAACCCTCTTCGAGATGCATTCCCCCAAGCGCGGGCCCAGACCGCATAACCCGATGCCCGAGTCGCGCTACGAGGTGCTCGCGCTCTTTACCGGCGCGATGATCGGTGCGTCGCTCGTCATCATGTCGACGGGCGCCCTCATGCCCTTCTTCAAGTCGGCACTTCATCTCGATCAGGCGCAACTTGGATGGCTGCTCTCCATTCAGTTCATCGGTTCGGTCGCGATGACTTCGGTCGCGGGCCTGCTGACCGACCGTTTTGGCGACAAGGCGATCGTGCGCTGGAGCGGCGTGCTCATGAGCCTTTCGCTAGTTGCAGCCTCGCTGGTCGCGAGCTTCTCGTGGCTCTTGGTCTGCCTGCTGGTGTATGGAATCGGCTACGCTGCTGTAACGCCGGCCGGCAGCCACGCCATCATCTTCTTTTTCAAAAAGGCGGATCGCGGCATCGCCATGGGGATTCGGCAATGCGGGGTACCGATCGCGGGCGTCTTGGGCTCGCTGCTGCTCCCCGCCATCGCGCTGCGCTACGACTACCGTTGGGCGCTCGCCGCTGCCGGCATACTGACGTTCGTCGCGAGCACGATCGCTTCGCGGTTCTATCGCGAGCCCTCCGAGTTGGAGGGCGAACGCGTATCGCTGCGTACCATGCTGGCCGAGATGGTCCAGATCGCTCGAGACTCTCGCCTCATTTTGCTCACGCTTACGTCAATGGTCCTGATTGCCGGACAGCTCGCTCTGATTGGATTTCTTACGCTGACGCTCGTGCATCGCGCGGGCTACTCGTTGAGCTTGGCGCTCGCGCTCTTCACGCTCTCGCAAGTGGCTGCAATCTTCGGCAGGCTCTCATGGGGATGGCTCAGCGACCATCTCTTTGCGGGAAGCCGGGCGCTGCCGCTCGCGACGGTATGCGTGCTCGTTGCAGCTATCGCGTTGGCATTCGCTTCAGTCACCGCGGAAACGCCACCGTGGTGGGCGGCGTTCTTGGCAGCCGCTCTGGGCTTTACAGCAGAAGGCTGGCTTGGCGTGAGCGTCATCGGATTTGCGGAGATCGGCGGCGAGGAGCATTCGGGGAGCGCGCTCGGCGTCGGGCTGACGTGGACGCTGCTGGCGGCCTTTGCAACGCCGGCGCTCTTCGGAGCGCTCGCGCAAGTGTACGGTTTTGACGTGGCGTGGCGCTGCTTGGCGCTTCTTCAGATACTCGGCGTCGTACCGGCGTTACTTGCCAGCCGCGCCATAGCGCCGCCCGCCTCCGCGAAAACCTAATAGTCGACGTTGTCGAAGTAAAAAACAAGTAGGCCAAGCTTAAGTTCTCCCAGGAGAAATTTAAGAAGCGATTAGCAAAAGTCGCTCTTTTTCGTCATTGTATGCTAGCTTGCGTTTCGCTAATTTTGAAAGCATACGCGCCTCACTTTAGGAAAACCGGAAGGTGGTAACATAATGCGTCGTTTAGTGCCGTACATCGTAATCCTGACGGCATCGTGGGCGCTGGCGGGATGTGGAGGGGCGGCCGGAGGCTCCTCGGTCGCGCCGGCGGCATCGCAGAACGCACCAGTTGGTTCGGTGCGATCCCCCGATCAGCAGGTCGCGGATGCTGCAGCTCGCAACAGGATTGCAGCCTTGGTACGCGGCAAGATCAAGCACGTTTTCGTGCTCGTCCAAGAGAACCACACCTTCGATCAACTATTTGGACTCTTTCCCGGCGTCAACGGCCAGTACGTCGAAAACCTCGGGACATACCTCGCTCAAGAAACCGATTGCCAGTACGATCCCGAAACGTTAGGCTGTCAGCGTCCGTTCCTGATCTCGGCAAATACCAACAGTCCTAATTATGTTGAGGATGCGCCGGATATCACGGGCGGCAACAACGGTCGCTACGACCAAGAAGTAGGGATCGATCGGGGCAAGATGGACGACTTTCTCGTCGATGTTGAGGCCGGCCAGCCCGTGCTCGGGCCGACCCCGAGCCCAGAACAGATCGAAGCGCACAACGAGTCGATCGGCATCGAGGGGGTGTATGACTGCGACACCGTCCCGTACCTTTGGTACTACGCGAAAAACTTCGCGCTCTTCGATCATTACTTTCAGGCGGAAACGGGAGACTCGACGCCAAGCAACATTCAGCTCTTTTCGGGTCAGATAGGCCAAACGGAGGCCGCGGCGGGTGAAGGCATACCCTCCCAGCCGCTAGCCGGCGGGGGCTATTCCGACGGCGTACCGATTTCTAACGACGACAACCCGCCGCCGGCGGACCTCCCATTCCCAGTTACGTCTTATTCGGGCGATAGCAGCACGTTCCAAAGTTATGCCACGATGCCCGTCCTGCTCAGCCCGAACATGGATCGAGTGGCCAAAAATAAAAGGGTCGTCGGCTACGAGGCTCGCGACATCACGAAGGAGGGGAACACTAACCGGCAGTCTATCCCCTGGGCTTGGTACGAAGAGGGACTCTTTACCGCCAACGCGGGCTTCTCGGCGCATCATACGGCGCCTCTCTACTTCGACTACATCAACAATCCGGGTTCGGGCTTCGCAAGCAAAAAAACGCTGCGCGATAATACGGAAAGCAACGGTCTTATCGCGGACATCCAGGGAGGGAAACTGCCGGCTTCGGGAGTTTTTTGGGTCAAAGGCGGAAACGAGAACACGTACGGCTTGGCGCCGGCCGACCCAATCTTCACGGACAATCCTTCGGGCAGTAAGTATTACGTCGGCGATGACGATCACCCCGGAAGCGGTAGTGCCGACCATCAGGTAGCGCAAGCCTATCTCGCCGAGGTCATCAACGCCATTGCGAAAAGCAAATACTGGAAAGATTCGGTCATCATCGTAACGTGGGACGACAGCGGCGGTTTCTACGATCACGTGCCGCCGCCGGGCTTCGGGGAAACGTGCCCGCAGGATAAGAGTGGCCCGGAAGAGGGCTACCCATGCGGCGATGGCGTTCGCTTGCCGACGTTAGTGATCTCGCCGTTCTCCAAGACGGGAGTCGTCGTTCACGACTTCGCCGATCACGGCTCGGTCTCGAAACTGATCGAAGCGGTCTTTGGCTTGCCGACGTTTGCCTCGTTGCCGGATGAAGCCAAGGGCGTTTCGGTCGGCTTGTCGCCCGCAGACGGCGATCGTGCGACTTCGAATTTATTCGATGCGCTCGATGAAAGCAAGCTACACGGTGGCGCGTTGAACTCTCCCAGGCTAGCGGAAATTTCCTCGCCGGGCGTTCCACCGAAGATGAGCTGCTCCACCTTGGGAATCACCCCGATCCCGTCACCGACATCTCTTCCAAACCAGTACGGCTCGTACGAGACGGCCGGGTATTATTTGCACCAGCAACTGGAGGGCTCGCCTAAATATAAGGCCCTTCCCCTACGCAAGGACGATGGCGATTAGGATCCTTCAAATCGCCCCTGCACCGAGCCCGAAGCGTATCGCTTCGGGCTCGTTAACTTTCGCGTCAACCTTCAAACTGCCCAGAAAGGGACTCGAACCCCCACGATGTTGCCACCACTGATACCTGAAACCAGCGCGTCTACCAATTCCGCCATCTGGGCGCGGGTCAAGGTCGATTCGCGACGGTCACCGTGCTGCCCCGCTCCATCGAAACCCCAAGGGTGACCGCCGGTTTGGAGTGACCGGTATGTCTCTTCCAATTCTCGCGGTCGAAGACGCGTCCGCGGCCGATCCCTATTCACGAGCGGTCACGGCCGCGGCAGAACGGGTCAGCCCGGCGGTCGTCTGCATCGACGTGCGAAACGGCCGGCGCGGCGGCAACGGTAGCGGCTTCGTCTTCACGCCCGACGGCTTCATCCTCACGAACAGCCACGTCGTACACGATGCGCAACGCATCACCGTCGCGCTGCTCGATGGGCGCGAGTTTCCGGCGACGCTCGTCGGCGACGATCCGCATTCGGATCTGGCGGTGCTTCGCGTAGATGCACCAGACCTCGCGTACGCCTCACTCGGAGACTCGGCGTTCCTGAGGCCGGGTCAGCTCGTCGTCGCCGTCGGCAATCCGTATGGGCTTGCGTATACGGTGACGGCAGGCGTCGTCAGCGCGCTGGGCCGCACGTTACGATCGCAGTCGGGGCGTCTCATGGACAACATCATTCAAACGGACGCGGCACTCAACCCCGGGAACTCCGGCGGCCCGCTGGTCTCTGCGAGCGGCGACGTCATCGGCGTGAACACGGCGGTCCTTCCGGGCCAAGGTCTGTGCTTTGCAATCGCCGTCAATACGGCCAAGCACGTCGCAGGCCTCTTGATGCGCGACGGCCGCGTGCGGCGCGGTTACCTCGGCATTGCCGCACAAGACATCGTGCTCGCACCAGCGTTTGCACGGCGACTCGGATTGGCCGATCGTCGGGCGATCGTGATCGATTCCGTGGAGCCGGGAAGCCCCGCCGATACCGCCCAGCTAAAAACCGGCGACGTGCTGCTTTCGTTCGAGGCCCAGCAGCTGCTCGGCGTCGACGCGCTGCATAAAGTTCTCACAAGCGTCGACCTCAGCCGCCCGTACCGGATAGAGCTGTTGCGGCGTAACGAGCGCCTGTCACGCATCGTCTTGCCGGTAGAATCCCCCGATTAGCCGGCGAATGAGCGGTAGAGCGTGATTCGAAAGCTGCTACCGATTCTCGGAGTGACGTTCATCGATATCGTCGGCTTCAGCATGCTGATTCCGATGCTGCCGTACTTCGTGACGCATTTCGGCGCGTCGCCCTACGTCGTCGGTCTACTCGTCGCGACCTTTTCGTTCTGCCAGTTCGTCTCGGCGCCGCTGTGGGGCATCGTCTCCGACCGGATCGGCCGCAAGCGCGTCCTCATCATCAGTCAAATCGGGGCTACGATCGGTTGGGCGATGCTCGGTCTGGCGCCGAATATTGCCGGCGCGCTTTCGCTTGCGCCGATCGCTGTCGTCTTCATCGCGCGCGCCCTCGAAGGCGTCTCCGGTGGAAATATCAGCATCACGCAAGCCTACGTTGCCGACCTCGTCGAGTCGCGCGAGCGGTCGCGCGCCTTCGGATTGATCGGCGCTATGTTTGCCGCGGGCATGGTCTTCGGTCCGGCGGGCGGCGGCCTTCTCTACTCACGATACGGTTTTGCCGTCCCGTTTCTTGTCGCCGCCGCGCTGCAGTTCCTGACCTTGATCGTCACGATCGTCATGCTTCCGGAATCCCGGGCGCGAACGCACGATCAGAATCGCTTCGCGATCGCGACGCTCTTGGCGAGTTTCGGCAAACCGCGCCTCGGCCGCATTCTCTGGCAAAAGCTCGCGATCGCGCTGGCGCTTTACGGATGGTTCGCGGTTTTTGCGCTCTACCTGCAACGCCAGCTCGGATTCTCGCTGACACAGACCGATTATCTCTTTTCGATCTTCGCGGTCTTCAACGTCTTCATGAACGTCGTCATGGTGGGGCGCATCTCCGCGCGCCTGGGCGATCGCTGGATGTCAAACGTCGGCTTAACATCGCTGGTCGCCGGTTTTGCGGTCGTGCCGTTCGTCCACAACATCCTGGTGCTCTCCGCATTGATGCTGCTCTTTGCGTTCGGCATTGCGCTCACGAACACGGGTATCACCGCACTGATCAGCAACGCCGCGTCAGACCGCGATCAAGGGATGGTGCTCGGCACGAGCTCGTCGCTCGATTCGCTCTCGGGAATTCTCGCGCCCCCAGTCTCCACCGGCCTGTTGTCGGGATACGGACCACGCTTTGCCGGCGTGGAGTCGCTGGCGCTCGCGGGCCTCGCGCTGGTGATGGGTTTGCGAAGCGCACGCGGTGAAGAGGCCGCAATAGAAACGGAGGCCACCGCATGAAATCCACGATGACGCAGAGCACGCAGGCCCTTAAGCGGCCGTCTTTTTCCGTCGCTTCGCTTCCGCCGGCTTGCCGTTTCCGCCGCTGCGCCGTTTCTTGCTCGCTTCGAGGCTCTGCGCCAGCACGTCCATGAGATTGACGACCTTCGATCGCGCTGGCGCCTTCTTGGCCTTCGGCAACTCTTTGCCGGCCGCGCGCGCTTCGATCATCGTCAACAGCTGGTCGTGATAGTTGTTGGAGAACTTCTGCGGCTCGAACTCGTCCACGCTCATCGTGTCGATGAGCATGCGAGCCATCTGCATCTCTTTCTCCGGCAGCTTCTCGGCCCCGGGTAAATCGAGCGTGTCGGAGGCGACGATCTCGCTCGCCCAATGCATCAACTCCAGAACGAGCGCATCTCCGATCGGCTTTACCGCCGCGATATATTCCTTGGTGCGAATGACGACGCGCGCGACGGCGACGCGGTTGCTGTCGGCAAGTGCCTCGCGCAGCAGCGCGTAGGCGTGGCGGCCCTGTTTGGTCGGTTCGAGATAGTACGGTTTGTCGAAAAACATCGGGCTGATCTTGTCGAGCTCGACGAACTCGACGATGTCCACCGATTGAGTCGCCTCCGGGTTGACCTTTGCGAAGTCTTCGTCGGTCAGCAAGACATACTGACCCTTTTCGTATTCGTACCCCTTGACGATCTCGTCCCACGGGACGGGTTTTCCGTCAACGCTGCAGATGCGCTCGTACTTGATGCGCCCCTCGTCCTTCTTGTGCAGCATATTGAAGGAGAGATCGTCGGTCTTTACCGCCGTAAAGAGCTTGACCGGAATCGTGACGAGCCCGAAGTTAATGGCTCCCGACCAAATTGCATGTGCCATAGCCCGACTATTCTACCCAAGGCGCAGGCCTGTTTGCTACCCCCGCTCCGTCCAAAGCCGATTGGCCTTGGCGCTCGCTCCCTCCAGCCTCTGTTTCTTCCAGGCTTTCGGCCACCAAAGGTCGCCTTCACGCGCTACGCGGCCAGGCAGCGTCCGGATCGTGAGCTTGGCGAACTCGTCCGCAGGCGCGATGGCCGAGCGCCGGCGGGCAGAGGCCTCGACCTCGGCCCAGTGCAGCGGGGTCGAGACCGGTGCGCCGTCCCGGGCACGGACCGAGTAGGGCGCCACAATGGTCTTGCCAAGACCGACCTGGACGAAGTCGATGTAGACCGCGGTTTGCGGGCGCTTGGCGATGGTGCGCTGTAGCGTTGCAAGCTCGCCGAGTTCGGCGGCCGCGTGGCGGGCAACGATCTCGGCAAAGACTTTGGCCGTCTCGTACGAGTAGCCGGCGGCGAGTGGAACGACCACGTGGAAGCCGTAACCGCCGGTCGTTTTGACCAGCGGCTTCAATCCGATCTCGGCGAGAAGAGCGCGAATGGCCAGCGTCACGGTCGCAAGCGTCCGCAGCGTACACTTCTCTCCGGGATCGAGATCGAAGAGCACGAACTCGGGTTCGTCGAGCGCCGCAATGCGCGACGTCCAGACGTGCAACACGATCGCCGCGAGGTTTACGAAATAGACGAGGCTCGGTTCGTCGTTGCACAGCGGAAAGGTGACCTCACTGCGCGATCCTCCGGGCGTCGGAACGGTCACGCGCTCGACCCACTCCGGCATGCCGCGCGGCATTTGCTTCTCAAAAAACGTTTCGCCGTCGATTCCATTGGGATAGCGCTGAAGCGTGAGCGGCCGATCCTTCAAGTGCGCAACGGCACACGAGGCGACGCTTCGATAATAGGCGATCAGATCGCCTTTTGTGTAACCGTCGCGCGGCCACAGCACCTTATCGAGATTGGAGAGCGAGAGCTCTCGCGCACCGACGCTAATGGTCGAGCGTTCTTTCGAGTTCACGCGTCCACCGGGATTTCCGCGACGACGTCAGCGGCCTGCTTGTCCAGTCGAAGGCCGACGTAAGCGGGTTGGCGCAGATAACCGTCGCGCGTCCATTCGGCAAAACGCACCTCGGCGACGAGCTGCGGCGAGCACCAATGGGTTGGCGCATTTGCATCGACGTCGTTAACGAACGGCGAACTCTTGCGCTCGATTTTTCGCAGCCGTTCGTAGAGCGCGGAGAGTTTCGCGACGCTAAAGCCCGCTCCGACCGACCCGACGTACCGCAGTTTCTTCTTTTCGTAAACCCCGAGCAGCAACGCTCCGAAGCCCTTGCGGCTGCCTTTCGGTTCGGTCCAGCCGCCAACGACGAACTCTTGCTCGTAAGCCGTCTTGATCTTGACCCAGTCGCGGCTGCGCCGCTCTTGATACGGCGAGTCGCGTAGCTTTCCGATGATACCTTCGAGCTTACGCCGGCGCGCGACTTCGAAGAGTTCCTCGCCGCGACCGATAACGTGCTTGGAGTAGAGCACCAGTTGGTCGTTTCGAATCAAACGTTCGAGGAGTTTCTTGCGCTCGTCGAGCGGTTTCGACCGCAGATCCTCGCCGTCCGCATAGAGTAAATCGAAGGCCGCAAAGGTAAGCCCGGCCGGTTTTTTCTGCGACTCCTGCAGGCGCTGAAACTCGGAACGGCCCTGCGAATCCAAGCTGACGATCTCGCCGTCTACCATTACCGGTAGGCTTGCAAATGCGCCCGACAGTTCCGCTAGGCCCGGAAAGCGCTTGAGCATATCGAGCCCATTGCGCGATGTCAGCGAGAGCTTGCCGTCCTCAACCGCGCAGAGCGCTCGATAACCGTCCCACTTAATTTCAAAAAGCCACGCTGGATCGTCGAACGGCTCGGCCACCAGCGTTGCCAGCATCAACGACTTGGGATGCGGCAGGGGATCGCGCTTGACGGCGGCACTCCGTCGCGGCGACGCGGCCTGGCGTGCCGACGGTTTCGATTGCCAAGTGCGCGCGTGCGGATCGGCCGAGATATCGGCGAGCGTCTTTCCGCTCTTGACCGACTCGGGGTGCTCGGCGGGATCGTAATCGGAATCGGCGTGTTCATCGCGATCCTTGATCAATAGCCAAGGATCGCCGTGCTCGTCTTCACGCGCCTTGATTTTGACGAGCGTGAACTCGCCGAGCAGCTTCTTGCCGTGCAGGATGAACTTGATCTTCCCCGCGCCGATTTCGGCGGCCGGATCCGTCCCTTCTGCGAGCGTGTAGGTACCGCGATCCCAGACGATCACGCTGCCCGCGCCGTACTGGCCCGCAGGAATGTTACCCTCGAAGTCGCGGTAATCCAGCGGGTGATCTTCGACGTGCATCGCAAGCCGCCGATCGCCCGCGGCTAGGGTCGGCCCCTTGGGGACGGCCCACGATGCAAGAACGCCGCCGGCCTCGAGCCGAAAGTCGTAGTGCAGTCGAGTTGCCCGATGCATCTGCACGACGAAGCGCATCGTTTCGGCGGCCTTTTCCTTGCGACCGCTCGGCTCCGGGGTCGCCTTGAAATCGCGCTTCTTGCGGTAGGTCGTCAGCGAACCGGGCCGGACGGCGTCGCTCTTTCTTGCCATCGCCGTTGGCGTTCGACGTACCCGTACGTTACTCTTAGAAACGAATGTTCTACAGTGCCGCCGGTTTGGTGCTTTCGCTGGGAATCGCTGCAATCGCCCTGCGGCGCAGCCGCTCGCAAGGCGGGTATTACGAACGTGAAGTTTACGGCATGAACCGCGCGACGCACGTTGCCTACGCTGCGATCGGTCTAGCGTTCGCGGCGTTTTTCTGCGTAGCCCTCTGGCTAGGCCTGGTGTCGGCAGGCATCGCCGCACTTGCGCTGTATGCGGTCATCTCCGTGTTTTACCTTAGCTCGTTCCTGCGCGGAGCGTCCGACATCGATGAGTGACTTTCGCTTCTCGCCGAGACCCAATCGAGCCCACGAAATCGCCTGGATGCCCTGGGATGCGCAGACATTTGCTCGCGCGGCTGCGCAGGACCGGCCGATCCTGCTCTCGATCTCGGCCGTCTGGTGCCATTGGTGTCACGTGATGGACGAGACGACCTACTCCGACCCGGGCGTCATCGAAACAATCAACCGCCGCTTCGTTCCCATACGCGTCGACAATGACAGGCGCCCCGACATCAATGCGCGCTATAACATGGGCGGCTGGCCCACGACGGCATTTCTGACGCCCGACGGACGAACGCTGACCGGCGCGACCTACCTGCCGCCGGCGCAGATGCATCGCGCGCTCGACGAGATCGCGCGCTTTTACGACGAGCAAAAGAACGAAATTGCCGAGCTTCCCGCGATGTCGCGATCGCATGACGCGCTGCGCGAACCCGTGGTATCGGGCGACATAAGCGACGCACCGATTACACGATTGCTCGAAAATCTTGAAAGTAACTTCGACGAGGAGTTCGGCGGTTTCGGCGACGAGCCGAAGTTTCCGCAGCCGGAGGTCCTCGAGTTCCTGCTCTCCGAGTGGCGCCTTTCGGGCAATCAGCGCTATTACGCGATGGTTTCGAAGACGATGGGCGGCATGTCACGGGGCGGAATGTACGATCATGTCGAGGGCGGTTTCTTCCGTTACTCGACGACACGCGACTGGAGCGTCCCACATTTTGAGAAGATGGCCGAGGAGCACGCGGGCCTGCTCCGCCTTCTGGCGACACTCGCGATTTTCGCTCCAAACGCCGATTTTCACGCGACGCTGGTATCGGCGACAAACTATGTTCGCAACGTTCTGCTCGATCCGCAGACAGGGTTCTTCGGCGGCAGTCAAGATGCCGACGAGGCGTACTTCGCGCTGCCGCTCGACGAGCGCCGCCGGCTGGTCGCGCCGTTTGTCGACCGTACCTCGTACACCAACTGGACGTGCGCGCTTGCGGGCGCATTCTTTCGCGTTGCGCGAGCGCTCGACGACGATGCGCTGCTCGCGCAAGCCATCACGACGCTCGATAACGTGGCGTCGCGCCTCGTCGATTCGGACGGTTTGCTCTATCACGTTCTCGTACCGGGCGGCGCGCCCGAGGTGCGCGGGTTGCTCGTCGATCACGTCGCCTACCTTCGCGCCCTGCTCGACGCGCACGAAGCGAGCGGAGAGGAGCGCTTCTTGGAGCGCGCGCGAGCGCTTGCGCAAACGACGATCGAGGCTTTCGAAGCGCCGGGCGGCGGATTTTACGACCGCATTGCGGGCCGCGAATCCTTCGGCAATCTCGCAATTGCCGACCGTCCAATCGCGGAGAACGGCCTGCTCGCGGATGCGCTCTTGCGTTTGGACGCACTTACCGCGCAGCCCGCGCACCGCGATCGCGTGAAGCAAACGCTCGCGCTCTACGCGGCTACCGCTGCGAACGCCGGGTCGTTTGCGGCATCCTATGCGCGCGCGCTACGCCGGTATCTCTCGCCCGAGGTTGTGGTTCGCATCGTCGGTGATGCGGAGGAGACCGACGAGTTTCGCGAAGTTGCGCAACGGCTTCCGCCACCGTTCGTTTCAGTCCGAACGCTCACGGCCGATGAGGCCGCCGAACTCGGGATGCCGGCAGAACCCGCAGCCTACGTCTGCGCCGGAACGACGTGCGGCGCTTCCGTTGCGGATCCGAGCGGCCTTCGAGGAGCCTACGACGCGCTTGCCCATCGCCGATAAGGTCGTGGTGGCCGCGGGGGAGAAACGTGAACCTCCATCCTGCGGAGCCCTGGGAGAAACGCTACGAATGGAATGTCGCTGCCGGCCGCCGTATCTCGAAACGCTTCGTTCGCTCGCGAGCGTGAACCGGGGAGCTTTCGTCGCCATGGCGGGCAGCCTGGTCGCCGCGTCTTCGGTGCGCGTCGCGGCGGCAACGGCCGATCCGGCCGACGCGATTCTGATTAACGGCCGCTTTCGCACGATGGCCGGCGCTTCCGTTGTGGACGCGGTCGCCATAACCGGCGGACGCTTCTCGGCGATCGGTTCGCGGACGCACGTGATGACGTACCGCGGGCCGCAGACGGAGATCGTCGATCTGCGGGGGGCGACGGTTCTTCCTGGATTCGTCGAACCCCACATGCATTTTATCTACCAAATCGTCATTGCGAACTTGCTAGTGGCGCGATATCCGCAGTGCGCGTCGCTCGAAGCATTCTTGGGGGCGCTCCGTGGCGGCCTCACAAGCGTGCCGCCTGGAAACTGGTACGGGGCGTTCGGATTCGACAACTCGGTGATGACGCCGTACCGCCAGCTAACCGTGCAGGATCTCGATACCATCTCGACCGACGTGCCGATCTTCGTGGTAAATCCGTCGGGACACATCGGTTACGCGAACAGCAAGGCATTTACGATCGTCGGGATCACGGCGCAGTCGCCCGACGTGCCCGGCGGCGGGCACTACGGCAAAGACGCCGCCGGCGCGCTCAACGGCGTGATCTACGAGCCGCCGGCGATGGCGCCGTTCATCGAAAAGTTACTCTCGAGCGTCTCCCCGACGCCGGAGAAGATCGTCGGATGGTATGCCGGTTTGTTGGAAACGGCGGCCAAGGCCGGCGTTACCACCGTCCACGATGCGGGGATCGGCCCAACGGGCAAAGTGCCCGACGACTGGGCCATCTACACCGCGCTGGTCTCGCGCGGGAATAATCCGGTTCGCATCAGCACGATGCCAGATTTTCAGGAACACGCGACCTTCGACGACGTTGTCGCCAAGATCCCGCGCAGGCCGGGCGCACCAATCTTCCTCGCCGACGGCCGCCTCTCCATACCGTGCGTCAAATTCTGGGCCGATGGATCGCTCCAAGGTTTCACCGGCGCGCTTACGCAGCCGTACCTCGGCAAACCAAATAACACGGGCTCGCTCAACTGGGAGCCCGGTCCGCTCAACGAGTTAGTCGCTCTTGCTAAGAAGAATGGATGGAGCGCCGCGATCCACGCAAACGGTGACGCCGGACTCGATCTCGCGCTCGGCGCGCTTTCCAGCGCGTACGGCAGTACGGCCGCGCCGGGCTTTCGTAACCGTATCGAGCACTGCACGGTTACGCGGCCCGAGCAGTGGGACGCGCTGCAAAGGATGGACCTGGCCGTCTCGTTTACCGAAGGGCACATCTACGAGTGGGGCCTTCCATTCGCACAACGAATCCTCGGCGAACCCCGCGCCGAAGGCATCGACAACGCGCCCGAAGCGATCCGTCGTAATCTGGTCTGGAGCATGAACTCCGACTACGCCACGACCGATATCCACCCGCTACGCTACATTCAAACCGCCGTCACACGGATGCCGCTGGGAGCGACGAGCCCGCTGGGACCGGACTTGCGCGTTTCCGTCGAGCAAGCTCTGCGAGCCATGACGATCAACGGCGCGATCGCGTGCCAGCTCGAAGACCGCGTGGGCAGCATCGAGCTGGGGAAGGACGCCGATCTCGTGGAGCTCGCTGCCGATCCCGCAACGGTCGATGTTTCGTCCATTGCAAGCATCCCCGTGGTAGCGACGTGGTCCAGAGGGATGCGTTTCGTGCACGCGTCCTGACGCCGTTGCCGGCACGTTCGATGCACCTACGTCCGCACAAAGTGTAGCCAGTACCAGCATCCCCAAACTCCGACGACGATCGAATAGGCGATGAGGACTTTCCCCCATGCCGGTACGCGCTCGCGTACCACGAGCATCATCAGTGCGACGAGAAATGGCTCAAAGTCGAGCGCATGCCGCATTCCGAACTGCGCGAAACCATTTACGTAATAGAGGAAATTCGGGATCGCAACCAAGATGGCCGCGGCCCAGAGTGCGAGCACCCAGCGAACGGGTGAACGAGCGAAGAACGCGAGCAATAACGCGGGGGAGGTCCACGTCAGAGCGACGCCCGAAAACTCCGGACGGAGCCACGGGAAACTCGGCAAAAGCCTCGGCAACTGCGCGAAAAACGACCAGAGCTGGTTCGGCAAATACTCTAAGCGAAAAGGCGAGCCGGTCGGCATTCCGACTTGGTCAAGATGGTACCAGGCGCTGTAACCGATGTCGCTCAACGTTCCCCAGCGCGCCTCGTTGTAGAGAACCCAGAGGATGCCGACCGGAACGAGCATTGCGCAGAATGAGCCGAGCCTTCGCGCTTGCACGCCGCGCGGCGACTCGGTCGCCAACAAAAAAGCGTAGACGGGCAACGCGACAATCATCGAAAAGCGTGACTCGAAGGCGCAAGCGGCGAAGATCGCGACGAGCCAGCCGCGCCGCTTACCGGCAAGCTCGACCAACGCCAGCAAGGTAAAGCAGACTGTGGAAACGTGCGCGGTAAACCACACGTCGCCGAGCATCGCGCACCACAAGAGATCGGTTCCCGCCAAAAGGAACGCGCAGATCCACGCGATGCTCGTGCGGCGTACTCCAAAACGCTCGCCAAGCTCCCACGCCGCGCCGATCGCGACGGCGGCAAGCACCACCGCCAAGCCGGTTTGGTTCGTTCGCGCTCCGAAGAGCGCAACGAGCGGCATGAGCAGCAACGCCGGCAGCGGGCCTTCGATCACGAAGTAATGGCCATTGTACGGCAACGCATCGATGTAGGCGCCCGGCCAGTCGATCCACGCATGGCCCGCTAACAGCGCCTGCGCCAAAAGCACGAAGTTGTTATACGGCGTCGCACGAAGGTGCGATGCGACCGCCGTCGCGACGAAGGCGACGAAGGCAGCAATGTACGCCGGCCGAATTCGCGCGGTCAAATGGTCGGGAGCGTCGCCTGCGGGAGCGGTTGAGGCGGCTGGAATGTTGAGGGTGGTAAACTCTGCGGGAAACGATAGTCGCTCCAGGTGATCCGCTCGCGTGCCGGTTTGCCGCCGACTTGCGCGGCGGCGTCGGCGACGACCGGCATCCAATACTTGCCGAAAGGCCCGAACTCGACCTCGCCGCTGCCTTCGGCGCCCTCACTGCCGCTCTGAAAGTGGACGGCGCGCGGAAGGAAGTTCGAGCCATCGATCGTCAATCGGTCGATTCGAGCACCGGAAATACGATTTAACGGCGTCGCTTCGTAGACGTAGTCAAAATGCCGGCCGTCTTTTACGGTTCCGAGAAAGAGCAGCTCGTACGACTCGGCGCTCGGCGCAAAGCGGGCGATCGCATAACGATCCACATGCCGTGAGATGCGCACCACCTTACGAAGCAACGTTATTCCGTCGACTGAAAGGGTATCGTCCCGGACGTCGAGTCCGCTGCGATAAATTCGATGGTGCTGCTCGATGTTGCTCGGCCCGACTTGCGAGACGGTGTAGGAGAAGACGACGACTTTCGGGGCGGAGGCTGCAACGAGTGCCAAAGCGTATCGCTGCAAAACGTATTGCGAGTCGAGGTGACCTGCGCTCGCACCCACCGACGCCACCAGTGCGAGCATCGAGACCGCTCGCAAGTGGCTCACGTCAGCACGGCGTCGCGAATCGCTTGGAGGGCCGCCTCGGCGCCGGCGCCGTCGCTTCCGCCGCCCTGCGCCAATGCCGCCTGACCGCCGCCTTTGCCCGCGACCAGCGGGGCCGCCAGCTTTATCAGTTTGCCGGCGTGAATGCCGTCACCGATCAGATCTTCGCTCGCGCTGACCAAAAGGCTGACGGTGCCGTTGTCAATCCCAGCCAGCGCGACGACGCCGCTGCGGAAGCGATTTCGGATCGCCGTGTTGAGATGGCGAAGAGCTTCGCCGTTGGCTTCATGGAGCACCGCGCCGACAAAGGCGCGATCCCCTTTTCGCTCGGCCTTTGCGACGTAGACGTCGGCATCGGTCGCCGCAAATCGAGCGCGCAGCTGCCCAACCGCCGTCTGCATCTCTTTGAGGTCGCGCTGCATCCGCTCGAGCCGCTCGAGCAACTCGTCCGGCGCCGCCGACATCGAGGCCGAAAGCGTGCCGATAAGGTCGCTCTGCTTGTTGACGTACTCCTCGGCAGCCGCCGAAACGCATGACTCGATCCGGCGAATGCCGCTGCCGATCGACGATTCCGACAAAATTACGAAAAGCCCCAGCTCGCCCGTTGAGCGCGAATGCGTGCCGCCGCAGAACTCAATGGAAGGTCCTGCCTCAACGACGCGAATCATGTCGCCGTAATTTTCTCCGGCCATCCAAATCGCTCCGGTCTTTCTTGCTTCCTCGACCGGAAGCACGCGTGTGACCAGATGCGCGTCGTCGCGGATCATCGTGTTGACGCGATGGGCGACGGCACGCCGTTGTTCGGGCGTAAGCGCGCCTTTCGGCCAGCGGAAGTCGAAGCGCATGCGGTCGATGCCGACCCACGAACCGGCTTGATTGACCTCTTCGCCGAGCACGTCTTTGAGCGCGCGTTGCAAAAGGTGCGCGGACGTGTGGTGCCGCCGAATCTCGCGCCGCCACGATTCAAGAACGCCGGCGCGGACCCGATCGCCGGCCGCGAACTCTCCCTCTACGACGCTGCCATAATGCGCGATCGCTTCGCCCATGTACTGCGTATCGCGCACCTCGAAGAGAGCCTGCACTGAGCCTGTCGAAGTGCGAACGATTCGCCCGCGATCGCCGATCTGCCCACCGCGCTCCGCATAGAACGGCGTGCGATCCAAAATCAACACGCCTTCGTCTCCGCGCGATAACGAAGCGACGGACTTCCCTTCTTTGAGCGCCGCCACGACCTCACCGTCGGCTTCGAGGCCCTCGTCGTAGCCGGTGAACCTGCTGCTGATCGCCGGAAGATCCGTTAGCGCCACCACATCGCGCTTCGCGGCGGCGTCGCGGCGCGCGCGTTCGCGCTGCTCTTCCATCAGGCGGTCGAACGCGACGGCATCGACGACCGCGCCGCGCTCGCCCGCGATTTCACGCGTAAGCTCGAGAGGGAAGCCGAACGTGTCGTGCAGCAAGAATGCTTCCTCTCCGCCGATCACTCGTCCACGTCGTTGCGTCGCCTCGTCGATGACGCGTTCCAGCATCGTCATGCCGCGCTCCAGCGTCCGGTCGAAGGTCTTCTCTTCTTGACGTAGCGCCGTCGTTATGCGCGCGGCGCTTTCGCGAAGCTCCGGATAGCCCGGCTCTAGCGATTTCATCGCCGCGGGCACGAGCTCGGAGAAAAAGCCGTCGGGATAGCCGAGCAGCCTTCCATTGCGAATCGCGCGGCGAATCAGAAAACGCAGCACGAACCCTCGGTCCGTGTTCGATGGATAGACGCCGTCATTGATCAAGAACGTCGCCGAGCGCAGATGATCCGCGATGATATTCTGGCGCGCCCGTTGCTCGCGCTGCTCGAGCGTCGTGCGACCTATCGGTGGCTGCGCCACGACTAAATCGGTGAAGAGGTCGGTCTGATACATCGAGGCAAAGCCGTTACACACGGCGAGCATGCGTTCGAAACCGGCGCCCGTGTCGATCGACGTGCGCGGCAGATCTTCGAGCTTGCCGTCCGCCGTTCGATTGTACTGTTGAAAGACGACGTTCCAGATCTCGACGTACCGATTCCCGCGATTTGGTCCCGTGTCGTCGGCGCCGCTCGCGTGCTCGGCGCCCGTGTCGTAAAAGATCTCGGTACACGGTCCACACGGACCGGTCGCACCCATGGTCCAGAAGTTATCTTCGTCAAAACGCGTAATGCGTGCGGGATCGAGGCCAACTTCCCCGCTCCAAATTCGCGCCGCTTCATCGTCGTCGGTATGCACCGTGACGTGCAGCCGCTGCGGATCCAGACCAAGCACCTGCGTCACAAACTCCCACGCCCACGCGATCGCTTCGCGTTTGTAATAGTCGCCGAAGCTGAAGTTGCCGAGCATCTCCAAAAACGTGCCGTGCCGGCCCGTCCTCCCAACGCTCTCGATATCGCTCTTCGCGCCGGCGACGCGCAAACAGCGCTGAACGGTCACGACGCGCGGCGCCGGAGCCGGCTGTTCGCCAAGAAAGACGGGCACGAACTGCTCCATCCCGGCGATCGTAAAGAGCGTCGTCGACATCTCGTGCGGAACCAGACTCGCCGGCGGCAGCAGCTTATGCCCCTTGCCGACCCAGAAGTCAATCCACGCTTGCCTAAGCTCCTGACTCTTCATTCTGCCTTACTATAAACCGTCGCAGGTCGAGGCGTCGATGCGTTTGACGTGATGCCGGGGAGGCTCGGACCGACGAGCGCAGCCATGGATGGCGGAGCGAGGAGGCCGCGTAGCAGGAGCGGAGCCGGAGGCGAAGCGACGAGCGTCTCCGAGGCATCATGTCAAACGCATCGACGCCTCGACCCGCTTACTCCGCTAAAACGGCGCGGAGCTTGTCCAGCGCCTTGGCCTGCAGGCGCGAGACGTGCATCTGCGAGACGTTGAGGCGCTTGGCGATCTCCGTCTGCGAGACCGACTCGTAAAAGCGAAGGTAGATGATCACGCGCTCTCGGCCGGTAAGGACCCGAAAGGCCCGTTCGAGATTCGCGCGGTCTTCGAGGAGCTCGAGGCCGGCGTCGGCGATGCCGACGGTGTCCGCAAGCGTCTGCGACTTTTTATCGGTCTCGCCCGAGATTTCGCTATCGAGCGAGAGAAGGTTATAAGCCTGACCTAGTTCCTGGGCCTCCAAGATCTCGTCTTCGCCCGCTCGGAGGTGCTCCGCCAACTCGGTTACCGTCGGGCTGCGGCCAAGCGATATCGAGAGCTTATCGCTCGCGCGGTTGACGGCGAGATTGAGCTCCTGCAGGCGGCGCGGCACCTTCACCGCCCAGCCCTTATCCCGAAAGTATCGCTTGATCTCGCCGACGATCGTCGGCGTCGCGTAAGTCGTGAACTCGACGCCGCGTTGGAGATCGAAACGGTCGATCGCTTTGAGCAGTCCGACGGTTCCGACTTGCACCAAGTCGTCGAGCGGCTCTCCGCGATTAGCAAATCTCACTGCGAGAAAACGAACGAGATTGAGATGAACGACGGCGAGCTCGTCGCGCAGCCGCTCGTATTGGGAATCCGCGGTTTGGTTGTGTTGCGAGTACCGCTCGCGCCGCTCGATGAAGCGCTCGAAGAGGGCGCGGGTCCGCTCGCGATCGCGTCGCGCTTGCTCCCGTTCCTGCACTAGTGGCCTAGTGGTCCGTAACGCCGGTCAGCCTCTTGAGCATCACCAGATCCGTCCCCTGCGGACTGACGTCGTAGCTAACTTCGTCCATTAATGTCCGAATGAGGAAAACCCCAAGCCCGGCGATGCGAGCTTCATCGAAGTTCATGTTCGGCGCTTGCGCGCGCGCTACGCCGTGACGCCCGCTGTCGCGCACGCGAATGCGTAACAAATCGGAGAGCGCCTCGCAGGTCAGGTCGATGAATTCGCCGTGCCCTTCATGCTGAATGACGGCCGTGCACGCCTCCGCGACGGCCAGCTTCACGTCCTCGATCTCCTCGATCGAAAAGCGCAGGCGATTGGCAACGGTGGCGGCGGCCAGGCGCGCTAGTGCTACCCATTCGGGTCGAGAAGGAATGCGCGGTTCGACGAGCTCGTTATGGGAACGCTCGACGGCCGAATTCATACCAACGCTTTCATCGCCGCATCTTCGCTTTCAAAGATACCGAAGATCTTGACCAACCCCGTTATGTCGAAGATCTTCTTAATCTGCGGATTGGTGCAAACGAGATTGACCGATCCGCCGTGCTCGCGCACGCGTTTCAGCCCACCGATCAAGACGCCCAGACCCGTGGAATCGATATAACGTACTTTCTCCAGATTGATAACGAGGAAGTAGACGCCTCGGTCGATCAGCTCCCCGATTGCGTCTTTCACCTTCGGTGACGTGTAGACGTCGATTTCGCCGCTAAGGTCAACCACGTAACAATCGCCGGGAGCCTCCCGCACGTTCACCTTGATGTCCAAATCGCTATCCCTCCGCCTTCCGTTGGAGTTCGTCGCGAGTCTCTTCCGCCGCCGTCTGCCCCTCGGCAACGGCGGCATCGAAATTAGACCGGGCGCTCTCGACGACTTGCCGGCCCCGTTCGTACAGATCCGATACGCTTGACTGCCATTGCGACGTAACGTCGCCAACCTTCTCGCGAAGATCGCCGGTCGCGTCCATCGCAAAGTTTCCCGCCTCGCGGGCCTTGCCGGCGAGGCGATCGCGCGCCTCCTCTTGCGTTAAAAATGTCGCGGCGGCCACACCAGCAACCGCACCGATGAGAAAACCGGCGAAGAATCGACCTCCGCCATTGCCTTTACCCATAATAAAATACTCCCTAGTTATTTAGTCTTTCCCGTAACCAAGCGTCGTAAACCGGCGCTGATGCCGCCAATTGCCGCACCGATGTTGATGATGGCGGGTGTAACGGCGCTTTTGGTAAGGTCGGCAGTGCGCGAAAGAGTACCTACCGTTTCCTCGATAGACCTTGTCACTTCGTCAACGTGCGCCAGCGTGTTGCTGACGGGCGTGCCGACGTTTTCGAGTTGCTTGTCCACCTCGTCCAGTGTCGTCCGTACTCGGCCCAGCGTTTTAGCAAGCGCCAGCGCAGCGACAAAAATCCCAACGCCGACCAGCAGAATGCCCACGCCCGCAAGGACGTCAAGGATGAGTGGACCATACTGCGTTCCGTTCAAGCTCCTGCCTCCAGCCGCGCGCGGTTCGTTTCGAGTCTACCCATTCCCCCCGCGATTGTGACCGGGGAGCCCAAAGCCCTTAAATCCGCAACGACGGCGGGAAGAATGCCGAGAACGCGCTCAATTTCGGCCGGCGTCGTGGCCGTGCCGAGGGAGAACCGAACTCCGGTCGCGGGACCGTCCCCCTCCCAGGCCATCGCCGCAAGCACGTGGCTGGGCTCGAGCGTGCCCGACATGCACGCACTTCCTGCGGAGGCGGAGACTCCCGCGAGGTCGAGCGCGATGATGAGCGCCGCCGGCTCGACCCCTGCGAAACTCAGGTTGCTACAGTTGGCAAGCCTCGGAGCATCCCCGCCGTTGACGCTGACGCCGGCCACCCGCGAGCGGATCGCAGCTTCTAAGTGGTCTCGCAGGGCCGCCACCTCCCCGGCAGCCTGGGAGCGTTCCGCGACCGCGAGCTCGAGCGCACGTGCCATGCCCACGATGGCCGGTACGTTCTCGGTACCGGCGCGGCGGCCCGACTCTTGCCCTCCGCCGACGACGATCGGGGCAAGGGAAACTCCACGGCGGACGTAGAGCAGCCCGACGCCTTTTGGGCCGTAAAACTTATGCGCCGAGATCGAGAGCAAATCGACTTCAAGTGCTCGCACGTCGATCGGCAGCCAGCTCGGAGCCGCTACGGCATCGGTGTGAAACAGAACGCCTCGGCGGCGAGCGATCTCAGCAAGGTCGGCGATCGGCTGCACGGTTCCCACCTCGTTGTTCGCGTACATGATCGAGGCCAGGACGGTCTGGGGCCGGAGCGATCGCTCGAACTCCGCCGGGTCGACTCGACCCTGGCGGTCGACCGCCACCAAACTCGTTTCGAATCCGTCTTCACGCAACCGGTCCAGAGCCCCCAGGACGGCGCGATGCTCGATGGCGGAGGCCACGACGTGCGCGGGACGCGCGGGCCGTCGCGTCGCGCCAAGCAATGCCAGATTATTCGCTTCGGTTCCGCCGGATGTGAACAGGATCTCGGCGCGGGTGGCGCCGATCGCCGCGGCCACACAATCGCGCGCGGCGTCCAGCGCGGCGCGCGCCCGCCGTCCCTCGAAATGCAGGGAGCTTGGATTAAAATTGCATTGGTCGGCGGCCTCGCGCATCGCATCCGCGACCGCGTTGCGCATCGGTGTCGTGGCAGCGTGGTCCAAATAAATTCGATTTGAATTCACAGAATGCTCCAAGTATGCCGCACTATTATTGGGTTGTGCGAAGCTCCAACGCACAACTCCGAGAAGTAGCAACGGGAAACTGGCGGTTCGAGTATCACTCGGACCGCCTTCTTTTTTCTGCCTCGCGCTCCGCGATGATCCGTTCGGCCCCCTGCTTCCTCGGAACGTAATACGTCCGATCGGCCAAACTCGGCGGCAGGTTGAGTTGCTCGACGTCGTAGTCGTCGTGCGCGTAGTGGTAACCCTCACCGTAGTGGAGCTGACGCATCAACCGGGTCGGCGCGTTACGCAAGTGCAGAGGTACGGGATCGTTGCGCGTTTGCAAAACGTCGGCCATAGCGGCGCCGTAGCTCGAGCCGACAGTGTTGCTTTTTGGGGCCGTCGCAAGATAGAGCGTCGCGTGAGCCAGCGGAAAGAAGCCCTCGGGCATACCGACAAAGTGCACCGCCTGCTGCGCCGCGACGGCCACTTGCAGCGCGCTGGAATCTGCAAGCCCAATGTCTTCCGATGCCAAAATCACCAATCTTCGCGCGATAAAAAGCGGGTCTTCGCCGCCCTCGATCAGACGCGCGAGCCAGTAGAGCGACGCGTCCGCATCGCTTGCGCGAACGGATTTGATCAGCGCGCTGATCGTATCGTAGTGCATCTCGCCGCCCTTGTCGTACCGGGCATTGCGGCGCTGCATTGCTTCGCGCACTACCTCCACGTCGACGTGCGGCGGCTCCCCGCGCGCAGAAGCGGCGGCGAGCTCGAGCGAGCTCAGAGCCGCGCGCGCGTCGCCATTTGCAAGGCCAACCAACAGCGCTCGAGCCTCCTCATCGATTCGAAGCTCCTTCGCGCCCAGGCCGCGCTCCGCGTCGCGCAGCGCGCCATCGACAATCGTTCCGACCTCCTCATCGGAGAGGGCGTCGAGCACAAAGACTCGAGCTCGTGAGAGCAAGGCCGAGTTGACCTCAAACGACGGGTTTTCGGTCGTGGCGCCGATCAGCGTGACGGTGCCGTCCTCAACGAAGGGTAATACGACGTCCTGTTGCGCCTTGTTGAAGCGATGAATTTCGTCGATAAAGAGGATCGTCGGTTTTCCGGCGCGCCGCCGAGCTCTCGCATCGTTGAGAACGCGCCGCAGGTCGCTGACGCCGGCACTTACGGCCGACATTCGCTCGAAGTGGGCGCCGGTACGACCGGCGACGATTTCGGCCAGCGTCGTCTTACCGCTGCCCGGCGGGCCCCACAAGATCATCGACGGTACGGCGTCGCGTTCGATCGCAGCGCGCAGCGCGCGCCCGGGCCCCAGCAACTCTCGCTGTCCAACGAACTCGTCGAGCGTGCGGGGCCGCATTCGCGCGGCCAACGGCATGGCTATTGCCTGAAAATCGAAGAGCATGTCCCCGCCTTTACGGTGGGGCAGGCACCTTGAGCGGCTTCGGCGTCGCCAATTTCCGGTGAAACTGGCTGGGAAACTGCATCGTAACGTCGTTTTCGGCGTGAGCATCGCCGGTCTGCGTGTTGTACAGCACTTTGCCGGCGCTCATCTTTCGCGTCCCCGAAACAATACGCACGGCGCCTTGCAGAAGCAAGGTATGTGCTTGGTCGTCCAGCGTGCCGTTGTCGGCGGTAACGTTGGTATCGGCTTGCACGTAATGAACGTTTCCAATGGCTCTGTATACTTTCGCCGCTCCGTCGATCTGCGCTTTATCGGCGGTAAGCGTCGAGGGGCTCGACGGATGAGACCCGCCACCACTATCCGTCAGGCTTCCGGCGCCGCCTTGCGAATCGTGCATCACCACGTGGCCGTTGAGATACAGCTCTTGTTTCTTGTAGTTGCCGTTGGCGCGATCCGCGGTAACGTCGCCGCCGACGCGTGTCATGACGACCTTGGCCGGAGTGCTGAAATCGCCCGTTTTAAAGTTTGCGTCGAGCGAGCTGGCGTGAACGGTCCAAACGCCGAGATCGAATGCTGCAGGGGCCGAGCCCGGCGAGGGGCTTGCATTCGGCGACCTCGGGGAACGCAGCGGCGGCGTTGCCGACGCGCTCGGCTGCAGCGATGGCGAGATGCTCGGCTGCTGCGAGGGTGAGGAAGAAGGCTTGGCGAGTGCGACGAGCGCCAGGGTGCCAACGAGCAGCGCGAGAAGGCGAATCATAATAGTTGCGTACGTACCTTTACCAAAGGACGCTCAATCGGTCCAAGGAGTGCTGCGAAGCGACTCTCCGAAACGGCGCCTTCGCGCAGCAGCCGAGGACGCGCGCCCGAAATATCGATGATGGAGGATTCGACGGAGTAGGGAACCGGCCCATGCGCGACGAGCAGATCCGCGGGCGGAAGCATCGAGCCGTCGTCGTCGCCGAGATATGGGGGGCCTCCTGGACGAATTGCGGTCGTGCCGGCAATCGGTCCGCAACGTTCGAGCAGCGCACGCGCGAAGGGCTCGTCCGGCACACGGAAAGCGAGCGTGTGCAAGCCTGCGGCCAGCTCGTCGCTGATAAAGGCCGGTTTGCGAATCAGAACGATCAGGGGACCGGGAAGCAACCTTTTGGCGACGGTCGCCGCCAGCGGATTCTCAAATGCGTACTCGAGAAACTCGTGTGCCGACGCCACGTGCATCGTTAACGGCCGGCTGTCCGGTCGCCCTTTGGCCGCATAAACCCGATCGATCGCGGCCGAATCGTAGGGATCGCAGCCGATGAAATAGCTCGTGTCGTTGGGCAGGATGACCGTCCCGCCGGAGAAGACGGCGCGCGCGACCTCTTCGGCAACGTCCTCAATCCGCGCGGCCGATGCATCGATGACGCGCCCCACGCATTCCAGAGCCATTCCCTCATCATTCCTCGTCGACCCGAGTCTTCGCTGTGCCACGGGTCCGCAGGCGCCTAAACGCGCACTCGTGCGCCCGTGCCGATGGCAACGCACGAAAGCGGATCGTCCGCGACGATCGCCGGCACTCCCGTCACGTCGGAGAGCAGCTTATCTAAACCGCGTAGGAGCGCTCCGCCCCCCGTCAAGATGATGCCGCGATCGATGATGTCGGAGGCAAGCTCCGGAGGCGTTTTCTCCAGCACCGATTTGACCGCTTCGACGATGGCCGCGATGGGCTCGGAGAGCGCCTCGCGTACCTCTTCGCTCGTGATCTTCACGGTCTTCGGCAGACCGTTGATGAGGTCGCGGCCGCGAATCTCCATCGCCAGCTCCTGCTCGAGCTTGTAGGCGGAGCCGATCTTGATTTTGATCTCCTCGGCGGTGCGCTCCCCGATCATTAGGTTGTAGACGCGGCGGATAAACCGAACGATGCCTTCGTCCATCTTATTGCCGGCCACGCGAAGCGACTGCGATACGACGATGCCGCCGAGCGAAATCACGGCGACGTCGGTCGTTCCGCCGCCGATATCGAGGACCATGCTGCCGGAAGGCCCATCGATTGGAAGACCCGCTCCGACCGCTGCAGCCATCGGTTCTTCGATGATCTCAACATCGCGCGCGCCGGCCAGCTTCGCGGCATCCTTGACCGCGCGCTCCTCTACGCTCGTAATCTCTGCAGGTACGCAGATTGTCACGTGGGTTTTGGGTTTGACGATCGACGACCACCACGAACGGCCCTTCATGACTTTCTTGATGAAGTATGAAAGCATCGCTTCGGTCACTTCGAAATCTGCGATGACGCCGTCGCGCAACGGGCGGATCGCCATAATATGCGCAGGCGTTCTGCCGAGCATTTGCCGCGCCTCCTCGCCGACGGCCAATATCCTGCCCGTGTTCATGTCTTTGGCGACGACGGAGGGCTCGCGCAAGACGATGCCCTTTCCTTTCACGTAAACCAAAACATTAGCCGTACCGAGGTCGATGCCGATTTCCAAAAACTGACTCCTACTCTAAGAAAGCGCTAGCTCGCCGAAACTCGCGGATATTCGCTCGTTTCAAAGAATCCCGCCGGCTCGACGAGCGGCGTCACGCCGCTGCTGCGCTGCACCTGGCCGCCCAGCTCCGAAAGCATCTCTTCCAAACGGTCGTAGCCGCGATCGATGTATTCGAGCCCAATGATTTCGGTTTCGCCCGCGGCTGCGAGGGCGGCGACTACGAGACCCGCGCCGGCGCGAATGTCCGGTGCTTCCACCGGTGCCCCGGAAAGCTGCTTGGGACCTTTGATGACGGCAGCATTACTTTCCATCGTCACTTTGACCTCGGCTCCCATGCGGGCTAGCTCGTTGACGTACGAAAAGCGAGCGTTGAAGATTGACTCCTCGACGACGCTGGTGCCCGGACAGGTACAGAGAAAGCCGACCATTTGCGGTTGGAGATCGGTCGGAAAACCCGGATATGGAGCGGTAAGAATGTCGGTCCCGCCGGTAATGCCATCGGCCTTCACCCTGATCCAGTCGTCGCCCGTAACGGTGACGACTCCGCATTCCACCAGCTTATCGGTTAGGGCTCGCAAGTGATCCGGCCGGCAGCCGGTCACCGTCACGTCGCCGCGAGTTACCGAGCCGGCCAGCAAAAGCGTGCCGGTCACGATGCGGTCCGCGATGATCTCGTACTCGACGCCGTGCAGCTCGCGGACTCCCTCAATGGCGATCGTGTCGGTTCCCTGACCTGCAATCCGCGCTCCCATCGCGACCAGAAAGTTCGCGAGGTCCACGACTTCGGGTTCCATCGCGACGTTTTTCAACGTCGTCGTTCCGTCGGCCAATACCGCGGCAAGCAGTGCGTTCTTGGTGGCACCTACGCTTGGCATGCGAAACTCGATCGCGGCCCCGGATAACCTTGCACCTCGCGATGCGGCGATGAGATAACCGTGTGCGTTATGCACGTCGCATCCCAAAGCCACGAAGGCTTGCTCGTGCATGTCCGTCGCGCGCGTACCCAACACGCAACCGCCGGGAAGCGGAACCTCGGCTCGCCCAAAGCGTCCAAGGAGCGCACCAACGATATCGAACGAAGCCGCGAGCTTACGCACGAGGGCGTACGGCGCGCGATAGGACGCGACGTTGCTTGCGTCGATCGTCACCGTGTTCTTGTCTTCGTAGCGAATGCGGGCGCCCAAAGCTTCCAGCAACGACCACATCACCGAGACGTCGGTAATGTGCGGCACGCGGTGGAGCGTTACCGTGCCTCGTGCCAGCAGAGCCGCGGCCATAATCGGCAGCGCGGCATTCTTCGCGCCGTGCGTTGCAACCGAACCTTCCAGGCGCGCGCCGCCCCGT
>Ga0182024_10002703_pt1 | contig 43563 bp, 34 predicted proteins | sample P32metaG_FD_120480 | JGI IMG/M metagenome (GOLD analysis project Ga0182024, IMG submission 120480) | Permafrost microbial communities from Stordalen Mire, Sweden - P3-2 metaG (Illumina Assembly) | ecosystem: Environmental > Terrestrial > Soil > Wetlands > Permafrost | place: Sweden: Stordalen... | reverse complement strand
GTTGGCGGCGATGGACCTTGAGATCGGGCGCTTGCTGGTCGGCGCCGGTCTCGCCGATTTTAGTGAGATCGGACAGCTCATCTACCGGCCGGACGCCACCAACACGATGATCGTCATGGTGGGGGATAACGGCACCTACCTGCCGAGCGTGGAAGCCCCCTATGATCCGAGCAGGGCAAAAGGGACGCCTTACGAAACCGGCGTCTTGGCGCCCTTGATCGTCGCCGGCCCACTGGTGGTCGCTCCGGGCCGGACCGTTGACCAACTGGTGAATGCGGTGGACCTCTTCCAACTTTTCGGTGAAATCGCGGGCGTGGATGTGCACGCCATTGTCCCGTCCTCGCATGTGCTCGATTCCGGGTCGGTGCTGCCCTACCTCACGAACCCGAATCAGGCGGCCTTGCGCCAATACAACTTCACTGAACTTGGCCCCGGCCTCAAACCGCCATCGGTCCAGCTTTGGCCTTGCGTGGTGACCGTCGGCTCGGTAAGTCTCGCCTCCGACGACCTCTTCACCTCCCAGAGCGAGTGCGTGGACGCGGGGGGGAAATGGTACGGGCCGACGACGGATCAGCCAACTCCCCAATACCCAACCAGCTGCGCGATCGAAGCGGCCGGGCTCTACAGCCACTTATCGATTCTGCCGCCCTGGGTCTGGGCGCTGCGCAACACGCGCTACAAGCTGGTGCAGGTGCAGCGGGCCTCCTGCGATAGCGGCCTGGGCGAGTTCGAGTTCTATGACCTGGCGCCGAATCCCCCCTCGAATCCGCTGGGGCTCGATCTCGCCACAACCAATTTATTGACCAACGGCCAGCCGGTGAACCTGCAGCCTGAGCAGGCAGCGAACTTCTGGGAGCTGAGGTTCCAGTTGCAGACGGAACTTGGTTCCGAACCTGTCTGCTACGGAGACGGTAACCTCGACAAGCTGGTCAACAGCGAGGACGCGCTGGGCGTTTTCCGTTACGAGGGGCAGCCCAGCGTCTTCAACTTCGAAGAAAATGGCGTGACCGGCTTCCTGGACTTGCAATGGGTCTGGCGTAATTTCGGAAATGATTGCCTGCAAGACGGCCCGGGGAGTAAGCCCAATTAACAACTCATTCGGCTATCGCGCGCCTGTTGAATCGCTAGACCAGTGGGCGGATTCGAATGGCGATGGGTAACCGCGGCGCCAGTGGTTGCAAGAAAAGCGGCGCTGCCAAACGGGCGTGGCTGCGGCTGGCCGCTCTCGTCGCGCTCGCCACCATGGGCCTGGTGGGAGCGGCGGTTTTGATCCGGCATCGCGCGGAGCCCATGCCGATGGCCTTGGCGTCCCCGGGAATAGCGAGCGCCACTTTCCATCCGACGGTGTCCAATACCACTCCTCCTTCTGGCCCCGCGCCGGAGGGCATGGTCTGGATTCCCGGCGGTGAGTTTTCCATGGGCGCAGCCGAACCCCAAGGCATGGACGGAAACCAGGTAGGAATGCACGCAACGGACGATTCCCGGCCGGTTCACCGCGTCTATGTGGATGGCTTCTGGATGGACCAGAGCGAGGTGACGAACGAGGAGTTCGAGAAGTTTGTGAATGCGACAGGCTACAGGACTGTGGCTGAGCGCACCCCACTCGCTGAGGATTTTCCGGGTGCGCTGCCTGAAAACCTGGTGTCGGGCTCGCTGGTCTTTTCGCCACCCGATCAAGCCGTGTCGCTCGAAAATGAACTGCAATGGTGGTCCTACGTGAAGGGCGCGAGTTGGCGCCATCCGCTCGGCCCCTCTAGCGGACTGAAGGGCCGTGCACACTATCCGGTGGTCCAGGTCGCCTACGAAGATGCGGCGGCCTACGCCAAGTGGGCCGGCAAGCGGTTGCCGACCGAGGCGGAATGGGAGTTTGCCGCGCGCGGGGGCAGGGCGGGAAAACTCTACGCATGGGGCAATGAATTTCGGCCCAACGGCCAATATATGGCCAATACTTACCAGGGACATTTCCCGAATCACGATGCGGGCGAGGATAAGTACGCCGGGATTGCGCCGGTAGCGCAGTTTCCCGCGAATGGCTACGGCCTGTTTGACGTTGCTGGGAACGTGTGGGAATGGACCAGCGACTGGTATCGGCCCGACTACTACGCGCTATTGGCCGCGGCCGGCGGTGTCGCTCGCAACCCGCGGGGACCGGACGCGTCTTACGATCCCAGTGAACCGACGGCCAGGAAGCGCGTCCAACGGGGTGGGTCGTTCCTGTGCACCGATCAGTACTGCTCGCGCTACATGGTTGGCACGCGCGGCAAAGGCGAAGTCAGCAGCGGCGCGAATCACTTGGGGTTTCGTTGCATAGAGCCCTCGCGGCGATTCGCACGCTAACCGAGATATAAGGTAAGCGGCGCCTATTTGCCGAGCCAGTGCAGCGGGGCGGTGGTGAGCCAGGGGACGTAGGTGATCAGGAGCACGGTGGCGGCGAGGATCAGAAGAAATGGCAGCGTGGCCCAAATGATGGTGCCCATCGGTTTCTTGAAGCGGTACGCGGATAGAAACAGGTTGATGCCGACGGGCGGGTGCAGGTAGCCAAGCTCGAGGTTCGCGATGAAGATGATGCCCATCTGCACCGGGTCGATGGAATAGGCGGCGGCGAGCGGTTTGAGCAGCGGGACGACCACCAGAATCGCGGCGAAGATGTCCATCATCGCGCCGACGACGAGTAGCGCGATGTTGAGCAGCAGCAGGAACAAATACTTGGACTGCACGTGCAGCTGCACCCAATCGATCAGGCGTGATGGGACTTCGGCGTCGACCAGGTAATTGGTGAAGCCGAGCGCGACGCCAAGGATTAATAAGATGCCGCCGACGATGGTGGCGCATTCGACGAAGACTTCGCGGAAGTCGCGCGGCTTGAGATCGCGATAGATGAAGACTTCGACGAAGAAGGCACAGAAAGCCGTGAGGGCCGCGGCTTCGGTGAGCGTGCCGAAGCCGCCAAACAGGCCGACGATCATGATGACGGGCAGCGCGAGTTCCCACTTGGCGCTCCAGACGGCCGCAGAGGCTTCGAGGAATGAAAACGGGTCGCGCACGGCGCCGCTCTTGATCCCCATGCGCACGCCGACGAAGGCGATCGCGGAAATCATCAGCAGCTCTGGGAGAATCGCGCCGGTGAACAGGCGATCGAGCGGCGTCTGCGAATAGACGCAATAAAGGATGGCAGGGATGCTGGTGGGAAACAACAAGCCGAGCGAGCCGGAGGACGTGAGCAGTCCGATGGCAAAGTTTTCAGGGTAGCGCGTTTTGATGAGCATGGGCACGAGCAAGCCGCCCAGGGAAAGAATGGTGAGACCCGAACCGGCGAAAGTGAAGACGGTGCAGATGGCGACGGTCGCGATGGCGAGGCCGCCGGGAATCCAGCTAAAGAGTGCGGTGAAAACTCGCAGCAGGCGCTGGGTTGCGCCGCCTTGCACCATGAAATATCCGGCCAGCGTGAAGAGCGGGATGGAGGGCAGCAGGGGCGAGGCGACCAGCCGGTACATTTCGACGGGGACCGACGCCACGGGCGTGCCGCTGCTCCAGAAAAGCAACAGCGCCAGGCCGCCGAAGACGGCGAAGATCGGAAGGCCAACTACGGTGGCAAGTGCGAGCAGAGCGAAGGAGAGCGGAAGGATGCCGGGCGCGCCTATGGGGAACACGTATCCGAATAGAGCTGGGACGAAGAGACCGAGGGCTGCGAGGGCGCGTGCTTTCCAACTTGCGCCGGCGTTCCAAACGGCGCGGAGGGCGATCACGGCGAAGCCGACCAGCATGATGGCGAGCGCGGTCCATTTGGGGAGGCCCGGAAGGAGATAGCTGCCGGCTTCGCGTTCGCTCTGGACGAAGACCCAGCTGGCGTAGGCGAGGCACGTGGAAACGGCGGCGAGTGCGGTGCTCCAGAAGATTTTCGCGGGCGCGGCCCAGGATTCGGGGAGGAAGCTGGAGGACGAGAGTCCGAGCAGGCGGCCGGATCGCGAGGCCAGCATGCCGCCGAGCATGCCGATCCACAGCGTGAGTTGTTGCACGATGACGGCCGAGCCGGGAATGCCGGACCAGCGGAATTGGCGCGCGATCATTTCGATGACCGGGAGGGCGGTCATGAGCGACAGCGCGAGGATGGAGAATGAGTCTTCGAGGATCTGAAGAGGCGTGGCGGGCGCGGAGGTTGCGGGCGGGAGAGTGGCGCTCACCTGGGTGCAAGACTCTGGGGATGTGTTTTGCGATATTCGTCGCGGAGGCGCTTCACCTGATCGAACAGGTCGGGCGGGACGACACCGCCGCGGATCTTGGGCCAGATGCTTTCGGACAGCTGACGCCATTCGGCGACTGCCGCGGGGTCGGCGTGAACGACGTTGAGCCCGAACTGCTGCATCAGCGGAATGGCGCTGGCTTCGGATTTGCGGATTTCGTCGCGCAGGGCGACTCCGGCTGTGCGCGCGGATTGCATCATTTCCTTCTGCACGGGTGCGGGAATCTTGTCCCAGACGTCTTTTGAGATGACAGTTGCGCCCACCAGTTGCGCGAACTGAATGTCGAGCATGTTCTTGGCGCCGCCGAACCATTGGTTGCTCAGAGCCACGAGAGAAGGGGCCTGAAAGGCGTCGATGAGTCCGGTTTGCAGGCCTGTGAGGATGTCGGTGGCGGCGAGCGAAACGGGAAGAAAACCGTTCGCTTTGTAGAGTTCGAACGTTGCGGTGTCGCCTTGCAGGACGCAGAGTTTCATGCGGCGAATTTCGTCGGGATGGGATGCGGGCTGCTTGGTGAAGAAGTGAATCCAGCCGGCGTCGCCCCAATTCAAAACGACAAAGCCGCGCTGCGCGAGACCTTTTTCGAGGCGGTCGGAGATATGGTCGCGGACGTAATCCAGCTCTTCATAGGACGAGAGCATCATGGGGATTTGCAAGGCGGCAACGTCGGGATCGATGCCGCTGAGGCCCGCGCCCGAGAGCGCGACGGCTTGCAGCTTCTTGATGCGAAGCTTCTGGACCATTTCGGGTTCGTCGCCCTGCTCGCCACCGGGATAAATCTTCAGCTCGATCTTTCCGCTGGAGGCTTTCTTCCACTCTTCGCCCATGTTCAATAGGATTTCGTGCCAGCGCGAACCTTTGGGAACGAGGGTGCCGAGGCGGATGACGGTGGTTTGAGCGGGGAGAGAAACCGAGAGGAGAAGGCCACAGAGCGCTGCGCGGAGCATCATCAGAATGGTAGCGCAGGAAGCGTTCCCTGGAGTGTGAACGCCCGTTCAATCGCCCGCATACAAGCCCATGCGCTCCTTCACCAGTTGAACGGTGGACTTGGCTATGGGCGATACGCGCTCCGCTCCTTCTTTGAGCACGCCAGTCAAGTAGCCGGGCTCATCCATGATCTCGGCATAGCGTTTCTGCAGCGGCTCCAGATTCGCGATCGCCATTTCCGCCACTTGTTTTTTCAGATCGCCGTAGCGCAGGCCACTGAAGTGCGCGCGCATCTTATCCGCGGGCCATCGGCTGAAAGCCTGAAAGATGCTCAGCAAATTCTGAACCCCGGGACCGGCCGCATCGAAGTCCACCGCGGGCAGCGAGTCCGTCGTAGCACGCATGATCTTCTTCCGAATCTGATCGACGGGATCGAGCAGCGCCACCGCGTGACCCGATCCGGCGGCCGACTTGCTCATCTTCTTCTCCGGATCGTCCAGCCCCATCACTCGCGCACCCACCAGCGGCAAGTGCGTAGCCGGCATGACGAACGTCTCGCCATACAGTGAATTAAAGCGCTGCGCGATGTCGCGCGCCAGTTCCAGATGCTGCGCCTGATCGTCGCCCACGGGCACAATCGCCGCCTGGTAAATCAAGATGTCGGCGGCCATCAAGACCGGATATTGCAGCAGCCCGTCGCCGACCGTTTCCTGCGCCTGCGATTTGGCTTTGTACTGCGTCATCCGTTCCAGCCAGCCGACTGGAGTGACGCAGGTAAGCATCCAGGCCAGTTCGGCGTGCTCCGGCACCGACGATTGCACGACAATGGTGGAGTGCTTCGGATCGATACCGGCAGCCAGGAACAGCGCCGCGGTTTCCAGAATCTTCGCCCGTAGTTCGACTGGTTCCTGATAAACCGTGATGGCGTGCAGATCGACGATACCGAAGATGCTTTCGTAGTTGCCCTGGATCTCGACCCAATTCTTCAGCGCCCCCAGATAGTTTCCAATATGCAAATTGCCGGTCGGCTGAACGCCGGAAAACACGCGTGCTTTCATGTCTGAACATCCATGTTCGATCAACCATGGTACCCTTTCGCTTGCCTATCGAAGAGACTCTGACGATCGAGAAGCTGGTGTACGGCGGCGAAGGACTGGCGCGGAAGGAAGGCAAAGTGATCCTTACGCCTTTCGTTCTGCCGGGTGAAGTGGTGCGCGCTGAAACCGAGCGCGCGAAGAACGATCTGTGGCGCGGGCGATTGATCGAGGTGCTGCAGCCATCGGCTTCGCGGATTGCGCCCGGATGCCCGTATTTCCAGCGTTGCGGCGGCTGCCAGTACCAGGACATCGAGTATGCGTTTCAGGTGGAGCAAAAGCGCGAGATTCTGCGCGAGGCTTTGCAACGCGTGGGCAAGATCGAGTTCACGGGCGAGATCGGCGCCATCTCGGGCGAACCTTGGCAGTATCGCAACCGGGTGCAATTGCACATTGACGGCGGGAAGGCCGGTTACTTCGCGCAGGGTTCGCGGGATTTGTGCGCGATCGATCATTGTCCGATCGCCTCGCCCCGGCTTAACGAGGCCATCATCGGGTTGAACGGATTGGAACTTCGATCGGTCAGCACCGCCATCGAACTCTTCACCAATGAAACGGATGTTCAGGTAAATGTTGTAGACCGCGTCCCGCGACAGGCGCTCTCGGCGCTGGCAACGCTCGGGGTGACGACGCCTATCGCATACAACGGCTTTCGCGTCAGCCGCAACTCGTTCTTTCAGGTAAACCGCTTCCTGATCGATCGCCTGGTGGAGTGCGCGGCCGGAGAAGCGCGGGGCAATTGGGCCGTCGATCTGTACGCAGGCGTGGGTTTGTTCGCGGTGAAACTGGCCGAACGATTCGGCAAAGTTACGGCGGTGGAATCGAGCGGTAGCAGCTTACGCGACTTGGCGCATAACTTCGCGCAACCCGCCGTAAATGCCAACGTCGAAGATTACCTCAAGGCGCTCGACGAGACGCCCGATTTCATCCTGGCCGATCCGCCGCGAGCCGGTTTAGGCAAAGTCGTAGTGAAGGAACTGGCGCGGATTCACACACCGCGTCTGACCATCGTTTCGTGCGATCCAGCAACTTTAGCGCGCGATCTGCAAGGCCTGCTGGCCGAGAACTATCGCATCGAGAAGATCACGCTGGTGGATTTGTTCCCGCAAACATTCCACCTGGAAACCGTGGTCGAACTTTCCGCATAAGCAATTCAGCCAAATTCAAGGCGATGGCGAAGCCGAGCAGCACCGGCCACAGCCGCAGCGTGGACGACTCAGATCGGCCGCCTGAATCGAACACCTGCCTGGGCTCGGGATTGAAGCGCCCGCCGGTGAATTGCGCGACGGAGCGAAGCAGGAATTCGTTCGACCCGTAGTCCAGCAGTTCTTGCTCCGGCTGATAGAACCCGACCTCGGGAAAGGCGCGAGATTCATCGAGCGGCCGAACGCGGAAGAGACCTTGTAAGTCACCGATATGTATCGTTCCACGATACGATTTCGCGCCGAGTTTCGTAACAGGCAGCGGGTGACGGAAGCCATTGGGACCGAGCACGAAAATTTCGGGCGGCTTGGAAGGATCTTCGGCGTCGGCGCCGAGATGATAATTCACGATCAGGTCGCCGCTCGCGCTGTCGAACTCGGCATTGGCCTCTCCGCTTTCCGCGTGCGGCAGCAGATCGCGAAAGGTGTTGGTCCACAGTTTGTCGAAACCCTTCCAGGTCACCCAGTCGGCTGCCCAGCGGCTCTTCGCATCGGAGGTAAATACATCGGCGCGGCCCAGTCCGTATTGCCAGCGCACCAGCAGCGGATCCATCTCGTCCACCTTGAGAATGGTATCCGCGGTGGGCTTGCTAATGAAGCGCACATAGCCTTTGAGCGGCGGCGCGGTGTCGATGCCTACGCCGTCCAGGATCTCGGCGTTCTTCGCGACGAGTGGCCTGAGCGTTTTCTCAACGGCAGTGGAACCGGTGTGCTCCATCACGTCTTTGAGGACGATCTGGGCCAGGCCGGCTGGCTCGTTCAAGAAGTACGATTTCCCGCCGGCGACGGAAGCGACTTTCTCCAGATAGGCGCGGTTCACGTCCTGGCCGAGCCCGACAGTGGAGATGGTGACGTGCTGGGCGGCCGCCTCTTTGGAAAGATCGAGACTGTCGCCCTCTTCCGAGATGCCGTCGGTGAGCAACACGATGTGCTTGAACGTGGCGTGCGTGGGGAGCACTTTGCGGTACGCCTCCGCCAGCGCAGGAGCGATCTGGGTGCCGCCGTCCGGAACGATTCCGGAAATCAGGCGCTTGATTAAGACCTTGTCCTCCACACGGCGAATGGGGACGTCCCATTGAAAAGAGTTGTCGAATATCAGTACGCCGACTAGATCGATGGAACGAAGATTTTCCACCACGCCAATCGCGGCCTGGCGCGCCAGCTCGATTTTTTTCCCTTCCATGGAGGAAGATTTGTCGATGATCAACACCACCGCGGTGCCTTCGGGCGATCGCGGAGGAGCAAGCTTGGCCGGCAGAGTGCGGTCCAACGCATCCTCCACTTTCTTGTCTTCGGCGTAGACGTTGCGTTCGCCCGCGATCACAAGGAGGCCGCCGCCCTGCTGGACGAACTTTTCGATCTCGTCTTTTCGCGCGGCAGGCAGGGATTCCATGTCCAGGTTGTTCAAGACCACCAATTGGTAATCGGCCAGCACGCCGTGCGCGGGGTCGGCCGTGCGATCGACGTCGAATTGAGCAGCGGCCAGGGTTTGGAGCAAATGCGTTTCGGATCCCTCGGGATCCTGCGAAATATAGAGGACCTTGGGACGCCGCAAAGTGACGGCGCGATCGAAGCGGATATCGCCCAGTCCGTTGGCTTGGATGACGCCGGTGAGGCTCAGTGCTCCGGCGGCCGTGAGACTGGCGTGAACGCGAACCTGATTGTCGCCCTGCTCGAGCTTCAGCGGGTTTGATCCGAGCACCTTTCCTTCGGCGCTGATTTGCACCGAACCCGAGACTGCGGACGGCGAGACGATACTCAAATCCACTGGGAACTGCTCGCCGGTGAACGCGACGGTTGGCACGGTCACCGATTCGAGGCGCAAGGTGGGCTGAGGCCGGCCCTTGAGTGCGACGGTGTCAATCGGAATGCCGAGGCGCTGGGCCTGCCAGGCCGCACGAGTGATACTGCCTGCGTTCTCCTTGCCATCGGAGACGAGCACGATTCTCGGAACCAAGTCGGCTGGAAGGGAGCTGATGGCTTCGTCAATGCTGGATTCGAGATCGGTGGCGCGTCCGGCATCGCCGGCGGTGGGTTCAAGATGCAGGCCGCGCTGCTCGCCGGGCGCCAGATCGCGGACCGATCGGGCAAACGGAAGGACACGCACCCAATGGCGGCCGCGCGCTTTGTCGAGAGCCGCGGCAAACTCGGACGCACGCGTCAGGTCCTGCGGCGAGACGCTGGAGGAAGTATCCACCAGAACAGCGACCGCCATCTTTGTTTGGGGGACTGTCAGGGTAGGTTCGGCGAGGGCGAGAACGATCGCGAGAAATGCCAGCGTTTTGAGAACGAGCGCGGTGATGCGCCGGGTCCGCCGCCACTCGAACACCATCCAGCCTAGCGGAAGCAGCAAAAATACCAGAACCCAGGTTCGCTCGAAGGTCATGAAGCCTTCCTCCAGCTTTGCCCGGGCATGGCGCCTGCCGCGGCGCGCATGCGGCGGTCGATACGGCCATAGAGAATCCAATCCGCGAGCAAACCAGCGGCGCCCGCCAGCGCCAGCCAATGCCAAAGATCACGCGATGTTGGTCCGATGGGGGATCGAGGCGGCAATCCGAGTTTGACGTTTGCCGGCTTCCAAACCGTGTCGCCGGGCTGCGGCAGGGTCAGTGAGTAGACCAGCTCGCGATCGCCGGTGAGCACCCGCACCACACCGGGAGCGCCAGTGAAGAATCGCAAAGTTTTTCCTTCCACGGTGAATGGCAGCGGAAGCCCTTCTTCGGTTTGGACGCGAATCGACTGCGGATCGATTTCGGATTCGAGTTCCACATCGACCGTTCCCACTGTTCCCGCCGTCAGCTCCCAGGAGCGAAACGCATCGGGCGCCATCCAACGAATAATGTTCGCGAATAACAGCGGCGTGGTGAGCTGGTATTTCATTCCCGATCGCACGGGGTGAAAACCGAGCACTACAATCTTCGGAGAGGCAGGCCGCGCGACGATCAACGGGCCGGCATCGGATCGAGCCACGACGATGTCGCCGGGGGCGGGACTGAAGATTTCGGCGCTCGCTAGTTCGATGTCACGCGCGCGCAAGCCCGCGCCCAACGGATGATCCGCCTGCCACTGGTTCAGTTTGACGTTTTGCGCAGTGCTTTGCACCGGAATGGGCGATTTGCCGGCGGGCGGTTCCAGCCAAATGCTCTGTCCGGCAGGAGGCGAAGGCGGCGCGAAACGATCCAGGAGAACGATACCGCCGCGAGCATCGGGCTGGTAGGCCGAAACGGGAAGAAAACTGGCTTGAACGCCAGGAATCGCGGTGAAAATGGGACGCAGAAGATCCGGCTCGGCTGAATAAATGGTGACGGGCAGGACACCCCGCGGCGGCAGTTCGAGAATGGCGCGGCTATCCTGCCGGAACGTATCCTGTGTCGCGAGACGAGCCTCCAACCATCCAGCGGCGCGCGTTGTGAAGCGGAAGGTCAGGTCTTGTTCGGCGGCCGGGGGCAAGTCGAAGCGGCGAGTTGCGACGGGCGCTCCGCCGAAGGCGACCGTCACTGGAACCGATCGGGCCACGGTTCCGTAGTTCCTCGCGGCGATGAAAACCTCCCAAGCATCGGGATCGTCCGCTGCGCGATGCACACTTACTTTTCGCAAACCGACGTGCTCGGTAGGGCCGTCGATGGCGATCCAGCGAAAATTCGCGGGAGCAACCAGCCGCGCCGCCTGTTCGCTGGGAATGCGGCCGGCTCCGACAAAAACAATCTCACCGGGACGCTGGGCCTGCACTTTCTGGGCTTGCGCGGCGAAGTCGAGAGCTTGTTGCAGATTCAGCGGCGCGACGCCGGGCTGGGTCCGATCGATGGCGAGATGAATCTTCTTGCGATCCGACTCGAAAAGCAGCACTGGAGTGGCGAGGACGTCGGCGCGAACCACCATGACGCGATCGGCGGGCGGCAGGGCGTTCACATAATTGTCGGCCGCCAGGCGCGCTCGATCGATAAGACGGGTCTGGCCGAAACGCGCGGCCATCCAAGCGGAGCTATCCAGAATCAGGACGTGATCGCGGGAGTAGCGTGCCGGAGATCCGAAGCGAAGCTGGGCGATCGCCAGAAGAAGCAGCAGCAAGCTGATCAACTGCAGCAGCAAGGACCAAGGTTGCTGCAGCTTGCGCCGGTGTTTGAGTACCGGGGGTTTTTCCGCCGCGGCGAAGAAGCGCAGCGTCGCGACAGTGTGGTGCTTGCGCATGCGGTCGAGCAGGTACAAAGCCACGGTGAGGCCCGAAAGCGATCCGAGGATCGCGAGGAACTCGGGCAAGGAGAGATTGAGGAGAAACATCGTGACTTACTCGAGGCCGCCGGCGCGCGCGAGCGGGCCAAACACTGCCTCTTCGATTGTAGTGGTTGTGCTGATGCCTACATATCGTCCGCTATTGCGCAGGCCGACGCGCTGGATGTCGCGGGCATGGGCGTCGAACGCTTGGGTATAGTTGAGACGCGCTGCGCCGTCGAATCCGATTTCGAGCGTCTCGCCGGTTTCGGCGTCCGTCAGATCGAGCAGTCCATCCCAGCCGGGCTCACGATCTTCGTCGGCCCAGACCTGAACCAGAATCAATTCGTGGCCGAAGTCGGCCAGGTATTGCAAGGGGCGCTCGCAGCCGGCGTCGTCCAAGAAATCGGAAATAACGATGAGCAGTCCGCGCTGCGGATAGGTGGAAATGAAATCGCGCGCGATCTGAAAATAGTTGGTGCGGCCGCCGGGTTTGAGTTGTTCCAGGAATTTCACGGCGGGGATGAAGCGGTGCCGTCCGCCTCCGCACAGAAACGAATCGCCCAACTCCTGGCCGAAGGGCTGAATGCAGATGGTGTCCAGCCGCACCAGGCCGACGTAACACAACGCGGCGGCGAGCTTGCGCGCATAGTCGAACTTAGAGACGGCGCCGGTGGTCCCTCCCCCAGTGGTCATGGAGTTGCTGCAATCGAGCAGGATGCGGACGGGGATGCGCGGCTCCACTTGGAACATTTTCAGAAACAGCTTTTCCAGGCGCAGGTAAGCGCGCCAGTTGACGGCGCGCAAATCGTCGCCATGATGGAACTGGCGATGATCGAGAAATTCCTGGCCGGGCCCGGCAAAATGCGAGATATTGTGGCCGCCCACCAGGCCGGGGAACGACTTTTGCCAGCGGATGGCCAGCCGCTCGAGCTTCTCGAGGAAGGCGCTGTCGATCAGTGGCTCGGTTTTCACTGGACGGCCTTCACTTGACGGACAGGGCAGTAACGCTTTCGATGATGGTAGTCAGCAGCGTTTCGGGCGTCTGTCCGTCGGCGTGAGCGTCGAAATTCAGGATGATGCGATGGCGGAGCACAGCCGGCGCGATCTCGCGGACATCGTCGCCGCTCACGTTCAAACGGCCGCGCATCAGAGCGAGCACCCGTCCGCATTCCACCAGAGCCTGCGCGCCTCGCGGCGAACTTCCATAGCGAATGTATTTGTTGGCGAGCGGGTGAGCGCTGGAGGCGCCGGGTTGAGTAGCCATCACCAGGTCGATCGCAAAGTCCTGGACGTGCGGGGCAATGAGTACTTCCCGGCAGGCGGCGCGCAGTTGGAGAATCGCGTCGCGGTCGACAACTTGTTCCAGCTTGGTCTCGTCGCGATGAATGGTGCGCTCGACAATGCGACTCAGATCTTCACGCGAAGGATAGGTCACCAGGATCTTCATGAGGAAGCGATCGAGCTGGGCCTCCGGGAGCGGATAGGTTCCCTCCATCTCGATGGGATTCTGGGTGGCCATGACCAGAAACGGCAGCTCGAGTTCATGGGTGGTAGTTCCGCTGGTAACCGTGCGCTCCTGCATGGCTTCGAGCAGCGCGGATTGCGTCTTGGGCGTGGCGCGGTTGATTTCATCGGCCAGCACCAGATTCGCGAAGATGGGACCCGGTTGAAAGCGCAAGGCCTTGGCGCCATGATCGTCGCTCTCGATGATCATGCTGCCCACGATGTCGGCGGGCATCAGGTCCGGTGTGAACTGAATGCGCGAATACTTGAGGTGCAGCACGCGGCCCAGCGTCCGGAGCAAGGTGGTTTTGCCGAGTCCAGGCACGCCTTCGAGCAGAACATGGCCGCCGGCCAGCAGACAGATCAGGACCCCGTCGACCACCTGTTGCTGGCCGACGATGATCTTGCCGATTTCTTTGCGCACCTGATGGAGATGACCGGTGGCGAGCTGGAGTGTGGACTCGGAACGCACGTTCTTATTTTAACGGTGAAAGCTTGCTACTGCTTGGGTGTCATGTAATATAACACCAGGGCGTCATGCCGTCCAACAATTCGTCTCTCGAACTCACAAAGCAACGGCTGACCGATCTGCGCAACGCTTTGCTTAGTCTGCACAAGACGCTGCTCGATTCCGAGCGCGCCAGCTACGAGCGCGACATTGCCCGCATTGAGTCCAGCAGCGAGTTCTTGAAGCTGGTGCTCTATGATCCATGGTTCGCGTGGTTGCACGAGCTATCGGAATTTGTGGTGCTGATCGATGAAACGGTGGACGCCATCGACAAGACACGGAAAGCCGAGGGACGCCCGCCCAGCATCGACGGCGAACGGCTGATCGCGCAATCGTGGGAACTGTTAGCGCCTAACGAGACAGGCACGGGATTCGCGAAACGCTACTTCGAGGCTCTGCAACGCGATCCGGACGTGGTGCTGGCCCACGCCCGAATGCGCAAGATATTATCCAGCTTGGGATGAGGCTGGACCAGGGGTCCAGCGCGGACGAGGGCGTCCGCCCCACTGGCTGCCAGTGGCCAGTCACGGTTTATCGGCCCGCTAGTTGGGAGACTCAGCCTTGCGGCTCAGGTCCTCGGCCAAGATGATCGCCTCAGCCAATTCCTTCATCGGACGGCGAAGGCGCCGGCTCTCGTTGCGAAGGCGCAAGTAAGCCTCTTCCTCCGTGAGGCTGTGCCGATTTTGCAAAATGCCTTTGGCGCGCTCCACCAGTTTCCGAGTCTCGAGCTGGCGCTTCATCTCGAGGGTCTCTTCCATGAGGCGGGCGTTGGTCTCAGACAGAATCGACTTGGCGACCGCGCCGCCCATCTGCTCGCCCATAAACGTCAGCAAAGAGATCTCCTCGCCGTTGTGATTGTGGGTCTGCCGGTGGTGAACGTTGATGACGCCGATCACATCGCCCCCGCTCACCAGCGGGACCGAAAGAAAGGCTTCGTAGGTGTCCTCCACCAGAGTTTGAAAGCGCTTGAAGCGGGCGTCCGCCCCCGCCTTGGAAGATAGCGCGACCACGGATTTGTGCTCGGCGACCCATCCAGTAACGCCTTCACCGACTTTCATGCGCAAATGGCCCAGAGCGGCGGCATGCGGCACTTGCGAGGCACGCAAAACTACTTCGTCGGTATCACGATCCAAAAGGTAGACCAGACAAGCGTCGCAGTCAGTCACCTGGACGGTAAGTCCGACAATCTCTCCGAGCATTTCGTCTAACGACAGCTCCGAGCTCACGATGTTGCTAATGCGATGTAGCAAAGCGACGTGTGAACTCACGGGCTCCATAATGTGAACGGTTGCCATAATTCAGCGTATGCGAGCGGAGGTTCGCGGTCCAATCGAAATTTCCTATCGGGTCGATTGCCGGGTCGCCTAGAGGCGCGAAACTTATTGATACGGCGCAGGTTGGCGCGCGAAGGCCAGCGACCGGCAAGTTGCGGATGAGTGGTCACTTTTCGTCACTCAATAGTAACCAATTTTTGCTGGACTTCGCCTGTGACCCGGGCTTCGGTCGGGCCGACATAGACGTTCACCTCGGAGCGAATACCGAATTCGGGGAGATAGACGCCCGGTTCGACGGAGAAGCAGGTCCCAACGACGATTGTGCGCTCGTCGTGCGTTTCGAGGTTGTCCATGTTGGCGCCGGCGCCATGCACCTCTTCACCGATCGAGTGACCTGTGCGATGGACGAAGTACTCGCCGAATCCACGATCCTTAATATACGTTCGCGCGGCATCATCGACCTCGAAGCCGTGAATGACTTCGCCACGCGGGACGGCGGCCTGGACAAAATGGATGGCGCGATCGCGGGCGGCGCGAACTACTTCGAAGATATTTTGGAGGGCGTCGGGCGGCGTGGGGCCGCAATAGCCGGTCCAAGTGATGTCGTAATAAACGGCGGACGGCCGATCCAGCTTGGCCCACATATCGATCAGCACGGCGTCACCCTGGCGAATCTCGCGGCTGCCTTGCGCCTCGGGTTCATAATGCGGATTCGACATGTTGGAATTGACGGCGACAATCGGCCCGTGGTCGGTGGCCAGGCCGGAGTTTTCGAAGCCAGCCCGGATAAAACGGTTCACGTCCCACTCGGTGATGGTTTGGCCGGCGGCTAGAGTGGCCGCGATCTTCTGAAACGCTTCCGCTCGAACGCGATCGACACGGCGGCCGGCTTCCAGGTGCATCTCCAATTGCTGCGCGGTCCAACGGGCTTCGAAGAGTTGAACGAGGTTGGCCGAAGTGACGATCTCGACGCCCGCGCCGCGAACCAGTTCGAGAGTGCCGCCATCCACCAACGACACATAGGGGATGGAGCAGTTCGGCGAATATTGCATCGCGATCCTGCGAGCGCCCGCTAACAAGAGATGCAGACCCTCTAATTGAGCGGACCAACTGGAATATTTGCGCACGTCACCGGGCAGTCCGGCGAGAACATCGGGCTCGATGGCATGCACCAGTCCCTTCGGATCGCCATGAGCGGGAATGAAGTAATACCAACGGCGAGTGGCGACGCGCTGCGGGTTCAGTTTGAGAATCCGGTAGGCAAGAGGATCCCGCTGGTGATGGTCAAAGAACAACCAGCCATCCAAATGTTCTTCTCGCAGCGCGCTTTGAATTTCGTCGATCAGCATGGATAGACTCACAGGATCAGGCTGCTTGGTTCGCGATGGGCCGCAGAGGCAATTTTTTGATGGCGCACCCGCGTATTTAAGTTCAACACACCGGCAACGTCTTTTGTGTCCTCAACACGAAAGTCGAGCACGTCATCGAGCCAATCCTGGCTGAGACCGTTCCAATACTGCACGGCAACTGTGATGGTGTATTCGTGGCGGCTCAGCAGGCAATCCAGTTCAAATTCGACCTCAATTTCCTCGCCGGGCTCGAAGTCGCCGAGCTCGGCGCGCTCTAGCCGCGTGTTGGTTCCAAAAATATCCATGCCGATGCGATTGCGGATTAGGATGCCGACCACAGGATTCGAAACCGCCTTTTGAAAGGCGGCGCGGACGCGCACGATGATGGACTCTCCGGGCCGGAACGCGTGGCAGGTTTCGCCGGTGGCGCCGAGTATCCGCACGTCTATCACGCGGCTAGCGCCGTCTCCATGCCGAAAGGTGCTTTTGGCGATAATCGATTCATGCAGCAGGCCGGTGCTTCGTTCTTTCGTGGCGCGCTCGCGATCCAGCACAAAGCCGACGTACCGATTCACCGCATCCTTCGGGGCGCCTTGCATGACAATTCTTCCGTCCAGCATAAAGGCGGCACGATCCGCCAGACGCTTGATCAAACCGAGGTCGTGCGATACCAGAAGAACGGTGACGTTCCTCCTGCGAAGCTCCTCGAATTTTTGCACGCATCGGCTGGCAAAAATCGCGTCGCCGACGGCTAGGGCTTCGTCGACGATCAGGACCTCGGGGTCGACGTGAATGGCGGTGGAAAACGCCAGGCGAACGTACATTCCGCTCGAGTACTCTTTGACCGGCCGGTCGATGAATTGACCGATTTCGGCAAAGGCCTCGATGCGCGGAAAGACGTCGTCCAATTCGTTGCGCGAGAGTCCGAGAATCTCGCCATTCAGATACACGTTTTCACGGCCGCTGAATTCAGGATTGAAGCCGGCGCCTAGTTCCAGGAGCGCCGCCACGCGGCCGGAACTGAGAACCCGCCCGGTGGTCGGTTGCAGGATGCCGCTGATGACCTGCAGCAAGGTGCTCTTCCCCGACCCGTTCGGCCCAAGAAGGGCGAATACTTCACCCTTTTCGATGCGCAGGTTGATATCGCGCAGGGCCCAGAACTCCGCCTTCTTTTTTCTGGATAACGCTAAAGCGCCAAGGACGCGATCGAAGGGATGGTGGTAAAGATGGTAAACCTTAGATACATTTTGGACGGAAATCACAACCGATATTCACTGTACCGCGAACGTGCCGAGCGCCGCTGAGTTATCCGAGCTGCACGCTGCGGCGCATGCCCCGCGAGAGCGGCAATGAATAGCCGATCAGGCACATCTGGTCTAGTGCAAAGAGGACTACCGATTCAAACCCTTGGCCCTCGGCGAGCCGCACTTCCTTGAGCCACGCGGTGGATGAATCGCCGACGCCTACCAGATGACTCCGCTGCGATGGGGTGAACCCCAGGCTGTTTACGGAATCCATTGATACAAGGCACATATCTAAATTGCGGTCGTAAGTGTAAGTGAAGCACTCCGTCTTAAGACAATTCAGATTAGCGGGAGTCCAGTCGGTTGTTGGATAGTTGATGACCTGGGTGAGCGGGAAATTGTTCACGTCGGGAGGATAGAGCACCTCGAAGCGGCAGGTCGGATAGGTGGCGCGAACGAAAGCGCGGATCTGGGCGGTGAAGCTGCCAATCAGGCCCGGAAGGAAGGCAGCCTCCTGAGGAATTGTCGTGGGATCCACGGTGTTGCTCGTGATCACCGTCATGGCTCGGCCGAACTCCGTTTGAAATGTGCTGGTAGTGTACGCGTCGTAGAACGGCATCCCCGAAACAGCGTCAGGTATTGAGGTAACGTTGGGAAAATACCACCACTGCACTTCGCCGAACTGCAGATAGGGCGTCAGGCCGGCGGCGTTCAGCACGGTAGCCATGTCCAGGTACACCTGTTGCCAAAAAGTTGCGCTGGTGGGCGAGAAGTTGGTTTGTAGCGAGGGAGTGGTGAGCAGCGCCGGGGTTTGATCGGGGTAACGTTGCGCGACGCTGGCGCCAACCGATGGATCGCCGTTACCGAGTTCCATGCTAAACGACGCGGTTGCATCGAATCCATACCCTTTGAGCGCTTGAAAGTAACTCTGGCTCCAGTCGCGGACGGCGCGGTTCAGGCGGGGTATCGCCTCCAAATCGGTGTACCAGTTACCATCCACGCCGCCCGAAAAAGTAGTAACTCCCGAGGTCGTGGTGGTTCCAGATATCGTGATTGTTAGGTCGGTGGTCGCAGCGCTGGTCGCAATGGTGATCGCGTTGCCGGCTGTGCCCATGGTGCGCGAATAGATTGTGAGCTGACTGCCGCTGGCCTGCGCCCATACCGCCGTGTAGCCGCCGTTCAGCAAAAGCGCAAACGCTATCGCCAGGGTTTCGGTGGTGTCGCCGATGAGATTTAAATGCTCAATCGTGGTGTCGGTTGAAGACGGTTGACCGTATGTGCCCAGAATGATCTGCGTAGTAAGATTCGGATCCGGAGATCCAGAGAACGTAATTGTGGCGGACGCGTATTGCTGGCCGGCGCAGATCAGTTCGTAAAACCACAGCGCGCCGACATAGTGATTCACGCGCGCCTGGAAGCCGAGGGAGTAGATCATCCACGCCGTGCGCTCCGGCGCCAGTGCAAGAGAGTGCTCCGTATCCCAGTCCGTGGCTGCAGCAAGTTTCAACTCGCTGCTCTCTGTGGGCAAATCCGTTGCCGGGATGGCGATCTCGAAAAAGTCAAAATAGAAGGCAGTTCCAGAGGCGCCGTCGTGGGTTACTGTCACTGTGTGGGTTCCAGGAGTGGGTTGGCCTAGCAGGGTCCGGATCAGAACGTCCTCGCCGGCAAGCTCTAAGTTCACGGTAGACGGCGTGCCTCCATCGACAACAATAGAAATCAACGTGCCCCCGTCCAGCAGTCGGGTTCCTAAGTAAAGTGAGTGGTTTTGCGAAGACGTGTAAGTGCAACTAATAGTCGATCCAGGCACGCTCGTGGAATGAATGGTGCCTCCGGAGAAGTTCCCGCCGGAGCTAGTCCAAGTACCGGTATATTGCACTTGACTCGAATCGTCTTCGATGCGCAGGCTTCCGGGGCCAGCGATCGAGTAACCCTGCCCTCTGCCAGTGACTGTCCAGTTCGATACCACCACTTGAAATTCACTGCGAACGAAGGCACCGGCTTGCAGGTCTGCCGAATAGGTCCATCGCAGCTTGCGAATCGCGCTGGCGGGAACGACGCCGAGCACGGGATCGGACAGCGACGCGAACGGCAAGGTAATTTGCCATTGTGATGGCGACGTTCCGCCAGAAAACGGCTTCGAAGGCGCGTCCCACTGTTCTGTCTGGCTGCCCGACACATAACTGTATACGCCAATTCGATTCCCATTGGAGCCGGTGGTGCTACTTGTAGGCAAGCCCGTACCAAGGTAGGTAATCGTGATGGTCGTTCCGGTAAACGCTGCCTGCATCGTCGTCGAAAACGCATTGATTCCCTCAACAATGTTCTGAATCGCGAAGGCCAGCGAATCGCCGGTGTTTAATTGATAAGGGTAGTGCTCCGACAGAAATGCTAGTCCGACATAATCTCCCACGGTTGCAGTTCCACCCAGGGTGAACTGCACGGTGGCGGATTGATAACTCCCCGCGATCGGAGTCGCATAACTCGTCAGCGGGATCTTGTAGATTTGTTCGCCGCTCCCGTTGTTGGCCCAGATTCGCAGCGTCGGCCAGTCCACCGTGGGAAATAAGTCGGAATCAAGTGGAATGCAATTCTCTCTCGTTTCCTGGTAACTCAACGTCAATCCGCTAAGATCGCCATCAGGCAGGTAGCGAAAAGCGGGATGTTCGAATACGTTGTCGCGATTCCACTCAATCACCGCCCAATCGAACTGCTGGCGCCACGTACCTGATACGGTATACCCCACCGCGCTGGTCGCACTGAGTGCGGCCACAGCCGACGGCTCAAGGAAGTAGCATTGCAAATCCCGGTCGGGTTGTAACTTTTGCAAAGTCTCGGGCATGCTCAGAGTGCCTAGAGTCGAATGGTCACGGTTAGATTGCTACCGGGTGCTGTGTCTCCGGTGGCTACGACCGACGTAATGTTCAGGCCAATCAGCGCTTGAGCCTCCAGTGGCCCGAGCGCGAAGCCATTTACTACATTCGACACAGTTGTGCCGGTGGGGATTGTAAGTTCGCAATACACCACACCGTTCTGGGTCACTTGCATGACCACCGGCGCGGCGGCCGGGGCATCCTGCACCACAGCATATACATCGCGCACGGAGCACGATGTCGGGACCACAAGCGGAGGCGCCGCGTTGGTTTGAATCGCCAAAGGCCCCTCCACTTGAATTGTCAGCTGGCCGCCCAGAAGACTTCGCAAGCCCAAATCCGTGGTGTTCGTAAACGATTCGGCGGCTACAGTACTGTTTCCCCGCGAGTTAGTCATGAATACCTCGGCAGCGGCAATCCGGACGTCGGGAATCGTGATGGGAAATGCATAGCTGCCACTTGCCGGGCTCCCAAAGAAGTCCTCAGCGAAAGGCAGGACGAAAATCTTCTTCTCAAGAAGGTAGACTCCCGTGGAGATCGTGTGAGCCGCCGCGGTAGTGCCGTGAGAAGCGCGGGTGACAGGAACGGTTGTGCTAGTCGTCAGGTTCTGCTGGATCACCATCACTTCGCCGTCAATCTGCACCAGATCTCCGATGGCCGCTGATACCGCGGTGGCGACAGTGAATGAAGTATCTGTCGTGCCTATTGCAGCGCTCAGCAAAATGGATGATGGCCCCAGCAATTCATCCCAATAGCCGAGCGTTAATGTGCCCGCGCTGATGGATCGCGTATTGGTCAAGTCAGTGAAAGCGATCCCCAGGACCTCAATTGCTCCGGTCCCGATTGAGTAGAGACCGAACACCGGTTGTGCTGAAACATCGGTGTCCAGAGCCTGGCCGGTCGCGCCCAAGATTGTCCATCGCGTGAGAGGGGACAATGCGTACGAGCACTCTTCGTCGACGACGTTCGCAGCGCGGCCAGAAATATGAACCGTCACTCCTTCGCGATTCGGCACGGCAAAAGACACCGGCGACGCAATGCTCGAAGCTCCGAACTGCCAAGCCGACTCGGCTATTAGGAAAGAGCTCGTCGTATCCGGCTGTATGCTCCATTGAGTCGCGATGGTAAGCGTACTCGCCGTATTGGCGCTTATGGTCCGCTCCTGCCCTGCTCCGGTCCCGGTAGTGATTCGCACCGTGGCGCCGTTGTACAAATTCAGCAACATGTTTAGCGTGCTGTTGCCAATGGTGGTCGCGGAGCTAATGTTGACAGCCTCGGGAGGTTGGAGCTCCAAGCGCCAGTAGAAATTGGCGTGATCGTAATTGTAGTCTGGAGGGCCCTGCAAGGCCGCAGTCAGTCCCGAGTCGACAAACTGACCCGCGATCGCAACATTGCTCGCGATCCGCAAGATCTGCGTAGGGTTGGGACCGCGATAGACATCAAAGGAAGCGGCAGTCGATGAAAAGCTGAGACTCACAAGAGTTACTTGGTTTGTGCTTGTACCCGCCGGCACGTTCGCCATTGCGACAAATGAGAGTCCACTTTCAGCCCCATTCGCATCCACGGCGCTAAGTCCGTAATAGAATGCTTGTGCCCCCGCCAACGTCCCCCCCGTGTCAGTTACTTGAGGGTTGAGCCCCAATAAAGGGATGCCCGCCGCGCTGGCTTCAGGCTTCGCCGGCGCCGAGAAGGAGACCGACAGATTCGTGGTGACGCTGCCATCCGTGCTGGTGGTTTCAGTTTCCACGATTCCAAACTGCTCCACGCCGTTGCTATCCAGCACACTGCCCACCAGCGGTCTGGGAAGCCCGACGTCGAAGTCCTCCTGTCGCCCTAAGCCCGCAGTGCCAGAGTTGACGGCAGTGTACCAAGCGTCATCATGGATCTGCGCAGTGATGACAGCAGTGAGAAAATTGACCCCGGGCGACAGCTTAGTGATTCGGAATGGCTGCCGGCTAAAGCCCTCTCTCGCGTAAGTCAACGTGATGATGTCGCCCGGTCTTAACCCCACCCCTTTCACGCTGGTTTCAAATTGAACATACGTATTGCCGTTCACCGATTTGTATAACTGCAGCGCCGCCGCTCGGTTGGCCTGATCGAAGTTTGGGAGTCCGAGTGCTGTTAGCGCAGTCGTAACATTCTGGCCTGTTACCACGAAATCGTCGATGTCCACCAACGATAGGCTGTCTTGCTGGTAATCGTTGAATTCATCTTGGAATTCAACTGTATACCGGTTCGGACTATTGGCGATGCTCTGCGAGGTCACGGTCAGCGACGAAGCGCCGTTGGAGCTGCGCAGAATACCCGAATACGTCGTGTCGTCGCTGAATTCGTATGCCGGCCACCCGCCGTTCAACGCTGCCGTGCTATTACTGCTCGCCAACTGCGTTGGCTGCTGGTTCGCTAATGTATCTTCCGGATTTAGCTGAATCAGGCCGTTGGAATCAAAACTTAGGTACATCGCTGAGCCGTTCCGAATTCCGCGAATGATGTCCCCGGCGCTCCGGCTACCCGTCAATAAAAGGTTACATTGATATCTGGGAATAGTTGTGCTGTTCCCGTTCACGTCCACGGTACTGACCAGCGCGTTGCATCTCTGCGCGACGGCGGAAAACGTTGCGAGGTCTAGTTGTGCAGGCTGCCAACCGCTGCGCAACAGCGCGTCTAACATAACCCAAGCTGGATTGTTGGCGAACACATTGCTTAGGTAGTTGCCGCCGGAATCGTATTGCGCGATTTGGAGGCCTTGAATCAGGACATCCACTTCGGGGAATGAGGTGCCGTTGGAAATCGAGTTGGGCACCACAAGCGACATAAATGCCATGCTCCCGTAGGGATCGCCCAACGGCTGTCCGGCGGAATTGCTGAAATCCGGATTGAAGCTGCCATTCCTGGTTCCATAACTAATGACGTTGTACCAACCCGTCGCCGTCATGTTTGTCCCGTTCACTCCCACCGGGATTTGTGTACTGTTCACAATTACAGTAATAACGCTACTAATTTGTCCAACTCCGAGCAGGATTTCGAAGTGAGTGAGATTCCCGTCGTTTCTGGCAAGGACGATTGGCGGCTGATACCATCCGGTTCCGTAGATTAATGGGACGAAGTCGTTATAAAGGGCTTGATTCGGCAGCGGTACGGATAATTGCGACGTTTTCGCGCCATAGGTGCGTACAATAATCGATGCGGGCACGAATTCAATGCCGCCAAACCTCCGCGTAACATTGTTCTGAGCGTCTGTGTCGAACATTCCTCTCTGCTGGCATTGCGTGCGCGAATAATCGCAGGTTGTGTAGGGGGTGCCCGCATTCATATTCCCCACGCCGCCGGTCTGATCCGGTGAATATCCGCACCGATAGAAGGGCGAAAATGCGCCTTGTGTTCCGCCGCTGACCGCCTCCTGCCGCTGCGCAGCGGTGCTCGGAAAGTTCCAGGGACAAAGCTGTTGAATTCGGACCTCGGGCAGGAATACGCGCTGTAAGTTCAGCGTATTGGTAAAACTAAGCCGCAAGGTCGATTCGGTGGATTGATCCGGCGGGTTTGCGATTCCGCGAAACACCACCTGGCTGTCCGAGGCCACCACTTGGTTCGTCAAGTCGAAGAACAAAAAGGTAACCACCAGATTTGAGCCTTTCCACCCGATATTGCGCTCAATCGAGGAAAGAAACGAATCGGCGTTGGCCAGTGTGATGGAGACTTGCGAGACTCCGTCCGTCGCGGCTTCCGGACTAGAGTTCAGATCGAAGAGGTTGTGCTTGAGAACGCGACTTAGATACTGCTGTGCATTCACAGTGACGTTATGAGTGCTCCAGTGCTCAACATCGCCGGTTGGAAGAGTACAATCGAAGAGAAATAGTGGCGTCCCGGGAACTTCGAGCTCTTTAAGAACGTTGATCGAGGTCATTCTGTAAAACGCTCTCTGGTTCCGCTGCGCGAGTTCATTGCAGGGTACTGATTAGGACAAGCTGACAAGCGTTCTGGTTGGGTGCGTTTGCGGTGAAGGAGAGTAAGTCGGATGAAAACCGCGCCGTCGAATAGATCCCTCCCAGGTCGATAGTCTTCTTATACAATCCCGCTCCGGGCTGTGCTTCCACTTGGGCCCCGAAGGCGTCCACTTGTACGCCTGCCGGCAATTGCACCCCGAAGGAGATGCCATCCTGCTGGACCGAGAGGCGTCCCGAGGTGGTCACGCGCAGCCACGAAGAGCCGGTAGTTACCGGCGTCAGAGAGGTCTGTCCTGTCGCCGCCAAAACCAGTTGAATCGTCGCTGGCACAGCGCTCCTGACATATACGCTGAAGCAGTAGAGAAACGAACTTGGGCCGCCTGTGCTCTGCACGATTTGTTGCGTTGTTTGCGCAGTATTCGTGAGTTGCATCGCGTCGCTGCCTCCCATCGGATCCGACACTCCTCCAGTTACCTGCAGCAACGGATCGGCCGTCCATACCGCTTGCGTCCAGTCCTCGCTCCACATCAACAGATTGTCAGTGGGATCTAAGAAGGTGAATGTGTTGAGCTGCCCTTCGGACACTTCAAACAGGCTCTCGATGGAAGACCGCTCGCCGTCGGTGAGGCTGGAGTATCGGAGCTGCCATTGCACTTTCTGCGCGCCCGTGTCTTCCATCCGGATCGTGTAGCCACTCGCAAGTTGATTGGATACGGTTCGCATGTTCGTGCTCCGCGTCACTGGGAACTGGGAGACAGCGCCGGTCGTAAGCTGCGGATAGTAGAGCATGTCAGCTCCCGTTCTCCAGCACAGTTAGTGACGTTTCGCCATTCCATTCACCTGCCAGAACCGCAGTCATGTTATCGCTCCCCATGCTGCAGTTCGGGTAACTCGTCCCGTCCCAGGGATCCGTGAAAGCGAAGTTTTCAGCCCGTCCCGCCATGGCGCGAAAGAATTCTTGAAATTGATGTAGCTCCGCCTGATCCAGCAGACTAAGCTGAATCTCCCAGCGGTGAAGGGGCGCCTGATAGCTACGGAAGCGCTGTTCGGACCCATCGACAAACTCCAAGGCCGTCGTCGAGAACGCAACGTCGCGCTGAGCCGGATACTGCATCACAGCGCCGGTCTTCAAGGTCGGAAACGTGTTCATATCTATAAGCTGGAAATTACGTCGTTCAAAGAACTGGAGTTCAAGATGGCCTGCTTCACTGCCATCGCTATGTCGTCGCTGTGATCCAGAAACGATTGGCTATCCATCGCGTTCACTTGAATAGTGACCTGTGGCGATGTGGTTGCCGTTTGCGCGCGCGGCTGACCCGTTTCTCCATAACTAACGGGCGCCACCTGCCCAGGCGCGCTCGCCGTCAGTCCTGCCTGTGATTGCATCGGCGCCGGCAACATATACGGAAGTGGCGCCGCGAGCGCCTGACCGCCGCCTCCGAACAAACTCAGCAGTCCGCCAAGCAAGGGCGACAAGCTGCTCAGCCCCCCGCCTAAGAAACTGGACGCAACGCTTTCAACCGTACTGCCAACCGAAGATCCGCTGCTCCCCTTGGAGCCAGTGTTCTGCGTCACCGCTTGCGTATTGTCCTGCAGAGCGCTGATCTGTGATTGTTGGATTGAGGTGAGACTGGTGAGTTGCGTCGTCAGCGAAGTCAATTGCTCCGTGACGTCGGAGCTGCTGCCTTGAAGCACTCCGCCAGCGATAGAACCGCTCGACCCGCTCCCTGAACCACCGTCCGCGGATGTCACCAATTGCCCGAGTAAGTCGCTTCGTGACACACCTCCAGCGCTGCTCGCTGGCAGAAGATCATCCCACTTACTTCTAGCCATCGTTGGTTTCCGCCCTCAATTCGTTCTCCAAGATAAAGATCGCGTGTACCAGGCGCGCCGGCAAATCGTAAAAGCTTGCCGCGCCTAAAAGCTTCCAGGCATGAAATTCCTCAAGCAGCGCCACGCTCTCGGATGTGATGGTCGACGTCGGACAGGTCGCGAGCGTTGTCCGCCCCCGGGCCCACACGATCGAAGAACTTGTAGCATCGTCATGCACCAGCCAACCGCACCTCCGCTTTCTCTCTAGACCGCTTTTTCGACACACGTCGCAGCTCCATGCGGCCTTGTTTCCAAGTTGAAAATGGAATGCGACGATTAGTTTTTTCTTTCGGGCTCGCTCAAGCCGCACTGTTCCTTGATCGCGCTGACTACCTCACGCGTGAGCTCCTCCGGACCCTTTTCCAACAACCCCACCGCAGTGGCAGGCTCGCCGTCGATGATCAATCCATCGATGCTCGAGAGACCCCAATGTAAGTACATCGCGTCGATTTCTTGCGCCAGGATGCTAGCTTCAATCTTCTCGTGGATCTCCGTGCCGGCTTCCAGGAATTCTGCCTTTCGGCTGAGCTCGCGCACTCGCCGGCTCAAATCCATCCGCCGCCCAAACGAGATGCGATGGATGGCGAATCTGACTCCCTGTACGGCCTTGGATTCAATTGAAATCACACTCTCGTACTGGAAGGCGCCGCCGTTGCGTGGAACCGTCGTCTCACCACCTCCAACCTCACGGAGTCCCTTATCCAAACGCGACATAAATCTCATCATTCACGCTTCCTTGCGCGCGGCAGGTCTGAAATTGCCACTGTAGCCGCTTGTCGGAATCATCGAAGGCCGGAACCTCCGGCACCACGCTCTGCATATAGATTCCGAACAACTCGCCCTGCTGCTGGCCAAGTTGCATCATCACTGGGATGGGCGACCTCTGGCGGGCGGCCTGATAGAGAGCCGCCGTCGCTGCATCGTCCTTCTCGTAAAGGCTGAAGTTGATCGACACGCCGCGTTGTCCAGGAGCAATCACGCTGGGCAGGATAGCGCCGAATTCACTTGCGCGAAGCTCCACATTATTTGCAAACGTCACATCGGCTTCGGTTAGGGTGAAAAAGCGCGTCGGCGTACTCCCCAGCCAAACCTGCCCCAGGTTTCCCGGAATAATCGAGTAACTAATCGGCGATACCGTGGGCTCCGCCGGAAAGCTCGACAATCCGAATTCACCGCTTTCAAAGCTGGCCGTGTCCACTAAGTCTTGCGCCTGCCCGCTGAAATCAAATTCGTGGAAATCGCCGTTTACTTTGATCGACAGCGTGTTTACCGCCATCCCTCCGAGTATTCGCTGAACTGCCGTCGTGGGGCTCCAGTAGTCATAGAGTGTCAAGCTCGAAAGGTTTTCCGCCGGTTGATACATGGTGGTCGGGCCAGTCTGCGAGCTCGCCGTCGGAGTAATCGAGAAGGGAGCATTGAGCTGAATGGTGTCGGCGTCCACCACTACCGTCACGAAGCGCATCTCTCCTCCGCTGGTTACCGCGGAACCCAGGGCCAAGCCGTGCGGCGCTGTGAATGCCAGAGTCGAAGAGCCACTCGCACTCGCAACCGTCCCTCCCGCCGATTGTGCCGGCGATCCCCCTAAGCACGCCTGAAACAGCACCCCATGGGGCGGCAGAGCACTGGGATTGGCCCAGTTCGCCATATAGGTCTTCAATCCGAAAGTCGTCTGTATCCGCAGCCCGCTGGGATTCCCGGCAAACGTTCGCGACCCTGTCTTGTCCGCGCGCTGGACCTTCTCGATCTGTTGCTTCGTCGTCAACTTCACCGCGGGAATTCGATTGCTCGCGGTAATCGTAGCGGCAGCGCCGTAGCTTTGTTCCAGAGCTACGTAGAACCGATTGTCATTTGAGAGGATGTAGGACATAGAAAGTCGAAAGTAAGCGCCCTGCTAATCCGCGCTGATCTCCAGAACAAAAGAAACTTTCGCGATTTGCAGAAAGTTGCGCCCACCGTGCTTCACTCCCCCAAACGCAACCTCATATCCGCCGTCAAAGAACACGCCATCTCCCCAGTCCCCGCGGCTGTTGTCCAGAACCTGCGTGACGGCGTCGACATAAGCTTGCAAGTTGGTTTCTAACTGATCGAGCCGATCCTGCGACACACGGGCTTCCACTACCATCTGAGTCTCGCCGGAAAACGCGCGAAATTTTTCGCGCAGTAAGTTGACCACTTTGTTGCAGTAAACGTACACCAACGGATAGTTATTGGCTGAGCTCTGCTCCGACAAATCCGGCGTCACGTTCTGCGCGATAATCTGCTGCGGTGTTATGGAAGGCAACTTCATCCCTTGCTGTAGATTCAAAGCCTCCACTGCGGCCGGCAGTCCGTCAGGCGCAGCCAGCACGCCCAATACTTTCTGTGTGCTCGGTCCCGCGATTTGCAGCATACTTAGCCTCTTTCGATCACCCGATGATCCACCGCGAACCAGGTTGGCTGCTGGCCTGTTGGCAGCGGCGTTCCCGGATTGAGCCCCGAGCTCATGATCCAACTGCTGCTTGTTCCCATGGGACTCTGGTTTTGTAGAGTTAAGGTGCCTGGTGACATGCCGACATAGACGTTCCAACTCGTCACATTTTGCGGCGGATTACTAACAGTCACCAAGAGCTGCTGTCCATCGGAGGTGCCCAATTGGGCGAAATTACTCGGCGCGCCTTCTTGCCCAGTCGCGTCTACCCACGTCACTGCAATATAGAATGTCCCACCGTTTGCAACTCCCGCCACGCTCGTCACCATGGGCACGGGAGCCTGCGGAACAGGATCAGCCACTAGACCAACTCCGATCTGAAAGTAAATCCGCGCGCTCGCCTTCGCTAGCGCCTCATATTCGGCCCACTTACCTTGATACCGATTATTGAGCTGATTGTTGTATGCGTCTCGATAAACCAGCGCGAGAGTTCTATGAACGTGCCACTTCCGCAATGGATCGGTGACCACAACATCCGTCAGGTGCCGGGAACGCGGCAATACCGATGAATCGTCCCACAATGAATAGTCGCGCCGATGCGGCCGCCGCAAGAGAAATAACACTACTTCATTCGCCAAGTCCTGCTGGGCCAGCAGAAGCTTTGCCGCCAGATCGATGTTCTCCGTGCTGGCAACAGCGAGGACCGAGTTCTCGTACTGTTGAAGATCCGCCGCGGTGCTGATGGAACCATCGTTAAATAGGGCCATTGTCGCTCGACGCTCTCTACCGCTTCTCCGCTCGCGACGCGCTCTTTATCGCTCGCAGATCCGCGTCCGAGATCACGTTCACTTGAACCTTGTCCGCCATCAACCGATGTTGCGCGTCCTCCAGTGCCTTTCGCGCCGCTCCTCGAAACTCGCCCGATTCCTCGGCCGTAGCTAAGTGAGCGTGCCCCTCTAAGATAAGCCGCGCTGCAATGCTTCGCGATACTTCGGCGAGCTGCCCTGCGCGTCCGCCATCCGGCGTCTCATGACTCACCACTACGACATGCGGCTCTACAATTTCCTGCTCGATTTTCCGCAACTTTTGAAAGAACACACGTAGGTCCATCCGGCTCCCTTCTTGCCCGCGGACAGGCGCGTTCCTGCCGCCCGCCCGTGTTGCCTCTTCAACTCTCTTTGTCGCTTAGCTATTGACTTGCACGCCAAAAGCATTTCGGAGAACTGCCGTTCCGTACAGTACATCCACGGTGAACTGCTGCCCCAGCGTGTTCGGCTGATAGCTCATCACCACACGGATTCCAAAGTTCCCCATCTCCGCGTATTCGGCGATGGCACCCGTTCCCGGGAGTGGTTGTGGCAGTCTGCGAATTACCAGCCCAATCGCGTCTCTCGCGAATGCCAGATTGTGGGTATTCACCGGTCCACTGCCTGTTTTCTGCACCAGTTGCGAGCGGAACACGAAGAAGTCCTTGATCTTTCCAACCGCTCCGTCCACGAGTGCCCGCAAGCCCGCGTCACCAGCCGAATAATACTCACTGAACCGTGGGATCTGTCTCATTGCGGAGTAACTCACCGGATCCACCACCAGGTACTTACTCGCCACCGCCGGTACTTTCGCTTGGAACAACGCCGTCTCCGCCTGGTCCACCACCGCTTCCGTCAGCGCGATACCAGCTGTTCCCACCGCTGCGTTCGAGCTGAACTGCGAGTACAAGCTCAAGATGTCCGACTCGATCCGCTCCGCGATCGCCACCACGGCTGGTTGCATGTAAAGCTTCAGTAGATCCGGCACCGCGAGCACCTTCGTGATATCCGGAATTTGAAACGTCGCCTCTACGTGCGTGTTCAGCACAATCTGTGCGTTTCCCAAGTTAGGATTCTGTGTCTGGACCGTGCCACCCTCCGCGATGTTATTAGCCACCAGGGTCGGAGGAATCGGCACGTTTACCGTGTCTCCCGCATTAGCCAGCGTAGGTTCATAGTCGCGATTGACTAAGTTGCCCATCACTAGGTTGCTTACCAGCGCCGGCAACGCGTCCACCGCGACCAGCTTCACGATCGCATTTGCTACATTTGCTGATGTAATTGTTCCCATTAGCCTTCACCTCGTTTGGTTGTTCTTGAACCTACGCCGGGCAACGCGTCCTTCCCGCCGCCTCGCCTGGCGCCCTCCTCACATGCCTCGCAGTGCTTGACTCGCCACCCTCGAGACCTCTTGGCGCACCTTCTCCAGTTCTTCCGGACTCATGCCCGGTCGAATCTTGTCAAGATCGAATGCGCCTGTATTCGAGACAGCCTTAGACCCCGATCCCATTCCGGATCCGCCGGTAATGCGCGCCGGCAATAGCTCCGGATTTTCTTGCACGAATTGCTTCAGATAGTCCCTCAGAGGAAGTTCTCCCGGGCCGTTTCGCGCGATTAACTGGCCATCGTCGCGCCGATGAACGTCGTCTCTCACCGCCCGATACGCCAGATCCACTTTCGCTACACCCAGCCGTTGTAGCTCGGCGCGAATCGACGAGCTCCGCTCCGCCTCTTCGGCCATTTCGCGGCTATGAACGTTCTCTTGAACCAAATCGTTCACCCGCCTTTCCAGGTCTTCGCGCCGCTTGCGTTCGTCCAGCAATTCCGCTTTGTATGCCGGCTCCGCCTTCACTTGCTCGGCGTGGACAAACTCCTCAATCACGCCGCGTATCAGAGAACGCAATTCGGTCCCATCCGTTTTTGCCTCTTCCATATGCCTCCCAAGAACATTTGTCAGAACATGCCATTCATGGTTGTTCTTGATCGATTTCGCGCCCGATCCGGTCTTTCACCTCCTGCCGGACGTCGCACAGGAACTGAAATGCAAGCTTCTTGAAAACTTGTTTTTTCAGAGTCGGCGAATCGATTCCCAGGCTCAACAGCTGCTGAGCGTCGCTTAATTCCGTGCCAAAATCACCGATGTCGAATTCATCCATCCCCGACACATCGATGCTCAAGCCGTCCTCCCGCGCCGCCTCAACGGCTCGTAGCACCCGCTTTATCGAATCCTTCACCGCGTCGCCGTAGGCCCGCAGCACCTCCTGGGTGATCGCATAATCACGCTGCTTACTTACACCCGATTGCGTTGCATTTCCCGACAAGGGTCCGCCTGCGTGACTTACATAGCAAACGCGGTAAATCTCTTCCTGCAATCTCGTCAAGTTGTCGGCGGCAATCTGATAGACAGTCCCCTGCGGCTCCGTCCACCCGAACCGGTCTTGCGGCCCCAGCTGTATGTAGTACGACTCGCCCATTACCTGATCCCAGTCGCGTTCTGAGTACACCACCGGCATCGCGAACAATCCCATCGTCAGCGCCCAGCCCAGCGCGTTGGATTTGTTGAAGTGCTCGAGTTGCAGCGAAGCCGCCTTGTTCAATAGCCATAAGCCCTCTGATACTCGTAGCTCAACCAGTGGCACCCGCGACTGCTTCGCCAGTCCATGCCGTCCTTCGGCCACCACCTCAACGCGGCCCTGCCTGCTGCCCTCTTCTACCCGCTCATAGATGCGGTACTTTTCTTTGTCGTAATACACCCAACGTGTTTGCTTCCACCAGCCGGCGTCTTCCAGTTTGTCCTTGCGCAGACTCTGCGTGCGCAAGACAACCCATTGATATTGCCCGTACTCGTCGTAACTCCAATTGATTAATTCATCGGCGGCGTAACTCACTAAGTAAGCCCGTGACGCCCCCCGTTCGTCTTCTTCGGCCCGCGTACCCACCGGTTCGTGCAACCTGGGGAAATCAATCAGCACATAGCTCTTTCCGCAAACCAACGCCTCTACGAACTGCCGTCTGAAAAACTCCGAAAGATTCGTGCCCTTCAGGTCGCAGTCTTCCGCAAACACGCTGAAAAACTTCTTGGAGAGTTCGCTGTTTCCTTCGAAGTTCAGACCTGGTTCCCTTCGGAATAGGGTCGCTGTGTACCAGTCCACGATCGAACCCACGTAATTCTCGTAGAAGCTCCGGCTCAGCCTTTCTACAAAAACGTCTCCGGGTTCCTTTTGACGCCGCACCAGGTACTGATCGGCGCTGGCGATAAACTGCGCGCCCCCTGCGTACAGATCGCGATACTGCCTCCACATCGCCCGCTTCGCCGCGTACTCGGGATGCTCGTGCGTGATGTCCGTACCAATGTTGCCAATGTTCATCAAGGTTCTTTCGTCGTCAAATGAGCCTTCGGCCCTGCTCGCCGAACATTACATGGGGCCGATATTCCTGCCAGATCAAGTAACCCAGCGCATCCGACAAATGCGTCCTCTTGGAGTCCCGCTCCTTATCGATCACGCTGGTTTCAGGCTTGAACGTTACCTCTTCGAAGTCCGCCACCAGTCCGGTGCACCGCGGATGAACCAAAAGCCGGACCTCTTCGTCCGCAGAAAACAACTTGGCGTTGACTAAAGCAATTCGTTCCCGCACACTCGGATTGCTCGGTGGCACCCGAAACTTCAGATTCCGGTAGGCCGTCCGCCGAAAATACTCCTTGATGATTTGATAATCCGTCGTTCCCGCTGTCTGCAGCCGCTGCCCAGACGCATCCCCGTAAATCACAATGCCCGCCTGATGATTTGGATACCGTCCATGAAACTCCTCGCAAGCCTGCAACGTGCTGGCCCGGCTTAGCACCACTTCATCCAACACCCGAATCTCTTCGCCGCTCGTCTGCGCCACAATCGAACTCATAGGATCCACGTTAAAGTCCAATGCCCAAAACAACGGCGATGTCCCATCGATCTCCACCTCCCTGAGGTTCCGATTGCGCTGGAATCCCTGATAAACCACGCCGGCTTGCACGTTAAGGTACTCGCCCAGCGCTTCCTGCTCGAAAAATCTTGGATCGTAGCTTCCTCGCAGTCGTTCGTAAAAGTCCGGTATCTTCTCAAGAACATGTCTGTTCTCGAATGGTTTTGCAAGCACCACCTCGTATCCCGGTATCGAGTTTCTAACGAACCTCCGGTACACCCAGTCAAACCCCCTGGGCGTCCAAACGCCGAATCCGCACAACCGCGACGCCCGCGGATCGCGCAACCGGCCTTCTAGTCGCAACCACGCCTCTTCCGTCGTATAAGTCAGCTCATCCAGCCCGAACCAGGCCAGGTTCGTCCCCCGCAGCCGTTCAAAGTCGTCTACGGCGCGAAAATAGATTCGCGATCCGGTGTCTTTCATCAGCAGCACCGATTCCGACTTATTCAACTGATGCCGAATACGATTACTTGCCAACACCTCTAGGAAGCTCGTCAATGTTGCGTCGCGCAACATTGGATAAGTCGGAGCGCCGATTAACCCCTGCCGCCCTGGATTCAAATAACTAAGCCGGATCGCCTCTTGGCACAGCGCTTGACTCTTCCCGGAACCAATCGGCCCGGAAAATCCTTTGAACCTCGCCGTCGAAACATGAAACTGATTCTGCGAAGGGAGCGGCACATAATCTATTTCAATCCGCAGCGTTTCTCCGCTGGATCTTTCCACGTAACGATGATCTCCCTCGGCTGCTCCTCTTCCTCCAGCTCGCGTTCCAGTTGCGTCAGCCGGATGAAATCCGCAAGCGTCACCTTACTATTCTCAATATCCAGTCTCTTCTCGATTTCAATGAGCAGCTTGGTGATTCGTTGCCTGCGCGTCCCTTCCAGAGGGCTCTGCGGCCTTTCTCGCAACTGCTTCTTCCGATTTGGTGCACGCGCCGTCATCTGGATTCTAGAAAAAAGGGGCGCTCCGTTTCCGGAAGCGCCCGCAAGCAACTCTCTCCTGCACCAACTCTATCAATCGGGTTTCTGTTCTATTCCAATCGCTCTGCTAAGCGCCTGAAAACGCACCGCCGATTTCCGCACCATTTCTGTCACCTGGCTTGAAACACATCGTCGCGCTCCCACTTACTCCACTTATGCCGTCTGAATCCGCTCCTCCAGTCCACGGTCCAGGATCTCGATTTCGCGAATCCGAAACTTCTGAACCTTCCCTGTAACCGTCATCGGAAATGCATCCACGAAGCGAATATATTGAGGCACCTTGAAGTGCGCAATTCTCCCTCGGCAGAACTCCCGGATCTCCTCCTCCTCGGCCGGCTCCTTCAGCCGGATCCACGCCGCAACCGTCTCGCCGAGCCTCGCATCGGGTAAGCCCACCACCTGCACTTCGGCGACTTTTGGATGCGTGTGCAGAAACTCTTCGATCTCTCGCGGATACACATTCTCACCGGCCCGGATGATCATGTCCTTCCCTCGGCCCGTAATCCGAAAGCACTCGTCGATGTCCATCGTCGCCAGATCTCCGGTGTGCAGCCAGCCGTCCTCGTCAATGGCGCCGCAAGTCGCCTCCCATTCCTGGTCGTAGCCCTTCATCACCAAATACCCGCGAGTACACAGCTCTCCTTGCTCGCCCACACGTGCCGTTTCCCCGCTCGCCGAAACAATCTTGACCTCGGTATTCGAACATGCTTGTCCCACTGTCGACACACGCCGCTCCACACCGTCGTGTACGCCCGACATCGTGACGATCGGCGACGCTTCCGTCTGCCCGTACCCGACCGTCATCCCCTCGCAGTGCATCTCACTCACCACGCGCTTCATGATCTCCACCGGACACGGCGCGCCGGCCATCATACCCGTGCGCAGCGAACTGAAGTCGAACCCTCCGAAGCCCGGATGCTCAAGCTCTGCGATGAACATCGTAGGCACGCCATAAACCGCCGTCGCGCGCTCGTCGTGAATAGCCTGAAGCGTTGCGAGTGCGTCGAAAGTAGCTGCGGGAAGTATCATCGTCGCTCCGCTCACCACGGAAACCAGCGTGCCGATCACACACCCAAAACAGTGATACAAAGGCACCGGAACCGCGATCCGATCCCTTTCGGTAATCCTCATGCCCTCGATACAAACCTTCGCATTGTTTAAGAGATTTCGATGCGTAAGCAGCACGCCCTTCGGCGATCCCGTGGTGCCCGACGTGTATTGGATGTTGGTCACTTCGCCCGGCGATATCGGTCTCTCTGGAATGTCTCGCCCATCCGCCAGCATTTGCACCCAGCCTTCGGTGCCGAAGTAGACCAGCCGCTCCAAGGCCGGCCTTTGTCCCGCCATCGCTTCGTCCACAATCGCTCGATAATCGGACCGTTTGTCTTTCTCCCAAAGAAACAGCGCCTTCATCTTCGATTTGCGCAGCACAAATGCTAAATCGTACGGCCGGTAAGCCGGATTCACATTCACCAATACCGCGCCGATCCGCGCACAGGCCAGATGCAGCTGCACCCACTCGGCGCAGTTAGTCGACCACACGCCGATCCTATCCTGCGCGCCAAGCCCCAGGCCTCGCAGTCCCCGTGCCGTCCGCTCCACAGTTGCGGCCAGCTCCGAAACAGTCAGCCTCACGCCTTGATGCCGCGCCACCAGGGCCTCCTGGTCTGGAAATCTGGAAGCCGTTTTCTCAAATACGTCCCAGATGCTAGCGTCGATAAGCGGAGCATCGTGGCCCCGCGAGTAACTCAACATGGAAGATGCCGCCTCCAAATCTGGGTCTCAGTGTATAACAATTAGCTATGCGCGCCCGCAGTTTGTTCGCCCTCGTTTTTGTTAGTTCTCTCGCGATCGCCGCCTCCGCCGCACGCTTCACGCTCGAGCAGGTGATGAGCGCTCCGTTTCCTTCCGAGTTAACTGCCGCCCCCAAAGGTGGAGCAGTCGCCTGGGTGCTCAATGAACATGGCGCTCGCAACGTGTGGATCGCCGACGCCCCCACTTACTCCGGCCGGCGGCTCACCAACTATCGCGAGGACGACGGTCAGGAGATTGCCCAACTTACTTGGACTCCCGACGGCCGCTCCATCCTCTTCGTGCGTGGTGGCGATTTCGAAAATCATGGCGCCAATCCCAACCCCGCCAGTCTTCCCCAAGGCGTCGAGCAAGCCATTTGGATGGTTCCGGCCGGCAGCGCTCCGCGAAAAATCACGGAAGGCAATGATCCCGCCGTCTCGCCCAACGGCGACCGCATCGTCTTCCTTCGCAAGGACGAAATCTGGTCCATCGGCCTCGATGACAATGCCAAGCCCTCGCAGCTCATCCACTCAAAAGGCCAAGCCAGTGAACTTCGCTGGTCGCCCGACGGCTCCAAACTCGCCTATGTCTCCACGCGCGGCGATCACTCTTTCATCGCCGTGTACAGCATCGCCGCCCAATCCCTCACCTATCTCGATCCCACCGTCGATCGCGACTCCCAGCCCGTCTGGTCTCCCGACAGTAAGCAGATCGCATTCATCCGCGTTCCCGCCGCCACGCTCGCATTCGGCGCTCGCCGCAGCGCTTCGCCTCCCTGGTCCATTCGCGTCGCCGATGCGGAATCCGGGAGCGGCCGCGAACTTTGGCGCGCTTCCGACGGACCGGGAAGCGTCTTCCGCGCCATGGGCGCCGAGTCCCAATTATTCTGGGGCGCGGGAGACCGCATCGTGTTTCCCTGGGAACGAACGGGCTGGTTGCACCTGTATTCCATTTCCACGCATGGCGACGTGCCCAAGCCCCTCAACGCTCCTGGTGAGTTTGAAATCGAAGATGCGTCGCTCTCCGCCGACCGGCGCAACGTGCTCTTTTCGTCGAATCAAAACGACATCGACCGCCGTCATCTCTGGCGCGTTTCCGTCTCGGGAGAAAACCTCGCGCCGCTTACTCCTGGTGATGGAATCGAATGGTCTCCAGTGGAGACTGGCGACGGCGCCGCGATCGCCATGCTGCGCTCCGACGCAAAAAATCCCGCGCGCGCTTCCGTAAAGATCGGCAACGTAGATCTCCGCGATCTCGCTCCCGCCTCCATCCCGTCGGATTTCCCCGCCTCGTCGCTCATCGCGCCCCAACCGGTCATCCTCTCCGCGGCGGACGGCCTGCGCATTCATGCCCAGCTCTTTCTCCCTCCCGACTCGATCCCTAACCAGACTCACCCCGCCGTCATCTTCTTCCACGGCGGCTCTCGCCGGCAGATGCTGCTCGGTTGGCACTCCATGGATTACTACAACAACGCCTATGCGATGAATCAGTATCTCGCCAGCCGTGGCTACATCGTGCTCTCCGTTAACTACCGCAGCGGCATCGGCTACGGCCTCGACTTCCGGGAAGCTCTCAACTATGGCGCCACCGGCGCGAGTGAATTTAACGACGTTCTCGGCGCGGGCCTGTATCTTCGCAGCCGCCCCGACGTCGACCCCAAGCGCATCGGACTGTGGGGCGGCTCTTACGGTGGCTACCTCACCGTGCTCGGCCTCGCCCGGGCCTCCGATTTATTTGCCGCCGGCGTCGATTTTCACGGCGTGCACGATTGGTCGGCCGAGCTCACCTCGGATGGGATTCCATTGGATGCCGCCGGCACCCGCCTAGCGTTCGAATCGTCACCCTTGGCCGCAATCCACACCTGGCGTTCGCCCGTACTGCTCATCCACGGCGACGACGATCGCAATGTGCCCTTCCACCAAACCGTCGCCCTCGTCCAAGCTTTGCGCACCCAAGGCGTAGAATTTCAGGAACTCATCTTCCCCGACGAAATCCACGGCTTCCTCACCCAGAAGCGCTGGATTCAGGCCTATCGCGCCGCCGCCGACTTCCTCGGAAAACACTTGCAACCCGAACCGTAGCGCGCACACTCTGGCATTATAGTGAGTGCATGTTCTTCCGCCGAGAGAAACTTCAAGAACCAACTTTTACCGAACGCATCGATGGCTTGCGCAAGCTCGGCTTCAGCACCAGCCCCGCCGGATCCGGAAAGGCCCAGATCATTCGCGATGGCATCGGCGCGGTCATTGAGGACCGTGCCGGTCAGCACCCGCGTGTGAATAAAGCCGGCTTGGAGCTCGGCGATGAGATTGGTCTATTGGTGAATCGCGGTTTTCAAATGTTCTGGAAAAGTCCTAGCGGCCGGACCGCCCCCGCTCTCGCCACGCAGCTCAAAGCGCTCCACGCGTTTGAAGAAGACTTAAAGGAAGGCCTAGGCCTGCCCAGCCTCTACAACGAAAGTCTGGGCACCACCTCCGACCTTCACATGTACGACCGCGTTGAGCACCGCGATCAAGGCGACGCCGACAAACCCTGGGACCACAAAGCCGTCACTTCGTAGTGCTATATTGTTCCCGCCCTCCGTACTTCGAGTAGAGTTCGAAGCTCTTCCTGGCCTCATCGCGCTTGCCGGCTTTCTCCAGAACCACGCCGCGCAGAAACAGATACCGCGGGAAGACCAATGAAGCGAATAGGGGATTGCCCGACGACAGCGGAAGAGGGTACAGGTCCAGCAACGGGGTCGCCTGATCGATGGCGCCGATTTCCACGTACGCCCACGCCAGCAGCGTTCGAACCTGCCCATCCGCGGACGGATTGATCGCGCCATAAATGGCCTGCAGCAACGGCAACGCCTCTCGATATTTCTTCGCAAAAAGCAGTGCGTAGGCATCGGTCAGCGTCGTGCCGGAACCGGGCGCAGTCCCTGAGGCAAAGTACCGGCAGGCCGCGCTCATCTCTCGCGCAAAAGGGCCTTGCGCACGCGCCGCCGCCTGATTTGCCAGGTCCGCCGCGGCTGTCCGATCACCCGCCTCCAGCTTCCAAATCGCGAGCTGACTGAACGCTACCGACTGCAAATCCCCATTTAACCCCGCCGCCAGCTTTTCCATCCGAGGAACCGCCGCCGTACCGCGGCCTGTCAGAAACTCCCATTGCGCCATCTGAATCTGTCCACTCTCCCCCGGCCCCAAATGCTTCAAGAACAGTCCGTCCGCCCCCTGCAAATCGCCCAGCATCAGCCGCGCCTGAGCCGCCTTTAACAATTCCGAAGGATTCTTTGCGGCCGCCCGCTCAAAGTACTCGTCCGCGGACTTGAAGTCGCCGCCCAAGTAACTCACCTCGCCCTGGGAATCGAGCGCATTGGCGTCTCCCGGCGCCAGCTTTTGATATTGCGCCAAAGCCTCCCGCGCGCCGCTCAAATCCTTGGCCCATGCCAGTGCATAGCCGAGTTCGTTCCAAGTTCGCGGTTCATTCGGGTCTAGATGCGCCGCTGCTCGATATTCCATCGCCGCTCGCTGGAACTGACGCCGCGCGAATCTCATCCCGCCCAGTTCCATAAAAATATTCGCGTTGGCCGGAGTCGCCGCGGTCAGCAACTCCAGCGCTTTCATCCGGTCGCTCGGGTCCCCACTCGCGGTTGCTGCGACATATTCCAAATCGGCCTTATCGATCGGATCCAGTCGCGCTCCTTGTCCGGCTTGCACCACCTGGCGCATCCTCTCCCGATCCCCGGTTTGCGCCAGCATCTTCGCTTGGTCCACATACCCGGCCGCGAACCGAGGGTCGGCTTCCGTGGCCTGTTGCAGGGCCTGTTCCACGGCTTTCGAATCCCTCGCAGCCAGCGCCTCGCCGTAAAATCGGAACGCATTCTCGTTGCTGGTGCCAAACACCCGAGCATCGGAACTCAGCCGGCGCGCCAGTTCGTTCATCAAGGGCAGGAAGCCGGCCGAAGCCGCACCATCCATCTCGAAGCTCTCCGCCACCCTCGCCCTTCCCAAATCCTCCAACGTCGCCCGAACGCCTATGCGGCCGTTTCGTTCGAAGAAATATCCCTCCAGCAGACGCGAGGCTTGCATGGATTGCGCGCCTGAGAGTGAATCCACCTGGTTCGCGAAAATATTCTTCGCGCCCGCCAGATCGTACACCACCACAGCCGCCGCGGCGCGGCTCCGCCAGTCCAATTGCGCATTGGAACTCAGATTCTCGATCGGCATCACTCCCAGCCGCTCCACGCCACTGGCTTGTCGCCGGGCGCACTCTTCCTGTGTCACGGCCAGGATAATGAAGATTGTGCTCAGGACCAGGGGCGTTCGCTTACAAAACACGCGGCTCGCTCGCCAACAATTCCTTGAACTCGGGAAGTTCCCTCATCTCGGCAAACGCGGGATCCTCCTCAATCTTCTTGCGCTCTTTGAAGCCCTCTTCCAGCGCCTTCCGGATGTACTGCATGGCGAGATCGATCCTGCCTGCTTGGGCGTAAGTGTGCGCCAGGTAGTAGTGGAATTTACTGCGTTCCCCTACACTGCGTTCCTGCAGTAAAACACCCTGCGTGCTGCGATGCTCAAATACCTCCGGGTCCAGCTTCAGCGCCATCTGCAATGCTTCCTGCGCATGCACTTCATCATTGCGGGAAAAATAACCCATGGCAAGATTACTCCAGATTGAGCCCGATTCCGGATTGATCCGCAGCGCCTTCTTATATAGATTGATCGCGCGGCGGTAGCTCTTCTTCGCGTAATAGACGGTTCCCAGATTGTTCACGGCTTCCGAGTACTTAGGATCTACGCGCAGCGACATCCGGTAATACTTTTCCGCGACATTCAACTGGAGCATCTGATGATACGCGATGCCGGTCTTGTTCAGCATCACCGCCGATCCCTTGGAGTTTTCCTGATACATCTCCGCCGCTTCCCGAAACCTCTTTTCCGCCATGAAAATGTCGCCGCGCAACTCGGGCGTCAGCACCACGGCAGGCTTTTTCGGTACCTGCGTTGTCAATCCGGTATCGGACGTGTTAACGAATCCGCTGGGCGGCGGCGTGGACTGGGCCACTTGTCCGGCTACGGCTGGAAGAAGCAGCTGCCCCGTCCCCAAGCTAAGTGCCACTAGCGCAAAGGGTGCGGCGCGCACCGCCAAACCGTCAAGGAACTGCTTCGCGCCGCTCTTCGTCTTGCGCGATTCCCTTGGAAGCCAAAGGCTGGAAATCATGGTCAACCTCCCCTTGTCCCGCATTTCACGGAAGGCTCAGACGATCCCGTTTCAGGAGCTGTAGCTCCTACACTATCACTTTCGGCAAAAGCTAATTATTTGAATATACCCCGAAGGCGATCCAAAAATCCCTTATGTTTGGGAGGCGGTTGAGGCTGGGATGTCGAATCGGGTGAGGGCGCCTGGTATTGTTGCGCGGCGCGCTGTGTCGGCGGCGCTCCAGAAGGTATCGCTTGGTCTGAGGCCCGGGCCGGCTGTCCAGTCTCCCATCCAGCCACACGGGTTCCTCCACCGCCGTGCAATTGGCATAGCTCAACCGGCTGCGTCCCATCGATAAAATACTCGGTTCGAACCTTCGGACAAGCAGCCGTCGCCAGTTGGCCCGACGCCGGGTCGATCTGCACTCCCACCACTCCTGCGGGTGCGTCGAATTCGCTCACGTTGCGGTACTCCCGATGCTCGTGAGCGCGCTTCATAAACTCGGCCCAAACCGGCAGCGCTGAGTGCGCGCCTTCCAGGTTCAACTCGCGATTATCGTCGAACCCGACCCACACCAGGCAAATCAGCTTCGACGTGAATCCGGCGAACCAGCCGTCGTGCGACGTTCCTGTCTTTCCCGCAATGGGAAAATTGATGCCGCGCGACCATACCGCCGCGCCCGTTCCACTCCGCACTACTTCCTCGAGAAGTTGATCCATCAGGAATGCCACGCGTGGATCCAGCACCTCGCGATGCTCTGGTTTGTTATCGAAAATGACGGCGCCGTGGTCGCTGGCAATATCGGAAACAAAATACGGCTTGGAGTAAATGCCATGGTTCGCGAAAATTGTGTAGGCGCCGGCGATCTCCAGCGGCGTCACTTCATAGGCGCCCAGCGCCACCGCCGGCGTGGGATGGATATCCACGTTCATTCCCGCCCGCCGCGCCAAGTCGACAACCTGCTCGTAGCCGATCTGTTCCGCCACTTTCACCGTGGCGACATTCAGAGAACGCGCCATCGCATCCTGCACCCCTATATTGCCGTAAAACTTGTGTTCGAAATTGCTCGGCTCGTAAGGTTTCCCGTCGAAGTAAAAGGTGGTCGGCTCGTCGTCGATCATGGTGGCCGGCGTGATCACTGGGCCGCTGTTCGAAAGTCCCGTGTTCAGGGCGGTGGCATACACAAACGGTTTGAATGACGAGCCCGGCTGTCGCTTGGCCAGTATTCGGTTCAGTTGGCTGGTACCGTAGTTCCTCCCGCCAATCAACGCGCGCACTTCCCCGGTCTGCGGATCGAGCGCGATCAGAGCGCATTGAGGATCCGGATAGTTAGGATCCTTCTTCTTCCGGCCCTTGATCCGCTTGTCCGCCTCTTCCATTCCAATGCGCACCGCTTCGGCAGCATCGTGCTGCAAATTCGGATCGAGCGTCGTGTACACCCGATAAGTATTGGACTGGAAGTTGTAATCCGGGAACTTCTCAAGCAGCGTGTCGTTCACCAGGTCCACAAAGAAGGGCGCCTCAGTCGACTCCATTCCTTGCTTGGCCAGCGCCATCGGCGATGCGATCGCGCTTTCATATTCTTCGTCGCTGACGTAGTTGTTCTCCCGCATCAGCTTCAACACCACGTTGCGCCGTTGGCGCGCCCGCTCCGGCCAGCGGTACGGATTCGTAAAACTCGGCTGCTGAATCAGCCCGGCCAGCGTCGCCGCTTCAGGCAGCGTTAATTTGCTGACGTCCTTGCCGAAATAGACCTGCGCCGCCTCGCCGAAGCCCCGGATACCGAAACTCCCGCGATGCCCCAGCGGCACTTGGTTCGCGTAGTACTCGAAAATCTGTTCTTTCTTGAGCTTTTGCTCCAGGTGCATGGTGATCAGCACCTCGGGCAGCTTGCGCCGCCACGTCTTGTCGTTATCCAGCCAGAAACTGCGCGCCAATTGCTGGCTCAGCGTGGAGGCGCCCTGCGCGTAGCGATGCTCCCGCACGTCCACATACGCGGCTTTAATGATACGGATCGGATCGAAGCCCGAGTGCTGGAAAAACCGCTTGTCTTCCGCCGAAACCACCGCGTGTACCAGCAGCGGAGGGATGTCTTCATATTTCACCAGCCGCCGCTTCTCGCGATTCTTATCGAACAGATTCGAGATCAGCTCCGGCTCCAGCGTATACTCCGTCCGGTCCGTGTTGTCGGC